>Ga0187846_10001514_pt1 | contig 13108 bp, 16 predicted proteins | sample TC_taG_FD_161473 | JGI IMG/M metagenome (GOLD analysis project Ga0187846, IMG submission 161473) | Biofilm microbial communities from the roof of an iron ore cave, State of Minas Gerais, Brazil - TC_06 Biofilm (v2) | ecosystem: Environmental > Terrestrial > Deep subsurface > Cave > Wall biofilm...
GGATTCCCGAGGCGTTGATTTGCTTCAGTACAACCGATGCCGCACCGGCCGAGCCCCAGGACGCGACGCCCGTATTCTGGGTGTACGCGGCCGGCGCTTGGGCGTTACCGACACCTGACATGACGCCCGCAGGAATATAGATTCGCTTGCGGAGCCATTCGATTTCGCTGTCTCTAATCACTGTTGTTCCTCAAGCCCGGCGCAGGGACCAACCCGCGCCGGGCCAGTTCGAGGTTAGGCGACGTACACGAACATCACGGTCACCTTGCCCGCAGTCGACCGGGTGGCGCCGTGAGGTCCAGTTGTCGCGTCCCAAGACATCGCCGTGTTAAACGCCGGCGCGCCGGGGAAGGTGAAGGCCTGCATGGTGCCTAGCGTGACCGCCAGGTCGTAGCGCTCAACCGTGGTACCAAGCGTGACGCCAGCCGCCGCCGTGTTGAAGATCTGAACCCAGGTGTCGGCGACGTCGTTGCTGTCGACGACGCAGCCGATAAGCTGACCGGTTAGTGCGGCGGTGATGACGTTGACCGAGGCGCTGTTGGCGTTCGGGACGAGCACCTTCGCCGAGAGCGATGAAGGAAGATCGGTTCTAGCCAGAATCGCCTGAACCGCCCAGGGGAAGTCCGCGACGCCCTGCTGCTGACGGGCGTTAGCTCCAACGAACGCGCCGCCGGCGGCGGCGTTCAAACCAACGAGATTTTGAATCAGGTTCACAATCCCGCCGATGTTTGCCACACTCATTTTGTAGTCCTTTCCCTCAGTTGATCAACGGCTCATACGAGGGTGTCGGAGCCGTTGGCAAGCGGACTGGCGTTCGCACAGCCGCTTGCTGGTTACTCAGGTTTCTTTGGTTCGCCGTAGGTGCCGGCGAACGCGCCGTCGCCAGACCCTGGATCAGGTATCGTGAGCGGATCGTTACGCATCGCGTGGTACACCTTCTTGACGGGCTTGAGCGCGCGGCCGAAACGATCCTTGGCGCCGAACTGCCGGTCGGGACCGAGAAGGTCTCGATCGACGAGCTCTAGCCGGTTGACTTCCTCCTCCGTAAGCGGATCGCACGGAAGCCCCAGGTCAGGACAGCCGAGCCGGTACGAGGAGTACAACGTATCCGGCTCCTGCTTGTACATGCTGTGATGAATGATGACCCGAGCCGGGCCAAGCGGAACGCGTAGCTCGTCCACGATGACTACGGTATCTCCACCGTAGTACGCCGTGTACGGCACAGGCTTCCCGTTCTTGTCTCGGACTCTATTAACCAGCTTCACCGTGGCTTCGAAGAGCGCCATCATGCACTCCTTAAATACTCGATACCGCGCAAGAGAAGGTCTTGACTGTCGCCTGCGTGGCCGAGCATCGTGTTACACGTCCGGCACAGCAATCCACGGACACGCCCAGTCTCGTGGTTGTGATCGATTACCAAAGTCTCGGCCGGACGCCGGCAGATCTTACAACGGCCGCGCTGACCACGGCGCATCTGCTCGAACTGTTCCGGCGTTATACCGTACTTTCGCTTGAGGTGATTCCGACGCAGTGTTGCTAGATAACGGTCTCGATTTCTCTCAACCCAGTTGGCATGAGCCTTGGCGTACTTTTCCGGATTGGCTTCCCGCCAAGCCTTGTTCTGAGCCAGCTTTTGCTTACGCCGGCGCAAGTACCGGGCTCGATCGTATGCTCGCTTCTCCGCGACGGTCATAATCTACTATGCCAAAAAAGTCAATGAAATCACTACTCTACATGGATGTTGGTGACGTTCACATCTATGCTGTCCCAGCGCACGCACTTGTTCGGCGCGTCGAGGAACAGGTTGTCGTAGATGTAGAACAGCCCCGTCGCGACGTGAGTCGAAGTCGACGGGAGCAGGACCGAGCCTCCCCAGTCTTCGAACTTGCCCGGGATGACGGTGTACCTGACCAGCGTCGACTTGTCGATGCCGAGCAGCACGCCGTACGGGAAGTTGTAGTCGACCAGGATTGGCACGTTCGACCACACGATTGTGGCGCCGAGCTTGCCCGCCGCCGAGCCGGCGTCGAACTTGAAGCCGGTCGCGCTCGCATCGGGTTCCGCCATGTAGCGGAGGTCGCCCTCTCGAAGGGCGATCAGTTGCCGGCGAACGGCCTGCTCGCACAGGAAGGCCTCGATACGGCCTCGACCGCGCGAGTACGCCACGTCCACACCCTGTTGCAAGATGTCGGACGACAGCGCGCCCGTATTCGCGAAGACGTAGCTCTTCGCCACGTCCCAGGTGCCTCGGGCGATCCCGAAGTAGTCCGAGACGTAGGTACCGTCATCGACCTGGCCGAGCAGCCCCATCGGAGGCTGGTTGTAGCTCGTGTCAGCGATATCAGTGATGGTGCTCGCCGAGGCGCGCACGAGGATGTCGCCATCGTTGAAGCTGATCGAGTTCGCAGCCAGCTTGATGTAGCTGAACGGTGCGGTCTGAGTCGAGTCAGTCACGCCGGTAATGGTGAACGGAGTGCTCGCCACGATGGCGCCGGCACGAAGCGCCGCGACGATCTGACCGACCTGGAAAAACCGCGTGCTGTTTGTTACGTTCGCCGGCATCACCACACCGCCTGGGTCTTTAACCAGGAGCGAGGTAACCGACGCCTGGGCACCCGAGACTCGGCCCAAGATGTCCGCACCGAAGTGGCAGACCGCCTTGTTCCGAATGTCGGTCAGGTTCTCAACCAGGTGGTCCATGACGTACGACAGCGTCCGAACGAAGCTGCCGCGCGAGGTCTGAGCCTGGTCGATTGCCTCTTTGGTGATCTGGAAACGGGCGACGGACTTGCGGAACGGGATCGTGTAGAACCCGCTCTGCTCGGCGGCAGGAGTAGGAAGCTGACGTCCCTCACCTACGTACCCGATGCCCGCGTGGTCCCTACGGAGGTGGGCCGGGATGATTACCCGGCGTCCATCAGCCGACTCCACATCGCCCTCGGTGTAGAGGTCGAGTGCGGTCGTCTCCGTATGGACGAGTTCAGCGACGTAGTCCTCGTACTCGTCCTTCAGGAGGGGATTCACTGCAGCAAGATCGATAGCCATTTCTTACTCTCTCGTGTGCTACTGGGCTGTGGCCGGGCAGTAGGTAGGGGGTTACTCTTCCTCGCGGTTGCTAACCTTGTCGAGCCAGCGGTTGACCGCACCTTTGTGGAACTCCGCGCGTTGCTTCGGGTCGCGGTAGTTCGGACGAGCGTTCTCCTTGTTCGCGTTGCCGGTTGCCCCGGGTTCGGCGGAGCCGCGAGGTGGCGCCTTAGGGAAGGTCCGCGTCTGCAGACGATCCGCGTTGCGCGCGCGCCGCTCCTGCACGTAGGGATCAGCAAGCTCCTTGAAGATGTCGTCCACTACAGAGACGTTGCCTTGCAGAAACGCCCGCTTCAGTTCCGGCTTGCTGTTGATGATCTGCGTCACCGAAACCTCGAACGGGAACACCATCTTCGCCAAAGCTTCTGGCGTTTTGGCGGTGAAGCCGAAAGTCTTCGCAGCCTTGACAATACGATCATGCGCCTGCGTGTTGATGTTGATCACACGCTCGGCGTGAAGCATGTCGATGCTCTTCGTAAGCTGATCGACCGCATCGGGATTGTCCCGCATGATCTTCATCAGGTTGTAGAAACCCGGCGCCGCATGCTTGGAGACTTCCATCAGGTCATCGAAGACCGCGCCGTACGCCTTCGTGGTCTTGTCGCCCTCATCGCCCGAGAACGCTTTGACCATGCGGTCAACGATCTTGATCTTTTCAGACATCCCCGCGAAGTCATCGGGGAGCTTGGCAAGCTTTGCCTCGGCAGTACCGAGCTTGGTAGTTAGCTCGGTGTACTGCGCACGAGTTAGCTCGATCTTGTCTTCGGGTTTTGGCTCTGGCTTTCCTTCGCCCTCGCCCCTGCCCTCTTCAGAACCACCGCCGCCGGCACCCTTACCGAACTGCTCCCAAGGGTTGCCTCCACCGGACTCGCCTTCGTACAGCATTTGTTCAAACCTCTCCGTTGTTCACGTCGTGAACGTTCAGGTTACTTGGACTGCGATGCAGCCGGCTCAGGTTTTGGAACTGGGGCCAAAGGCGCCGTAGACATCGCCGAAAGCTGGCTCTCAACAATGCTCATGCGCTTGCGAAGATCTGTGATCGCGTCGGCTTGCCGGTCGACGGCGCCTTCGAGATCAACCTGTGACGGCCGATCAGGATCATCCCAGCGAGGATCGCGCTCGGAGTCCATCACTTGCCCTCGCGGTGCTTGTACTTCGCGAACTCGCCGGTCTTGCCTACCATGCCTTTGACGTTGCTCGGGTTGGCCGCGTCGGCCCACACCTTGCGCGCGCCGTAGTCACCCGGCGAAACCAGGTTCTGCTTGCCGGTCTTCTTCGGACGCTTCAGTTCGACGCCTCTCTGTCCCATTGGTTACCTCGCTCGCTGTTCTGCGGCATCAGCCGCGTGGCGGGCTTTCTCGTCCGTCGACATAGGCGCGAGAGCCCGCAGTATCTCCGCCGCCTTGCGGCCTTTCGCCGCCACCTTCACCTTCAAACGACTTTTTTCGGTCTTCCCGTTATCTTTCGATTTCTGTGTTCCCACCAGGTCAATAGCTCCTTTGCACGTTCACGACGATCAATCCTGCAAGCCAATCGGTACTCAGAACATGCCGCCCATGCGGCCGGGCATCACGCCCATCCCGCCCGCTTTCGGCACAGCGCCCTGTCCACTGGCCTCTTGCTTCACCATGCGCGCCTTACGGCGCGGACCTCTGGACTTCTTCGCCATCGTGTTCTTGGCTGCGCCGGCGGCTTGCTGCGCAGCCGAGCCGCGTCCGCCAAAGCCTCCGCCCATGTCCATTCCACCAGGTCTCATCGTCCGACTCCCATCCCGCCCATGCGTTTGTTTTTTGTTGCGTAGAAGACTTTCTCGCCCTTCTTATCGCCATACTCCTTAGCCATCGCGGCGTGTGCCTTTGCCGCCGAGCCCTTCTTGCCGCCGAATGCTTTGTCGTACTTCGAGAGCGGCATCAGGCGAACCGGCAGAGACTAATCTTGTCTGGATCGTTGTACATCTGCGAAGCGGTCCAGGCAGGGTTGACAGGAGCGAGATGACTCCTGTCGGTGCAAGGAAGGCCACAGCGCGGGCAGCGCGGCAGCGATGTCGAGACAGCAAGATTCATTGCTCTAGACATCAGTGGCTCTCCTTCGGCGTCTTCCAGTCGCCGCGACCGGTGTCGTCACGAACGGCAGGAGACTGCTTCTTGGCGTAGTCAGGCTTGCCGGCGCTGTAGTGATCGTCGGGAATTCGATGCCGCGCCGCCTCCTGGTGCCCGCCGCCGAAGTCTTTCGGCATCGACTTCGCTAGACCTTCAGCCCGTGTCGCGGCTGCTTTGACCCAGCTAGGGGTGCCGACGAAGGTCTTGTGACCCGGCACGTTCTCCTGAAGCTTTGGGAAGCCGCGCTTCGTGATCATCTTCGATGGCCGGTCACCTTTTGGCGTGTTGCGACGACCGGTGGCGTACGTGTCTTTGTCTCTGTTCCTGTTGTTCGACATTCATGACCCCAATGTCCTGAGTTTGCTTCGATCCGACTTCGGTCCCGTCTCAGGCGTGTGAACGGAGTCGGTTTGGCCCGTCCACTCCCATCTCCTACCACTCCATCGCAGCACGGCGTGCCCCGAAGGCTCGATTGGGTCTTCGTCCTTGAGAAGCACATCATCAGGGGGCGCCGTCATCACAGCTTTGATGCCGCCATTGAGCAGTGCGCGTATCAGCCGAATGCCGCGCGAGTGCGTGACTACGACAATCGGTTTCCCAAGCTTTCGAGCGAACTCGGTGATCTTGACGAATGCCGAAACGAAACGCTCAGCGAACTGTGCGTACGACTCGCCGCCAGGCACAGGCTCTGTCTTTGCCTTGAGCAGGCGAAGAAGCTCGGGCTTGATCTGCTCGACGGGCCGGCCGGTCAGGTCGCCAACGTTCCAAGGACGTAGCTCCATCATCGCTATAATCTGAACGCGACGTGGGATGGCGTCATCAATGATCTCGGCGGTTTCCCGTGACCGCGACAGGTCCGACGTGAAGATCACGGCCGGCGCATGCTCCGCGATGTCTTTCGCTAGGCCTTTGGACTGATCAATGCCTAGCTGATCAAGCGGAATGTTTTGCCAGCCACGAATCCTCTCGACGCCAATATTCAGCCGAGTCCTGCCGTGGCGACATAAAACGATCTCAGGCGCGCTGGGTCTGTTGAGGGCTGGCATTCTGTCCCGGCTGCTTGGGCTGAGAGCCTGTGCTCGCGTTTCCGGCGGCGCCTTGAGTAGGCATGCCCGCAAGCTCTAGGAACATCTTCGACGCAAGCTGATCCTGTTGATGCTGCGCCATGTGTGTGTAAAAGACTTCCTGGCAGAACTGCGGAAGCATCTTGAACTCGTCGGTCATCGCGAAGCGGCGATGAGTAAGGAAGTGAACCGCGTGCTCATCGACTAGCGGGCGCACCATAATCGGCATCTCTGCCATCGCGCCGTGGATGTCCTGAACAACCGGGCTGTGCTCCATCGGCACATTCGGATCGAGATGCCCGGCGCCCGCAAGTTTATCGCGCAGCTTCTTCGCCCACGCCAAGAAGTCGGCGTTCTCTTTGTACGCCGCTTTCGTGTCCGCTTCTACACCCGGCAGGAGATTTTGCATCCCGGTGTCCTGGAGAATCTTGACAACCTGTGCCTGGTCCTTGAGGTTCAGTATGCCTAGCTGGCCGAGTTGAATGTACGTCTGGAGCTTCTGAGACTGCGTCCTCGGCCGAGTCGAGCCGGCCTCGACCTGGATGTCGACGCCATCGGACCAATCGGCGCCCAGGAACTCCTTGAACGTCCACGCACCTAGCGCGTCGCGCACGGCTTTGACACGGGGCGTTTTCGCGTTGCCGCGCCAGATCTCCAGCGACTTCTTGCCTAGATCTTCGTAAGACTCCTCAAGGTTGCCAAAGACAGTAGCCCATCTTCCGAACCCGCGATCCGCAAGAGTTTGCACAGTACCGACAGGAGTGCGAGTGCCAATAGTGCGGCCCCGAACAGCATCAAACGCTCCCGATAACTCATCGAAGCTCCTTCGCACATCCTCGATATACTTCTGCAAAGACTGCGGCGCCTCGGAGCCCGCGACCTTCTCCGGCTTCATCCCACTGACCGGCGTGTACTCGATCTGAATGCCGATCTCTCCCGTAATTCTGGTCGGGTTCGACATCGTCGGAATCAACCAGACGGGGTTCGCCATACGCGCCATAATAAGCGTGAACAGCGACTCGGCTTTGTTGAGTTGATACTGCTTGGGAAGCAAATCATCCGCCGGGGTGTAGCCCCAGGCTCTACCGCCAACCGTACCGAAACGGAAGTGCGTCAGCGGGAAGAACTTCTTACCGGTGCCGCGATAACGCCAAGGGTAGGGAGTATGCTTCTCAAGCAGCTTGCCGTTCGACGTCATCACGATGTAGCAGCCGTCCGGGTACCGCTTGTTCTTTTTGCTGAACAGCCGGATCACGGTCAGGCGATTCTCGCGATCCATCGCAGACATTGCGGAGAAGGGAATACCGATGCCAGGCGCGGCGAGGGTGCCAGCCGTTTGTCGTAGCATGCCGGATTGCGTGGTGTACCCTTGATCGGGAGCCACTGTGTAGCCCCATAGCATCTGCACCTGTTCGACGGCGTAGCTCTCGATGAGCATGATGTGCGGCTGCTCCTCAAGCTCCTCGATCACCGGGTCCATGAACACCTCGAACGGGCTCTTGGTGCGGAACTCGATTCGGCCGCGCGCGATCATCGAGAACTGTTTCTCGGACTCTACGATCTGGTTGCTGCCGCAGCTAGGACACGCCGGCGCATCCGTAGAGATCTGTCCCGCTTCGGCTTCGTAGTTGCAGGCCAGGCAGTGATCGTACGGCACGGGATCGATGCCGTGCTCGGGGGCGTCGTCCCACACGACTTCGATGAACCCGTTGCCGGTCGTCGTCAGCCAATCGAGGTTTCGGTTCTTGGCTCGACGGAAGTTGCCTTCCTCTAGAATGACTCCGAGGTATTCATCGGCAGCTTCTGCTGCCGCAATAGCGTGCGGATCATCTCGCTGCGGTAGTCCAACGAAACGGGGCTCGTGCTGGGCAAGAGCGGACTTGACCGTATCCAGAGTGGATCGGAAAAGGTTGGTGACGGGAGTTGGAACGGCGGGAGAGAGCTTTCGCTGACGCCAGCGACGGGCGTTGGTGTCATAAACAATCCATTGGATGCCGAGGAAGTAGAGGATGTTGCCCCACCAGTTACGCTCGATCAGCCACCGACGCTTGGCGAGTCGTTGACGAAGCTCTTTGATAAGCTCCTCGTCTTCGGCCGTCGCGTTAGGCGCGTCCTCGGCCTGGTGCTCGGACTGCGAGCGCTTGCGGGTGTTATCCGCTGGTGTGTTGGCGTTGGAGACCCGTTCAGCCATTATGCGCCTGTCGTTGTCATCTCACCCTGCTGTGCCGAGGCCTCGTCCATCTTCTTCGCGACCGCTTCGCCGTCTACGACTTCGCCGTCCTCGGGGGATTCGAACTCATCCGGAAGCTCTTTGATCTCCCGAAATGGGTCGTCGTTGAACAGGTACTGCATCATGCTCTTCGATTGCTTCGCGACAGCATGGGCGGTCTCGGTGTCTTTACGGACGAGCGTCAGCGTCTCTTCAAGCGATCTGATCTGCGAGTCCTTGAACAGCAAAGCCTGCGTCGCCATCGCGAGATCGTGCTGAAGCGCCGTCAGCGACGGCTTGAGGGCGGATAGATCTTCGTTCGTTTTGAGGTAGCGTTGCTTCCACTGTGAGCGAGACTCTTCCAGCTTTGTGATACGAGTTAGCGCACCTTCGTGCTCGAAGCCTAGCTTCTCAAACTCGGTACGGCATTGATCCAGCGCGTCGTTGACACTTGTGTTGGCTGCTCGCAGCTGGCCGACTTGCCGTATCAGCGTAGCGAACCTTGACCATGGCCAGATCACGACGGTAGCTCCACGCGAGACCACTCACGCAGTTCGTCGCTCGGTGTCGTCACTAGAAGCTTGATCACCACAGTTCGTCCTCCTCCGAACGAAACTTTTCTTCGACGTCTTCTGTCGACGTTATGTCGGCGTTGAACTCGCTCTCGTCGTATCCGCTCGTGACGCGGGATTCACGCTGATGCGGAAGCTGGACCAGAACCTGTTTCCAATACCGCTGCGAGTCCTCGTCGGCGGCTTTGGAGATGAGGAATGGTGCCTGCACTCCTTGCATTGTCACGGCATTGACTCTCGTCGGCACCATCGCAAGGGCGTACCCGCCAGCGTCTACGGAGTGGTACTTCGACTTGGCGGCGATCTTCATGGGCCGCATCGAGCCGTCGCCAGTTCGAAGCCACTGACCGGCGATGCGATAGTCAGGCGCCTGCCGAATGAGATGCTTGCAGTTCGTGCTGACCGTCAGCCCGCGTTTGGTCATGATCGTGAACAGCTGAACACGGGCCCACTCGTCGCCTGAACTCGGCTGCGCCGGAATGCCCGACTTGACGTAGAACGCGGCGATGTTGATGTGACCTAGCCGCCGCGTCCGCGCAGCCTCGTGCCACGCGGTGTGGTCCATCGACCAGCCCTGGAGCTTGTACGGGTAAGAGAGCTTGATCATGGCCTCGGCGTGCGTCTCGATTTCGCGGCCCTCGTCCCAGTACTCCTGGTAGAAGTGCGGGGCGTTCGGCATGATCTTGCCCGGCTCCTCGTTGTTGTTGTCGTCTACGAACGTGACGTCGAAGGGCTCGGGGTCAGGGTTCGCGGCGACCCACTCGGCGCAGGTCACACCAGAAGACTTCGCGGGATCGATACCGCACCAGCGAGGCCAGTGCGCCGGGACTTCGAACGGCTTGACCTTGCGGAACTTCGGGATCAGCATGGCGTTGCCGGCGTTCATCTCAGCCAGGACGTACCGAGACTGCGCCTCGGGCGACATCTGACGAAGCTGAGCCCTGGCGCCCTCGTCTAGATGCGGATTGTCCCAGGAGATAGTGCGTACCAGACGGCGTTGAGCCAGGGGATCAGACGACCTGGTATGCGGAGGCTCGTACGTAAGGAACCGCCTCCTGATCCAGTTGTCGCCTTCGTCGTTGGCGACTCCGAGGATGTGACGCTCGTTGGGCGGAGCGGCGCTGTACCGGGTGCGCTGAAGAAGAAGCTCGTACAGCGGGAAGTACTCCTCAAGCTCCTCCATCTGATCTATGAAAATCAGCGAGTACTCGACGTTCTTGAATCGATCCATCGCGGCAGAAACCGACGTCGTTCCGTACAGGCCAGCGAAGAAGAACTCGGAGCCGTTCGTCAGACGGGCGTAGTTCGTTCGCTCGGTGTAGTCCCATACTTTCGGCTTGTCTTTGTCGAAGTACGAAAGCAAGCCTTTCGATTTCACGATCTCGAAGAATAGCGGCTTCGGGTTCTTGAAAAGCTCGTCCTCGGTGGAACGCGCTATGAGGATCTTCGCGTTAGGGAAACGAATCGCGTGACGAATACAAGCCACGCATGCGGCGTAGCTCTTCCCGCCGCCCATGCCTCCCACAAAGCACACCTCAAACTCGGGAGCCAGAATGAAGTCCACCTGTTTCGGGTTGTGCTTATCACCGAGAAGATGTCTGAGCGTGAAAGGGTCTTTGACAGAGACAGCGCCGTCGTCACGTCGCGGAGACATTCATGCCGCCAGCGGCAGCGAGTTTCTTCTGAAGTGCGGTCTGATCGTTCATCGTCAGACCAGAAGAAATCGTCGGAGCAATCGCCTGCGCCGAGTACGGACCGAGGATTGGAGACGCGAGTGTTCCCGCAGCGGGCGACGGGGCCTGCTGCGCATCGGCGGCGGAGACGGTGCCTTGCTGAAGCGTCGAGCCTTGCGGCGCCTGCTGCTGCGCCTGTGTGGTGAAGTCGTAGTAGCTGGGGGCGCGGAAGTACGGCGTCGCGCGCTCCTGGTGCGGAGGGTTGCCGAGGCTGCTCATACAGTACCCGTTCCGACGCCCATGCCGCCGGATGTGCCTCCACCGGCGGCGGCTTGTTTGATGTAGTCCTGGATGGTGAGCCCTGAACTCGGAGTCATCGTCCCGCCGGTGGGAGCACTCGGACCAGGGTTCATCGTAACCGGCGAGCCGGTTGTCATGTTCGCGCCACCGGACGCCGTGGGCGCCTGCTGCGCCGGGTTCTGCACGTTCGAGTTGTAGATGTTGGTGCCGCCGCCCGGACCGCCGCCCGGACCGCCGCCCGGACCGTAGCCGGCGCCCGGCATCATCGAGCCCATCATGGTCTGCATCGCGGTCATAGGACTCGGCAGGCCTAACGGCGCGCCGGGATTCATCGGAGTTGGCATGCTACCCATGAAACTGCCCATGCTACTCATGTGGGATGTCGCTCACTGCTCATGCGGAATGTCGTCCTTGAATGTTGGGGATTTCGAGCCGGGCTCGACGCTGGCATCAGGGAGCGGGATGCCGAGCTTCTTGTAGATCTCCACGAACTCTTTGATGGCTCGGATTTTCTCGCTCGGCCGCTTCGAAGAGACGATGACGTCGTTCAGTGCTCGGATGTGCGAGATCAGGCTGTCGCGCATCAGGACTTTGATCTCGGTGGTGTCGTCGAGCGCGGCCTTCGCTTTCTCGGCGAGATGAATCCGGATGCGCTCGTCCCACTTGTCGGCGGCACGCCAGTACTGAACCGTGTGCAGGACGACGCCTAGCTCTTGCGCAATGGATCGGAGACTTCTCCGGGTGCCGTCGGCGTTGCCGGTGAAGTAGAGGGCGAAACCTCTCGACCTTCTGCTTTCCGTTTCAACAGTTTGGGGCGGTGCAGGCATCTCTCATCTCCGAAAGCATTCTGAGTCGCGCGACGGCCTTCGATCTACGGACCCTGGTCATGACACCAGGGGGCCGGATTCGCTTACGTTTTTCACGCGCGATGTCGATGGCCGACGGGATGTTTTTTTGGTCATTCATGCGAGGGGTGCCGGCGGGGTCGAGACGCCTGCGCGTGGGGCCCGCCCCCCTTCACCTCACCATCGCTCGCGCCGAAGGCGCGCCTACGATCAAGTGTTAGGTGCGCCTAATGCGCGAGGTTAGGTGCGCCTGACCTAATGGGCAATCGTGATGGCGAGCGGGCGGTGGGCGATATGAGGTGCGCCTAACATCGCGAGGTAGGTGCGCCTAACGTGCGAGCAGCAGCAGCAGCTGCACGCTCCAGTATCACGACGTGATACGAATACATCACGCCGTGATATTAGGTGAGCCTACTGCCGCGAGGTAGGTGCGGCATGTTGCGAGGAAGGTGAGCCTAACGTGCGGGCGGGCGCGATGCGTGCGTGCGTGCGGAGGACGACCACACCCGACACGCACGCAACTCATACGTGTACGTCACGAACCACACCGATTAGAAACGATTCGAGAAACGATTCGAGAAACGATTCGAGAAACGATTCGAGAAACGATTCGAGATCATCACGCAGGCCGCTTGCACGAGCCGCCGCGTTTGTTGCTGCTACAACGGTACGAGAATCCTTCGAGACATCGGCCGCACCAACTGTCGCGACAACCGCACGCAAAGTTCTCGGCCTCGACAAAATGATTCAACGCGTGCTCGTCGTGCTCGTCGTGCTCGTCGTGCTCGTCGTGCTCGTCGAGCCTCAGATCATTCACGAGTGACTCCTCGTTGCCGTAGAAGTCGCTCGCACGCACAGTCTGCAGTAGAGATCGCTCGCGCGGTAGCGAACATGCCCGGCCACTACGACGCCCTCAGGCCTCGTATCACTCGTCTTGCACCGAGGATCGCCGTTGTCGACGTTCACGACGGCGGCGCACACTCCGTTGTCAAGCACGAACGTCTTCAACGTCTCGCTCATCGCCATCGCCTTCACACCTCGGCCTGTACAAGCCAGCCCGTACACGGCGTCTCGCCGCGATGCCGCTCACGATCAAACGGCCGCTCATGCCTCATGACTTTCAGCAAATCGTGATTCTCAACCCGGCCGAACCACGCCTCCGTTGCCTGACCCTGCGCATCGCGCGCCACCATCACGAAGCGGTCGTTCACCACGAACAGCAGCAGCACCCGGCCATCCCTCTCGACGTGCAAGAGCACCAC
>Ga0187846_10001515_pt1 | contig 13108 bp, 9 predicted proteins | sample TC_taG_FD_161473 | JGI IMG/M metagenome (GOLD analysis project Ga0187846, IMG submission 161473) | Biofilm microbial communities from the roof of an iron ore cave, State of Minas Gerais, Brazil - TC_06 Biofilm (v2) | ecosystem: Environmental > Terrestrial > Deep subsurface > Cave > Wall biofilm ...
GATTGCTGGCGGCGGCGCGCGCCGACCTGCAGTCGAAGGGCGTAAAGTTGGACCAGGTGCCGATCGATCCGGCGCTGTTCGAGGAGCAGGCGAAGCGGCGCGTGGCGCTCGGCCTGATCCTTGCCGAGTTGGTGAAGCGCAACGACTTGGGCGCCCGGCCGGAGCAAGTGCGACAACTCGTTACAGAGCACGCCGAGAGCTATGAGCAGCCGACCGAGGTGGTAAAATGGTTTTATTCGCAGCCGGATAGGCTCGCCCAGTTCGAGGGGCTCGTGCTCGAGGAGAACGTGATCGACTGGGTCCTACGCCAGGCGCGAGTCGCGGACCGGGCGGTGCCGTTCGAGCAGCTGATGGGGACCTCATGACGCGCAGAGCTTTCGAGCCGTACGCGGGCGCAACCGAGCCGCAAGGCCTCGGGCTGATCCCGATGGTGATCGAGCAGAGCGGCCGCGGCGAGCGGGCGTACGATATCTACTCGCGTCTGCTCAAGGAGCGGGTGGTATTTCTGGTCGGGCCGGTGAACGAGGTGTCGGCCAACCTCATCGTCGCCCAGCTCCTGTTCCTCGAATCAGAAAACCCCGACAAGGACGTTTCGTTCTACATCAACTCGCCGGGCGGCTTGGTCTCGGCCGGGCTCGCGATCTACGACACGATGCAGTTCATCAAGCCGGACGTGTCCACGCTGTGCATCGGCCAGGCGGCGAGCATGGGGTCGCTGCTCCTCGCGGCCGGCGCCAAAGGCAAGCGTTACTGCCTGCCGAATTCGCGCGTGATGATCCACCAACCGATGGGTGGATTCCAGGGTCAGGCCTCCGATGTCGAGATCCACGCGAAGGAGATTTTGTTTCTGCGCGCAAAGCTGAACGAGATCATGGCGAAGCACACCGGGCAGTCGGCCGAGCGCATCGCCCGGGACACCGATCGGGACAATTTCCTTTCGGCCGATGACGCGATGCAGTATGGTTTGGTGGATCGGATTTTGACGTCGCGCGAGACGGTGAGCTGACTCGAGCATGGCCGGGGTGTCTGACAAGAGCGGGAGCGAGAAGCTCCTGTACTGCTCCTTCTGCGGCAAGAGCCAGCACGAGGTGCGCAAGCTCATTGCCGGCCCGTCGGTGTTCATCTGCGACGAGTGCATCGAGCTCTGCAACGACATCATCCGCGAGGAGAGCACGACCGACAAGAGCGGCCGGCCCGCGAAGTCGGACCTGCCGACGCCGAAGGAGATCTGCCAGATCCTGGACGAGTACGTGATCGGCCAGGAGCAGGCGAAGAAGATCCTCTCGGTCGCGGTGTACAACCACTACAAGCGGCTCAAGCATCTATCGAAGAACGACGATGTCGAGCTCGCCAAGTCGAACATCCTGCTGGTCGGGCCGACCGGGTCGGGCAAGACGCTGCTCGCGCAGACGCTCGCGCGGCTGCTGAACGTGCCGTTCGTGATCGCCGACGCGACCACGCTCACCGAGGCGGGCTACGTCGGCGAGGACGTCGAGAACATCATCCAGAAGCTGCTGCAAAACTGCGACTACGACGTCGACAAGGCGAAGCGCGGCATCGTCTACATCGACGAGATCGACAAGATCTCGCGCAAGAGCGACAACCCCTCGATCACGCGCGACGTGTCGGGCGAGGGCGTGCAGCAGGCGCTGCTGAAGCTCGTGGAAGGCACCATCGCTTCGGTGCCGCCGCAGGGCGGCCGCAAGCACCCGAACCAGGACTTCGTGCAGGTCGATACGACCAATATCCTGTTCGTCTGCGGCGGCGCCTTCGACGGGCTGGAGAAGATCATCCGCGGCCGTAGCGAGAAGACCGGGATCGGGTTCGGCGCGGAAGTGCGCAGCCTGAAGAGCGGCAAGGACATCAGCGAGACCCTGAAGGGGGTCGAGCCGGAGGACCTGATCAAGTATGGCCTGATCCCGGAATTCGTCGGCCGGCTGCCGGTGGTCGCGACGCTTGAGGAGCTCGACGAGACCGCGCTGATCCGGATCCTCACCGAGCCGCGGAACGCGCTCAGCAAGCAGTACCAGCGGCTGTTCGGCATGGAGGGGGTCGACCTCGAGGTGCGGCCGCAGGCGCTCACCGCCATCGCGCAGCGCGCGCTCGCGCGCAAGACCGGCGCGCGCGGGCTGCGCTCGATCCTGGAGCAGGCGCTACTCAACATCATGTTCGAATTGCCCACGCTCGAGAACGTGAGCAAAGTCGTCGTCGACGAGGCGACGATCCATGGCGAGGGCAAGCCGCTGCTTATCTACTCGGATCAGCCCAAGGTTGCCGGGTCGCTCTGAGTCTTGCTGCCGGGCTCGCGCCGGCGCACCGGCACGGTAGCGTGCCGCTTGAATGCCGGGGGATCGCCCCCCATCTTGCACGATGACCCTCACAACGGGTGACACCATGTCCGCCACCGAACTGTCCGCGATGCCGATCCAGTTCCCGCTGCTTCCCCTGCGCGATGTAGTGGTATTCCCGCACATGGTCATCCCGCTCTTCGTGGGGCGGCCGAAATCCATCAAGGCGATGGAGAGCGCGATGGAGGCGGGCAAGAGCATCCTGCTCGTGGCGCAGAAATCCGCCGCTAAGGACGAGCCGCTGCCGGAGGACATGTACTCGATCGGCTGCATCTCGAACATCCTGCAGATGCTGAAGCTGCCCGACGGGACGGTGAAGGTGCTGGTCGAGGGCAGCCAGCGCGCGCGGATCGAAGAGATCACCGACCAGCGCACGCACTATTCGTCGCTCGCCTTGCCGATGCCGCCGGACTCAGTCGACTCGACCGAAGTCGAGGCGATGCGCCGCGCGCTGGTGGGCCAGTTCGACCAGTACGTCAAGCTCAACAAGAAGATCCCGCCCGAGATCCTCACCTCGCTTGCCGGCATCGAGGAGCCGGGCCGGCTCGCCGACACGGTCGCCGCGCACCTGCCGCTCAAGCTCGAGCAGAAACAGAAGGTGCTCGAGATGTTCGACGTGAAGCAGCGCCTGGAGCACCTGCTCGCCCAGCTCGAGGGCGAGATCGACATCCTGCAGGTCGAGAAGCGCATCCGCGGCCGGGTGAAGCGCCAGATGGAGAAGAGCCAGCGCGAGTACTACCTGAACGAGCAGGTGAAGGCGATTCAGAAGGAGCTCGGCGAGGGCGAAGAGGGCGCCGATCTGGAGGAGATAGAGAAGCGCATCAAGGCGGCACGCATGCCGAAGGAGGCGCGGCACAAGGCCGAAGCCGAGCTGAAGAAGCTGCGGCTCATGTCGCCGATGTCGGCCGAGGCGACTGTGGTGCGCAACTACCTCGACACGCTCCTCAACCTGCCGTGGAAGAAGCGGAGCAAGATCTCGAAGGACATCCCCGCCGCCGAGAAGGTGCTCGACGCCGACCACTACGGGCTGGAGAAGGTTAAGGAGCGGATCCTCGAATACCTGGCGGTGCAGACCCGCGTCGATCAGATGAAGGCGCCGATCCTATGCCTAGTCGGCGCGCCGGGCGTCGGCAAGACCTCGGTCGGCCGCTCGATCGCCCGCGCGACCAATCGCAAGTTCGTCCGCATGTCGCTCGGCGGCGTGCGCGACGAGGCGGAGATCCGCGGCCACCGGCGGACCTACATCGGGTCGATGCCAGGCAAGATCCTGCAGAACATGAGCAAGGTCGGCGTGCGGAACCCGCTGTTCCTCCTCGACGAGGTCGACAAGCTCGGGATGGACTTCCGCGGCGACCCGTCGTCGGCGCTGCTGGAAGTGCTCGACCCGGAGCAGAACCACACGTTCACCGATCACTACGTCGAGGTCGAGTACGACCTGTCGGAAGTGATGTTCGTCGCCACGGCGAACACCCTGAACATCCCGGCAGCGCTGCTCGACCGCATGGAAGTGATCCGCCTCTCGGGGTACACCGAGGACGAGAAGATCAACATCGCGATCCGCTACTTGCTGCCGAAGCAGATGAAGAACAACGCCGTCAAGCCGAACGAGCTGGCGGTCACCGAGAGCGCGATTCGGGACATCATCCGCTACTACACGCGCGAGGCGGGCGTGCGCAACCTCGAGCGCGAGATCTCCAAGATCTGCCGCAAGACGGTGAAGAATCTGCTCACCAAAGGCGGGGAGAAGCGGGTCACGGTCAATGCGCGCAACCTCGACAAGTTCCTCGGCGTGCGGCGCTACACCTACGGCATCGCCGAGAAGCAGAATCAAGTCGGTCAGGTCACCGGGCTCGCGTGGACCGAGGTCGGCGGCGAGCTCTTGACGATCGAAGTCGCGGTGATGCCGGGCAAGGCGAAGACTATCACCACCGGTAAGCTCGGCGAAGTCATGCAGGAGTCGATCCAGGCCGCGCTCTCGGTCGTGCGCAGCCGCGCGCCGCGCCTCGGCGTCGCCGACGACGTGTTCCAGAAGAGCGATATCCACATCCACCTGCCGGAGGGCGCCACGCCGAAGGACGGTCCGAGCGCAGGCACCGCGATCTGCACCGCAATGGTGTCGGCATTGACCGGCATCCCGGTGCGCGCGGACGTGGCGATGACGGGCGAGATCACGCTGCGCGGCGAGGTGCTGGTGATCGGCGGCCTGAAGGAGAAGCTGCTCGCCGCGCACCGCGGCCAGGTGAGAACGGTCATGATCCCGGAGGAGAACGTGAAGGATCTCGCCGAGATTCCGGACAACATCAAGAATCGCCTCGAGATCCTGCCGGTGAAATGGATCGACCAGGTGCTCGACGTCGCGCTCGAGCGCAAGCCCGAGCCGCGCGTGGCCGACGCCGCACCCGCCCCGGCCGTGCAGCCGGCCGCCGAGGAAAAGCCCGCGACCACCGTCGTGACGCACTGACGCCCACGCGGCGGACCGCCGACGCCGGGTGCCCTATGTCGGGGCGCCCGGCGTTGTTGCCTTAGCGGCGGGTGCTGATATCCGCTTTGTCAATCGCCCGGATCAAGTGTTGCGGCCACGCTAACATTTGTTGACGGTCGCGCCGGCTTCGATCCGCGCTTGCCGCCTTGACACTGCGAGAGACGGGTTGCTATAAAGCTTGAGTCGGTATTCAGAATCGGGCTCGCGGCCCGCCGCGAGCCACCCGCGCCACCCGATCCTTCAATTTGCATCCAGCAAAGGGGGACTTTCGTGAACAAGAGCGACATGATCGACCACATCGCGCAATCGGCGGACATTTCCAAGGCGGCGGCGCAGCGCGCGCTCGACGCAGCGGTCGCGAGCATCAAGACGTCATTGAGAAAAGGCAACATGGTGACACTGGTCGGTTTCGGCACCTTCTATGTCGGCAAGCGGAAAGCGCGCACCGGCCGCGATCCGCGCACGCAGGCGCCGATCAGCATCGATGCCGCGCGGGTGGCCAAGTTCCGGCCTGGAAAGGCGCTCAAGGATGCGCTAAACTAGCGCCCCTTTTTGGATCCCTGCGTCGCGCAACCGACCCGCAAGAAAAGGGTGCTTAGCTCAGCTGGTAGAGCGTCGCCCTTACAAGGCGAATGTCGGGAGTTCGAGCCTCTCAGCACCCACCAGGCTCGACGCGAGGGTTCACCGATAACGCGGAGTGGTAGTTCAGCTGGTTAGAATACCGGCCTGTCACGCCGGGGGTCGCGGGTTCGAGTCCCGTCCACTCCGCCAGTAACATCCTTTCCTAAAGTGCACGACAGCACCGACAAGGTGCTGTAAGCATTTGATCTTGGAACCGAAGTACGATTCATCTCGGGTCGGATCGGTGCCAGCAAGTGGCGACTCGGTGCACTGCCACGCACGAAAAAGTGGCGACTCAATCGGTACTCAGGAAGGGGTGTGTCATGGGGATTCGTCTGCTGACAGCACGGCAGGTTCAGGCGGCGGGTGATGGCGACTACCGTGACGGCGGCGGGTTCGTGCTGAAGGTTCACGCAGGCCGCGCCCGGTGGCTATTCCGGTTCACGAATCCGGCAGGCCATCGGCGGGCGATGGGGCTCGGGGTCGCGCATCGGGACTCGTTGGCAGCGGCCGGCAAGTCCCTGACCGCAGAGCGCGGAGCCGCCGACCAGGCACGCCAGCTCTTGAAGGCGAGAGCCGATCCAATCGAGGCGAAGGCGACAGACCGCGAGAAGGCCGAGAGAGCAGACGAGGCGAAGAGGTGCGCCGCGAAGCACGAACGCCGCGACGCTGGCACGAGTTGCCCGTGTCTATCGCGAGCGGGTCATCGAGCGATCGCGCAGCGACAAGCACGCCGCGCAGTGGATTGCGTCCCTCGACGGCGAACGTTCCGGCAGAGCTGTGGCACAAGCCGATCGCGGACCTGACTGCGCCGAACTGCCCGCAGCGCTGATCCCCTTGCAGGCTCGCATTCTGGAGACTGCCTCGCGCGTGCGGCAACGTCTTGACGCGATCTTCGATCATTAGCCCCCGGCGCGTTGACCTGTCAAATCTTCGCGACGTGCGGCTCGAGCTTGCGCGCGTATACAGAGAAATAGACCAGGGAAACCTTGACTCTCGGGACGGCTGGCGACGCGCGGCCATCCTGAAGATGATCGGCGAGGTACTGACCGCATCAGAGCTTGAGAAACGCCTGGTCGAGTTGGAGGAGGGAATGTCCGAGGTAGCGAGGGAGCCGCATGGCCGACTGTCCTAAGATCGTGGCTTGAACGCATGAAGATGCTAGACCGGCGCATTGCGAGGCTGGAGCGGGCGCTTAACATGGGCATGGTCAGTGGCCGACGTTCGGCACCACAAGGAGGCTATTCATGACCACAACCAGGCGTGGAGCAGCGAAGATTTGGGGTTCGTTGTTATTCTTGGCCTGTACCACCCATGCCTATGGTCAGATCGCTCAGAAGGTCGTGGACATTCCTACACGGCCGGGCGTCACCCAGAGAATGGTAGTACTGTCCCCGCAGGCTCCAAAGGCGGCTGTGATCCTGTTTGCTGGGGGTCATGGTGGGCTACACATCTTCCCGAACGGTTCGTTCATGTGGGGCGAGAGTAACTTTCTCGTACGGACCCGCCAGCTTTTTGCGAATCAGGGTTTGCTAGTGGCTGTGGTTGACGCGCCGTCAGATCGTCAGAGCCCACCCTACCTTTCTGGCTTTCGCGAACGGCCCGAGCATGTAGCGGACATCAAGGCTGTCATCGCCTGGGTACGCGAGCAGGCCAAAGTGCCTGTCTGGCTAGTCGGCACGAGCCGAGGAACGCAGTCGGCCGCATATGTCGCCACCGAGCTCACCGGCCCTGACGGCCCCAACGGCTTGGTGTTGAGCTCCACGATCCTCACTGACGACAAGTGGCGCCCGGTTCCCGCCATGCCGCTCGACAGACTGCGTATCCCTGTCCTCGTGGTTCACCATGAACGGGACGGCTGCAGTCACTGCTCGTTTAACGATGTTCCCGCCCTGATGGAAAAACTTGGCAGCGTCCCAAAGAGGCAATTGTTGTCACTCAAGGGTGGCGAGAATCGCGGCGATCCTTGCGAGGCTTTTGCTTATCATGGGTTCAATGGGCTTGAGCGCGAGGTTGTCACGCAAACCGCGACGTGGATACTCGCGGAGTAATCAGACGCCTAGCAGGCGTCAAGTTGGAAAAGAAAATTGAGATATTCCTGTTGAGGCAAATGCCGTAGATGGCAACGGGTCGCCGCGCGCCTGGCCCGATGGAGCGAAAACCGGGTTCCCTTGCCTAGCGTCGTGGCCTTCGGCGGGGCACGACGCGCACGACTCGCGGCGGCTTCTCCGCCACGCAGAACGTCGGCAGCGGCGGCTTAGGCTTTCGCTACGAACTGGCCCGCAAGTTCGGGCTAAACGCCGGCATCGATGTGGCGCACAGCCCCGGAACCACCGCGGTGTATTTCGTGGTGGGCAATCCATGGTTCCGGCCTTGAACCGGCGCCATCCAGCCAAGTCGGCGAACGTACAAGGGAGCACGCGAGGTGATCCAAATACGCGCTTTGCCGTCTTATAGAAGGTAATACACCGAATGAGGAGGTCAGAACTTGTAGGTCGCCGCTAGGTAGAGGTGGCGGCACGATCTATAGAGTGTTCCGGTGTTCGCCGCTCCGAGCAGACTGCTGGATACGTCTGGCTGCGCCGCCTCAGCGGAAGCGGCACGTTTGGGCCACTGCGGTTACCGGCAGGACCGTGCGTCAGGGCCGCATTACCTTTGCTGCGATTGCTGCCCGGCTTGATAACCCTGCTGATAGGCCTGCTGCCGCTGCTTCTCTTGCTGGTCGACCATGAGGCCGCCGATCAAGCCCACACCGGCGCCGATCAATGCACCGGTACCCGCGTCGCCGGCGATCGCACCGATCGCCGCCCCCCCGGCCGCGCCGATCGCCGTGCCGGTCACTGCACGCTGCTGCGTATCGCTCATCCCCGCGCAACTCGAGAAGAGCACGGCGCCGCCCAGGACGCCGATGGTCAGCACTCGTTTCATTGGGTTTTCCTTTCCGGGTCGGCGGCTGTCAGTTCTTTTTGCAGGGCCACGTCGCGGCGGCCCAGCGCAAGATGCCCTCGACCGGCGCCTCCGACGCGTACTGCGGGTTCTTGCGGTGGAACTCGACCACCATGGCAACGACCTCGTCGCGCGAGCGCTTGAGGCCGTCCGGGGGACAGTAGAGGGCATTGCGGAACGGGCGGCCAGTCAGCTCGGCGAAGTGATCGAGGCCGAGATAGTAGCCCGTTCGCGTTCCCGCTGGTAAGGAGCGGCGATCTGTGGGCTAACGGGCTCGCCGGCCTTCGTCGGCCAATGCGGAAGCACCACGAGTTCGCCTCGGACTCGATCACTTGAAGACACAAACCGCCGCGGTCTAGGTAAACTCCTGGCCTCTCCATCGGCTGGGCTGACCGCACATGTTCGACTTCGTCGCCAAGCACAAACGGCTGCTGCAGGGCTTCCTGCTGCTGCTCATCGTCCCGCCGTTCGCGTTCTTCGGCATTCAGGGCTTCGAGCGGATGTGGTCCGGCGGGACCAGCGTCGCCGAGGTCGACGGCGACAAGGTGAGCGCGCAGGAGTTCAACCGCGCGCTCGACCAGCAGCGCAATCAGTTGCGCAGCGTCATGGGCCAGGCCTTCGACCCGGCGCTGCTCGACACGCCGGCGGCCCGCAAGCGGCTCCTCGAGGGTTTGATCGAGCAGCGCGTGCTCGCCTCGTACATGGCACGCAACGGGCTGTCCGTGAGCGATAACCAGGTGCGCGATCTCGTCTTGGCGGAGCCCGCGTTCCAGGAGGACGGCAAATTCTCGCGCGCGCGCTATGAGGCGTTCCTGCGCAGCCAAGGCGAGAGCGAGGCGTACGTCGAAGCGCAGCTGCGGAGCGAGCTCGCCGCGCGTCAGCTCGCGGGCGGGCTCGCCGACTCCGGCTTCGCGGCGAAGGCGCTCGCGCAGCGGCTCGCGGCGCTGCGCGGGGAGAGCCGCGAGGTGTCGGAATCGATGCTGGCGGCGAGCCAGTTTCTGCCGCTCGCGAAACTGCCCGCGGACGCGGTCGAGCAGTACTACAAGACGCACCTGGCGGAGTTCGAGTCGCCGGAGCAGCTGCGGGCCGAGTACGTGGTGCTGAGCCAGGATGCGCTGATCACCGACGAGCCGGTCAGCGCGGACGAGGTGAAGGCGGTGTACGAGGCGGTCATGGCGCCGCGCTTCCGCGAGCAGGCCGAAGCGCGCAAGAAGGCGGAGTCGATCCTCGCCGAGGTGCGCCGTGACCCATCGAAGTTCGCCGAGATCGCGAAGGCGAACTCGCAGGATGCGGGCTCGGCGGCGCAGGGCGGCGATCTCGGTTGGTTCGGCCGCGGCGCGCTGGTGAAGCCGTTCGAGGACGCCGCCTTCAAGCTCAAGCTGAACGAGATTAGTTCGATCGTCGCGAGCGAGTTCGGCTTCCACATCATCAAGCTCACCGGCATCCGGCGGGACGCGAGCGGCAAGGGCGAGGAGCGACGCGCGAGCCACATTCTCATCAACGCGCCGGGCGACGTGAAGGACTTCGAAGGCGCCCGCCCGGACATCGAACGCGATCTCAAGCGGCAGCGGGCGAGCAAGAAGTTCCCCGAGCTCGCCGAGAGCTTCAGCAACTTGGCCGACGACCAGCCCGACAGCCTCCAGCCGGTGGCCGAGAAGTTCCACCTGAAGGTGGTCACGACCGACTGGTTCTCGCGCCAGGCGGCGCCGCCGCCGCTCAACAATCCGAAGCTCGCCGCGGCGCTGTTCGCCGACGACGCGATCCGCAACAAGCGCAACACCGAGGCAGTGGAGACCGCGCCCGGTAGCGTGGTCGTCGCCCGAGTGCTCGAGCACCGCGCGGCGACGACGCGGCCGCTCGCGGACGTGCGCGCGGAGATCGAGCGCAAGCTGACCGCGGAGGCGGCGCTGCGCCTCGCGCGCGAGGCTGGGCTCGAGCGCCTCAAGGCGCTCCAGACGGGCGCGGCGCCGGCGCTGCCGTGGGGGCCGCCGCACAGCGTGAGTCGCGAGAACCCGAACGGCATCGACCGGCGCGCGATTGCGCCGATCCTGGGCGCGGACGCGTCCAAGCTACCCGCGTACGTCGGCGTCGATCTCACGCCGGCGGGCTACGCGATCTACCGCGTGGCCAAAGTGACCCCGGCCCCGGCGATCGACGACGCGAAGCTGCGGGCCTATCAGACCGGCTTGGCGCGACAGGAAGCGCGCGCGGCCTACGACGCTTTCACCACGGCGCTGCGCGCCGACGCGAAGGTCGAGATCAACGAGGCAAACCTCGCGCGCAAGTAGCGCCGGACGCTCGCTCGCGCTCAGGGTGCCGCGCTATCGGTGTCCATGCCGCTCACCATGATGTTGAACCCGGCATCGACGTAAGTGATCTCGCCGGTGACGGCGGCGGCGAGGTCCGAAAGCAGGAACGCCGCGACGTTGCCCACGTCGTCCACGGTCACATTGCGTCGCAGCGGTGCCTGCGCCTCGACCATCTTGAGGATCTTGCCGAAACCGGCGATCCCGCTCGCCGCGAGCGTCTTGATCGGGCCGGCGGAGATGGCGTTCACGCGGATTCCCCTCGGCCCCAGGCTCGCCGCGAGGTAGCGCACCGCGGCTTCGAGGCTCGCCTTCGCGAGCCCCATCGTGTTGTAGTTCGCCACGACGCGCTCGGCGCCGAGGTAGGTGAGCGTGAGCAGGGCGCCGCCGCGGCCCGCCATCATCGGCAGCGCGCCGCGGGCGAGGGCCGCAAAGCTGTAGCTCGAGACGTCGTGCGCGGTGCGGAACGCCTCGCGCGACATGCCCTCCAGCAGGTCGCCGGCAATCGACTCGCGCGGCGCGTAGGCGATGGCGTGCACCACGCCGTCGAGCCCGTCCCAGGCGGTGCGCAGCGATTCGAACAGCCGCGCGATCTCCTCGTCGCTCGCCACGTCGCAGGGCAGCGCGATTTCGGCGCCGAGCTCGTGCGCCATCTCGGTGACGCGGTCCTTGAACCGATCGTTCTGATAGGTGAAGGCGAGCGCCGCGCCTTCGCGCCGGCAGGCGCGTGCAATGCAGTGCGCGATCGAGCGGTGGCTAAGGAGACCGGTGACGAGGATGCGCTTGCGGTCGAGAAAACCCATGGCGGCTCCAGTGGCGGTGCGACGATTATAGGGCGCGCGGCGCGCGGCGTGACGCGCCGGGGGCGCTTTCGGCTACACTCAGCGCCGCCATGCGCTGGCTGCCACTGTCTCTCGCGTTCGCGCTACTCGGCGGATGCGGCGCCGCCTGGAATGACCCGTACCCGGCGTCCGATCGCGGCCAGAACGTGCTCTACAGCGCGTTCATCGACCGGCCGAAGACGCTCGATCCGGCGCGCTCGTACACCTCGGACGAATGGGGCTTCATCGAGCAGATCTACGAGCCGCCGCTGCAGTATCACTATCTCAAGCGGCCCTACGAGCTCGTCGCGCAGACCGCCGTCGACCTGCCCCGGGTGCGGCTCCTCGACGCGCAGGGCGCGGAGCTCCCGGCCGATACGCCGGCGGAGCGCGTCGCGACGAGCGAGTACGAAATCCGCATCCAGCCCGGGATCCGCTATCAGCCGCATCCGGCGTTCGCCGTGGACGAGCGCGGCGAGCCGCTCTATCTTGAGCTCCCCGAGCGCGAGATCCGCCGCAAGTACACGCTGGCGGACTTCCCGCGCACCGGCACCCGGGAACTGGTCGCCGATGACTACGTCTACCAGATCAAGCGCCTCGCGTCACCGCGCCTCGTGTCGCCGATCTATGGCCACATGAGCGAGTACATCGTCGGGTTGAAGGAGCTCGCGGCCGCGCTCGCCCGCGAGAACGACCGGCTCGCGCGGGCGCACGAGGCGTCGCACGGCAAGGCCGACAAGGGCCTGCCGTGGCTCGACCTGCGGCGCTTTCCGCTCGCGGGGGTGGAGGTGATCGACCGCTATGCCTATCGCGTGCGGATCAAGGGCAAGTATCCGCAGTTCGTGTACTGGCTCGCGACGCCGTTCCTCGCGCCGCTCCCGGTCGAGGCCGATCAGTTCTATTCGCAGCCGGGCATGAACGAGGGTCGCAATCTCACGCTCGACTGGTTTCCGGTCGGCACCGGTGCGTACATGCTCGCCGAGAACAACCCGAACGCGCGCATGACGCTCGTGCGCAACCCGAATTTCCACGGCGAGCGCTATCCGGCCGACGGCGCGCCGGGCGACGCGGCCGCGGGCCTCCTCGCCGATGCCGGGCGCCCGATCCCCTTCATCGACCGCGCGGTCTACAGCCGCGAGAAGGAGCAGATCCCGTACTGGAACAAGTTCCTGCAGGGCTACTACGACCAGTCGGGCATCGGCTCCGACAATTTCGACCAGGCGGTGCGCGTGAGCCTCGAGGGCGAGGCGGGCCTCACGCCGGAGATGGCCGCGCGCGGCATCCGGCTCCGGACCTCGGTCGGCACCAGCACCTTCTACCTCGCCTTCAACTTCCTCGATCCGGTAGTCGGCGGGTTGTCGGAGCGCGCGCGCGCGCTGCGCCAGGCGGTGTCGATCGCGCTCGACTGGGAAGAGTTCATTTCGATCTTCCAGAACGGGCGCGGCATCGCCGGGATGGGGCCGATCCCGCCCGGGATCTTCGGCTATCGCGACGGCCGCGAGGGCCTGAACCCGATCGTCTACGACTGGGTGGACGGCAGGCCGCAGCGCAAATCGATCGATGTGGCGAAGACGCTGCTCGCCC
>Ga0187846_10001516_pt1 | contig 13106 bp, 11 predicted proteins | sample TC_taG_FD_161473 | JGI IMG/M metagenome (GOLD analysis project Ga0187846, IMG submission 161473) | Biofilm microbial communities from the roof of an iron ore cave, State of Minas Gerais, Brazil - TC_06 Biofilm (v2) | ecosystem: Environmental > Terrestrial > Deep subsurface > Cave > Wall biofilm...
GGCCAAACACCGGTGGGCCGATTACAAAGGACGCAAACGACATTCGAGGTAGATCATGGCGCTGACGCGTAAGTTCAAGGAAACTGTACAGGCGCGCGTGCTGGCAGATCCCGCATTCCGGGAGGCACTGCTTCGCGAAGGTATCGAGTCAATGCTCGCCGGTGATATCGACACGGGCAAGCTGATCCTGCGCAACTACATCAAGGCGACCGTGGGATTCGAGGAGCTCGGCGCCGAAACAGGCACATCAGCCAAGAGCCTCATTCGGATGTTCGGCGTTCGGGGGAACCCGCAGGCACGCAATTTCTTCGCCGTGCTCGTCCGTCTTCAGGAACGGGCCGGACTTAGGCTGCGAGTTACCGCCCTGCCCCAGGCGAGGAAGCGGGTTTCGACTCGCAGGGCCGCCGCATCGAACCGAAAGCCGGCTCCGAGCCATCGACCCGCTGCATGACTCCTGCTTCGAGCTCGGGGGAGCAGCGCAATCAAAGAAACGATCCTCGAACCGCACCCGCGCCTAAATTTATTTCACTGCATTCGCTTGATCAGCAAGGGCCGCGGACAGGTGAACAGCGTCGAATTCGAAAATCAAATCGTCCGGGCGGTTCGCGCCGCATCCCCCGTTTTTCCCCCGGCGCAGCGCAGGCGCTCTCATGTGCACCTGCGTCTGCTTCGGAGCCTCGAGACGTTCAGACGGCTGCGATCTCGGCACTCGGCACGGAATGGCCCCCGCAAATTATCCTGGCCGGCCAGTCAAGACAATTTACGCGAGCATGTTCCGCCAGACATCGTTGCGTCGGAGTGCATTGTGGCAGCTATCAGTTGCATTCGGTCGGACTCTCCGAACGTCCGATTCGCCTTCCATTTCAAATTGCTCAGTGCAGTCGGAAGCATTCAAGCACACTCACGGAACAGGCCTTATTGGCGGAGACGGACGAGTCAATAGTCGGCACCAGCACTCGTTCTCCAGGCGGTTCCACTCGATACCCCCGTTTTTCCCCCGGCGCCAAGGCTGTCGGCGGCACTCATGTGCACCTTCCCCCGAGGGCTGTCGAGCCGTTCATGCAATCCAGTGCACGTCAGTGCATGTACATGCCCGGAATGTTGTGGAGCAACCCCCGCCAGTCTGAAAAGGTCCAATGCCAGAAGCCGTCTCGCCATATCGCAGCCTCCGTGCTTCGAATATTTGCGGAGCACAGTGGCTTGAAAAGCAGGGACGTGAACCGACCCACGTCGGCCAGCAACCTCAGAACGAATCGCACCAGCAAGATCATGAAATCATGATGCCACAGGCCTTCTTGCCTGCTACGTCGCGGGCTCCGTGCTTCGAATATTTGCGGAGCACAGTGTTTCCTGATGGGAGCCGAGTGAGGTGAGAGCCTCACGCTCGGTTCTGGGAGAGGCCGGCGGTGCAATCCGCCGGCCTACTCGCCCAGCGGACCGGTCAATACGAGGTGTTGTACAGGGGGCTGTATGGCCCGTAGGGCAGGCCAGCGCTCTTTGTGTGGAACATCTGCGCATTGGCCAGGCGACTGACGTTATGGGCCCTGTCGGTGCTGGAGCCGATCGCTTGAGAGACGGCCGCCGCGATCAACTTGACGATGATGTTGCTGCTGCCGCCCGAGGACGATCGCTCGGCGGCGCCATGCCCTTCCCAGATCAGGATTCCGGTACGCGTGTCCACCAGCTTGGCGTGCACCTTCACGACGGTGACGCTGTCGACCAGCCGGTAGGAGGTCCCGTACTGTTCCAACGTGACGAACAGCACCGAATCGGCGCCGGTGATCTGAGCGACCTTGTCCAGCGGCACCTGGTGCATCTCGCCCGCCATGGGCATCCCGTTCTCTTTCAGGAACTGATCGACGACCGCGACCGGAAACACGTAGTAGCCGAGCTCGGCCACCGGCGCAGTCACCGTCGACAGGTATCCGTAGGTTCCCTCCACCGCATTGCTCTGGTTCAGCGGCGGCAGGATCAGGATCGAGCGCGGCGGGTGCGCGCGAAAATTCGTGTAGTCGTACGGCTGCACCGTCTGGCACCCTCCAAGCAGCAGCAGGCCGATGCAACCAGCGTTCGCCACAACGATTCGGAAGCTCATCGCTTGTCCAGGTTGGCGGTCAGGCGATCGACGAAGCCCGCGGATTCCGGAAATTCGGCCTTTTCGGTCAGCAGTTCCTGGCGCGCCTGATCGAGCTGGCCCATCTCGTAGTACAGATACCCCAGGTGCGCATGCCAGCCCGGCGGCATCCGCTTGTTGGCCGCGCGCGCCCGCTGGTAGTCCTGCTCCAGGGCCGCCGCCTGGTCGGCGGGAGACAGCCTGCCGGGCTGGGAGTAAGAGACGTAAATGGTGTCCTCGTAGCTTCCCCACGTGTACAGGGTGGGCTTCGTGGCGCAGCCGGCGACGAGCACCGTAGCGCCGATCAGTGCCGCTGGAAGCAATCTCACTTGGTTTTCCTGACGGGCGACCAGTTGCCTCTTTCCAGACCCTCGGCCAGGCGATCGACCGCTTCACGTACCGCCAGGTCGAGCACCTTGCCGTTCAGCGTGGAGTCGTAGCCGGACGCGCCCCCGAAACCGATGACCTCGCGGCTGCTCAGCGCGTACTCGCCGGCGCCGGAGACCGAGTAGACGACCTGCGAGGTGAGGACGTCCACCACGTTCAGCGTCACCTTCGAATAGGCGACCTGTTTCTTGCGGCTTCCGAGGATGCCGAAGAGCTGCTTGTCGCCGACCTCCTTGCGCCCGAACTCGACGACGTCGCCGGTGATCGTCGCCTCGGCCGCCTTCAGCGTCTGCTGCTTGCCGGCGATCTGCGCCTCGCGCGCGATCTCCTCCATGTTGTCGCGATCCATCACGTCGAATCGCCCGGTCTCCTGCAGGTGGCCGATCAGGATCGTCTTCGCCTGGCCGCCCAGGCGATCGACGCCGTCGGAGAACAGTCCCCGCATGTAGTTGGAGCGATTGTCGAACTTGCCGACCGCGATGGAGCTTCGGGGCCCGGTGTAGGTCGCCGCTACCGACGCCGTGACCGGCTTCTCGGTCTGCAATGCCTCGTGGGATTCGGTCGCGCAGCCCGCCAGACCCAGGAGGACCGAGCAGGCGAGCGGGACGCCGATAACTGCGCGCAAGCGTGTCATTTCTTTCCCGTTGGACCGGTTGAAGGTGCGGGCGAGTGTGCCTTCCACTTGTGACCGTTCGCTCGCAGCCTTACTGCATCGAGTGGCAGAAACGGTGCAAGTGAATATCGGACCCCTGCGGGCTGGACGCGATGATCGTGTTGCGGTCGAGTCGGCAGGCCGCAGCCGCGTTGCCGATCAGCTCGCCGACCTTCGCGGTGGGGTGGTGATAATCGGCCCACAGCGAGACGTCGCAGGAAAAGGTTCCGGCGCCCGGGACCGGCCCGCCGGTGATCCACTCGGGAACCACCAGGCACGGTGAGTCCACGTTGGTGATACCGTACAGGGCACCGCCATGCTGTGAGGCGTCGCGGACGATGCTGTTCATCAGCGAGAACATGTCCACTTTTGCCAGCGTGAGGCCCTGCTGCTCGGCAAGCTTTTCGAGCAGCCGGTCCGAATAGCCGTTGAAGACGTTGGTTGCATCGGTTGCGACGGCGGACAGGTTGAAGATGTACCGGGCCTCCGGGGTTGCGCCGAAGTCGGGAACATTCGCAACGACGAAGGTCCGAGCCCCGGCGTCTGCCAGTCGCTTGACCACATCGCGGTAGCTTTGCGCGGCCGCGTACAGGGCGCTGTCGCGCATCACCTTGCTTGGTTGAGTGGCGGTTTGGACCCGGACATCGTTGCCGCCGCCCACGACGACGTACAAGGTCGACGCATCGGCGGTGCCGCCGTGCTGCTGAAGGTAGAACTCCACCTGGAACCTCAGACCGGTTGGCGGGGCTTCGCCGAAGATGGTGCCGCCGTAGCCGGCAAGGGCGCCGGCGACGGAGTAGTTGTTGCCGCCGGGTATGCCGGGCAGCACGGCAGTGCCCAGTGCGACTCCCGCGGGTGCCGCCGCCTGCGGATGGCCGACGCGGTCTGCCAGCGTTTCGACCCACAGGGGCCCATCCGAAAACCTGCCTGGCGCGTAAGGGGGAGTCATCGGGAAGGCCTGCGGAAAGGCGCCCGGATCCAGACGCAAAATTGCGCTGCTGAGCTCTAGCAGATTGCCCGTATCGGAAAGGCTGTCTCCGATGATGACCATGTCGTCGAAGGTCGCGGCGCCGGTGGCCAACGGGCAGGCCGCAATGCCGATGGCGGCGAAAATGGCCGATGCCTTCGCAATCGCTTCGACACCGATCCGGCGTGTGCTGATGGCATTCATCGTGTTTTCCTCCTTGCCTTTATTGACCCAGGACCGACCGTAGCGCGCCCGCGCTTACAGATTGGCTACGGATCGCTGACGGCCCACGGTTTCGGGGGAAAGACGCTGGTTGCCGCATCGACGATCCCATCTGCGAAGATCACCAGCGGCGCGCGTTGAAGGTCGCAAGCACCGACCCGAGCGTGTTGTCCGGGTTGGACAGGAACCGCATCAGGGCGTCCGCAACGGCTGTCGCAACTGTTGCAGCGTCCAATCCGCCGTCGGGTGCTTCGTGACATTGAAGTGCAGCAGTCTTCGGGAGCTGTGGTGCATCACCACAAAGACGTAGATCTGGCGGAACGTCGCGGTGACAGCCACGAAGAAGTCGCACGCGACGATGGCCTGAGCGTGATTGCGCAGGAACGTGGACCAACGCTGATCGCCGCGGGGTCGTCCCAAGACAGGCTCGGGCATGTATTTGCGAACGGTGCGGGGCCAAACACGAATTCCGAGCTTCAGCAAGAGCTCGTTGGCGATTCGGCGCAGCATGTAGGTCCGTCGCCTGGCATCCTGGTTCCGCGACTCGTGATTGAGGCTGGCGCCGCGCACTCCCATATTCACGGGACCAGAGAAGGAATCATCGGCCTGGAGGCAACCGCCGGCGAATTTCGTCTGTGGGATAAGAGATGCCGGCCAACGCACGTCCCGATGATCCGGCTCACGGATGGTGTCCCGCATGCAACCCGTTGCGGGCTGGTGCTCGGCGTTGCCGCGGCGCGCGAATCGAAGAACCCGGTCGCCAACCATTACGCCATGCTCAACTGACCCGACCCGCAATCCTGTTTCTTGTTAGATTCACCTGGTCGGATTACTGTTGACCAACTCAGGACTGGGGTGCTGGGGAGGCCCTCGTGGTCAATCCGACCGACCTCGCCTATCCGGACGCGCTGCCGGCCACCTCCCGGCTGCATTGCTATGTCCTTGAGAAAGTGCTTGGACAGGGCGGGTTCGCGATCACATATCTGGCGCACGACACGTATCTGGATCAGGCGGTCGCAATCAAGGAATACCTGCCGGTCGAGGTAGCGCAGCGCGACGTCGGCGGAACGGTGCGAGCCAGGACGATCGAGCATCGCGAACGCTATCAGTGGGGTTTGGATCGTTTCCTGTCCGAGGCGCGCACACTCGCGCGGTTCGATCACCCGAACATCGTCAGAGTCCTGTCGGTGTTCGAGCAGAACGGCACCGCGTACATGGTGATGCGCTACGAGAACGGCACCAACCTCGCTACGCTGCTCGATCGGCGCAACACGCTGCCGGAGTCGCAGTTGCTGGGGATCCTGCTTCCGATCCTGGACGGCATCGAGCTGGTGCACGACGCGAAATTCATCCATCGCGACATCAAGCCGGACAACATCTACGTGCGGGCCGACGACAGTCCCGTGTTGCTCGATTTTGGGGCGGCGCGCGAGTCGCTCGGTCAGCCCAGGACGATGACCGCATTGGTGACGTCCGGGTACACGCCGTTCGAGCAGTACCAGTCCGATCCCTGCGGACCTTGGACCGATATCTACAGTCTTGGTGCAACCTGCTACCGGGCCATCTCGGGCATCTCGCCGGCCGACGCCCTGACGCGCGTGAAGTCGTCGCTCGGGAGCCTGGACGACCCTCTGGTGCCGGCGTGCGTCATCGGAAAAGGACGTTACTCGGAGCCGCTGCTGATCGCGATCGATCAAGCGCTGAAGATTTCCGAAAAGCAACGGCCCCAGAGCGTACGCGAGTGGCGCCAGATGATGGCCCCGTCGACGCTGGTCAAGGCGCAACCTTCGCCCGGCTCGAAGCCGGCGCAAGGCGCTTCGACCCCGAAGGTCGAGGTCGATCCGGCTTCCGCGCGCAAGGACGAGTCGACCACCCCGCAGCAAAAGCCGTCGCAACGCTCCTCTCTGTGGGTGCCAGTGCTTTGGGCGGCCGCCATCAGCGTCCTGGTTTCGGTCGGCGTCATCACCGCCTGGCTGCTGCTCGGCCCGCAGGCGCAGCCCCCGCCTGCCGCTCCGATCCAGCCTGCACCTGCGGCAACTGCGTCGGCAGCACCTGCGCCGACGGCACCTGCGCCGGCTCCGCCGACCGTACCTGCGGCCACCGATCACGCAATCGCGGTCCCGGACACCAAGCCGCCGCTGGCAACCGAACCGCCCGAACCCCGGCGCACACTCGCGTCGTCCGATCACACCGCAAAGCCTCATGCCGCGCCAGGCGCGCAGCGCAACGCCACAAGCGGCGCTGGCCTGGAGGCGCACCCGCCGGCCCCACTCCCGGCCACCAGCGGCGGCAACGCTGGCGCCCGCAGGGCGCCGCCACCGGCCGCGAGCCAGGCGTCCGCGTCCTTGGCCGAGACATCAGGCGCAATGAAGCCGGCCGAACCGACACCGGCACCGCCACCGGCGAGGGCGGTCCCGACCGTCGAGTCGTCGACGGCACCGGCGTCGCCCGTTGCCCCGGTTTCCGTTGCGCCGGTCGCCGTTGCTCCGGCGGCGCCGGACACCGCCGCTGCCGTGGCGCCCGCCAAGGCCGAGCACCCTGCCGCCAACGCGGCCGAGCCGGAATCGCCGTCGCGCCCGCGCCGTGCGGCAAAGCCGGCGGGTGTGCCCCAGGATGACGAAACGCTGGCGGCCGCCGGCGATCCGGATGCCTTGCTGCGGGTTGGCGAGCTCTACGCGGCAGGCAAGAGCGGCTATCCGAATCCTTTCTTTGCTTACGTTTATTTCAAGCTGGCATTGCTGGGCGGAAAGAGGGAGGCGGAAAGCCGCCTCAAGGAGCAAGCGCAAAAGCTGCAGCCGCCCGAAATCCGCCAGGCCGACCTCAAAGTCGACAGCCTCCGCAAGATCTTCGCTGATGCAGCCAGGGAGGGGACGCATTGATGACCGGCCGGACCGCTGCGGCGATCGCGCTCGCGTTGTCGGTGAGCGCCTGCGTTTCGACGCAGGACAAAATCGCCGCAATCAAGGCGGTCAACGGCGTCTTCTGCGGGCGGTACGAGTCGATCATTTCCGAGCGTGGGATGCGCATCGTGCACGTGCCGCGGGAGGATGCATACACGGCGATGCGGGCCACGCTGGCCGGACTCGGTATGACCCTCGAGGACCAGAATCCAAAGCTCGGAATCTTCAGCGTCTATGCGACGGCGCCGCTTCCGTTGAACCGCGCGGAATGGGAAAAAGTCGCTGAGACCGATCTGCCGCTGTTGCGAAGCATTGCCGAGCCTCACATCGGCTGGCTGACGACGCAGTTTCTGAATTTCGAGCCTGCCGGGCTGCAGGTGGTCATCACTGCAACCGTCACCGACGTGGCAGGTGGCTCGGCAGTGTCGCTGACCGTGCGTCTGCGCGAGATCAAACCGCCCACTTCCGGCTTCCCTCGCCGCGAATGCCTGTCGCCCAACGCCCTGACTTCCGGCCTTGACAAGATCTGGGCCGAGTTTGACCGCGAACTGGTCGGCGCGAGGACGAAGTCCTGACGTCGGCTTGCGCCGCAAAGCGCCTACGCCTCGCCAGCGCTGCTGCGCAGCCTCGCATAGACGCCCTGCGTCTCGGGCGAGGGGTAGGTGCGCAACTTGGCCGCCAGCAGCGCCCGCAGCCGCTCGTATGCAGCGATGCCGTCGGCTTGTGCCCCACGTTCCAGGTAGCACTCCATCAGCTTGCGATGAGCGGCCTCGAACAAGGGATCCCGATCGATCAGTCTGACATACGCATCGATCGCCGCATCGCGATCCCCCTCCTTTTGCAGCCGCCCTGTCGCCACGGCCAGGCACCTGAGCAGGCGCCCCCGCACGTGTTCCCGAAAGCCGATATACACGGGCGGATCCGACTCGTCGGGCAGGAACGGCCCACGATAAGTCTGCAGTGCGCTGTCGAGCAGCGACTTGAGCCCGGCGACGCCGGCTCGGGGATCGCGCGCCCTTGCGTCCATTTCATCCATCGTCTGCTCGAGCGCCCAAGTGTCGACCCAGAGCAGCGCAGAGTTCAGGCTCAGGTTGCCATCGCGCAGCAGCAGCGCGTCATGGTTGTCCAGGATGTTGCGTCGCAAGCGATGCAGCGTCTGGTTGAACGATTGCTGCGCGAAATCGGCCTCCGCATGAGGCCAAAGTGCGTCGGCGACGGCTTCGCGGCGCACCCGGCGCCCGCCGTGCGCGGCAAGCACTTTGAGCATCTCCAGGGGTCGGCCGGCTCCCTTGACCGCGAATTCGACGGGCCGGGAGTCCCGCACCAAGTCGAAGCCGCCGAAAAAGCTCATCTCGAACGCCCACGGCCACTGTCGCAGGCGCTGAGCACCGAGCGGCGGCGGCAGCGCGGCGGAACGGGCCAGAGCGCGCGCGGCATCGGCTTCGACCCCGTGCTCGATGGCGAGCGCGCACAGCTCGCCCACCACCTGCGGACGCACACCGACGATGCGCCGATAGCCGTTTTCGCGGACGAGGCCGAGCGCGATCGTCGTCTCCTCCACCGCTCTGGCCGTATCGGTGATCGACAGCGCGGCCGCCCAAAGGCAGTGGACGCTGCATCGAAGCAGGTTGCTGTCGAGACGCTCGGCCAGCGTGGCGGCAGCGCGCAGTTGCGCCTCCGCCGCAGCGCGGTCTTTGGCGCCGGCGCTGGTCTGCGCGAGCAGCAGTCGTGCAAGGCATTCCAGCCACAGCGTTCCGCATTCGGCGGCCAGGACCGCCGCCAGCTGCGCCGCGCGCGCTGTCGCCAGCGGATCGGGCTCGTTCGAGCCGAGCCAGGCGCGCAGGTACTTGAGCAGGGCGCGGTCGCCCCGCCGCATTTCCGTCCCGGGCGCCTCCAGCGCATCCAGGTCGCTTTTGGCCGCCTCGAAGTTGTTCAGGCCGATATTCGAGGCAACCGCGAGCAGATGTAGCCAGATATCGAACGCGCGAATTCCGCCGGCGCGGGCGGCAGGGGCTGCGTCGCGAGCGGCCTGCAGGCCGGCTGCGAACGAGCCGTCGAGCCAGTGCCCGAACGAACGGACGGTGTCCAGCGCGATCCGTTGCCAGGCGCCGAGCTCGCGCGCCGAAATGGCCCCGAGCTGGCTGTCGGCAGAGGCGAAATCGCCCCGCAACAACGCCCGCAGCGCATCCAGAACGGCCAACGGCATCGCGTGAGCGGCGAAGCGGCGCGCGGCCGCCCCTGCGGAGGTGACGCCTGCGGGCAGTCCCTGGTGCTGCTCCATTCCGCGCAGCGCGGTCGCGCACAGGCGCGCTTGCACCGCACCCGCCTGCGCGAGGGCCTCGCGCCCGGCCGGTTCCGTCTGCCCCAGCGCATCGAGCTTGGTCAGATACGGATCGAGCGCGCTCAAATCGTCGAATTCGAGCATGATCGCGGTCATTGCACCGCACATCGCGCGCACGGCCGAAGCCGCATCGTGCGAGCGCTCGAACCCCTTGCATGCCTGATCGAAGTGCCGGCGCGCGGTGCGTGGGCTGATGCCGATGCTGGATGCGGCCAGCGCGTACAACAGCTGGGGACTGCCCGCGAGGATCTCATCGGGCAGCATTTCGATCCAGCGTCGCAGCGTCTGGTGGCGGCCCTGCTCGAGCATCATGTCCGCTTGCGCGATCGCGAGAGAGGCGACTTGAGGCCAATCGCGGCACTCGACGAAAAGAGCTGCGGCATCTTCGATCTGGGCGGATTCGAGCAGCTGCTGCGCGCAGCGCCGCACTGCGTCGGTTCCGACCGCCTGCGGCATCAAGACCGCCGCCCGGCTGAGCAGGAACTCGCGCATCAAGGGATGGATCTCGTACATGCGCGCCGATTCCCCGACGACTTCGCGCACGAAATAGTCGTTCAGCGCAAGGTTGGCGAGTCGAAGTCCGGCCTGTGCGTCGCCGGAGACCTGTTGAGCGACATCGACCGTCATCTTCGGCAGGCACGCGATGCGCAACAGGAAGTCGCGCGTCGCCGCGTTGAAGCGATCGAAGATCTCCCCTGCAAAATATTCGAACAGCAGTCGCGGAGCGGTACCACGCGCGACGTCCGTAAGTGCCCCCGACAGTTTCGCGTGCTCCAGCATCACCACCAGGCCCGCTGCCCAGCCCTGTGTTCGCTCCAGCAGCGCGTCGGCGGCTTCCGCCGTGAGCGCATGGCCGCGCAGGGCGGCAACCTCCTCGAGCTCGGCCCGGCTCAGCCGCAAGTCGTCCCAGCCGACGCAGATCATCTGCCGGCTGGCGCGCATGCGGGCGAAGCTCGGCGGCGGCTCGCCCCGGCTGGTGACGATCACGCAACAATCGGGCGGAACCTGAGGCAGGCCCGATTCCAGGGCGGTGAGCAGCGCCCCGTCCGGTGCCAGCTCATGCAGGTCGTCGAGCACCAGTGCGCTGGGCGCCGACAGCCCCGAAAAGATCTCCCGGAAGCAGTTGCGCGACAGCGCAGCGATGTCGGCCTCCGACGATCCGACCAGGCTTGGCAACTGGATCGGATGCGGGTGGATCCTGCGAACCGCGTGCCCGAGATAATGGAAAAACGTGGCAACGTCATCGTCGTCCCGATCCACCTGGTACCACGCCGACGGATAACCGCGGGCCTCGACGTAGCTGGCCGCGAGCGTCGTCTTGCCGGCGCCGGCGGGCCCGCTGATCCACACGACGGTGCGCCCTGGCGCACTGTCGATGCGGGAAAACAGGCTCTCACGCCGAATGGCGCCGGCGATCGAAGGCGCCGTGGTCTTCGCCAGTGCGGTCCGACTTCGCAGTGCCTGAGCCAACGGACCTCTCCTGAGAACCAGCGCTCTGTCTGCGGCCAGTCTAGCTCTAGCGCCGCTGCCGATCGATTCGGACCGGCGCCTCCTAGGTAGCGGCCGCATCAGGGGATACATGGATGGTGGAGCGGCGCCGGTGACACGCGGCCTACGGATCGCTGACGGCCGCGTTTCCAAGGGGCGCTGCATGAAACGGCCCGGTGGCCGGCGTGAGCGACCCGTCGGGGAGCCGCATCAAAACGGCCGGCCGGGGCTCGCCGTAAGTCGGGAAGCCGTATCAAACGACCGCCCGGGCTCGCCGTAAGCGATCCGTGAGTCTTCGATAAGCGCCGCGTATCCCATGCGAAGTCACGATGCGGCATCGAAGCGATGGAGCGCACTTCCGTGGTCACTCCAGCCGGTCAGCGTCAAACGGGCCGCGCCGGCGCCGGAGTCCGGCGCCTTGGCTGGCTGCTGGCGGTTCCCTGCCTCGCCGGCTGTGCCGTCGAGCGCCTGGTGGTCGATCGCGTCGGCAATGCGCTGGCCGATGGCGGCACCGTGTACGCCGCCGACGATGACCCGGACCTGATCGCCGTCGCGTCGCCGTTCGGCCTGAAACTCACCGAGAGCTTGCTTGCGAAGTTGCCCGATCACCGGGGCCTTTTACTGGCGGCCGCGCGCGGGTTCACGCAGTACGCATATGCGTTCGTCGAGCTGCCGGCCGACGAAACCGAACTGAGCGACGTTGCGGCCGCCGGCGCGGCGCGCGAGCGCGCACGCCGCCTGTACCTCAGGGCGCGCGACTACGGATTGCGAGGCTTGTCGAGCCGCCATCCGCAGTTTGCGCAGCGCCTGCGTGCGGATGCGAGCGCGGTGCTGTCGCAGGCACGTCGCGACGATGTAGCACTGCTGTACTGGACCGCAGCGGCGTGGGGCGCAGCCATCTCGCTGGGCAAGAACGACCCGGCGTTGCTGGCCGACCTGCCGCTGGTTCAAGGCCTCGCCGACCGTGCGCTGCAGCTCGACGAGTCCTTCAGCGACGGCACCGTGCACCTGCTTCAGGTAAGTCTGGCGGCGAGCCGCCCAATCCCGCAGGGGGAGCAAATCGCCACCGCCCGCCAGCATTTCGAGCGGGCCGTCGCGCTGGCGGGCAGCCGGCAGGCTGCGCCGTTCGTCACGTACGCCGAAGCAATCGCGATCCCGGGCGGGCGCTTGGACGAGTTCGAGCAGATGCTCGATCGCGCCCTGGCGGTCGATCCCGCGAAAGCGCCCGAAGTGCGTCTGGCCAACGAGATCTATCAGTGTCGCGCCCGCTGGTTGCGGGCGCACGCCGATCAGTTCTTCGTCCGTTGAACGCCCAAGACTTGAAAGGGACTCGTGTGAGAGCGCAAGGCACCGCCTGGATCAAATGGTTTTTCGTGGCTCTGGTCGCGTTTGCGGCGCCGATCGCATTGGCCGACGAGCCGGTGCGGATCAAGTTGGCGATGATCGCCCCGAAAGGATCGATCTTTCACCGTGTCGCACTCGAGATCGGCCAGGCTTTCCGCGACGCGCAAGGCGCCGGTGCCAGCTTCATCGTCTATCCGGACGGTTCGCAGGGTGGCGAGGCCGATGTCGTTCGGCGGATGCGAATCGGTCAGCTCAATGCGGCGATGCTATCGGTGGTCGGCCTTGCGGAGATTGATCCGTCGGTGACCGCGTTGCAGGAGGTTCCGATGCTGTTCCGATCCAACGCCGAGGTCGAGTACGTCGGAGAGGCTCTGCGCCCGCAGATCGAACGCCGGCTCGCGGAGCAGGGATTCGTCGCCGTGCTGTGGTCGGAAGCCGGCTGGGTGCGTTTTTTCTCCCGTTCACCTGCAGTGTTGCCACAGGACTTGAAGTCGCAACGCGTCTTTGCCTGGGCCGGCGATCCTCAACAGGTCGAGCTGATGAAGGAACTCGGCTACCACCCGGTCGTGCTGGAGACCGGCGACATCCTGCCGGCGCTGCAGACCGGCCTGATCGATGTGGTGCCGCTGACACCGCTGTGGGCCCTGGCCACCCAGGTCGACCGGGTCGCCCCATACATGATCGATGTGCGC
>Ga0187846_10001517_pt1 | contig 13102 bp, 17 predicted proteins | sample TC_taG_FD_161473 | JGI IMG/M metagenome (GOLD analysis project Ga0187846, IMG submission 161473) | Biofilm microbial communities from the roof of an iron ore cave, State of Minas Gerais, Brazil - TC_06 Biofilm (v2) | ecosystem: Environmental > Terrestrial > Deep subsurface > Cave > Wall biofilm...
CGTGCAGCGCGCGAACCAGCACACCGATCCGAGTGCCTGCACGTATAGCAACGGCGGCGTGTCCTGCGCCGTTCCACCCGGAAAGTACTTCGTGCTGGGCGACAATCGCGACAACAGCGAGGACAGCCGCTACTGGGGTTTCGTCCCCGAAGGCAACATCGTCGGCCCGGCGTACCTGGTCTTCTGGAACGACCATTTGCCGGAGCGCGCCGGTACGCGGATACGGTGACCCCACGCCGTTTTCATCGTTGGGCCGATAGCTCGCGGCAGCTTTGACAGATCGTCGCAACTGTCATGAGGCGGGTCTCAAAAGCCGGGCTCCTCTTCGCAGGACTGTATGCCATTGGCGCAGCCATCCTGTTCCGCGAGTCCCTGACCTGCGCGACGTGGATGTGCGATCTGGTTGCGCTTCCGGTCTTCCTGCCGGCGGGCTACATTTTCTGGGCACCTTTTTCAGGGCCGGTCGACTACATCCCCGACCCGCTCGATCGATGGATTTTCGTTGTTCCCGCGGCCCTCACCAACCTGGTGCTGTACTACTACGTGGGCTACGGGCTGGGCGCCGCGATCGGTGCGCTGCGCCGCACACTGAAGTCGCGATCCCCTTGACATAGCGGGCTCCAGGCACCGCCGCAAGTGCTACACGGACGGGACATCGTCCTGCAACCGGCGCAATTGACGCGCCACCGGCAAAAAGCCGGCCATCAGCAGCAGAGACCCGACGAACATGATGTTGTCGACGTCCGGGAATGCAAGAAACAATGCGCAGCCCGCGGCCACGAGCAGGGGTGACCGGACCGGCACGCCGGGCGCGCGCCACAACGCGCCCGCCTGGACCGCGATACCCAGCATCGTCAGCTGAGCCAGGGCCCGCGTCAGTCCATAGGCTCCTTGGTCGGCCGTCATGGCCGCGTACGTGGCGATGGCGCCGTCGAGGTAGCGGGCGTCGACCTCGCCCAAGCCGCGGAAGAGGGCCGTGAACAGTCCGAAAACGCCGCCCTCGAAAATCGTTCCAGCCACTGTCAGAGACACTCCGAGCGCAGCGGTGCCCGGCCGGATGCGGCGGCCGACTGCATACAATCCGAAGGCGGCCAGCACCAGCGCGGGCAGGCTCAGGTATCCCATCATGTGCGGATCGTGCAGCAGGGGCCAGCGGTTGTGAGCCTGGATCAAGCGTGTCACCTGGTCCGCGGCCGGTACTGGTACGTAGCGCGAGCGAAAGGTCAGGAAGTCCGCAATGGATCGAAAGTGCAGCGCGAACATCAGCAGCCACACCACCGGCAGGCCGATCAGCGCGAGCGCCTGGCTGTTGCGGATGATTCGTTCGATCGTCATGGGCTGCGCTTTCGACGGCCCGCATCATGTGTTCGACTGGCAGCGATGATAAGAGTGCGCGCGCGAAATCCGCGGGTTTCCGGACACAAATCGAATCGTGTCTCGCAACTCGCCGATCCGCGCGTGGGTCGGACCAGGGCTTTGCTGGCGCAGGCGCTCGTTGCGCTGCTGAGCCGCCGCTCCTACGTGCGCATTCGCGTCAGCGACATCGCGCGCCGCGCTGGCATCGGCCGCGCGACCTTCTATGCGCACTTCGCATCCAAGGATGCGCTGCTGCGCTCCGAGATCGAGCGCGTCGTCCTGCCGATGCTGGTCGAGGTGCCCGGTGACCCGGGCATGTTCGATTGCACGCGGTTTTTTGCCCATGTCCACAGCGCGCGCGCCATCTACCTGTCGTTGATGGCGGCTCCCGCCCGCGCGGTCACCGAAGCCATCGTGCGCGACGTACTGGAACCGCACATTGCGCGTCCGCTGGCTGCGCGCGCAGCGGCCAATGCGGCTCACCCGCAGGCCGGCTACCTGGCGCGCTTCGTGGCCGGCACGATGCTGCTGCTGATCGGCTGGTCGCTGGAACAGACCGAACCGCCGCCGCCGGCGCAGCTGCAAGCGGCATTTCGCAGGCTGGTCGGCCCGGCGCTGAGCGGTTAACCGGTTTCCGAGCTGCGAGTCCCGCTGAACCGGCGCGATCAGTTGCTGCCGGGTACGTGTGACAGCGCGGCCGCCCGCTGCTGCAGGAAGTGCCGCACCGCCGGGTCGCGCTCCAGCCCGATCGCCTGCTGGTATGCATCGAGGGCTGCACCGGTGCAACCGCTGCTCGCGAGCAGGTGCGCGCGGGCAGCCCAGTACGGCTGATAATCCGCGAGGCGCCCGTCGCCGGCCAACTCGTCGAGCGCCGCCAACCCTTCTGCCGGCCCGCGCGTCCGCGCCAGCGCGACCGCGCGATTGAGCGCGGCCACCGGCGAACCGGTCAGCACGCACAGCGCGTCGTACAGTCGCTCGATCGCGGGCCAGTCCGCTTCGCCGCTCCGACGGCGTACCGCATGCGCCGACTGCACGGCAGCTTCCAGTTGGAAGCGACCATGGCGGCTGCAGGCGCTGGCGCGCGACAGCAGCGCCTCGGCTTCGTCGATCATCGCCGTGTCCCAGCGCATCGGATCCTGTTGCTCCAGCGGGACGTAGTCGCCGCCGGGGCTGCGCCGCGCTTCGCGGCGCGCGCTCGCGTGCAGCATCAGCGACAGCAAGCCGAGCACCTCGCCGTCGTTGGGCAGCAGCGAGGCCAGCAGGCGTCCCAGCCAGATCGCCTCCTCGGCCAGGTTGCGCCGGCGCGCGTCCGCGCCCTCCGGATCGGACCACCCCTCCGAATAGGCCGCATAGATCGCGTCCAACACCGTGTCCAGGCGGCCTTCCAGGTCGGAGGCTCCCGGCACTTCGAACCCGATGCCGGCCTGACGGATCTTGGATTTGGCGCGTGACAGCCGCTGACCCATCGTTGCCGGGGCGACCAGGAAGGCGGAGGCGATCGTGGCAGCATCGAACCCCAGGACGACCTGCAGCATCAGCGGCGCGCGCACACCCCGCTCGATGGCCGGGTGCGCGCACGCGAACAGCAGGCCAAGCCGCCGGTCCGGTATCACGGGCTCGTCATCATCGTCGTCGGCCAGTTCGGCCAGGTGTTGCAGGAACTGCGAAGCAGCCTCGTCCCGCCGGCGCCGGCGCGCCGCATCGACCAGCCGGCGCCGCGCCACCGTCAGCAGCCAGGCGTCCGGCGAACGCGGCACGCCATGCGCGGGCCACTCGGTGAGGGCGGCAGCCAGCGCCTCCGACAGCGCATCCTCGGCGCCTGCCACGTCGCGCGTGCGCGCCGACAGGAATGCGATCAGCTTGCCGTAGCTGCGGCGAGCCGATTCTTCGGCAGCGCGCGATGCTTCGATCGGAGCGGCCGCCTGGCCGCCCGCGCCTGCCTCCGTCTCGCCGCCGGCCATCGACCTCAAGGCTGGCCCATGGGCCAGACCGGGCGAACCTCGACCACTCCGTGGCTGGCGCCAGGGCAGCGCGCGGCCCACGACAGAGCGGCGTCGAGGTCGGGAACATCGATCAGGTAATAGCCCCCTAGCTCCTCGCGCGTCTCGGCATACGGGCCGTTCAGCACCTCGGTCTTGCCGGACTTCACACGCACAGTCGTCGCCGTCTGCGTCGGCCGCAGCCGGTTTCTGCCGCGCAGCGTGCCCGACTTTTGCAGGGCTTCGGTGTAGGCGCGATAAGCGCCGATCGCTTCGTCCGTCTGGGCCGGGCTCAGCTTTTCGAACTGCGACTCGTCCGCGTAGAGCAACAGCAGGTATTCCATCACGATCCTCCGGTTGGTAAGGGCCAGGCGCATCGCCTGCCTGGACAATGTCGTTCCGGGGCAGGCTGATTTCGACACGAATTGCCGAAATCGTCTGCTGCCGTCCGCTAGACGGCCGCTCGGTCGAGCAGCGCCCGGATCGCGCGCACCCGGTCCGGGTCGAGGCACTCCTCCCGGTCAGAGCCTGCGCACAAGGCGCCCCGAAAGCCCAGGTAGTCTGGACCGAGGGCCGCCAGCGGGCGCACATCGTCCTCGCGCAGCGACCCTGCCAGGCCGACCAGCAGCCCGCAGCCACGCGCCGTGCGCACGAAATCGGCCAGCCAATCCGGCTCCGTCCAGTCCCTCAGGCCGCCATCGACTTTGCCGGCGGTGTCGAGCATCACGCCGTGCCAGCCGGCCTCGGCCAGATGGGCGGGCGTTTGCAGCGGAGGCGACAGATCGGCGAACAGCACCGCGATCAGGCGCACATTGCCCACCGCGCGTGGCAGGGCTTTCAGTTTCTGCAGCGGCGGTTCCGGGTCGAAGATGCCGACCTTGACGAAATCGGCGCCGCAGGCGGCATTGCGCCGCGCGGCCTGTTGCAGCGGCTCCAGCTCCAGCGGCAGGTCGCCAACCGTGGCGCTGACCGGCCGCCGTCCTCCGACCGCGGCGACGATCGCGCGCAGCACCTCGGGGCCGACCGCGCCGAGCGTGCCGCCGGAAGGTTCCTTGGCATCGATCAGATCGGCGCCCGCTCGCAGCGCGAACACGGCTTCCTCGGCCGAGCGCACGCTCGCCAGCATCCGAACTCTCGGCAGTCGGTTCATCGTGACGCAGCCCGCTCGCCGCGGTGCGCGGCGATCGCTTCCATCAGCCAGCTCCAGGCCTCAAGCTCGGCTTCGCCGGCAGTCTTGTCGATCGCAATCTTCAGGTATTCGAGTTCGGCCTCGAGCTTGCCGGCGGGGAGTATCGAAAGGCGGCTCACAAGCACGGCGGCCTCGATCACGGCCGCCTGGGCGCGGTTGAAACCAGCAAAAGGCGCATGCGTGGCGCGGTGAACCGAGCGGCAGCGCAGTTGCGGGCGCTGCACGTCGTCGACGAACTCGGCCAGCTCGATCTCCTCGTGCGCCAGGCTGGCGGCGAGGCGGACGCCGTCGACCCGGGTGGCGGGTACCAACGGCCAGTCACGCCGCCCCACGATGCATCCGGCGAACACCCTCACATCGTCGGTGCAGTTGATCACCGCGGCGCGCGACTGCAGCATCAGCTCCAGCGTCAGTGACGGCTTGAAAGGCGCCAGCACCACCCGGTCGCCCTCGCGCCGCACGCCCAGCGGCGTGACCTGCGTGCGGCCCTCGTGGCCGCGTACCGTGACGATGGTCTCGAATATGCGGCTCATTGGCTCTTGCCGGTCCTCATCCGGCTTTTGCTCCGCGCCGCTTCCGGCGCGCCGCCAGCGTCGGTCCGGGCGCCCGCTGCGCCAGCAGGTCGTCGGGCGGGCGCTCGTACGCGCAACCCCATTCGAGCTCCTCGTCCTGCGCGTAGCGCTTGCCGAGCTGCCAGGCGATCTGCGCGCGTGCCAGCTCAACGCCGAGGTAGAAGGCATGGGCAGCGTCTTTCTCGATGTCCAGGCCGGGATACAGGTGATAGGGATCGGTCGCCACCGAGATCCCATCGCGATTGAACATGTGGATGCCTCGCTCGCCGACCTGGATCCGGAAATTGGGATCGCGCACCTCGGCCGCGGTCTGTGCGATTTCCTCGCTCGAATAAGGAAATGGCCGGCGCGCGTGCACGGTGAGCAGGGCATCGGTCAGGTCTCGAGGCAGCGATTGCGACTCGCGCGCCGCAACCATCATGCGGCGCGCCCAGTCGGCTTCGCGCACCGCGCGCCGGCAGTGCGGGCTGACTTCGGTCGTCAGGACCGCGTTCATCCTCAGCTCCGCCGCGACCCCCAGCAGCACGGCGGTGGCCCCGCTGGAGTCGGCATCGGTCAGCTCGGTGACGTTGCCGATCCCCATCAGGATCGGTACCTCGGGTTCGGCTTCCCGCAAGCTGTAGTAGCGCAGCAACGATCGGGTGAAACCGAACTGGATCGGCTCCAGGATCGGATCGGCCATGAACGGCCGGCCGCGCTGGCGCATCAGCTCGATGGCCTGGCGCAGCGAAGTCAGATCGCCGGGTTCCGTCGGGATCAGCACCGGCGTGGAATCGACCTGGTCGGCGATGTCGAGGGTGTCGGTCTTCAGGCTCAACAGGTAGTCGGCCCCGGCCCGCCCGGCCCTGAGCAATTCGTCCGCTTCGAGCGAGTCGACGCTGACGCGAAAGCCGGCCGCGTGCAATGCCTGCACGGCCTCCGCCAGGTGCGGAAAGGCGGTGTCGGGAAGACACCCCAGATCGATGACGTCGGCGCCGTCGCGCCGGTAAGCGTGCGCCCGCTCGACGATCGCCTCAAGGCTCATGTTCGGTGCATCGACTATTTCGGCGAAGATCAGTATGTCGTGCCGGGTCAGGTCGACCCCCTTGCGCTGGCGGCCGAAATGCTCGGGCAGGTCGCGCAACTCGTCGGGGCCGCGCTCGATGGGCAGCCCCAGCTCGCGGCCCAGTGCCTCCAGGTCGCCGCGGCAGCGGCCCGGAACGATCACCCGGTCGGCGCTGGTGCCGCGCGGGAAATGGCGACTGATGAAATCGGCCGTCATCAGGCCGGCCACGTTGATCGGAAGGCGCACCACCTCGTACGTGAACTCTTCCGGCGCCAGTTCCTCGAGCACGCCCCTGAGGTTGCGTTCGGCCAGCTTGCCGGTCAGAAAGACGATGCGCTCCGGCATATGCCAGGGCCCGCGGCGGACGAAAACAGGCAGTGTAAAGAACCGGGCGCCGACCAGGGCGCGCCGGCCAAAGCTCAGTAAGATGCCGGGTTTGCATCGCCAAAACCCAAGACCGCAACCCATCGATGTTCAATCTTCCGCCGGGAATCCGGGCACTGCTCCTGGTCAACGTGGCCGTTTATGGGCTGCAGTTGCTCGGAGCCAACGAACCTTTGCTGAACTACTTCGCACTGTGGCCGCTCGACAGTTCGCGGTTCGAGCCCTGGCAGCTCGTGACCTACGGCTTTCTGCACGAGGCGGGCACGCCGCTGCACCTGCTGTTCAACATGCTCGCGCTCTGGATGTTCGGCTCCGACGTCGAACGCGTATGGGGCCGCAACCGCTTCCTGACGTATTACTTCGTCTGCGTGCTGTCGGCCGGCTTGACGCAGCTGCTGGTCACTTCCTGGCTGCACTCGTCCGATTCTACGATCGGCGCCTCGGGTGGCGTGTTCGGCGTGCTGCTGGCGTTCGGCATGATGTTCCCGCAGCGCACGATCCTGCTGATCTTTCCGCCGATCCCGATGCCAGCTTGGCTGCTGGTGACGGGGTACGGACTGCTGGAGCTGTATGCCGGCGTCACGGGCCCGATGGACCACGTGGCGCACTTCGCCCACCTGGGCGGCATGCTCGGCGGGTATCTCTTGATTCGCTACGGCCGCTCGCGGCGCCGGTGAAAAGCTGCTGCGCGGGCCTCAAGTCGGGCCGCGCAGCAGTCACATCGTCAGCTCTGTTTCGGCTTCCACAATCCGAGGGCGGCGCCGGTCGGATCCATGATGATGCTGAAGTACCCTGCGCCCATCACCTCGGTGACCTCCTTCACGACCGTGGCACCGAGCGACTTGGCTTTCTGGGTTGCGGCTGCGACGTCGTCCACCAGCACATAGGACAGCCACATCGAGGAAGCGCCTGGCATCGGGTGCTTCATGATGCCGCCGCCGGTGCCGTCGCCGACGCGGATCATCGTGTACGTGTCGTGGCCCATCGGAACGTCCTCCAGCTTCCAATTGAACAACTTGCCGTAGAACGCCTTCGCCTTGGCCACATCGGTCGTGTTGAGCTCGACATGAACGAACGGGTTTGCCATCTCGGGTCTCCCGATGAAGGTCCTCAGAGATTTGCATCCTACGCCGCCTATGTTGCGGGTCCGTGGCCCTCCGGTTCCTTTTCGGTAACCGGCTGGTGCCATCCACATCGGGCGTGCAACCCGGCCCGGAACTTCTCGCGCTCCTCCGGCGTCATGTCTTCCAGCCGCTCGGCGAGGCGTGCGCGCCAGTGCAGGTGGCCGCCCGCGCGGCCGCGGAAGCCGCCGATCAGCAGCCGGCACAGGATCAGCAACCCGACCGCCTGCAGGAAATCGATCGGATGCCATCCGAACAGGACCGGCGCGAGCCAGTTCCACAGCAGCATGACGGCGAGCCCAAGCGCGGCGGCGGCGACGACGACAAGTGCGACGATCTTCAGGCCCCACGCAAAGCGATGCGTCTTCATCTTTAGTTTCCTTCCCACGGTTCCAATTCCTGATAGATCTGCTGCAACCGGTTGCGCAGGTGCTGGATCGCGTAACGCTTCCGGGACAGCAGCGTGTTGATGTTCAGGCCGGTTTGCGCTGCCAGCTCGCGAAAGCTCCTGCCTTCCAGCTCGTGCGCAACGAACACTTCGCGCTGCTCGGCCGGCAGCTCATCGAGCGCCGCATCGAGCTCTTCGATCAGCAGCCGGCGCGCGTACTGCGCCTCCGGCCCGGCGCGTGGCGACGGCAGCGACTCGGCCACGTCGGCCAGGCCGTCGTCCCCTTCCGGGCCCTGCGCGCGCACAATTGCCTCGGATGAGCGCCGGCGAAAGCGGTCGATGATCCGGTTGCGCGCTACCTGAAACAGCCAGGCGCCGACCTGCTCGATCGGGCGCACCATCCGGACCGATTCGACCAGCTCGCTGAATACATCCTGCAGGATGTCTTCAGCATCGCCCGGATCGGGAACGCGTCGGCGTATGAAGCTTCCGAGGCGGCGACGCTCGCGAGCGATCACCTCGGCGATCTTCTTGTCCTGGTCGGTCATGACCGGGTCCAGCGGCAACGCAGTGATCATGCTGCTGAAGACGCGCCGGACGGCAAAAAATTGTAATCACCGCGGCGCGCCACCGCGCGCCGCCGCCACCCCGCGATTCGGCGCCGGTTCAGTCGCTCACATCGCAGATGAGAAGCGCTTCGCCGCCGGTAGCGGTGCTGAGCTGAACCTTGATATCGCCATGGGCCTCCGTATGGGTGGAAGGGGCCGATTCGACCCATGCCTGCAAGGCATCGCGCTGGGCCGTGCTCACCTTCCCGAAATCGAGGCCCCAAACCGCCAATGGGCATTCCAGTTCACAGGTGGACGCGTAGATCGCCCGCGCGGGCACGCCAGCGATCGCAATACCGCTTTTCAGAGTTGCCGTCGCGGTCGCGTATCCGTGCTCGCGCTCGAACGAGAAGCTCATCACGATCGAGGAGTGGGCGGCCGCAAACCGGTCGCGCGAGGCACTTTCACTGACCGATCGCATCAGGGCACCGGCCAGCGGATGGCGATACAGCGATACGCAGCTCCTGAAGGCGGCGTCCAAGCCATCCGTTTCGGCGGCGCTGAGCGGCGCCGCAGCACCGAACAGCGCGGCAGCGACGAGCGCGCGCAGCGGCTTGACCATGACCCCCTATCGCGTTCCGGTTGCCAACCTGCCCGGCGCGCATCCTACCGCGGCATGGCCTCAGGCGATCATGCCGGCGGCGACCGTGTCGAAGCTGGTCGGATCGATCAGCACGAAGCTGCCGGTCGCTCGCAGTGATTCGTACCCATCGGCGGCGATCGGGTTTTGCGTCGAAATCGCAAGCCGCGCGATTGCATTGGGTGCGACCGCGTCCGCCCCGGAGCGCCACGCGAGCGTTTCGATATCCAGGTGGGCCGCGACCCCCTGAACGCGGGCACGCGTCTCGCGCGTGCCGTGTCGCAGCAGGTATTCCCGGCGCGCCTCGAGCGGGCGCGGCCCCAGCCAGCACACCGTCGCGTCGAAGGCCAAGCGCGGCTGCGGCGCATCCGCGCCAACCGGTGCGATCAGGTCGCCGCGCGAAATATCGAGCTCGTCGGCCAGCTGCACCATCACCGACTCGCCGGCCACGGCGCGATCGGGTGCGTGCGCTCCGATGCGGACCGCCGTCACCCGGCTCGCGTGGCCGGACGGCAGCACCGTGATCGGATCGCCGATCCCGATGGAGCCGCTTTCGATACGGCCCGCATAGCCGCGGAAATCCGATTCACCGGGTCGACACACCCATTGCACCGGCAGGCGCAGGGGCGCTTGTGCATCGGCCTCGTGCGCCGGCGCCCGTTCGAGCAATTCGATCAGCGTCGGGCCCGTGTGCCAGGAAAGACGCGCGTCGCGATCGACCACGTTGGCCCCCTCGAGCGCCGAGATCGGGATCGTATCGGTGCGCACGTGCAGCGATGGATGCTGCTCCAGCCAGTCGCGAAAATCGGCCGCGATACCGTCGAACGCCCGATTCGAATAGCCGACCAGGTCCATCTTGTTGACGGCCACGATCAAGTGCCGCACGCCGAGCAGGCCGGCAATCGTCGCGTGGCGGCGCGTCTGCTCGGCGATTCCCTTGCGTGCGTCCACCAGCAGCACCGCCGCGTCGGCGGTCGAGGCGGCCGTCACCATGTTGCGCGTGTATTGGACGTGTCCCGGGCTGTCCGCGATGATGAACTTGCGTCGCGCCGTGGCGAAGTAGCGGTACGCCACGTCGATCGTGATCCCCTGTTCACGCTCGGCCACCAGGCCATCGGTCAGCAGCGACAGATCCGGCGCCGACAGTCCGCGCCGCTGAGCGTGCTTCTCCAGCGTGGCCAGCGTGTCGCTCAGCAGAGCCTTGGTGTCGTACAGCAGGCGCCCGATCAGCGTGCTTTTGCCGTCGTCGACACTGCCGCAGGTCAGGAAGCGCAACACGCCGCGGTCGTCGGGCGGCGCTGCGGGGGAGTTGGGAAGCTCGTCCCGCCGCATCAGAAGTAGCCCTCGCGCTTGCGCTGCTCCATCGACGCCTCCGAGGTCTGGTCGTCCATCCGGGTGGCGCCGCGCTCAGTCAACGTCGCATCGAGTGTTTCAGCCACGATCTGCTCGTAGGTGGCCGCATCGGATGCGACCGGGCAGGTGCACGAAATGTCACCCACGGTGCGGAACCGCACGTTCAGATGCTCGACCGCTTCGCCCTCGCGCGCCGGCGTCAGCTCCGTGACCGGCACCAATGCGCCGCCGCGGCGCACCACCGCGCGCCGATGCGCGAAATACAGCGTGGGAACCTGCAGCCGCTCGCGCGCGATGTACTGCCAGACGTCGAGCTCGGTCCAGTTGCTGATCGGGAACACGCGCATGTGCTCGCCCGGCGACACGCGCGCGTTGTACAGGTTCCACAGCTCGGGACGCTGATTCTTCGGATCCCATTGCCCCCAGCCGTCACGGAAGCTGAACACCCGCTCCTTGGCGCGCGCCTTCTCCTCGTCGCGCCGCGCCCCGCCGATGCAGGCGTCGAAGCCGAACTCGGCGATCGCATCCAGCAGGGTCACCGATTGGTGCTTGTTGCGGGACTCATCCGGCGAGCGCAGCACCACGCGCCCGGCGGCGATCGATTGCTCGACCCCGCGCACGATCAGCCGCTCGCCCAGCTCGGCGACACGCCGGTCACGGAACTCGATGACCTCCGGGAAGTTGTGCCCCGTGTCGATGTGCATCAGCGGGAACGGAAAGCGGGCCGGCCGGAACGCCTTGGTCGCCAGATGCAGCAGCACGATCGAATCCTTGCCGCCCGAAAAGAGCAGCACCGGACGGGTCGCCTGCCCGGCGACCTCGCGCAGGATGTGGATCGCCTCCGACTCGAGCCAGTCCAGGTGCGACAGCGTGCGCGCGGATGCGACTCGGGCGGTCACGCGATCGCCCGAATCGGAATGGTGGCCGGTGGTTGCACGTGAAGCCCGCATTCCCTCGTTTCCGGGTTCTCCCACCACCAGCGCCCGGCGCGCGGATCTTCACCGACCGCGATCGCCCGGGTGCAGGGCGCGCAACCGATGCTCGGATAGTGGCGGTCGTGCAGGGCATTGTAGGGCACGTCGCGGCTGCGGATGTATTGCCACACCTGCTGATCGGTCCAGTCGTGCAGCGGGTTGAACTTGTCGATGGCGAGGGCTTCGTCGCGGTCCCGTCCGGCCAGCTGTGCGCGCGATGCGGCCTGCTGGGCGCGCAAGCCGGTGACCCAGGCGCGCCGTCCCTGGAGCGCGCGCTTCAGTGGCTCGACCTTGCGCACCCCACAGCAGGCCTTGCGGTTGTCGATCGACTGATAGAAGCCGTTGATGCCGCGCTCGCGCACCAGCGCCTGCACCGCGTCCGCGTCCGGGTGGAACGTGGCGAAACAGCGGCCGTAGACCTGCTCGACCTGCTGCATCAACGCGTACGTTTCCTCGGGCAGGCGGCCGGTGTCGAGCGTGAATACGTCGATCGCGATCCGGTTGCGCAGGATCAGGTCCAGCACCACCATGTCCTCGGCCCCGAAACTGCACGAGAACGCGGCCGGCGGCAGTGTCTCGGCCTCGCGCAGCAGGGCCAGCGCGGAATCGATCTGGGTGCTCATTCGGCCTGCGTAAAGGCGTCGATCCGCCGGAACGCGGGCAGCGCCGGATCGACCGAGCCCTGGTAGGAATCGGAGAAATCGGCCAGGGACGCCAGGGCCTCGTCCGGGTTGCGGTCGGCGCGAAGCGCGAAGCTGTCGAATCCGACCCGCTTCATGAAGAAGAGCTGGTCGCGCAACACATCGCCGATCGCGCGCAACTCGCCTCGCCAGCCGTAGCGGTTGCGCAGCAGCGCCGCGGTCGAATAGCCGCGCCCGTCGCCGAACTTGGGAAACTGCACCGCGATCAGCGCGATCGAATCGAACAGCGCAACCACCTGCGCCGGCTCGTCGCCGGGCGACAGCCACACGCCAAGCGGGGAGGACTGCGCCAGCCGGTCCGCTTGCGCCAGCGCGGTGGCGAGCGGAATCAAAGCGCCCGGTGCGCCGTTCCAGGTGGCACCATCTTCGATCAGCTGCCATCCGTCCGCGACGACCTGTCCGGCGCCGCCGATCAGCCGGATGATCCGGCGCTCAGGCATGCTCGACGCTCTCGGACTCGTGGGCGACCACGCCCGGCGTGGAGTACGCGGCGGTCTTGAACGGCCCCAGGCTGACCCGCGTGAGCGTGTCGATGAAGCGCTCACCTTCCTGGCGCAGAGCCACGTACCGGTCGAGTATCGCGGCAATCACCTCGGGTACCTGCTCAGCCGAGAACGACGGCCCGATCACGCTGCCCACGCGCGTCGAACCCGGCTCCGGGCCGACCTCGCCACCCAGCGTCACCTGGTAGAACTCGGCGCCCTGCTTGTCCACGCCCAGGATGCCGATGTTGCCGACGTGGTGGTGCCCGCAGGAATTGATGCAGCCGGACATGTTGAGCGTCACTTCACCCAGGTCATGTACGTAATCGGCGTCGTCGAAGCGTTCCTGGATCGCTTGCGCAATCGGCAA
>Ga0187846_10001518_pt1 | contig 13101 bp, 14 predicted proteins | sample TC_taG_FD_161473 | JGI IMG/M metagenome (GOLD analysis project Ga0187846, IMG submission 161473) | Biofilm microbial communities from the roof of an iron ore cave, State of Minas Gerais, Brazil - TC_06 Biofilm (v2) | ecosystem: Environmental > Terrestrial > Deep subsurface > Cave > Wall biofilm...
TCCCACGCGCCGAACCTATGCGCCCGCCTCCTGTTTGCGGCTGGCCTTGCCCATGACGGCATCGAGCGCCTTGGCCAATTGCTCTTCGATGTCGATGTCCTTGTAGATGGCGAAGTCGGCGCGCTTTTCGGTCTCATCGAAGCCGCTGGCGCGGCCGGCGACGATGATGATGGGGATCTTCGAGGTCTCGGGCCTGGCCTTGAGAGCGCTGATCAGTTCGCTGCCCGACATTTTCGGCATGCCCATGTCGGTAACGATCAGGTCGGGGCGGACGCGGGCGAGCACATCGAGCGCGTCGGCGCCATTGGTGGCCGGCTCCACTTTGAAGCCGCGCTCTTCAAGAAAACGGCACACCGTGTACCGGATCAGCATGGAGTCGTCGACGACTAGAGCGGTGACCGGCATGACAGGAAGGCGCGAGAATGTACGCCCCGCCCGCATGGTAGCAACGCGCCATAACAGGAACAAGCTGGATCAGGCGATGTGGGTTACGTTGGTGACGTCATCTGGCTAGGAGTCGGTGGGTTCGATGCGTTCCTCGATGCTCATGTCCTTGAATTCGCTGGACTCGAACACCTCGCCGCACTCCAGGCACTCGACAAATTCGGAGTCCTCGTCGCGGCTTACGATTTGCACACGCGGATGCTTGCACTTTTGCATTGCCTTTCCATTGGAGGGTTGGGGAGGCGGGTTTGAGGTCATACAATCCGGCTAAGGCCTCCTCACCGTGGGGAGAAGGCGGGTGAGTTTTCACCGGAATTGGACGGTATTTTAGTCCCGTACCAAAGCTTGTCAAGTCCTTTGGCCGAGCGAGGCAGCAAATTCCAGTTGATTCCCCTGGGTGGAAGATTTGTGGCCTGGGGAGGATCGCAGGCGAGCTTGGTGGCACGATCATCTCTGCAACTTGTTCAATCACCGATATTTACCGCTCAGGTGCGGATTTTCGCAGTTCCATGGGTCGGGTTGCGTTGCCCAGCCTCCGAGAGCTACAATAAAGTACGACTGAAACAGTCGGATTTATATCCGACCTCTTTGGTCTGGTTTCGACGATGCTCAAGCTGACCAAGAAAGCCGACTACGCGCTGATGGCGATGAAGGACCTCGCCGAGCAGGCGCACGTTGGGGCACGCAGCGCCAAGGATGTGGCGGATTCCTATGGGATTCCACCCGAGGCACTGGCCAAGATCCTGCAGCGGCTGGCCAAAGCCGGGCTGTTGCATTCGCAGCAAGGCATCAAGGGCGGATACACGCTGGCGCGGGCGGCGCATACGATCTCGGCCTTTGAAGTGATCCAGGCGATCGATGGCCCGCTGTTCATCACTTCCTGTGTCACGATTCGAGGCGAGTGCGGGCAGAGCAATCGCTGCACGATCCGCGAGCCGCTGCGCAAGGTCAACCAGAGCATCGAGGACGTTTTGAAGCGCATCAAGATCGCGCATATGCGGGAAGAACCCGAGATTTCCGCCGAGAGTGCCAAGCAGGAAGACCTGGTTTCCATCACTGAGCCGCTGATTTGAGGCTGACGAAAAGGCAGGAGAAGCAATTATGAGCACGGAAGTAAAGGTCCCCCAGCTGCCCAAGACGCAGCACGCTGTTCCGCAGGGAGTGAAGTTGCCCATCTACATGGACAACCACGCCACGACGCCCGTGGACCCGCGGGTTCTGGAAGAGATGCTGCCGTATTTCATGGAGAAGTTCGGCAACGCGGCCAGCCGGAACCACTCGTTCGGGTGGGCCGGGGAAGAAGGCGTGGAGACGGCGCGCGAGCGCATCGCCAAGCTGGTGAGCGCGACCACGAAGGAGATCATCTTTACCTCGGGCGCGACCGAGAGCGACAACCTCGCCATCAAGGGCGCGGCCGAGATGTACCGCGAGAAGGGCAACCACATCATCACCGCGGTCACCGAGCACAAGGCTGTGCTCGATACCTGCAAGCGACTGGAGAAGTACGGCTATCGCGTGACGTATCTGCCGGTGCAGAAGGACGGCCTGATCGATCTCGACGACCTGAAGCGCGCCATGGACGACAAGACGATCCTGGTGACGATCATGGCGGCGAATAACGAGATCGGGGTGCTGCAGCCGATCGAGCAGATCGGCAAGCTTTGTCACGAGCGGGGCGTGATCTTCCACACGGATGCGACGCAGGCTGTGGGCAAGATCCCGGTCGACGTGACCAAGCAGAACGTCGACCTGATGTCGATCTCGGGGCACAAGATGTACGGGCCGAAGGGAGTGGGCGCGCTGTATGTGCGGCGCAAGAACCCGCGCGTGCAGATTTCCGCCATCATCGACGGCGGCGGGCACGAGCGCGGCATGCGCTCGGGCACGCTGAACGTCCCCGGCATTGTGGGGCTGGGCAAGGCTTGCGCCCTCTGCCAGGAAGACCTGCCGCAGGAGAGCGCCAAGCTCGGAGGTCTGCGCGAGCGCCTGCGCGAGCGAATCATGGGACGGCTGGACGAGGTTTACATCAACGGCTCGATGGAACATCGGCTGCCCGGCAACCTGAATCTCAGCTTTGCGTACGTGGAGGGCGAGTCGCTGCTGATGGGCATCAACGACGTCGCGGTTTCCAGCGGTTCGGCCTGCACCTCGGCGACGCTGGAGCCATCTTATGTATTGAAGGCTCTGGGCACGGGCGACGATCTGGCGCACAGCTCCATCCGTTTCGGCATCGGGCGGTTCAACACCGAGGCCGAGGTCGATTACGTGGCCGACCGCGTGATCGAGACCGTCGAGCGGCTGCGGGAACTTTCGCCGCTGTACGAGATGGCGAAGGAAGGCATCAATTTGAAGGATGTGAAGTGGGCGGGGGAGTAGGCGCGGAAGCGCGCCCAGCGCGCGTTTTCGCCTCTTCGCCAGGAGCGCGAGGATGATCGCGAGGCGCGGCGGGTCCTGCGGCGGCAAAAACAGCCGCCTCAGCAAGACAGATATTTGATTCACAGGAGAAGCAAATGGCATACAGCGATAAGGTCATCGATCATTACAACAATCCGCGCAACGTGGGCTCGATGGACAAGTCGAGCCACGACGTGGGAACCGGCCTGGTGGGCGCGCCGGAGTGCGGCGACGTCATGAAGCTGCAGATCAAGGTGAACCCGAGCACCAACATCATCGAAGATGCGAAGTTCAAGACCTTCGGTTGCGGCTCGGCGATCGCCTCGTCTTCGCTGGCCACCGAGTGGGTGAAGGGCAAGACCATCGACGAGGCGCTCACGATCAAGAACACCGAGATCGTGAAGGAGCTGTCGCTGCCGCCGGTGAAGATTCACTGTTCGGTGCTGGCGGAAGACGCGATCCGTGCCGCCATCGGCGACTGGAAAAAGAAGCAGGGAGCGGCGAAGCCGGTGGCAATGGAGGCGAAGTAGCCTGGAGCTTCGGGCCACGAGCTTCGAGCCACGAGCGGGCAGAATGAGGCACCACGGAGGTGCGTGCTCGCAGGTCAGAGCCTGCAGCTTGCAGCCAGTCTTATGACGACTGCGATTGAACAACCCGCATCGGCCGCGGCCAAAGGCATCGCCGTGACCGGCAAGGCCATTGGCAAGATCCGCGCGGCCATGGCCAAGGAAGGCATCTCGCCCGAGCAGGGCGGGCTGCGGCTCGGCGTGCAGGGCGGCGGCTGCTCCGGGCTGAGTTACAACATCCGCTTCGACACGCAGCCAAGGGAACGCGACCGCATTTTTCAGTTCGGCGACGTGCGCGTGTTCGTGGACCCGAAGTCGTTCATCTACCTGCATGGCATGACGCTCGACTATCAGGAGACGCTGATGCAGCAGGGATTCGTGTTCGTGAATCCCCAGGCGACGAAGTCGTGCGGCTGCGGAACTTCGTTTTCGGCGTGATGAGATGTGTGTGGCGCGGACCCGCCCTGAGCGCAGGGCCCTCAGCTCCGCGCGGCGTGCAGCACGGCGCGATCGTCCTGGCTCAGCCCGGCGCCCTGGGCCGCATCCGCTCACGAATGGTACAGGTTGCCGCGCCGGGAAGCAGAATTAGGACATGACGAATTCCACCAAAGCCGCGGTTCCGGCACCCGCCGATGAGTTTACCGATGCCTGCTGGTCATGCGGGACGATGCGCGCGGTGCAGTTCTGCAGCGCGTGCGGGAAGGTGCAGCCGCCGGCGCCGGTCGACTACTTCACGTTCTTCGGCTTGCCGCGAAAGTTGAGTGTCGACGTGCCCGCGCTGGAAAAGGATTTCTACGAACTGAGCCGCAAGTTGCATCCCGACCTGAACGCGCGGGCGGGGAGCAAAGAGCAGGAGTGGAGCCTGGAGCAGAGTTCGAAGCTCAACGACGCGTATCGCACGCTGAAAGATCCGATCAAGCGGACGCAATACCTGCTCCACCTGGAAGGCGTGGAACTGGAAGAGCAGTCGAAGAGGGCGACGGAGAAGGCTCGCGCCACCGGAGAGGTCAAGAAGCAGATCGTTCCGCCCGACCTGCTGGAAGAAGTCTTCGAGCTGAACATGGAACTGGAGGAATTGCGCGCCAACAAGAAGCTGGGGGAGAACGATCCGGCGTTGCTGGAGGAAGTCGGCAAGAAGAAGACAGAACTCGAGTCGAAGTACGACGCGCTGCTCGACGAACTGAAGGCGCACTGGCAGGCATGGGACAAGCTGATGGATCGCTCGCTTCAGGGCGAGGTTACGGAGCAGGAACGAAAGCAGGTCCGCGACAAGATGGTGGACGTGCTGAACCGCAGGAATTACATCCGCAACCTGGTAAGGGATGTGAATGAGGTGCTGGAAAACAGCAATTAGCACTTCGCCATTGGCATTTCGCCATCGAGTGTTCCGGGCAGGAAATCGGCAAGGACCGGTCAAGGGCTGATTGCTAACTGCTCAGCCGGGGAATTGAGAGCATCGAATTGAGAGCATCAAATTGAGAGCATCAAATTGAGAGCATCAAGGATGGCAACGGATCACATCGTCGGCATCGATCTTGGAACCACCAATTCGCTGGTGGCGTTCATGCAAGGGGAGACGCCTGCGGTAATCCCGGGTGAAGATGGCTCCAACCTCGTTCCTTCAGTGGTGGCGCTGGATGCCCATGGCCAGCCTATTATCGGAAACGCCGCGCGCCGGTATTTGATAGACACGCCGGAGCGCGCTGTCTACTCCATCAAGCGCCTGATGGGACGCGGCGTCGAAGACATTCAGGAAGAACTGAAGCTGTTTCCCTTCCGCCTGGCGGAAGACTTAAGTCCCGGCGAAGTGTTGAGGATCAGGCTGGGCGACAAGACGTTCACGCCGCCGGAGATTTCGGCGCTGATTCTGCGCCAGCTCAAGCGCAACGCCGAGCGCTTTTTCGGCGAGCCGGTAACGAAGGCGGTCATCACGGTCCCCGCATACTTCAACGACGCGCAGCGCCAGGCGACCAAAGATGCGGGGCGCATCGCCGGGCTCGAGGTGCTGCGCCTGGTGAACGAGCCGACTGCGGCTTCGCTGGCCTACGGGCTCGACCAGAAGCAGAACGGCATTATCGCCGTGTACGACCTCGGCGGAGGCACTTTTGATATTTCGATTCTCAAGCTGCACGACGGTATCTTCGAAGTTATCGCCACCAACGGCGACACACACCTGGGCGGCGACGACATCGACAACCTGCTCATTCGCATCGCGCTCGACGACATTCGCGGCGACATGGGTCTTGACCTTTCGCGCAATGGCGAAGCCTTGGCCACGATTCGCAAGGCGGTGATCGAAGCGAAGATCGCGCTTTCGGCGCAGCCGTCGATCAAGCTCGACATCGATCTGCCCGGAGGCCGGCGCTATCAGCGGGAGATCACGCGCGAGCAGTTTGAGCAGCTCGTGCAGCCGATCATCGACCGCACCGTCGGGCCCTGCAGGCAGGCGCTGAAAGACGCAAAGCTCAAGCCGGAGCAGATTGACGAAGTCGTGCTGGTCGGCGGATCGACACGCATTCCGAAAGTCCGCGCACTGGTGAAGGATTTGTTCCAGCGCGTACCGCATACCGACCTGAATCCGGACGAAGTGGTTGCCCTGGGCGCGGCGGTGCAAGCCAACATTCTGGGCGGCGGTTCAGCAGCCACCGAGAACATGCTTTTGCTCGATGTCACGCCGCTTTCGCTCGGCATTGAAGTGGCGGGCGGGGTCACGGACAAGATCATTCTGCGCAATTCGACCATTCCGGCGTCGGCGACGCAGTTCTACACGACGCAGGTCGACGGTCAGGCGAACGTTGCCATTCACGTGCTGCAAGGAGAGCGCGAGCTGGCCAAGGATTGCCGCTCGCTGGCGCGCTTCGATCTGAAGGGCGTGCCCCCAATGGCGGCGGGCATGCCGCGCATCGAAGTGAAGCTTCTGATCGATGCCAACGGCATCCTGCACGTTTCGGCGCGCGAGCAGCGCAGCGGCAAGGAAGCCGAGATCGAGGTCCAGCCCAGTTACGGCCTGACGGACGAGCAGGTCGAGAGCATGATTCTAGATTCGTTCGACAATGCGGAAGAAGATTTCCGCCGGCGGCAGGTGATCGAGGCACGCAGCGAGGCCGAGACGATTCTCGCTGCTCTGGAAAAAGGGAAAAAGAGCCCCGCGTGGGGCCAGCTCACCACCGACGAGAAGAAACAGATCGCGAAGATGGAGAAGTCCCTGGTCGCGGTGAAGACAGAAGATGACTATGCCGCGATCCGCAAAGCGATCGATGCGCTGAACCAGGGCACAATGCGACTGGCGGAGCTGATGATGGACACCGCGGTATCGACGGCATTGAAGGGCAAAAGTATGGAAGAGGCGGATCTGGGCGAAGGCCCGTCCGTGCCGCATCCGGTGGCGAAAGCGGAGTTCAAGTAGCGCCTGTGCCCTCTGTGGTCAGGGTTTTCTAACCACAGAGAGCACAGGGTAGGCACAGGAAACCAGGAGTTTTCATGGCGGAAGAAAAAAATCATGGAGCCGGAACCGTGACCGAAGAGGCCCCTACTGGCGAGAACACGGTGCAAGTCACGTTCCTGCCCGAGGGCAAGACCGTGCAGTTCGAGCACGGCAAGCTGCCCTACGAAGATCACGGCAAGGAGCAGTCGATTCTCGACGTGGCGCTGAATTTCGGCATCCCGCTGGACCACGCCTGCGGCGGCAACTGTGCCTGCACAACTTGCCACGTGTGGGTGAAGGAAGGCAAAGAGAATCTTTCCCAGATGGATGACGACGAGGCTGACCGGTTGGACATGGCCGCCGACCTGCAGCTAAACTCGCGTCTCGGCTGCCAGGCGCAGATCGTGAAGCCGGGTAAGGTTGTCGTGGAGATTCCGGCCTGGAATCGGAACTACGTTTCGGAAGAACATTGAAGCAAGCCATCAGCACTCAGCCGTCAGCATTCAGTCCGGCAGCTCCGGGTAGGCTCGGGTTCAGGCGGTGCCGGCTGATTGCTGAGGGCTCGCAAGGAGCTTCCTGATGCCCAAACCGCTCACCTGGGACGACGCTGAAGACATCGGCATTCTTCTCTCCGAGACGCATCCGGAGATCGACCCGTTGACCGTGCGGTTCACCGATCTGCACCGCTATGTGACGGAACTGCCTGATTTCAAGGGCGATGCCAAGGCGTCGAACGAGGGCAAGCTGGAGGCCATCCAAATGGCGTGGCATGAAGAGTTTCAGGACCGCACGCAAGCCTGAGCAGTCCCGCACGGCTTTTCCTGACAATCTTTTTACATCTTCCTGACAACCGGGCTTTAAGGCTTAGGTAGGCTTATTTCATCGTCATTGTGGGTTATGGCACGGAGTTTGTAGACGCAGATTTCTTGCCCCCCTCCCAATGACATTCTCTCTCCGTCCAACTGCAAAGGGCGCGGCGTCGTGGCCGCGCCCGTTTTTTGGTTCCCTGAAACAGGCTGATTATCCAACCGTGGCCGGAACCGGCTCTTCCACGCCGGCTTCGCGCAGGAACTTGGCTGCTTCCTCAGGCGGCGTGGGATTGATATAGAAACCCGTGCCCCATTCGAATCCGGCGGTCTTGGTCAGCTTGGGCATGAACTCCATGTGCCAGTGGTAGTGATCGTTGGTGGGGTCCTGCACCGGCGAGGTGTGAATCACGAGATTGTAGGGAGGATTATCGAGTACGCGGTCGGCCTTGATCAGCAGCGTTTTCAGCGCCCGCGCCAGATTTTCGAACATGTGCGAGGAGGAGTTCTCGAATGCCGACTCATGCTGCTTGGGAAGAATCCATGTTTCGAAGGGGAACCGGGGCGCGTAGGGAGCGATGGTGAGGAAGTTCTCGTTCTCAGTCACGACCCGGCCTCCGGCTTCGGTTTCCTGGCGGATGATGTCGCAGAACACGCAGCGCTCTTTGTACAGGTAGTACTGCTTCGCGCCCTCCAGTTCTTGGGTCACGTTGATGGGCACGATGGGCAGCGCGATCAATTGCGAATGAGCGTGCTCCAGCGATGCTCCGGCGGCCTCGCCGTGGTTCTTGAAGATCAGGATGTACTTGAAGCGGCGGTCTTTTTTCAGGTCAAGGATGCGGTCGCGGAAGGTCCAGAGAACGTCTTCAATGCGTTTGGGAGGCAGCGTGGCCAGGCTGGCGTTGTGATCCGGTGTTTCGACGATAACTTCGTGGGCGCCGATGCCGTTCATTTTGTCGAACATGCCCTCGGCCTGGCGGTTCAGGTTGCCTTCGATTCCCAGCGCGGGGAATTTGTTGGGCACGACACGCACGGTCCAACCCGGGGTGTCGCGCTGCGGGGAACCGCCGTTTGGGTTGGGGCGGTAGGCTTGAATCTCCGGCGGCGTCTTGCTTTCGTTGCCGTAACAGAAAGGGCAGAATCCCCCTTTGATCTTCACATTCTCGCGAGCAAAATCGGTTGGGCGCTTGGCCCGGTCGGTGGAAATGATGACCCAGCGGCCAACAATAGGATCTTTTCTAAGCTCTGGCACTTATTGAACCCTTTCAATAGGATGCGCAAGCCTCACCTCATGTCGACAAGGAAGCATTGCGAAAGATTTCGATCGCGGGCTGGCAAATTTTCGACTGGTCATAGTATACGCTTACTATATCGAACCGCCACTGGCACGAAGGTGGAAGCTGTCGAAGGTAATCACGAACCACAACCAGCACTTCGCGCCGCTTGTGACGGTCAACGGCGGCCTCGCCGGGCTTCACGTCGCGCGTGCGTCGGGTCTTAACTTCTATAAAACAAAGAACGTCGCCGTCCCAGCCGATCAGGTCGATTTCGCCGCGATAGCGCGGCGAGCGAAAATTTCGCGCCACCATCGTGTAGCCGAGCCGGCGCAAGTAAAAGTAGGCGTCCTCCTCTCCCCGTTTTCCAGTTTGCAGATGGCTGGGCTTGTTGTCGGGAGCCAACGTGTGCTCCGCAAGCCAGTCGAGCGCGCGGATAGTTGCGTGCGTGAGGCGTCCTGCGAGCATGGGGTGTGCCTCAGGATATGGTGCGGCCATGCCGGAAGATGTGACAGCTGTCACGAAGGAGCCAGAAATCTTCCGGGTCCCGCCCCAGAACGGGAGCCTGTGAAGGGTCTGCCAAGGCGCAAGTTAAAGAGGCCCGCGGAATGGCTTCACGCGGGCCACAAGTTGATTCTCCCCGGAGGATCAACGACATCTTTAACTTGCGGAACGCACCCTCTCGCACGCTCCGCAAGTGTTCCACGGCACCAAAGGGAACCGTGAAAGCCGAAGGGCTGACGGCGGATGCCCGCCGGGCCCAAACCTGGTGCCAACCGAGGGGAGGGTATCTGCCGGGCTCGGCCAGGCAAAAGAATACCCTTCACGCACCGGGCCACTTTCAGGGACGAAGCGCGTAGTGTCAATTCACGTCATGCGCAAACGTTGTTCACGGAATAAACCACTCTTTTTCATAGTGATACGGAGAGTTGTCACCTAGACGAAAGTGGGGTGGGATGGCACGAAGCGGCGATTTTCGGGAAGCTCCAGGCGCAGTAAACTACAGTCCTCCCTGAGGACCAATGCCAATGCAGCAGCAGCCAGGCCCTTCGGCGGGCGGGGTCATACGCTTTGGCGTATTTGAGGCCGACCTGCGCTCTGGGGAATTGCGCCGCAACGGCATCCGGGTAAAGATCCAGGAATTGCCTCTTCGCGCCCTCAAGCTGCTGCTCAGCCGTCCCAACCAGGTCCTTGCGCGGGAGGAGTTTCGCCAGGCGCTGTGGCCGGACGGCGTCTTTGTGGACTTCGATCACGGCATCAGCAGTGCCATCAACCGGCTGCGCGATGCGCTGGGCGACTCGGCCGATAACCCGGTGTTCATCGAGACGGTGGAGCGCCGTGGCTACCGCTGGATCGCGCCGACACAGTTTCCTCAACTTCAGGGTCCGGTGGAGATCGCGCCTAAGGAGATCGAGGCAGCAGCGCCATCCGAAGCGCAGAAGGTGCCGCAATCGGCCGTGCCCGCGGCACGCTGGGGATGGATTCTCGTCTTCCCGGCGATCGCTTTGCTGGTCGTGGCCTGGAGTTTGCGGTCCGGCTCGCGCGCTGCCCGGGCAGGAACGCCGCCGGCCTCGGCGTCAATGTCCTCGACCAAGACGGCATCCCATCATGTCCCGAGCCACGAAGCCGAGGAGCTGTATCTCAAGGGCCGGTACTACTGGAACAAGCGCACGCCGGACGGACTGAACAAGGCAGTTGACTATTTCACGCAGGCGATCGTAAGCGACCCCAACTATGCCAAGGCGTATGTGGGGCTGGCGGATTCCTACAATCTGCTGCGCGAGTACACGCCGAAGCCTGCGACCGAGGCATATCCGCGAGCGCTGGCCGCCGCCCGAAAAGCGGTGGAGCTGGACGATTCCTGTTCGGAAGCGCACGCGTCGGTGGCCTTCACATCGTTTTTCGGCATGTGGGACGTGGCGACTGCAGATCGCGAATTCCGGCGGGCGATCGAGCTCAACCCGGACAACGCCGCGGCCCATCACTGGTACGCCACTTACCTGACCACGCTCGGCCGCCATCCCGAGTCGCTGGCCGAAATCGAGCGTGCCCAGGCTCTGGATCCGACTTCCACGGCCATTCTTGCCGACAAGGGCTTCCTGCTCTACCGGTCCGGACATCATGATGAAGCCCTGGTTCTGCTGAAGCAAATGGAGGCCACCGATCCGAACTTCGTCTCACCGCATCGCTATCTGAAGGACCTCTATCTCACCGACCAGGATTATCCCGACTACGTGGCGGAGCTGAAAAAAGAGGCATTGCTGATGCAGGACAGCGGAGAGCTCAAGATGGCCAGGGCCGGCGAGAAGGGGCTTGCTTCGGCAGGCGGCAGAGGCATGTTGGAGAACATGCTTGCGGTCGAGAACAAGCTCTACGAGCGCAAGCAGTGCTCGCCGTATCTCGTAGCCCAGACCAATGCCGAGCTGGGCAACAAAGCGCAGGCTCTGCGTTATCTGCAGATGGCTTTGGAGAAGCACGATGAGGCGATGGTCAGCGTTGCCGGCGACGCGGCTTTCAATTCCCTGCATGATGATCCGGCCTACCGCGATCTGCTCGCGCGCGTCGGCTTGCCGGGTGGGAAGTGAGCACGGCAGGTATCGGGAGCCGGGTATCAGGCCTCAGGTCTTGGCTGTCAGGTCTCAGGCCTTAAGTCCAGACGGCGCGGTGTCACTCGCGAATCCCGTCGCCAACGTGAATCGTCCCGCGGCTGAGGATCTGCGCCCGCAACCCGCCGCGGTGGCGCAGTCCATTAATGATGGGAACTGTGGTGAGCTGCTGCAGATGGTCGCAGGGCTCGCACAAACGGAGGCCGCGAACCTTTACGTCGCCGATACGGAACTCGCGGCCGACCAGGTGATTCAGCGGCACTCCGCGGGTCACGATATTGCGGCGCGCGTCGCCGGGGTGGAACGCGATTCCGTAATCGCGCTGCATAGCCTGAATGGCCTCAGATTCAATCAGGGTGAGTTCGAAGTCCGGAGCAGGCTTGTAGAACGTGCCTGTCTTCAGCGCGTAGCGGTCGCCGTCGAGGCCAACGCCGGGAATGGCGTCCGCCTCGTTCACGGCCCGCATCGGAGCCTTGGCGGCAGAAGCGATGTGGATCGATTCGACAGTTCCAGACCACATGAGAGCGCTCAACTTTCAGCCTTCAGCCCGGGCAGTCAGCCGTAAGAAAGTCGTTGCTGGCGGCTGAAAGCATCCTACTTGCCCACCTGCCGGATGCACTCTTCGAGTACATCCACGGCGACGTCGGCTTCGTCTTTGGTCACGACCAGCGGCGGGCACAGGCGGATGGTGCTCGTCCCGCAGCCGAGGAAGAGCACGCCGCGCTCGAAGGCGAGTTCGACGATGCGGTCGCGCTCGGCGTTGCCGTACTCTTTCGTGATTTTGTCCTTGACGATCTCGACACCGATCATCAGGCCGCGGCCGCGCACGTCGCCCACCAGCTTCAGCCTGGCGGGCCAGTCGGCGATGCGCTTGAGAATGTGATCGCCGACGCGGGCCGAGTTCTCAAGAAGGTGCTCTTTCTCGATGACGTCGAGCGTGGCCAGCGCCGCCGCGACCGCCACCGGGTTGCCGCCGAAGGTTGAAGCGTGCGAGCCCGGAACCCAGTCCATGATTTCGGCGCGTGACATGGTGATGCCCAGCGGCATGCCCGACGCGATGCCTTTCGCCATGCAGACGATGTCGGGCTGAACACCGGTGTGCTCCACGGCCCACCACTTGCCGGTGCGGGCGACGCCGCTCTGCACTTCGTCGAGCACGAGCAGGATGCCGTGGCGATCGCAGATGCGCCGCAGTTCCTGCATGAAGATGGTCGGGGCGACGACGTATCCGCCTTCGCCCTGAACCGGCTCGACGAAAATGGCCGCGACTTCCTCAGGGGGCAGCGTCGTCTTGAACAGTTTCTCTTCGATGAAGCGGGCGCAGCCCAGGGCGAACTTGTCGGCCTCCTGCTGGCCGCCCACGCAGCCGCGGTATACGTCGGGATAGCGAACGTGGGTGACGCCGGGGACGAGCGGCGCGAAGCGGCGGCGCTGCTGCGGCTTCGACGCGGTCAGCGAGAGCGCGCCCATGGTGCGTCCGTGGAACGCGCCGTAGAAGGCAATCACGTTCTGGCGCTTGGTGTGGTAGCGCGCGAGCTTCAGCGCGCATTCGATCGCTTCCGCGCCGGAGTTGCCATCGTAAATGCG
>Ga0187846_10001519_pt1 | contig 13096 bp, 16 predicted proteins | sample TC_taG_FD_161473 | JGI IMG/M metagenome (GOLD analysis project Ga0187846, IMG submission 161473) | Biofilm microbial communities from the roof of an iron ore cave, State of Minas Gerais, Brazil - TC_06 Biofilm (v2) | ecosystem: Environmental > Terrestrial > Deep subsurface > Cave > Wall biofilm...
ACGAAGGGCTCTGGATCTTGAACTATAGCGGTGGAGGAGGATTCAAGCCGGAGAAGAAGAAGCGCCCATGCGGCTCGGGGGATGCCATCGCCGCCATGCCTCCGGACTGCGAATAAGCCATCTGCACACACAACACGCTGGCGGTGGACAAGGATGCAGTGCTTTGATCGCTGCATCTGGAGCCGCTAACCAAGAGCTCAACCCCGGGCCGAAGAAGAAAAGACTCCCCGGTTGTATAGGAGTGCGGCCAACTGGACTATTTGACGTGGGTTTCCTGGTAGTGCAACGCCTTCCACTGCCCGGCGCTATTTACCCAGATTTCACCGATGAGGATTTTTTCAAAACGCACAGTGGACTTGGGGGGAAACGTAAGAAAGGCCTCGTATCTGACAAAAGCGGTATCCGGGCAGAGCATTGTGATTTTGAGAAAGGAAAGTTTGTAGTCGTAGACCATGCTGTGCTCGACTTCGCGTAAGACATGCCATTTGTTGCGCTCGCCCTCGTTATCGGCTTCCACGGCTACGAATTCATCGGCAAGGAAGTCGGCGTAAGCGTTCTTGTCTTTGTTCTTGAACGCGGCCCAAGCAGCCTTCACTCTGGACTCGAGCGCATCATTCACATCCGGCTGCACCGATGGGCTACTGGACTGTTCCACTCCGGTAGCTTTCCTCGCCTCTCCTGCTCCTTGTGCGCAGCCTAGACAGGCCAGCACGAGCGTCAAACAAGCGGCGTACCTGCAAGTTCGCATTTCATTCCTCCTCTTGCGAAGTGTCGCGAATCTTACAAGCCGCGCGCTGGGTGGTCAAACAGGGCACGAGCTGCCAAAGAGGATTCGCTATTGTGCGAGGTCTGCCAGCAGCGGATCTCGGAAAGCTCGCTTAGAAGCCGGGTGGGAACTACATTATCCGATCTACGTCCTACAACTACTAACATCCTAACATCCGGGTACCATTGCATCCATCTGGCGCGAACTTTTAGCATCGCAGTGCGGGTTTGAGAATTGTGCTGCGGAACAATGGTTCCGGTGAACTGGGCATATTCTCGACCTCCTGAAGCCCACCTGTCGGCCAGATACCTCCGTTCCGACCCCCAATGACAGCGTGGGCTTTCTCTTTTAGGCGGCAAAGAGAAATCCGCGCACCAAAGCCAATCAAATGGCCCTCGGGCCGGAGTTGGCCGGACTGGACTGGCCCCCGCATGGTGGAGCCCGACGCAGTTGCCGGTGGCTTCTAAACCCAAACGGAAATGCCCCAAAACTCACGGGCGTCTTGATCCCACGCAAGACCCACTTCAACCAAATTCGTCGAGTGATCCCAGAGCGAATAGATCACTCGGCCTTCTATGGTTGTACCTTCGCGCTCGAGTCGCACTTCAGTGCCGGGCCGGAAAAACTTGTAGCTGTGGACTGCGCAACCAAACCAGCTCACGCTGAACGTGAATGTTTGTTCCCGATGTTCCTCCTGGTCCTCATCCGTCCATTCCTTCCAGATGAGGAGGACGGGGATATGTATGCAAATCCTGGGGCTTCGTCGTGGAGTCGTGTTCTCCATTTGCCCCTCGAAGCCTGCATATTACTACTTCGAAGCAAAAAATCTTCGGTCCGGGAGGAGAAGAGAGCGGCTTTTCTTAGAGAGTGGAACCGCGTACGCAGAAGTTGGTTGAGCCGTTGTGGCCCGTTATCGCTGGTTTCCCTCTCTTATCGCGGCCAGCTTCGGTTGGCGCAGAGCCAACCCAGTTCTTCTACCGAGCAGAGGCCGATCCCATAGGCTTTGCGGAGGGCGCGGTTGACCGCACGGGTCTCAGCAATCAGCATCTCAGCCCCGCGGACCAGAGGAGAGACATTCGAGGGATCAGCGTCGCCGTAGCCGACGAAGCCCTTCGAGCCAGGAGATTTGTAAACCGTCGCCTTAAAGATCCACCGATTGGCCGCGGGGTCAGACGAGCGCTCCTGAAGGGCGGACTTGATCCCACAACACCGCCGGCGCTGGGCTATTCGAAGGAGTCCTGAGTGAGTGACGTACCATCTGCCATCCAATAACTTCAGGTCGCCGGCCGCGACGGAAAGGGCATGCTCCTCGGTCAGCTCCCTCAGAGCTGCGAGCGTCTGTTTCCCTAAATCTGAGTACAGCCGCTTGACTAGGCGAAGGTTCTGACATATTAGCTTGGCCGCAGTGTTGGTTCCCGGAGGTTTCATTTCAACGCTCCTCATGTGATATCACAATGATATCAAAAAGATATCAAATGTCAAGGACAAGATATGGATGGCCGCGAGAGGCCGAACGGAAATGGCTGAGCCTAGAGTCCCCCTGTTGATACGGATACGCAGTAGCCTCAAAGCCGCTCTCGCTGAGCTTGCTAAGCGCGAGCGTCGGTCCCTCAATCGACAGATCGAGTTCCTGCTTGACCGCGCTCTTGAGGTCCAAACCAAGTCTGAAAGAGCAGAGGAGTCCAACCTTAGACGCACTGGTCGGCAATCAGCTCGAAGTAAAGACTGAAACAGGACAGGAGAAGAGAGCAATTTGTAGGGGCAGAGGAATACGAGAAGATGTGTGCGGGTCCGCGAAGGGAGATTGAAATCTGGAGAGTTTCAGAACTTCGACTGCGGGAGACTAAACGTGTGTAGGTTTTGTGCCCCAGCGTAAGGACCTGCGTTAGCTATAAGGAAGCGCGAAGCATCTCACCGGCATCCCCGGCCAACTCCGCCAGGAGGCTGAGTTCTCGCGTCGGCGAGAAAGGAAGTGCCTCTCCCGACAGAGTAAGGATGATCTCTCACAATAACCGCAGAACCGCTCTCTTCGAAACTGGCCCCCCGTACCTGACGCATATCAGCGATGCCGAAAACTGGTTGAACTGGAAGGCAGGGTGGCAGAATATGTGCAGTCTACATTCGGAGCGAACCTTCCAGTTGCAGACACGGCCGCGCCTGGCAGGCAATTCATTTCGAATGTCGCCTTTCAGTATTGGGCGGGCAAGAAACTCTGGCCGGAGTTCGAAGTCAATTCCACTTCTTTCCTTGCGGGCAAAGACGCGCGTCAATCGCAGGCGAAGGCGACGCCGGTAGGCATGATATGTGCTGCGGCTTTTGAAGGCTCTAGCACTCTGGACTACCCTCCGACACGCCGTATAACCCAGCGATAGGCCTGGTCAACAAAGAGGGAGTCGGGCAAAAGGATTCCCTTTCGGCTCCTCGGGGTTCTCGTGCGTTCAGCTTTCAGCGGTTGCGAGTCCCATCTGTACCGGCACAGTGATCGTACTCCCCCTTCGGAAACAAGCGAGGGTGCTGCGTAGAAGAACCCCGGGACCTATTCAAAGTTCGCGTTCTCGGTTTAGAATCCTATCGAGACAAGAATTCTTAGATGTAGAGTGCCCTTGCGCTATATTGACGTTGTTCTCTGGAATCGATGTGCTTCGTTCTAATGCCGAGAGAACAACCAGCTATCAGAATCTTGGTTGCGGACGACCACGCAGTATTCCGAGATGGGCTGCGTAAGCTTCTCGAGGGGACTGGCGACATCGCGATCGTCGGCGAAGCATCGAATGGCGTCGAGTGCATCAAAATGCTCGCCAATTTCAAACCGGACATTCTCCTGCTCGATTTGCGCATGCCGGAGAAGGGCGGCTTCAGCGTGCTTGAAGAAATCGACTTCGATTCGCTGGCCACGCGCGTTATTGTGCTCACTGCTGCCGAGGATGACCGCGAGGTTATTCGCGCAATGAGACTCGGCGCTCGGGGCGTCGTTCTGAAGCAGTCTGCGAGCGATTTGCTCGTGAAAAGTATTCGCAAGGTTCACCACGGCGAAATCTGGCTCGACAGCGGCATGAGCGCGGGGGTCATCGCCGCTCTTAAGAAGTCGGCTGAGGCGGGCCAGCAACGTGAAAAACCCTTACTGAGTGATCGTGAGAAGGCGATTGTTCAGCTGGTGGTTCAGGGGTTTCGCAATCGTGAGATCGGCGAAAAGCTCTCCATCAGCCCGCACACGGTGCAGAATCATCTGCGCAATATTTCCGATAAGCTAGGCGTTTCCGGCCGTCTTGAACTTGCCCTCTATGCCATCCATCATCGATTAATCAGCGGAGACTGACCGACTCAGTTGCAAATTCGGCAGGATCTTGCTCATGCTGAACGGCAAGAGGGATCACCTCGCCAAAGGCAGCCCTAATTCCTCTGAGGTAAGCAGGCGTTTGGCCTGACCAATCGGTGCTAACTCTCCAGGATCTGTACCTTGGTGCGCAGCTCGCCCTGCAGGTTGATTAGGGTGTAGCTGTCTGAAGTCATTCGATCGAGTGCCGCGGCGTCGCCGCGAAGGATGGCTTCATTGCGCTCTGCCTCCAGGTTCTTAATCTCTTCCTGGATGCTGCCGGCTGTTTTTTCATGGGAAGCAAGCTTGGCAGTTTTCTCCTGCGCCCAGGCGGTGCACGACGCCACAATCGATATCAACGCGATTAGCAGAATCCGCTTCATTTTTTTCGCTCCTACGAGAAATGCGATCAGGGGCCCGTGAGCTCAGCCAAAGAGGAGGCCGGCTCTCCCTACGGGACCGCGCAGGGAGACTGGCAACCGTCGCGGATATGAGGGTCGAGACGGAACTAATGATTGGGAAGGCTCCCCCCATCCGAAGATTCCAGGAGAAAGACGAAGTAGCCTGCTAGGAGATGATTCCACAATATCGGCGGCGCTGGGCAATTCGAAGGAGTCCTGGGGCGGAGATTATGCTGAGGATCAGTCGTGAGTGTTGTCCGGCGACGACCGACGTTCGAAAGTGCCGCGGTCGATTCCCGCCGAGGCTTTGTACTGCCAAATTCTTCGCCTTTTATTCGTCTTCGCGCAAGTGACTGAGTTTGTTTGGCTTGCAGAATTGTGGCGTTGGCACCCTATATTAGAGGGCCAATTTCGATCGGCAGAGTTCGTAACTCAGCCCGGGAGACTCGAAACGGCCCCAACAAGACGACTAAAAGTCGAAAAGGAGAAAGCACAATGAAGCCGAAAGGTAGGAAAGCGGTAGGACGCACGCAAACACCCGGGAGCACGCCATCGCGCCCCCTAGAGCCGCACTCTCGTGGCAGAAAGGCCCCAACCCCCCAGGAACGAAACTTCGTCGAGGGCGTAGCACAAGGGAAGACGGACAAGCAGGCCGCACTCGATGCCGGCTACTCCCTCTCAATGGCAGAGAACACGAAATACAAGTTGTGGACGAAGCCCCACGTACAAACGTACTTCCGGGATACGCTGCGGAGGAGTGTACCTCCCGAACGCGTCCTGCAGAGAATGAGCGAGCTCGTCGAAGGAAGGTCCGTGACGAAAAAACGCAAGCAAACGTTCGAGGCCGGCAAGCTTGTCAATGAGACGATCGAGGAAACGGAAATCGTGAACGCGAGCATCAGCCTTCGCGCGATTCGCATGGCGGCGGAATGGGCCGGATACATCCCCACGAAACAGCCTGCGATAACCGTGGACACCATCACCCAGGTGAACCTGCAGCCCGAACAGGAACCGGGGACAAAACCGGTCGATGTGAACTGCCTGCCTTCGCCAAAACTCTCCGAGGGGACCTCGGACGGGGAAGTTGGACCTGACGAATCAGGTGACGGAGCTGCTCGCCCGACGAGCGCGCCAAATCCAAAGGAAAGTCTGGCCCCCGACTCTCCTTCACTCGAGGAGGAAAAAAATGGAAGAGCGGAGTGAGTCGAACACTGCAAGGGTCGGCTACGGCAATCCGCCCAAGCACACGCGCTTCAAGAAGGGGCTGTCCGGGAATCCCCAAGGCCGTCCGAAGGGCACTCTCAATATTGCCACGGTGCTCCAACGGACACTGCACCAGAAGGTGGCCATTGATGAGAACGGCCAACGGAAAACGATCACCAAGCTCGAAGCCGCTATTCGGCAGTTGACGGACAAGGCGGCTTCCGGCGAACTGAAAGCACTTCAGCTCTTGGCCGCGTTGGTGCGATCTGCGGAAGAACGCGCGACCCAACCGGCCGTCCCGAATCCGGTCCTCGAGGAGGTCGACCAGAAGGTTGTCCTCGGGATTCTGAAACGTTTGGAAACCGCCAGCAAAGGAGAACAAAAAGATGAATCCGACACCCAGTGAATATCGTGCGCTTCTGCGTCGGGACCTGTACGCCTTCACGGAGAAATGTTTCTACGAACTAAACCCGACAGCAACATTCATGCCGAATTGGCACATCGAGGTCGTCGCCTCGGCGCTGGAAGCCTGCCGTCGTGGAGAGATCACGCGCCTGATCATCAATCAACCGCCTCGCTCGATGAAGTCGCACTCCGCTTCGGTCGCTTTTCCCGCCTTCCTCCTGGGGCATGACCCCAGTGCCCAGATCATCTGCGCGAGCTACGGCCAAGAGCTGGCCAATAAGCATGCCATGGACTGCCGCACCGGGTGTTTGAATCACATGCGTCTCGTCTTCTTCCGCAATCGCGGGGAGCCGGATTACCGTCCAGGGTTCCACGCCGAGAACATGACCAACCAAATCGTCTTCGTGCAACCGCTGCATGATGAGAATGATGCATCCAGTCCGCTTGTCGTTTAGCCGGGAGTACAACGTGTGATCGAACCAGTCGTTGACGGCCTCCCGCTGGGTGTCGGAGAGAGCCTCATCGGGCTTCAAGGGGTCGTCGATGACGATGAACTCGGCGCCCCGGCCGGTCAGCACGCCGCCGACGGATGTCGACAGGCGGAATCCCTGCCGGGTAGTTATGAACTCCTGCAAGGCCGGACGCTGAGACGACAGCTGTGTCTGAGGGAAGAGTGCTTCATACCAGGCACTGGTCTATGGGACACGGCGTTTTGAAGCGTCGTGCTGGCGAAGCCCATCCGGAACGAGAGCCGCTCGAGGTGCTGAATCGTATTCGCGAAATCCAGGGCGAGTACAACTTTGCAGGCCAATACCAGCAGGCCCCGGCTCCCCTGGGCGGAGGCTTGGTGAAAGCCGAGTGGTTTAAGACCTACACCGAAGCGGATCGGCCGGCGAAATTCGAGATGATTTTTCAAAGCTGGGACACTGCCAACAAGTCCACAGAACTAAGCGATTACAGCGTCTGCACCACCTGGGGTGTCAAAGAGAAGCACCTCTACCTCCTTCATGTCCTTCGCAAACGCTTTGACTATCCCGAATTGAAGCGCGCCGTGCGGGAGCAAGCCGAGGCGTTCGATGCAGCACCTATCTTGATCGAAGACCGGGCGTCGGGCACGCAGCTGATTCAGGAACTGGTCAGTGAGGGAATGCACGCCGTTCAGAAATACCGACCCGAAGGGCCTGCACAAAACCATGCGGATGTATTCGGTTACGAGCACGATTGAGAATAGATTTGTTCATCTTCCGGACGCAGCGCCGGTGGTTGGGAGAATACCTGCACGAGCTGGCGACATTTCCCAACGGGAGATACGACGATCAAACGGATTCGACGTCTCAAGCGCTGGACTGGTTCAGGAACCACGGCATGTCTTACGGCTTGGCTCAAGCACGTTGGCGGAAGGAATAGAGCAGCTCGACCAGCAGCCCGTGCCCATTCCCCCGTCCAGGCAATGTCCAAGTCCAAGCTGCGGCTTGGTGATGAACCAACCGATCCCCGGCGGACTCAGGTGTGAGCACTGCGGGCAGGAATGGAAACCTCAACCTCGCCCGCCCATCTTCGATGCGTGGGATCGGCGAAATTTGCGATAGGGGCCGTTGATCGGGCTTCCCACTAAATACCGTCCGGCAAGATTCTGCTTGGTGGCGATGATTGGCACGGGATGTTTGGGCCCAGTCGAAGGAAGCCGGCGGACCGGAATTTCCCTGTTAATTCCCTGATCTTCGCGGCGACTTCGCGGCGGTCAATCTTGCTAAATTCCACGTCAGGAGCAGGTTACCGCGGGTCGAGCTTGCCAAGAGCGTGATCGCTCCCTGATTTTTTCCCTGTTACCAGGGATATTGGTGGTTTCCCGAAGGTCGCCCGCCACAGAGGCTTGCCGAGCGGGGAAGCACTACAGTAAAGTCTCAAGTGTGCAGTCAGCCCCGGTCATGAAGGTTCCCAATCTCCAACCAAACGCGCGGTCTGCGTCACTGCGGCTTCTGCACCTCACGCAAGCCTACTACCCGTTCCTGGATGCAGGTGGCCCGGCTGCCAAGGTGCGGGCCATCGCCGAAGGTCTGGCGCGGCGCGGGCATCACGTCACCGTTTTGACAGCTGATCTTGGATTTGGCCGCCCGCGTGGGCCAGTTGCGCCCACAGAGCAGAATCGGTGGGGCTGGCGAATTGAGCAGGAAGGCGTCGAGACAGTTTATCTTTACACACGGGCTCGCTATCGTGCTCTCACTTTGAATCCCGGTGTGCTAAGGTTCGCCCGGGTCCTATTGCGGGGATTCGATCTCGTTCACATCTACGGACTCTATGACCTGCTGGGTTCGGCCGTAGGTCATTTCTGCCTCCAGCGCAAAATCCCCTATGTCATCGAGCCAATGGGGATGTACCGGCCCATTGTCCGCAATCTTTGGCTGAAGCGGACGTATCGCTTTTTGATTGGCGAGCGGCTCGTTCGGAGTTCGCGCAGAGTGATCGCTACTTCTCAACAAGAAGCAGGGGAACTCGTCGAGGAGGGAATTCCGGAAGCACAAGTCTTCGTGCGGCGCAACGGAATCGAAGTGCCGCATCCACTGCCGGGGCCGGGCAAGTTCCGCAAGCAATGGGGTATTGCGCCAGAAGTGAAACTGATTCTCTTCCTCGGACGTCTAGTCTCGAAGAAGAGCCCCGACCTACTGCTCGAGGCCTACGCCCGCTGGCGGGAAGGTGCGGGAAAGGGCATGCCTAGTGTAGTAGTGCTGGCGGGGCCCGAAGAGGGCGATGGATACCTTGGAAAGATTGAGACTCTATCCCAGCGCTTGGGTTTGGGAGAGAGTGTCCTGTTTACGGGCCCGCTGTACGATGACGCCAAGTGGGCAGCTTACTGCGATGCCGATATTTTCGTCTTGCCATCACAGCACGAAAACTTCGGCAACACCGCAGCAGAGGCGATTGCGTGCGGCACCCCTGTGATCATCACGGATCGTTGCGGCATCGCTCCCCTGGTGAACGGCCGGGCCGGCATTGTGATTCCCCACAATGTGGACGACCTAACAGCAGCCATTAGCCGGCTCCTGGGAGACGAAATACTTCGCGGACAGTATCGCGCTGGAAGTGAAGAGGTAGCGCGAGGGCTGTCCTGGGATGAACCGCTCACGCATATAGAGGACTTGTACACAGAACTGATCGCTGGAAACGTCTAACCGATGAAACGTCACTCCGTTCTTCAAACGCTGTGGTATCTCGTCAACGGAATGCTGCTCGCTTCGATTGTCTTCCTTCTTTATTCCATCGCGTGGGAACACTCCACGCGGCAATACTTGAGGGGGTTTTCTGATGCAATCGTCCCTGCCTCCGCCTCGCAAGAGCAGAAAGCCGAAGCAATCCTCTCCTGGATGGAGCACGGCCCGTCCCGGCGGGCGACGAGCGTCCCAGGTGCTCTTCCCCAACGCGATCCCGAAGAAACATTGAACTACCAGGCGCTGTTACGAATCTGCGGCACTGCCACCAACGCTTTCGTGAACCTCGCGAACAACAGCGGATTACCGGCCAGGCGGTTGATCCTGCTGGACAAGAATCTTGAGGCTACTCACGTGGTTGCCGAAGTCCAGTTTCGCAAGCGCTGGGTTGTAGTGGACCCTTCCTTCCGTGCGATCCTGCGCGACGCAAATGGGCGGTTGCTGACCGCCAATGACCTGCGTGATCCACAGGTCTTCACCCAAGCCACAGGGAAACTGGCTGGTTACAACCCATCCTACAGCTACGAGCAGACGACAAACCTTCGATGGGCGCGTGTGCCTCTGATCGGAAAGGGCTTGCAGAATCTGATGAATCACCGTTTCCCTACTTGGGATGATTCGGTCTTCTTGACTTTGCTGGTCGAGCGCGAATCCTACGGTGCCGTAGCTCTTGCGTTGTTGCTGGTTGTTTTCTTCTATCTTACTCGAGTGTTCTTGCTCAGGTACGGAGAGAGGAGACTTGGCCTGAGCCTATCCCGTCTGCGGTGGCGACTTATAGAGGCCGGTGGGGCATTTTTTCGTCGACCTAAATGGACCTCGGCTGAGCGAAGAATTAAACGTTGAGGTTAATTAACCGGGGCCGACGATAAGCGCTTCAAAACGCACAGGGCCTCTTTCAAGCTTTTTCCTGCGCCTAAAAGAAGAGAGCGGATGACGAGCAGAACGATCCATCTTGTGGCCCTTTGAAATGCGTCGGAGTTGGGCGACGCAGCGAAACGCGCAACGGAATCAACGGGCCGCCTTGGGGAGTTCATCCACTGCTTCTTGGGCGATCCGCTTGTCTCCCGAATTCTCGATCAGAAGGGCGCTTCCGGGGAGCGTAGGGGCATACTCTTTCCCCCGCACCGTAATGTGCGCCTTTCCTGTCGCCAACGCAGCGGTGCCGTCCGCGCTCTGCACTTCGAGGAAGGGCTTCTTGGAGGCATCCAGTTCAGCGCGAATCTGCCATCCTCCTGCCCGAACCCAGCCATCCTTGTCCGGAGTGACTTCCGTAAAAACGCTCTGATCTCCCTCCAAGCTAATTTGAATTACCGCGAGGAACCGCATATTGACAGTTTTGCGCGCCGACGCAGCCGTGAAATGCCATTGGTTGTCGGCATAGTTCACTTCCTCGCCCTCTTTGGTCTTTCCGCGCCAGTTAACGGCCGGCACTGCAAAATGGTCCGTCACTTCGAACTTCAATGGAACCGAGCCAAAAAGGTCAACTCGGCTCCTCGCGTTCGCGGCAGAACCGAACAGCCGTTGTTTGCCCGGTTCGACAGTAATTTTCTCCATGCTATGCAAGAGCCAGCTCCACTCGGCATCATGGTCCGCTGACAGTTCATCGTAAACGACCACAGTGGAGGGCCTGAGCAGAACCAGGTGCCGCCGGAACCTAGTCAATCCGGCTTTAGGGCCATACGCACTGGAGGCATCCCCTACGGTATACGTAATTTGCTCGCCGTGAAGGTATCGCGGAATCCAGCCGTAGCCTTCAGTGCCGTACGTCTGGCCTTTGCCATCTATGAGGATCCCATTTTGACCGCGGGTGTGCTTGTACCAGCCCAAAACATGCTCATCCATATCGCTAACTTTGTACCCGCTGCTGTAGAACAGACGCTGGCCGGCAACGACGATATTGAACGTGTTCTGGTCCGCGTGGGCGTGTCCGTAGGAACCCCAAGGGCTGGAGCGGAAACCCACAAAAAGGTCATGCGCCGTGTCGGCCAGGTTGGTATGCATGGCAACGACGCCGGTCTCGCGGAAGGCGCGCGCTTGAGGCAAAGCGAAGGGTCCGTTCAGCGACGGCAGCGCTCGTTCCTTGCCCAATCCTAAGTCGTTCCAATCCAGCCCTGCCTCGAGTTCTCTTACACCGATTTTTTCCAAGCTTTTCCGTTCTTTCTTACCCATTCCTTCCAGGCTTTCATGCACGTACCAGGAAGCATAGGGGTCGCCCAGTTGGGCGCCGACTGTCCGGGCGAAGCGAATGTGGGCGGCACGCGGCCCTCCCCGCTCGTGACTGTCGCCAAAGCCGTCGCAGAAGGAGCCGGGCGGGAGGTCGTAGATCAAGTAATAGAGGCTGTTTTCGTAAAAGGGTGAACGGAAAAAATTAGTGCCTGTCAGATTCTGAAAAAGGGTGGGCATACCGACAAGTGACCCGGCCTCGACACCCAAGTAGCTAGTGCCGACGGTCCATCCGCCGTCGCTGCGGCCTTCCGTCGGCGCGCGTGCTAACCACACTTCATACGCATAGGTGAGCCATTGTGCGGACTCAGGTAACTCGTCGAGAGTTGCCACCGCAGCCTCGGTCGCGGCGTAAAGAATGTGCTGCCAGGTGTGCTCGCTCGCGAGTCTTGTCTCTAACAGGTTTATCCAGCCATCGAAAAAGTGTCCCGCTCGCGCCCGGATCCCTCGGAGCAGTTGCTGCTTCTCGGCTTCCGACAGAAGGCCGTAATTGGAATCATAGGCCAACGACATGGTCTCTAAGCAGTACATATCACCCAGATTATTCTCGCCGCTTACTCCCTCACGGTTCCATTTCGCAACCTCAAGCGCCCAACGAACTGCCTCGCGGCCGAATTGTTCATCGCCGGTAATGAGATAAGCCATGCTCAGCAGCGACACCGCGCCGAACATGCGCTGGCTGAGAGCTTTGCTTGCGTCAGAAGCTAGCTTTTCCGACCGTTTCTCGTTCTCGCTCTTGCGCTTCGGAAGCGCGTCTTGTTCCGTGGGCACTTCCTGACCCAGATATTTCTTGGCCGCGCTTACGACCGAGGCGGCCGCGTCCAGGTCCTTCACGCGCTTCCGGAACCTTTCGAGCTCATCGGCCTTGACCAGGATTCTCGGGTGTGACCTTGGAGTAGCCGCCAGCAACTCCTTTGCCGTGGGGGACTCATACACCCGCGTCGTGCCCGTAACCACGAAGGCGTTCGGTTTGGACCATGCCTGGGCGCCGGGCCTCGATACCGCGTATTCCCAATACCATGTCCCGCTCGCCAGTTTCTTATGGGGGTTGAACATTGCCCACGGCTGATCAGCAGAGGCGATGGTTTTACCCTCGGGGAAGGTGGGATCCTGCGACAGGCGAACGCCATAGCGGACACCCTTCCCAGCCGTCCTCGGCCAGAGAAGGGGGGGAGGATTGACCGCAACTTCCTTACCCCCTGACGGACTGCCCACTTCGCGCTTGAGGGGAAGAATCGCTTCCTTGGATAACTTGATTTCACCTGAAGTCAGGGTCCCGTGATCATTTGACGCTATCGACCGCAAGACGGCGACTCCGCCGAGCAACCCGGCCAGCACCACAAAACCTATGAGGCACACTGCCTTTCCCGCACGCGATTTTGTTCCTGCTTTCATTATTCAGGTTCCCGATTTCCAGTCGGTTTCGTCCACCGCAGGCTCATCGATCGGCAGGACGGGATTTTGAGTCTCAATCATCATTTGCAGATGATAAAAGTGGGCGTACTGCCCGTTCCGTGCCAAAAGCTCGAAGTGCTTGCCCTCCTCAACAACCCGACCCCGGTCAAGGACAACGATACGA
>Ga0187846_10001520_pt1 | contig 13095 bp, 10 predicted proteins | sample TC_taG_FD_161473 | JGI IMG/M metagenome (GOLD analysis project Ga0187846, IMG submission 161473) | Biofilm microbial communities from the roof of an iron ore cave, State of Minas Gerais, Brazil - TC_06 Biofilm (v2) | ecosystem: Environmental > Terrestrial > Deep subsurface > Cave > Wall biofilm...
AGATAGAGACCGGTGCCGTAATACCCGAAGTTGCCTCTGCATCCTGCGATTTCGAAACTGGGCCAAACCGTGCTTCGCTGCCCTCCGAGGATGGAAAACTCCTGGACCTGCGCCTCGCAGCCGTTTTTTGTGTTTATGTCGATGACGCCGGCGGTGCGATAGCCATAGCGCGCTGGCAGTATTCCATCGAGCAGGCTCACCTTCCTGATGAAGAACGAATTGAGCAGTTGCGTAAAAGTCGGGTCGCTGTTGACGTTCAACGGCAGCAGCACGCCGTTCATCTGATATTGAATCCCCATGTGCTCCCCACGGATGTGAATCTCCTGGTTTTGATCCAGTGCGACGCCGGGCATCTGGACCATAACCTGGTTGAGCGGGGTGTACTTTCCCGTGGATAGATTGGTGATGTCGTGGTCGGTCAGCGTGTACTTGCTGGCTCCCGTGGTGGAGACGTCGTTTTGCGATCTAAGGCGCTCAGCTCTGACTGCCATCGTAAGAGCCTGTTCGGATTCCATGATGATAATCGGCTGAGCGCCAATCGTTGCCGCTGATGCGACCACCGTGGCGCGACGAAAGCCTGGCTTTTGAACCACAATCCAGTACTTTCCGGCGTTGACTCGACGAAAAAAGTACCTTCCGTCGGGGCCGGTTTGCGTTTCGCTCAGCGCGGTGCCTGATGCATTTTCGATTTTTACCTGAACTTCGGCTAAAGGCCGTCCTAAATTGTCCTGAACTACCCCATGCACCGTGAAATAACCGTTCTGCCCGGCTGCCAAGGCGTTGCTGTGCACAAGCGCCACAGCCAGGACGGTCACAACGATCAACGCAATCATTCGCCATCGCCGCGAATCGATTCGATGGAACATGGTGAGCCTCTGCGCAGATCGCTGCTGCATACGCAGCGCCGGAAATGCGCCAGGGCGAAGGGGCCCGTCACTTCAGAGGTGGACTGCTGAGCTGTTTCTAGCGGCGAGAAGCCGATGCGCGTTGTCGCCGCATCAAAAGCGATTACGGGCCGTGAACAAGCTTTTCCAAAAGCGGCAGCAGTGGCGATTATTTTCCGACCGAAGAACTAGCGGGGAGGCGGGCGCGCCCAGTGGTCGGCCACCAGCGCGATATGAGTCGTCTGGTCTTGTGACCCTTGCCAGATGCTGACTAATTGGTGGGCGATAAATTGCAGGGCATTCGGCACAGCACGGACGGAATCCGCGAAAGTGAAGTGCCAATGCCCGCGCTGATTGCCGGCTGCTTCATGATGGTGCCGGATCCGACCACCCCGATGATTGTCAAATTCAGCGCAGTGAGCGTCGCTGCCGTAATGCTTGTGATGCTGATGGTGGTCGTGCGGATCGCCGACCAGATGCAGGTGGGGCTGCGCGTCGCCGTGGTGACGGTGAAAGATGGCCGCAGTCCCGGTCCGCTCGGCTCCGGAGTAGAAGAAGATCCTGCGCCGTCTGCCGGGCCTAATGAAGACCGGTTGCCAGCGCCAGCTCCGATGGACTCCTCTCATCCTTAAGTGCCCACTGCAAAGTAGCGGCGATACTGTTGCCAGGCCAGCAGCCACGTCAACATCATCAGCGCAACGATGATGACCCCAGACTCGGTAGTGTTGAGGCTCGCGATCGCATTCCATAACCAGCCAGCCCGCTGGAACTGGCCGCCCAGAATTTGCAGCCATTCGATTCCCGCGACCGCGAGCGCGATCAGAACCGATAGACCCGTGATCACCGTGTTGAAGAACAGCTTGCGCGCCGCGTCGGCGAAGGCCCAGTCATAAACCTGCATCATCACAGCTCCATCGAGCGCGTCCACAAAGCTCATACCCGCTGTAAACAGCAGCGGAAACACCATCACCCCCCAGATCTGCAGCTTACCGGAAGCGGCGGCGGTGGCAGAAATACCGAGAATCGCAACCTCGGTTGCAGTATCGAAGCCCAAACCGAACAGAGCGCCGACCGGATACATCTTCCAGCTTGCGTCAACGTGACGATAGAGGAATCCCAGGACACGCCCCATGAACCCACGCTGATCGAGCAGCGTCTCAACGCTATCCGCTACGCCCGCTGCATTCTTATCAGCATCTAGAGAGCGATGGAGGGTGCGCCAGAGCTGAAGAAATATCATCATGTTTATGATGCCGATCCCGGTCAGAAACGCGGCTGAAACCAGGACGCCGACAGCTCCGTTGATGATGCCGAGGAGCTGCGGCCTACCAGGCCGCGAACGGACCATTATCGCCACCATCATCGAGAGCAGGACGACGATGGTCGAGTGACCAAGCGCGAAGAACAGGCCGGTTGCAGCGGGGCGTTCACCATCCTGGCGAAGCTTGCGAGTAACGTTGTCGATCGCCGCGATGTGGTCGGCGTCGAAACCGTGGCGTACGCCAATGAAGTAAGCGAGCACGCCCACGCCCACCATCGCTCTGCCTGCCAGCATCGCGAGACAGGCAAGCGCCAGCCATGCCAGTGCAGTCATAGCGGCAACGCCCGCAAAAACAACAAAGACTCTGGATTTGGGTGGCACCTTGACAGCCTCGTCAACTAGAGAACAACTCGGCTTCGATTCGACTACACGTGGATGTTCAGAACTCCAGCCGCGACCAGGGACTGAAGACACATGGCGAGCCCGATCATCATGATGCCGCTCGACGAAGCGAGCGGCAGCCATCTTTCGGTCAGGGGCCCCGGCGCGGTGAACCGGCTCATAAAGCGCCCCGCGAAAACTGTCGCAAGCCCCAAACCAATCAGAACCGCGGCCAAACCAGCGCTGAAAGCGACGATCAGGAACAGGCCAAAGGCGACCCGATGGATCGCGAGCGCCGCGAGCAGCACGACCAGGGCCGCAGGGCACGGGACGATCCCGCCGGTCACGCCCAGCGCAAACAGGCCACTGAGCGACAGCGGCTTAGTTGGGGTATCGTCGCTATGATGGTGGTGATGCGCCTGCGCGTTCTCGTGCCGGTAGTCGTGCATGTGTTCCACGTCCGGCACTCCCACGCGAACATGGCCACCCCACCAGTTGTGCTCATGAACTGCCGCGAATTTATGCTCATGCTGCTTTTCGCACTGATGGTGGCGATGATCGTGTGCATCGTCATGATGATGGGCAACGTGCTGATGATGGCGAATCGCTACGCCGTGGTGATGCGCCGCTCCGCCCGCCGAATGGGCGCGACGCCAGCGACCGATGAACAGCGCGCATCCAAGTGCGGACACAACCAGCCCCGATGCTGCGCCGAGCCATGGGTAAAGCTGATCCGGCACCACCCATCGAGACGCGTAGAGAGTTGCGATACCGAGCGCATAAACGGAAGCCGTGTGAGACGCGGTTACCGTGGCGCCGAGCAGCACTGCCTGGCGCGCGGTGCCGCGCGCGCCGACCAGGTAGGCGGCCACCAGGGTCTTGCCGTGGCCTGGTTCGAGCGCATGGAAGCCGCCCAGGACTGCCGAAATGAGTGCTGCCATCAGCACAAAGCTCAGATCCATCCGGTTTGACTTGATCAGATCGGTGAAGATACTGCGCGGCGTACCCTGCCGGTTCGCTTCTAACCTCACCCCGGTGCCCGCCGCGGCCAGCCAGCCCGTCTCAGCCGCAGCTTCAAGCGCTCCGCTTTTGCTCTCCGAACCCGGCGGCGCGGCCTTGAACAAGAGCGAAGCTTCCAATGTTTGCGGCGGGCTATTGAGCATATCTGTTGGGTAATTGGTTAGTTCGAGGCTGCGGTCGCGCGACGGCACTGAACTGGTGGCGAGCACCGCCCCAGGCCCGCTCAGCGCGATTATTTCTTTCCATCCTGCTCGACCCGGAAAATTGCCGTCCGCGTAATGAACTGAAACCGGCACTGAACTTAACGAGAGCGGCAGCAGCGCCCGATAAATGAACCCCATCTTCATTGTCGGCAATCCACCTGCCCCTGGAGGAAAGATCGCCTGACGCGCAAGACATACGAGGCCAAGCTGCTGTCCATCAGCTTGCAGGGTCAATCTGATTTTCAGCAATTCGGCCTGCCGGGCAAGATATTGGACAAGGGCAGGGTCGGCAGGCCGAGTTACCAGGCCATTTTCCTGCGTTTCCTGGAAGGTTGGAATTTCGGCCATGTCGATTATGTAGTCGAGCTCAATCGCGCGAGCGCTGGCGATTAGGCGGCTATAGTGGTTGATGCTGAAGTTGCCCATCGGATGCGCAAAAGCGGCGGGTGGAATTGCGAGCGCTCCGCATAGCGCTAAGGTCGTGGTCAACAGCAGTGATTTAGCCTTTCGGCGCTTGGCGTTCCGCCTCAACATTATTGAGCGACCGAATTGGTAGGTTTGAGCTCTCCCCCAAGCGAGGCGTATTCCTGCGCTGCCACATGGTCAAGAATTGGCTGGAAGTGAGGGTTGAGCGCGAGCGCGCGAGAGAGACAGGTACGTGCGAGGTTCTTCCGCCCGAGTGCTGCATAGATCATCCCCGCGTGGAAGTAGAGCCTGGCGTCGCTCGTGTTGAATTGCAATGCCGCGGTGATATGCGGTAACGCCTCGGCCGCCTTGTCGCCGCGATAGAGCGCCCAAGCGAACGCGTCTTGCCCGTAAATATCGCGACGGCTCTGGAATTCGCTTGCCGCCAGCTCGATCGCGCGCTCGTGTTCAATATCATGATCGGCGTAGTAATCGACCAGTACGCGATTATAGAGGACACGGTTAATTACATTCAGGCGCGCGATGAACTCGACCAGTTCTCGCTGCCGCTGGGCATCCTGTTGACGACCCAAACTGGCATAAACATCCCCCAACGCGGCGGCATACTCGGGTAGCGGGATAACCGCGATCGCCCCACGGTACAGTGCGGCCGCGTCGTCGAACATGCCCTGAGCCGCGCGTACTTGGCCGAGGCTTGCCAGCGCACGATAGTAATCCGGATAGGCCGCCAGCGCGGCCTGGTCCTGTACCGTGGCCTCACCCAGTCGGCCGAGCAGAAAGTAATCCTCGGCGAGACGGGTTTCGGCCCACGCGATCGCTTCGGCTGGAGCTCCGTCCCGTTGGCCGTCAGCGATCGCCCGTTTGAGATCGGCGATGGCGTCGGCATCGTCCCCGCGAATTGTCTCCAGACCCGAACGCCGGCTGTAGGAATACAAGTCGTCCTTGATCGCTGCCATGGTTGCATACGTTCCCGCAACCGCCGCGTATTGGCCGGTCTCTAGCTGAGCATCGCCAAGTACGCCGTAGGCATTAGAGTCGCGCGGGTCGAGCGCGATGGCGTGACTAGCCTCGCGCTCTGCGCCGGCGAAATCGTGCAGCGAGTACAACACATAAGCGAGGTGGCGCTGCGCGGGGCCAAGGTCGGGTTCGATCTTCAAGGCTTGCTCTAGAGCTTGCGAGGCGAGTTGGTAATATGTGATATCGCCGGTTTCGCGCCCCTTCTCGACGTAGGCATCGCCCAGCCTGTAGTGGATCGCGGCATCGTCTGGCCGCACGCGAAGAATTTTCTGGCAAATGACAATCGTTCGGTCGACGGCGTTCTCACCAAGCGCGGGTCCAGGCGGTAGCAGCATCGTTACGATCAACATCTGTACCGCCAAGGCGCATTTCCGTCGCTGACGAGCACCCAGATTAGTTATTCCGCCCACTGTCGACACTAGAGCATCGCTCGCCATGCCCAGCCTACGGATTAGGAACTGTCGGTATCCCGTTGGGGCCGTTAGGAGAGCCTGGTAGCGGGTTCTTGATATAAGGGAAAGTGGCGTCGAAATCGGTACACTGAACAAAAGCACCGTCAGTGAAATCAAGGCCTCCCGACGGAGCTTGCGACTTTGTGCCAAAGAGCCCCAACGTAATTAAACGGCCCATCGCGACGCGCAGTGTTACATCAACCGCGTCGTCACCCGGCCTCCGGCCGTTCGGGAAACCCGCATTATCGCCGCCAATTACGCCGAGCCGGCTCTGTGATGCGCAGGTCGTGACATCCGTACTGGTGTTCAGTCGTAGCATCTCGGCTGGGGTTACATCGGGTGGCTGGTTGACACCGTTGATGCCGGTTAGAAACGTCGCCACCAGGTCGGCGCGCGGGAAAAGTGTAGGTGCCGGCGTGCCGAATAGTGCTTCGATCAGTGCCGGCACAGTAGGATTAGTCACGTAGGTGAGAAACTGGGCATCGTCAACAGGTTCGCTCGAGTTGAAGCGGTCTTTGTCTTTCAAACCAATTACCAGTTCATTAAACAGTGGCATTCCCAAGCGCGATACCTGGTGTAAACCACTGTTGTTTGGCCGAGGCAGACTCGCCGTCGTCCAACTGCCAATAATCGGTGATTTGGCGGTGAGACAGCTTATCGGGACTTCGAGGATAAGCGAAGTGATGTTTTTGCCGCCAATGCTGTTGGGCTGTGTGTTGGCGAACTGCTCGCCCACCGGGTGCTCGTAGTTGACAAGGTCAAAAGTCTCGCCAAGGTTGACCACGAACGGATCCTTGCGTTGTCCAACGAACAGCCTGCTCCCGCTGCCGCATCCGGGAATATTGACGTTGTAAATGAATTGCCTCGCATACGTGTCGTAGCTCGCGCCGGGGGTACTGTCGTCATTCAAACAAAACGTCCGGGTGCCGGCATCACCGTACGATTTGCATCCGATATTGTCGGTGGGCTTGGTGAATACCTTCGATCCATCGCTGGCATTAGTCAGGAAGTCTGACGATTGTCCCGGACGAATCACCTGGACAGTGTAACTCTCGACCACGTTGAGGTTGGCCGGCATTCCAGGTATAGGCCCGATGTTGACCAACGGGACCGCAACATTTTTACCGTTGACCGGTACAGTAAGGTTCTTGCGGGCGTTGGTGAACCTGAAGCGAAATATGATTTCGGGTTTGCCGTCTCCGTTATTGTCGATATTCAGGTCGTAGTCGGCATTGGAATCCAGCAAAAAATAATTGGGTCCTCCAAAAGGATCCTGGTTCGGATCATAATTCGCCACCATGGTGACGAAATCCGATCGCCCGGTTTCATAGCTGCGGAACATATACCAATCGGCGCCGTCCACCTTTGGCATCGCGGTTATGAGCGGCGCCTCGCGATGGCTCGACGCTGCGGCAGGCTGTGGTGCGATGACGGCCGCCGCGCTTGCAAGTGCGATGGAGCAGATTGCTACGGTTACGATAGTACTGATCAGTCCGCTGCACTGCCTGGTTTTCACAAAGTATTCCTCCAGTTTGCGCAAATCTGTTCTGCCGGGCTGGGATTTAGAAAGTTTGGGGCTACGCAATGGCTCGCATCGGCACGCGCCTAATGGTGGGACGAAGTGACAATTCGACGCCTCCTCTCATGGCTGGAGCGCAGACCGCGACATCGGAGCGGCATATCGGCCACCGCGACGAATCAGAATTACCGTCCTATATACGGCGCTGCTAATGAATTGGATTTGACCACTCGGCGAAAAGGCTCTTCTCCGAATCCGGCTTACTCCGCACTCGTCCCGGTCAATAACGCGGGGATTACCAATTCAAATCGTGCCGTCTTTGGAGCATGTGCGCTCACTTTTTCTTGCGGCGTCCGGGCCATCCCGTGGCACACCGCCGCGCCCCACTAGCGACCACAGTTACCGCGCGGCGAGGACTTGTGCGCCCAAGGGCACTCCTGTGGCATTGGTGACGAACGTCAGGCTGTCATCAGCTTGGACGCGGAAGCTATCCACCGTGCCGTTTCCAGCCGTTACGCACGTAAAGAAAGCGGCTGTTATTGCTCAAAGCCATGTCTATGAGGACGCTTCCTGCGCGTGTCGAAGTTTGCCCTCCTCCTCATAAGAGGAAGGTGCGGATGTTTCCCCAGGGCCGCCGGACGCTTCAGAAACGATCGCGACTGTCGTCGTGGCCGAAGGCAAAACCAAAAGGCGTGGTCCCATGGGAAGCAAAGGAGACGCCCCGTTAGCAACCCCATCCTCAGTCGTGAACGTGTCAATGAGGTTGGTTCCCTTCTCAGTGACTGATCCAGCTCTGCCAGGGTGCCGGGTTCACTATTCGCGAGATCCATGCACTTTTAGCGGCTCGGAGCCGGCGAGGCCGTCCCTCGGCCGGCCTCGCCGAAGCGAAGCTTCGCGAGCTCGATTCGCGCATCGCTCAAGCGGAGCGCGCAAAGACGTTGGTTCAGCACGGACGCCGCTTAGCTGCCACCGCTTCCGGGCCAATGAGGTGCGGCTGTGGCTGAGCGTGATCGCTTATAATTTGGGCAATTTGTGGCGGCGGCTGGCGCTGGCGGCAGCGGTCGGCAAGTGGTCGCTCACCAGCTTGCAGCAGCGACCGGTGAAAACCGGGGGCCGTCTGATTAAACATGCCCGCTACTATTGGTTGCTGCTGGCCGAGAGCCACCTGACGCGGCGGCTGTTTGGCGGCATGCTGCAGAGGATTGTGACGCTGCAGGTGCCAGCAGAAGTGTCGCGGAATCGATTGGACAAATGGCATTTCTGGGGGTTGCGGGGCCGCGAGACGCTAAACCGACCCATCCCGGCGCGCTTGGCGGTACCGTGGACCAAAACTGGACCAAACTGGGCAAAACCTTGTCGAGGGAGGCCTGTTGGTCTATATGCGAGTAGAGGGAAAACGGAAATTCCGAATAAGAGTCGCCCCCCCAGCGGAGGCTCGCCGCCCTCTGCGGATTGGTCACAGCTTTTGCTCGGTGTGGCGGGCGGAGACCCCTGTGCGCTGGCCGACTTGTACGATGCAGCAAGCGACGTGGTGTATGGACTCGCGTTGCGAATTTTGAGTGACCGCCAAATGGCTGAAGATGTGGTCGTCGAAGTGTTTGCGCAGGTCTGGAGGGACGCGAAGTCATACGACCCGACGCGCGGCCCTGTCGCTTCATGGATACTATTGGCGACCCGCAGCCGGGCGATCGACATTCTGCGTTCACGCAAGCGAGATCGTGCAACCGACCCGATTGAGTTTGCCGTGCATCTGCCTTCAGCCCTACCCAGCCCTGAGGAGACCAGCGAGCTCGGTGAGCGTCAGCGGTTTGTTCGTCTTGCACTGGATGGTCTCGCCGCTGAGCAACGCGAAGTCATAGAACTTGCCTATTTTTCGGGTCTCAGTCATTCGGAAATCGCCTTGAAACTTAATCAACCATTGGGCACGATTAAGACCAGAATGCGTCTGGCGATGATTCGCATGCGTGAGTTGCTGCGTCACCTCCGTCTTCCGGCAGCGGCCGATCGGAAGGAGGGCACTGGCTGATGCCCACCCATTCTCTTCAAGATGCGCAAGATCGTGCAGCGCTGTACGCGCTCGGCGCTTTGCAGTCCGACGAAGCTCACGATTTCGAGGCGCACCTGCAAGGTGGTTGCGAGATGTGCAAAGCTGAGCTGGAGAGCTTTCGCGCAGTCGCCGCCGACCTGTTACTAACTTCAGTGGCTCCTCCGCGTCCCGAAGTGCGGACGCGGGTGCTCAAACGCATATCTGACGATAGCTTGGCCGGCGGTAAACTATTTATCGGCGATGGGTTGCAATTCGTGCGCGCCGCACAAATCGCTTGGGAGCCGGTTGCCAACCAGGGAATGGAGGTAAAGTTGCTCTTCCGCGACGCCAATCGTGCCTATAGCGCGAAGCTGGTGCGCATGGTTGCAGGGACTAACTACCCGTCGCATCGTCACGCTGATATCGAGGAGGTGTTTCTCCTGGAGGGTGATCTGACAGTCTCCGGCGTCCTCATGCAGCCAGGTGACTACTGCCGCGCTGAGCCGGGGACAACACACCGCGACGTCAGCACCAGCGCCGGCTGCCTTTTCATCTCGATGTCATCAGAGCGCGACCAATTACTGACATAGCCCCGATTGCCGGAGCTTGGGTTGATCGGGGTTCTCGCACCATGCGTTTTTCCATTGAACGCTTAGGCGACGGGCGCTGCCGCTGATCAAAAGCTGATCGTGTGGTCGACGGGGTCGTATAGCGATGACGCTAACCCAGCATCCTTCATCGAGGCTCTAAATATACTAAATCGTGCCAGATCGAGGATTCGAGATAGCCCCCAAATTGCAAGTAAGTGTCCTAACTCTGAAATTCATTTACAAGATAGAACCAGCTACAGTCCGCCCGCCGGTGTCGCGCTGGCAAGCAGGATTTCAGCCCAGGGCAACGCCGCTGGTCTCGAGTTTCTAATTTCGCAGACACGCGCGCATGCGCTAGCTGCTGGACGGAGTAATAGGGATCGCTCTGATGTGGGACAGGCTTTCGTGCCTGTCATACTCCGGTTTACCTATGCACCAGTGCGGATTCCTGTATCCATAGGACGACAGGCTGGAAAGCCTGTCCCACTTCAGGCAAAGTTCCTTCTATAATTGTGACGAAGCGCCGTGCTGCCTCCGGACCGTCGTATGTAGAAACTCCAGGCTTGGACGCTTTCAGCGCCGAAGTGAGCTTTGCCTCGCCAAGTCGATATGAGAACAATGGCGAGACCACATGATACTTCTTTAATGAACTTGTTGCAGGAAACTAGCCAGCGTTTGCACTCAGATGGCGGGATGTATTAACCGCTGTATTGAGGACTTGCTAAATGGAACTTGGACTCGAACGCAAAGTTGCAATTGTTACCGGTGGTAGCAAGGGCATCGGCCGCGCTACCGCGCTCGCATTTCTCAATGAGGGCGCATCGGTTTTGATATGCGCTCGTGGTCAGCGGGGCCTGGACGAGACCGTCTCGGCGGCTGGTCATGCGGCGCGTGAACGGATTGACGCGATATCCGCAGACCTGATGCGCGAGGCGGCAATCAAGCAGGTTGTGGCGCGATGCGTCGCACGATTCGGCCGCGTCGATATCCTGATCAATAATGCGGGTAGCGCCCGCCCGGGCGATTTTTTGCAGCTCACCGACGAGGCGTGGGTTGACGATTGGACGCTTAAATTCTTCGGTTACGTGCGAATGGCGCGCGAGGTGCTCCCGCAGATGCAGCGTCAACATGGCGGCGTCATCATCAATATCATCGGGGCGGGAGGTCTCAACCCTACCGGTAACTATATGATCGGCGGCGCCGCCAACGCGGCTTTGAATCATTTCACCAAAGCCCTCGCCGATGCTGCAGCAAAGTATGGCGTGCGAGCAGTCGGGATCAATCCTGGTCCGATTCTCACCGAAAGGCTGCTCAAGATGCGCGGCGCTCTTGCCCCAGCAGCCGCGGGTCAGGCCGACGATGACGCATTTCGCCGAATGACACCGCTGGGCCGCATCGGCAAACCCGAGGAAGTTGCTGACTTGGTGTTATTCCTTGCTTCCGATCGCGGCGCATTTATCCACGGCGCCAACATCTCGATCGATGGAGGCACGACCAAAGGTCTGATGGGCTGACAGCGATCAAGGTAAAATCCTCCACCTATTGCTCTGTTGAGCAACAGAGCGGGATTCTTCCCCCGGCCGCGCCGCTCGCGAGAGAGCCCATCCGTCATCCCGAGCGAGATCGCGCCTCGTCTGCGAGGCGCAGGAGACCAAGTCCGCGCAACGATTCTGCTCCAATCGGGCGCGCTCTCAATGCACTGGTTTTCTCGTGAGCGCCTTAGACGGCGCGCGATCCCTCCGCTTCGGTCAGGATGACGGAAAGAGGACCCACCCCAACGAAGCAAATGAGCGTTCGGTTATTCCCGCGTGTGGCTGGGCTGCGAGGCGGCCCTTGCCGTCCTGAGCGCAGCAAAGGAACTACGGCCGCGCCGAGACCTTTCACTTCTCTCAGGGCGGCCGAGCGGCGTCCCGATTCCCCCTTATTCTCCAAGAAAATCACCAATCTTAGTATCCGGGAGAGCTATCGAAGAATTCCATTAACTCAGATGCTTCGAACTGAACCACCATCCAGCCTGATCATGGTGCCGGTGATATAGCCAGCGAGCGGGCTGGCCAAAAACGCCGCCATCGCACCGAATTCGGCCGCCGTTCCCATTCGGCCGACTGGAATATTACGGGCGGCGCGCTGCGCGAACTCCTCCACGCTCACCCCTTCGCGCGCTGAGGTGGCGCGCTGAATCTGGCGAACCCGGTCGGTGTCGAAGGCGCCCGGCAGCATTGTATTAACCGTAATACCGTCGCGCGCCACTTCGCCGGCCAACGTCTTCGCCCAGCCCACCACCGATGCTCGAAGCGTATTGGAGATTGCGATGTGGGGAATCGGTTGAACCACTGATTCGGACGCGACATTGATGATCCGGCCCCATTTGCGTTGCCTCATGTCGGGTAGCAACAAGTCGGAGAGCCGGAAAAATACCAGGACCATCGCACGAAATTGCGCCTCCCAGACTTCGGGGGCAACACCGATAACGCGCGTCGGCGGCGGACCACCCGAGTTGTTCAGCAGAATATCTATCGGCCCGAGTTGCTCCCGCGCAGTGTTGGCAGCGCGTTCAACGCCTGGCCAGTCGGCCAGATCCGCTGGCACGGCAACCGCGCGACCGCCACGTGCCTTAATTTCCGCAACGGCCTGATCGAGCTCTTCTTTGCCCCGCGCTAGCAGCGCCACCGCAACGCCCTCTGCGGCTAGCGCATTGGCAACCCCGCGGCCGAGCCCTTTGCTACCACCAAGTACCAATGCTGTCTTACCTTGAAGCCCTAAATCCATTTTTTATGCGTACCTCGTATCAATGCTGAGTTGACCAGTCCGCCCTGCGACCAACGTGGCTTTTACTAGCACTAAATAAAAGACCGATCAGGCTGCATAATCAGTGTGTGGTAGACTTTACCACGATACGCTGGCAGCGGAGCAAACGGATTCCACACCCTTTCACTGGTGATTTCAGAGGTGAACGCAACCTCTCAGTCTTTGTTACGAAAATCTAGTCCGTTCAAATAGATTGTGGCGGCATCCTGCTTGCCGATACCTGTCGGTTTTGTTGAACGCTAATTTTCCCTTAACTGAACATCACGCCCGTGCAGGTAAGGTCGATCACATGGGTCGGAGCAGATAGATATAACTCACGGTTAAAGAGAGGGGGGAACGCCCGGCGGAGACGGGGTTTAAGGTGGCTTCATTGCTTTGTGCATTTGAGGACTTTGCTGACTTGATTATTCTCTTTCTGCAATGTAGTACTTACTGGGAATTATGGCTTTCCAGGCGTGCTAGCTATTGGGGTCGAAAACCTGTTGTAATGTTTGGTGTTTAGCGGAGC
>Ga0187846_10001522_pt1 | contig 13084 bp, 8 predicted proteins | sample TC_taG_FD_161473 | JGI IMG/M metagenome (GOLD analysis project Ga0187846, IMG submission 161473) | Biofilm microbial communities from the roof of an iron ore cave, State of Minas Gerais, Brazil - TC_06 Biofilm (v2) | ecosystem: Environmental > Terrestrial > Deep subsurface > Cave > Wall biofilm ...
AGCGCATCGCCGCCGACCTCGCCCGCAGTCTAGCGGCCCAAAGCCGTGCACATTACGCTTGAGCCGGCAGCGGCCGAAACCGCGCTTGACAATTTTTCAATAGGAAGGCCTCTCGAACCTGGAATCGGCGCTCGAAATACTGCGCAGGCCCAAGCAGGAGGACGCCCTCGATCCGCTTTCCATAAAGATGCTGGAAGTGTCTGTCGCCGGTCAGGTGTTTTTCTACAGTTGATTTCGGGTGAGGAACCCGCACAGGATTAGGAGGGTGCCGACGTCCGGTACCGCGCACCGGGTAAAGACTTGAGGCGCGCGATCGAGACGACGACCGGTTCGTCAAAGACGCAGATGAAGATGCCTGACATCTATCACAATTGGCGCGCGATGTTCGGTATCGCGCTGATTCTGCTGGGCAGCGGCAATTGGCTTGTTGGCCGTCTCAACACTCAGCGTTACGGTGAGCTGATCCGCAGCGCGGGCAGTGTAGCCCCCGACCAGGCATATCGCAGTTTTGACGAACTCGACGCCGGCGCTGCGGCGGTACTTGCGCCGCTCACGGCCGAAAAGCGACGGGTATCGTACGCGACTGCGCGAATGGATTTTTACCACGCAACCTTCCTGACCGGTTACGTGCTGGTTTTGGCCGGTTTGCTGCTGACGTTCCTGGGTTTCCTTGGCCTTATCAGGAATGACGCCCGGCGGGTGACAGCGCGTAGCAGCGATCAGAGCCTGCTAACCGCTGATAAGCGGTTACGAGTACTGCTGGGGAGGGATAGGCGGCGGGAGTGATCGTCCGGCCAACGGACCCATGGTCAAGCTATTGAGGGAGTGGGCGCCCGCGAAAATAAACCTGTTCCTGCGAGTGACTGGCCGGCGCCCCGACGGCTATCACGAATTGGACTCGGTTTTTGTCCCGATTTCCATCTACGACCGACTTGATATTGAGCTGCGCCCGGCCCACTCGGTCTCGGTCCAACTTTTTTGCGATTCAGACGCAGTTCCTGGCGACGAACGCAACCTGGCTTTCCGGGCAGCGTACGAATTCCTCGCCGAATTCAGCATCCAGGCCGAAGTGCTGATCAAGCTGCACAAGGAAATCCCCTCCGGTGCAGGCTTGGGCGGCGGTTCGAGCGATGCCGGCGCCGTCCTTCGCATGATGGCCGTCCTTTGCGGAGTCAAGCAATCATCGCCGCTGCTGAGGGTCGCAATGAAGCTCGGGGCCGATGTGCCCTTTTTCCTGAATCCCACGCCCTCGCGAGTGCGGGGGGTCGGCGAACGGCGTGAACCGCTGGGCCAAATCGAAAAGCCGTTTTTGCTGATTGCAGTGCCGCCCGTCGAAGTCCCGACCACCTTGGTGTTCCGCCATTTGCGGCCCGAGCATTGGAGTGGGCCGGCCCCGGATAGCGATGTCCTTGCGATTGTTCAGGGTCGCGTCGGGCGTGAGCACCTCGTCAACGATCTTGAACAAGTAGCAATTGCCCAATGGCCCGAAATCGGAGAGCTAAAAAAACTGGTCGAAGCACTCGGTGCCCGTGCCGCGGCAATGACAGGCAGTGGAGGCGGGGTTTTCGGTATTTTCAATTCAAGCGAGCAAGCATCCGCGGCGGGCCGCGATATCGTCCGGCGTGCGCCGGAGATACGAGCGTTCACCGCATCGATGCTATAGCAGGGCGGGAAAAACCGCTTTGCGTATGAAAGCTCTTTTCCGCGTCTTGCGATAGGATGGGTTTTTTCCTTCAGTTCTCCGACCTTGGGGGAGATTACAGAGAGGGAAGCAGGGTGCGGAAGCAACCGTTGAGCGAGCAGCGCTTGAGCCGCAGGTTATGGTTTCTGTCGTTGACACTCGTTTATTCCGCCAATAACATCCCTTGTAATTCTCCTTATCGGCGGTTTGGTTCAATGTTCCGGCGTTTTCCACCCGGCTCATAGGCTGTTGACGATCGTGCTAGCATGAATATGCGCATGGCTGATAGCTCGCATGGCGAGCTATCTACGTTTAGAGGGGGGCAAGTCGGTCGGCTAGTGACCGGCTATTAGGGCGGCGGCTGGACCGATGGCAGTAAACGAGTATTCCGTCGCTGGGCGGTCGCCAAGCTGGTAAGGCACCAGGCTTTGGACCTGGCATTCGAAGGTTCGAGTCCTTCCCGCCCAGCCATCTTGAGTCCTGATACAGTGGAGGCACCGATAGAGAGTGCGAGGAGCGGATCATTATAGCGGCCGGGATTCGGGCGAGAGCGGAGGACGCGAACATGTCTGAACGGGTCAAAGATGAACTCGAGATCTTCACCGGCAACTCGAATCCGGCGCTGGCACGCGAGATCGCCGAACATCTCGGCGTCAAGCTTGGGCAGGTCGAAGTCGGCCGCTTTCCCGACGGCGAAGTGTTGGTTGAAGTACGCGAGAACGTCCGCGGAGGCGACTGCTTCGTGGTTCAATCGACCTGCACGCCGCCTAATGAAAATCTGATGGAGCTATTGCTGCTGATGGACGCGCTGCGCCGCGCCTCCGCCGGACGTATCACAGCAGTGGTTCCCTATTTCGGCTACGCTCGCCAAGACCGCAAAGTGGCGCCCCGCGTGCCTATCAGCGCCAAGCTGGTGGCCGATCTGATTACCACCTCTGGCGCGTCCCGCGTGCTTACGGTCGATCTTCATGCCGGCCAAATTCAAGGTTTCTTCAACATTCCAGTCGACAATCTCTATGCGATGCCGGTGTTGGTGCAGTACCTGCGCAAGCGCGTCGACAGCCAGCGGCTAGCGGTTGTTTCTCCGGATGCGGGTGGGGTTGAACGGGCGCGGGCCTTCGCGCGGCGGCTCAATGCCGACCTCGCGATCATCGATAAGCGCCGGCAGCGGGCAAGCGAGGTGACAGAAATGAGGCTGGTCGGCGACGTGCGCGACTCTTTCGCGCTGCTGGTTGACGACATGATAGACACCGCCGGCACCATTACTGAAGCAGCCAAAGTGATTCTCGACGCTGGTGCGCACGAAGTGATGGCTTGCGCGACCCATCCGATCCTGTCGGACCCCGCATGCGAGCGGTTGAATGTCTCGTCGATCAAAGAAGTTGTCACTACCAACACCATACCGCTGCGCGCCAAGGCGCAGGCAGAACTATCGAATTTGAAAGTATTGTCAGTGGGCGGGTTGATAGCGGAAGCCATGCGGCGCATTCACAATGAGGAATCCGTCAGTTCTCTGTTCAACTGAACGGATAAAGAAGGCAGGCAGTTCCAAACTGTAGCAGCAAGGCTTTGAGGCGTAATGGAAACCGTCGATCTCACGTGTGAAAAAAGGGAAGTAAGGCCCAAGGGGCTGGTGAACCGGTTGCGCCGCGAAGGGCGTATTCCAGGAATTCTCTACGGCAATTTGAGCGCGGCCACGCCAGTAGCCGTCGCCGCCCTGGAACTCAACTCCAAAGTGAGTGCGGCCTCGCGTCAGCGCTTGATCCGGCTCAACTCGCCTTCAGCGGAACTCGATGGCAAGCACGTGATTCTAAAAGAGGTGCAGCGCACGCCGGTTAAGGGCGACATCCTGCATGTCGATTTCCTGGAGGTCGATCTGAACAAGGCGCTTCGCGTCCAGGTGCCACTCAAATTTAGCGGCCGACCCGCTGGAGCCATTGACGGCGGGATTCTTCAGCCTCTCGAACGCGAGGTGCTGGTCGAATGCCTCCCACTCGAAATACCCGAGTCCATCGAAGTGGACGTTACGCCGTTGGGGATTCATGAAGTGCTGCATGTTTCGGCACTCAAATTCACCGGCAATGTACGTCCGATTTTCGATACAGACTATCCGATCGTAACCGTGCTGCCACCGACTGTCGCGGAAGTGCCAGTGGCGGCCGCAGCAGAGGCGGCACCTGAAGCGGCCGCACCCGCCGAGGGCGCGGCAGGCGCGGCCGCCGCGCAGCCCCCAGCCGGCGAGAGTGCAACCCAGCAGACCGCGGGCACCCCTCCAGGAGCGAAGAAATCTTAGGAATGCGATCACCAGAGCCTGCGGCGCTCGCGCCCAGCTTATCGAGGAGACTGCGAACAGTCCTAACCTGGAAAACTGAACGCCACCTTTGAGAGCGGTTATAGGCTGGACAGGGGCTTTGACTCCGTCACGATGATTCCACTATGTCAGACCGCAATACGCAGATAGTCGTACACACTGACCCGGAAATACTCGGGGGAACCCAGTGTTTGTTGGCACACGAGTGCCCCTTCGCAACTTGATTGACTATTTGGAAGGCGGCTACAGCCTGGACGAATTTCTTGACCAGTTTCCGTCGGTCTCTCGCGACCAGGCTGTCGCTGCACTGGAAATGGCTCACGAGGTTCTCACTGCCCGTGCGCGTGCTCCTCGGTGAGCAACTACCTCGGGACCTGGCGCGCGAATTGACTGGGCATGATGTTAGCACGGTCCAAGCTGAGAGCTGGGCCGGGCTCAAAAATGGTGAACTTCTTCGCCGAGCAGAAACCCGCGGCTTTGACGCATTTCTCACCAGCGACCAGAATCTGCCGTTTCAGCAAAATGTTGCGCTGGGGCGGCTTGCAGTGATCGTTCTGCCTGCGAGGACTACCAAACCTTGAAGATTTGCTTCCGCTCGTACCCCGTATTTTGTTCGCAATCCGGCGCAGTCGCCGCAGTCAACTGCTGCGGGTACCTTGAGTTACTGTATCAAGCGGTTCTGGTGACTTGTTACAGAAAGCTCGGCTGTTGAAAAACCGACCTTTTCAGCGGCCGTGCTTCGCGCAGAGAGCGCATACGCGGCTCCCTCATTTGGGCTAAAATACAGTAGAACAATCGATTCGGTGATGGGTTGATTTTGGTTTCGGGAGGTGGGGGCTGATTTATGAGTTTTGTCCATCTGCACGTTCATACCCAATACAGCCTGCTCGATGGCGCGAATAAGATCGGCTCGCTGCTCGAACACGCAAAAAAATCCGGCATGCCGGCGATTGCGATGACCGATCACGGCAACATGTTCGGAGCTGTCGAATTTTTCTCCAAAGCAACCCAGGAGGGGATCAAGCCGATTATTGGCTGCGAGGCATATCTGGCGCCGGGCAGCCGTCACGACCGCACTCAAGCGCGTAGCGATGACGTCGAAGGGGCCGGCAACTATCATCTGATTTTGCTGGCACAATCGCGCACCGGCTATCAGAACCTCTGCGGCTTGCTTACTGCCGCATACAAGGAAGGTCTGTACTACAAGCCCCGGATCGACAAGGAAATTTTGGGCGAGCTGTCGGCCGGGCTGATTGTGCTATCAGGATGTTTAAGCGGTGAGGTGGCGCGCGCCCTGCGCAGCGGCCGGCTCGACAAGGCGCGTGAGGCCGCCGAATGGTATGCGCGAACTTTCCCGGACCGCTTTTACCTTGAACTGCAGGACAATGACCTGCACCGGCCATTGAATGACGCTTTGCGCGAACTCGGCCGCACCCTCGGTGTACCGCTGGCCGCGACCAACGATTGCCATTATCTCCATCGCGAGGACGCCAAAGCCCACGAAGTCCTGCTCTGCATTCAAACCGGTAAGACGTTGGCAGATGAAACCCGTTGGCGGTTCGACACTGACCAGTTTTACGTCAAGACACCCGAGGAGATGGCATCAGCTTTTGGCGCCGATTCCGAGGAGATTCGCAACACCGTTGCAATCGCGAACCGGGTTGATTTTGAGTTCGAATTCGGCAAATTCCATTTTCCAGTCTTTCAACCGGGAGCGAATGACGAAGAAGCGGGAAGCGAGTGTAGCGCCTCTCTCGCTACGCAAGACTCTTCGCTCGATTCTCCACCTTCGGCGTCAAATCTCGACCAACTGTTGGAACGCCAAGTGCGTGCCGGTCTCGCCGATCGTCTTAAGGAATTGCATGTGCGCCGCGGCAGCTTCGACGAAGCCCCTTATCACGAGCGGGTGGAGCGCGAACTCCCCGTCATCTGTGAAATGGGGTTCTCCGGCTACATGCTGATTGTGGCTGATTTCATCAATCACGCGCGCAGCATCGGGATTCCGGTGGGCCCTGGCCGCGGGTCGGTGGTTGGCAGTCTGGTTTCCTATGCCCTACGGATTACCGAAGTCGACCCGATCGAGCACAAGCTCCTGTTCGAGCGGTGGCTCAATCCCGGCCGGCGCTCCATGCCCGACATTGATGTCGACTTCTGCTTCGAGCGGCGCGACGAGGTACTCGATTACGTTCGCCACAAGTATGGCGACGAGCGGGTAGCGCAGATCACCACCTTTGGCACACTCAAGGGGAAACAGGCCATCCGTGATGTTGGCCGTGTCCTGGGATTGTCGTTTGCCGAAACCGATCGCATCGTCAAACTCTATCCCGCGCCCAAGCAAGGCCGCGATTTTCCGCTGAAGGACGCGTTGGAAATGGAACCGCGCCTCCGGGTTGAGCGCGAGCAGCACCCGGAACTGTTCGAATATGCCTTTAAGCTCGAGGGCTTACTCCGGCATGCGTCGCGCCATGCGGCGGGCGTAGTCATTTCGGACGCGCCGCTGAACGAGATAGTGCCCCTGTACGTCGACAAAGAGCAGAGCGGAGATGGCGCCTGGATAACCCAATACTCAATGAAGGGGGTTGAAGAGATTGGGCTCGTAAAATTTGATTTTCTCGCACTCAAAAACCTCACCCTAATCAAGGACACTCTCGATTTGGCTGCCATGGGTGGTAAGGCGCCGCCGGATCTTACCCAGCTCAACCTCGACGACCCCGAAAGCTACCGGCTGCTCGCACGGGGCGACACGGTGGGGGTCTTCCAAATGGAAGGTTCGGGGATGCGCCGTTTCTTGACCGAGCTTAAACCGTCGTGTTTCGAAGATGTGATCGCGGCGATTTCGCTGTTCCGGCCAGGGACCCTCGACGCCGGCATGGTCGAGCCGTTTATTCGCCGCAAGCACGGGAAGGAGCCAGTTGAATACGATCACCCGCTGCTGGAGCCCGTCCTTCGCGATACTTACGGCGTCATCATTTACCAGGAGCAGGTGATGAGAGCGGCGCAGGCGCTCTCAGGCTATACGCTCGAAGAAGCCGACATCTTGCGCGCCGCAATGGGCAAAAAGCAGATTGCGGTGATGCAGAAAGAGCGCGAGCGTTTTATTGCGGGCGCGGTGAAAAACGGTGTGGAGAAAACTCTCGCCGAATCGATCTTCGAGAAAATCGCAACCTTCGCCTCCTACGGCTTCAACCGTTCCCATGCAGCGGCCTACGCGCTTACTTCGTATACCACCGCTTACCTCAAGGCTCATTTCCCACATGAATTTATGGCGGCCTTGATGTCGCTCGACATGGACGACACCGACAAGACCTACAAGAACATCGCCGCGCTGCGTGAAATGCGCATTCCCGTCCTGCCTCCCGACGTGAACCGCAGCCGCGTGAAGTTCACTGTGACTGATGGCGCGATTCGCTTTGGCCTCGGCGCGATTCGCGGGGTCGGGGTCAAGTCTGCCGAAGAGATCATCGCGATGCGTGAAAAAGGCGGGGAGTTCAAGAACCTGGCTGATTTTTGTACGCGCGTCGGTACGCAACTGCTCAATCGCCGAGTGCTCGAAGCCTTGATAAAGTGCGGCGCGTTGGATTCGACCGGAATGCCGCGCGCAGTTCTGATGGCCCAGGTCGACGATGCGCTGAAGCTGGCGCAGCGCGAAGAAAGCGATGCTGCGAGGAACCAAATCAGTCTCTTCGGCGAGAAAATCATGGCGCCGGCCTTGACTCGACGTGGAGCCCTGAACGAGTGGCCGCAGAATGAATTGCTCAGCTTCGAGAAGGAGGCCCTTGGGTTTTTCATCACCGCGCACCCCCTGGATAAGTACGAACGCGAGCTGCGCCGAATCGGTAAACTGACGACCGCGGACCTGCCGTCCGCGCCAGATGGCAGCCAGGTTCGACTAGCGGGCGTAATCCATGCGGTCAAGCTCAAGAACAACAAGGTGGGCAAGCGCTATGCCACGTTCCAGCTCGAGGATCGCGAGGGCGCGGTTGAATGTATCGCGTGGCCCGAAACTTATCAGAAGTATGAGAGCACCATCACCGGTGAACTGCCTGTTGTTGCCAGAGGCAAGCTCGATGTTGACGACGAGCGAGCGCAGATCATCGTGGACGAACTCCGTCCGTTAGGCACCGCCTTGACAGAAACTGTACGCGAAGTCCGGATTCGCGCGCCGCGCGACCGCATCGCCAATGGCGAACTGGCGCGGCTCAAGGAGTTGCTGCAGCGCCATAATGGTCAATCGCTGATCTATCTGCACGTCGATTTCGAAGATGGGCGTGAGGCAATTTTCCTGCTAGGCGATCGCTACCGCGTCGCGCCAACCGAGAGCTTCGTCGCCGAACTGGAACAATTGCTGGCGCCCAATTCAGTAGAACTCCGCTAGCAATCCCGCGATCGACAGTTACCCGACCATCCGTCATCCGAGCTAGCATTTTTTGCGCGCGTAGGGATCGACGCGGTGGGTACTGTCCTAATTTGCCATGGCCTCCTTACTGACAGGCCGACGATAGCCGCGGGCGTATCCTATCGGCTATGGTCGGGAGCTAGTCGAGCGGATCTCATGCTGAGGCAGAAAGCGAGGGCGTAATGCGCGGCAGTTGCCTGTGTGGCGGCATTCAATACGAGTATCACGGGGAAATCATTCGATTCAGTTTGGACCACTGTTCCAGGTGCCAAAAATCGACCGGTTCAGCGTTCGGTGCTTGGATCGTTGCACCACGTCGCGGATTCCGATGGATAACTGGTGAAGAATTGGTCCGTCGATATGCTGCGCCGGTGAGGGAGACGCCTCCCGGCTATTCCCGAACCTTCTGTTCGGTCTGTGGCGGCCCGGCTCCGTATGTGGACGAGTCTATCGTTGGACTACCCGCTGGCACCCTGGACGATAACTCGGCCCTTAAACCTGAGATGCACGTTTTTGTCGATCGCAAAGCGTGGTGGTTCGAGATCAAGGATGTTCTGCCCCAATTTGGTTCTGGGCCGCCTCAGTTAAAGTTGGACAACACCCGCGGGTGAGACGAAGCTCTGAGCAACGGCGAAGGGGATTTCTTTTTCGTCTCGCGTTTTCAGGCGCATCTCCGGGACCGAGCGCAATTCTGAGCATGGACCCATAAGCGGTGGACCCGGACCCGACCAATCCGGCGAGCATGCCGTCGCCCGCGGCGGGCTAATCCGTCTTTCCTGATAACAATGCCCGAATCAACGGCAGGTGTTGACGGCCCACGTACATTTCGCCATCGAGCAGGTACGTCGGTACCTCGAAGACGCCGGCGCTGGTTAAGTCCGATTGCAGGCGCTCCAACTCGGCGCGCCCTTCTCCGCGCGTGTACGCCGCAAATCCAGCGGTCGGCGAGCCGATTTCAGCGAGCACAACTCGCAGCGCGTCCTCATCTTCGATGTCGAGTTCTTCTCGCCAGTAGTGCTCAAACACCCGCTCGACGTATGCCCGCGTAAGTGTCGCAGCCTCGCGCCGCGTCCACAAAAGTCCAAGCGCTGCGAGGCTCGAATCCGTCTGCCGCTGAAGGCCGCGTATCGTGAGACCGAGATCGGCCGCATATCGCATCACATCTCGCTCAACGTAATCGGCTCGGAAATGGCGATGACGAGCGCCGCGGTCACTTCCCGGGCCGGCGCTATGGTCCTTCCAGGGAGAACCGAGTAAGGGCTGCCAATCAATGGCAACTCCGAGTTGGTCCGCTAAGGCGCAAGTCGGCCCGAACGCCAGGTAAGCGCTGGGGCTCTTGAAATCGATCGCAACCGAAAGTGGCCCTTCAGCCTTCGAGCTTGCCGTTTGAATGTCGAGCGACTTGTGCTCGTAAGCAACGTCTGGAGCGGCACCGTTACGGCCGCTTAACATCCAGCGAATTCTCGGTAGATGTTCTCGTCCGAAGAAGACTTCGCCGCCGACGATGTAGGTCGGTACGCCGAAGATTCCAGCGTCGAACGATGCGTGTTGGATCGCGTCGTGCAGCGCTCGGCCTTGCCTCACTACATACGCCTGAAACCCGCCCGTTTCCACTCCGGCCTCCTGGAGCACGCTTTCGATAACCGCGATATCCTCGATGTCCAACTCGCGCTTCCAGAAACGCTCGTAGACGATCCCTGAATACCGGCGCAGCACCGCCCGGCCCTGACCCTTCGCCCACAACATGCCAATCGCGGCAAGCGACGAGTTCCAAATCTTGGTGGTCCCACGCACGATAAGTCCCCGCCGCGAGCCATAGCGCCTGACGTCGCGGTAGCTGTACCTGACTACACTCCATTGCCGCTCACTACGCTGGCTCTCCACCAGGCGGCCTTTTTCGTCAAGGCGCGCGGACCCGAGATAACTTGGAATGTCGAGTGTGAATGGCCGCCAATCGACCTCGATGCCGAGTTCGTCCTCGATCGCGTAAGTAGGATCCTTGGCCAGATAAGCGTACGGGCTCTTGTAATCGATATAAATAATTAGCGGTGCCGAGGAATCCAGAGGGTCAAAGGGAACTGCGGACATATAGGGGCAACCTCCTTCAGGGCAAGGGTGCGTGACGGCGAGCCTCGATGAGCTTTTGCTCCGCCGCAAGTCTATCATCAGGGCGTTTGAGATCGGGGTCACTGATAGCATTTTACTGGAAGAGGATGCTCAAACTGCGTAGCTGCCGACTTCCTTCCTGCTGTTTCTCTTGCGCCTGCACGGGCGACGCTACAGAGGGAAAGCAGGCAGCTATAGGTTGGAACGAAGTGGGGCCCGGTGAGCCGAAGCTTGCCGAAGGGAAACGAGTCTGCGAGGTGCGCATGGTAGAGAAAATAAGACTCTTTCAGCATCCGGCTGGAGAATGGGCCAAAAAACGGCCGGGCTGCTGATGGCGACCGCACGTTGGGGGACCTACGGGTAGCAGCCCGGCCTGCTTGGGGGACAAGGCGCTGGCGTATTGGGGGGATAGCAGCGCTGATAATACTTCGAGCAAGGTTGATGCCCACAAGGGACGAGCGAATTCAATCAGCGAAGGTCTTAAATTTTTCCTATTGTGCGAACTGGTGCGAAACCTAGCAGTGTGATTCGACAATAAAGGCTTGATGGGCTGGAGTTTTCGCGATTAGCGATCCAATCGAAATGGATTCGCGTTATTTAGAGAGGGTGTTCAAAAATAAGCAGGGTCAATGCAGTGCTGGTTCAATTATTAGCACTAACCATCGTCGACTCATCGCTATATGAGAAACCAACTCGCAGGCGAAAAGCAGGTTGCCATGCCGGACATCCTTTGGACTCGATGCGATCGCAACGACTTGAGCGACTGGTTGAGAGCGAGGCGCTGCTATGTTAATCGATCATGGGATTCGGGGCGTGGCGCAGCCTGGTAGCGCACCTGCCTTGGGAGCAGGGGGTCGGCCGTTCAAATCGGCTCGCCCCGATTTTTGCGCCAGTAGCTCAGGGGAAAGAGCAGCGGCCTTCTAAGCCGCGGGTCAGGGGTTCGAATCCCTTCTGGCGCGCGCCGAAACCCGTTGACGGCTGCTCTGCCTGCTAGAGGTGAAGGGAGGGACGACGGGGGAACATCGGATAAGGGTGGTGAGTGTAGCTCAGTTGGCAGAGCACCGGGTTGTGGCCTCGGTGGTCGAGGGTTCAAGTCCCTTCACTCACCCCAATTTTCTCGCACATTCGCGCAGGGCCGTTAGCTCAGTTGGTAGAGCAGCTGACTCTTAATCAGCGGGTCTGGAGTTCGAGTCTCCAACGGCCCACCCGAAATCGCGGAAAGACAGAGACTTTTTCTGCCGTAAACGCGGACCCGTGGCACCAAATCGGCTTTGCGTCGTTCTGAGAGCAATCGGGCTCACCCGTCCGATCCATCGTTTGAACCTCTTTCGCGGCGTCCTCTCTTCGAGAGAACGCTCGCAGCTACCTCGTCGCGAACGCTTGGATAAAAGCGTCGCGGCCTACGATGCAGACGCCTGCACGAAACACCTTGATTTGGATAGCAGCGCAGTCATCGTCGTTGTCCATCCTTTCTATGACAAGGGGAAGGCAACTAAGATGCCAGCGCGGCGCAAGGCGATTCTGTTTTGGTTCGTCGCGGGGCTGACGAGAATCGGTGCCCTGCCGGTCCTCAATGCGACCTACAAATGGAAAAACAGCGGCTGCCCTCAGTGCCTGTTGAGGCTAAGAGCCTCCTGAAGCACTGAACTCCAGAACACGTCTTCGGTTGCGGGACTAGAAATGAGATAGGCGGGGATAGTCAGAGCCACGACACGCACCGGCGTTCGGCCTGATTACGACTACTAGTAACGTCACCAACGAGGAATCGTTATCTTACGATTAGTCGTTAGTCACGTCCTGGTTGGTCTCTTAAATAGATCATATTCCTCGAGCTTTGCGACGCCTGCCGCGGCATGCGACGTATTTTGAAGATGACAAGAGTGAGATTGCGACTTGCCGGGATCCAGCAAGCGCTGCAATAATCCGCGGGTGGAATAGCTAGAGAGCCGATGGTGCTGCTCCACGCATCCTTAAAGCGTCCCTTCGTTTCAAGCCCAAAGCCGAGATGCGCGACGCTAAGGTTGTTGGCTTGATCTTGAGCAATTCTGCCGCACCGCCCGGTCCAGAGATTTTGCCGTTAGTCCGTTCAAGGGCGGCAACAATGGCATCCCGCTCCTGACGCTTCAACTCCTCGCGTGTGAGCAGCGCTTGGTTGGTCTGTGGCTCAGCATGATCGCAAGCCTTCTCGTTGGTCCGGGGGGTCGGGAGATCGAAGGTAAACGGTCCTCCCTGCCATAGGATGATACTACGCTCAATGACGTTCTGAAGTTGCCGCACGTTGCCGGGCCACTGGTAGGAGGTTAGCTGACTTAGTCCCGCCTGCGTGATTTGCGGCTCCGGACGATTCGTTCTCCTGGCGCTCAGTTTGATGAAATGTGCGGCGAGCGGCGCAATGTCTTCGCAGCGCTCGCGCAGGGGCGGGACCTCAATCGGGAAAACCCTCAAGCGAAAGAAAAGGTCCTGTCGGAAGCGGCCCTCATCAACTTCCTTCGCCAGGTCGCGATTGGTCGCGGCGATGACCCGAACATTGACCTTGCGGGTACGGGTATCACCGATGCGCTCCAGCTCCTGCTCCTGCAGCACGCGCAGC
>Ga0187846_10001523_pt1 | contig 13075 bp, 10 predicted proteins | sample TC_taG_FD_161473 | JGI IMG/M metagenome (GOLD analysis project Ga0187846, IMG submission 161473) | Biofilm microbial communities from the roof of an iron ore cave, State of Minas Gerais, Brazil - TC_06 Biofilm (v2) | ecosystem: Environmental > Terrestrial > Deep subsurface > Cave > Wall biofilm...
TTTCTTTGGCTAGATCGAGTCGACCTCCTGTTCGATGTACCAGATCTAGGCGGTAAGGATAATCTCCCATCATCGGTCATTTCTATTGTCCATCAACAGAGAGATAATATAAGGACGTGGTACGTCAGGACCAGAGGTTGCCTCATCTCGTAGTGGAGCGACAAGAGAAGCAACCGGACAAGCCATAACAAGCGGACAATCTCTGCATGTTGGTGACTCACGATTTGTACAGAAACGTTGCCAGATCGCGCGAAAGAATGCACCGCGTAAGGCTGAACCGCAGTACTGATCAAGCGAAAGCGGAGTAGCTGCCTCCGCAACAATCTCCAGACAGTGTATTGTAAGCATGGTAGCTCTCCTGTAACAAAAATCTGTAACTACCCTGACTTAACCCTTGTTTAATCACCATCGGGTTGATCTCCAAGGAAGGAATCGAAAATCAGGCCATGTTCTGAACTATAGGGCTGCATGACTAGCCAACGTTTGTGCTTATCATCTCCCAACGTGCGGATTTTGCCTTGATTTGCAAGTTGTTGATATTTTTTCTGGCTGATGCTGACGAACAGTCGAGAGGCTTCAATAAACTCGTCCCGTGCTATCAGGTCCACATACTCGCGCTCAAAGCACCTTGGTAAGACCTCCACACCGTCAAAGAGTTTCTCAAACTCTTCCTCGCTCTTTTCATCCGAATTGAATGGTCGTAAACCCCGTAGAAGTCTTTCTACAAGCTGATACTGGTCATTGTATTTTTTCAGCCAGGTCGCAGATATCTCAGGCGTATTGTAGATTTTGTTGAGCCATTGGCTAATCGCTGCTTCGTCTATATCTTCGTCCTTGTGCGCTTCAAGAACCTTGATGGTTTTTTGCACGAGTATATCGTCGTAAACATGTTGTCCGTCTGATGGTTCCCGGAAAACATGTACCGGTACGATGCCTTTCTTGCGAGCGCGATTGACGCGACCGAATCTCTGAACTAGCGCTTCTAATGGAGCAGGATCACTGTAAATAGTATCGAGATCAATATTCAGGCTGACTTCGACAACCTGGGTAGCAACCACTGCAAGCGCAGCATGTTCAGCATCTATATTGCAGCGAGTGCAAATAGCTTCTTCGCGTTTAAGCCGATCTCCTAATGTGAAACGACTATGAATAAGCTCTACCTGTTCTGGTGGAAGCTCTTTCAGTAAGGATGCCTGGATTTCCTGCGCTCGTCGAACAGTGTTACAACACACCAAGACCGATTTCCCTTGCTGCACATCAGCCACAATACGGTGAACTCCCTGTTCCAGCAGGTCGCCATCTAGCAATTGAAGATGATGTCTTTTAAACTGCTCGAATAGCTCTGGTTCAGCTACTACAGGTTCTGTAATACCAATCACCTCAGACAGGATGTTTTGCAGAATATCTGGAAAGGTCGCGGACATAATAAAAAATCTTGCCCCAAAATGTTCACGCAGGTACTTTATCAGGCAAAGAATAATAGCTAACCTGCCGGGTTCATAAGCATGTATCTCATCAAAGATAAAAGCTGCTTGTGTGTAATCGGTGAGCATTCCTTCGAAGCCTTTGATGCGATACACTACCTTGAGCATCTGGTAAGGGCTGAACACTTTAATGGGACAGGCATGAAGCCGTGTCAAATTTTCTCGCCACTTTGCATCTTGTCTGGCAGATTTAGGGCCACTTTCGCTATTCATCAGCCGTTGATAGAGCGCCTGTAATGCGCGCCCATGTTGTAGACCTACAGATGCATCTCCAAAATAGCTTGGTGAGCGTAATCGATCATACATGGCATTCATGCTCGCCTGGTAGGGAAGAGCATAGAAGATGCGGGGTGCCGGTGCTGTACCGTCTCCTATTGCCCAAAAGAGCGCTGCCTCGGTCTTGCCACTACCTGTAGGTGCAATCAACATAGCAGATGTATGATGGTGTGCCGCACTTGTTTTCTGATGGTAGTGCGTTTTTATCTTCAAGTCGTCAGAGGCAAAGTGTTCCCAGGAACGCTGTATGCCCTGTGGGACATGCGGTAGATGCGCAGATGCCATATGATCAGCAGTTGTGGTAAGACCGCGAAGCGTTACCAGCGATGCAATCACTTGTTGATCTCTTTCTGATGGTAACCTGCTAATCAGGAAATCATAAGTATCAAGCCATACCCGTGTACGTTGAATCCCTTCTGAGCAGGTTATTTGCACGGCTTTTTCCCCATCTACGATTGGAAGTGTATGTACTCCAAACGAGTGCAGGCCCAAAGCCTCAATCCATGTGGCAGAGCATTCCTGGAGCCATCTCCATAAATGGCGCACGGCCTCTTCATCCAATTCAGTGAGCAATCCTATGAGTGGGTCAGGTTCCATCCGTTCATCGTATTTAGCTGCTATTTCGTTTGCATCCCGGTGGTGGGAAACAATTGCAGCCAGTACCCATTTTTGTTCAGTCTCTGACAAAGATGGCGCGAGCCAGTCGAGAAATGCAAGTGAGAGTACCTCGTGGCGGTGAGGCCAGCGTTGACCATCATGTAACATCTTCTGAAAGCCGCTAGCTGCCTTACCGAAGTCATGTAGGAAGCAAGCCCAGAAGAGGCAATGCCAGATATTAGAAGCATCGAGTTGAGATGCAAGTTGTGGACGCAAACGAGCGAGTTCTGCGAAACGTTCCAGGACATTCCAGGTATGTTGAGCGAGACTTTCCCCTGCTCTTTCGCCTTCCTGCTTACTCTTTGCCCAGGTATCATCTAACCAATCAGGCCAGAGAGATGGCTTCATGATCTTCTCCTACAAATGTATGGAAGTTAAGCCCCAGGTGTGCCTCCTTCTCCAAAGAGGATGTAGGATCAACCCAATATATATTGGTTGCTTCCTTCTCAAACTTCCAGAAATCGTCGCTGTATACACGGTGTTCTAAAAGCAAATAGCGTGCAAAAGTAGGCGTTCGCTTACGCTCGTAGTCCAGGTAACGCGGAAGAAGCTCAGTAATGCCGCTACCCACCTGCACAGCCATGTCATAGGGTAATAAGGTATGTTCAAAGTAGGCATGCTCTGCCTGTTGAAGCTCAATTGTTTGAATCGAGGTATAGACAAAGAGATCCTGGGAACGCCCTAATACCACTGCATAACGCGGACTCCGAAATGCATCAATCCATTCAGGACGATTGAGATACAGGGTAAGCCGTGGTTGAAAAAGTAACTCGCGTTTGAAAGGGTTAACAGCGCCTTCGAGTACCTTTGGATAGTTCGTGCCATGTAATTTCCCGCTGGACTCAGAGACGATATGTGTATGCTCGATATCGCTAAAGCTCGTTTGTGCTGTAAAGTGATAGGCAAAGGCTATGCCCTCCGGTGGTACGACGTCTCCTAGTGCGCTGCACAAGTGCCCGTAGATTGTAGCAGGAGGTGGCATATTAAATGTTGGTTGAATACCATGCATGAAGTGCGGGCGGCGGAAGGAGGTCGTTAATCCCTCCGCCACGACTTTCAAAACGCGCATGTTATCCTCCTACGCTAACCAGAAAGCGTTCTCAGAACGCGCAAGGTCTGCAACAAACTCACGGTAAGAATCACGCGGATGCTTTACAATGATGATCTGTGGAAAACCTTCATCCAGGAATTGCTCGAACTTCTTACGCTCTTCATCCAGGTAGCCCTGTACCCAGCCAACATAGATAGGTGATAGAATCTCATCGCCCATTGTTGTGAGTGATTCTCGCAAAGCTTCTAACTTGATCTCTGGCAACCCTTTGGAATTTGCGCCGATAATATGACCGAAAATGTGGTTCCCACCGCGAGTTACCGCCGTAATAGAGAGGGCAGGAGTGACGTCGGTGTAGTGAATGGATTGTTTTGCTCCACCCTCCATGAGGGCCAGACCCTCAAACAGACTCTGAACACGCCTGACACGCTCACTGAGAGGTAGTCTATAGGCTTTTTCCTCCCTCAAATGTTCTAAGCCCCCTTGCTCCGCGAGCTCTGTTCGTACATCATCGAGATTGCGATAACCAGCCTTTTGCCGGTAAGAGAACGTGCCACACGCATGGAGGTCGAGTGAGAACAAACCTTGAAGTGTAGCGCGATAAAGCTGGTGCTCGTGCGGTACCGGAAATCCTTCTTGCCTAGCCATAACTCCGAAGTCATTTGTAATTTGTGTTGGAGCGATAGATACTAATGTACTCACGCGAAACGGAGAAATACGCGCTACTACATCATTCGTTTCTGTCTCTCCTAGACGCGAGGTATCGGCTAAACGCTGTTCCTTCGCAGTGGACTTTTTCGAGGGTGCTCGCATATATCCTAGTAGATCGTCATCCCACCAGGTAATAGGATTGCTATCCGTATACGCGATCTTTTCTTCGCGATATATGGGGGCTGCCCTCCAGCCCTCAATACGTGCCTGCGCTGTAGTGCGTAGCCAATAGCGAAATGCCTGTGCAGATACATAGGGGAACATACCCTCGCGAGTGCGAATTACTTTCACGCCGCTAGTATTATCTACACGCTCTCCAGGGATGCTTCCCAAGTTGTTGAGTGCTGATGCAGGTGCATCAATAAGTAAAAGACCCGTTACGAATGCCATTGAAAACCTCCTTGCGTTATTGCTCGTTATCTACGAGCGCGGTATCAATTTCCTTGTCATCTGGTAGTGCATTGGGATGTTGCCCAAGCCAATTGTCTTTGTCATTGTTTGCGTAGAGCCATTCAATCATGCGGATAAGAACCAGATCACGGGCAAATTTCCAGTCTGGTCGCATGACTTCATAACCCTCCTCGAAAATGGTGAGAAAGGGGTCAAATTCGATCAATGGGGCCTTGCCAGCTTTGAGGTTCTTGTAGTTTGCTCGAATAAGCAGGATGCGAAGGTCGTCATATCGTTGGACCTTGTAGAAGTTAAAGAGGAAGCGATCATCGTTCTGCGCCTTCACATATGCAGCAAGTCGATCTCCCAACTTGCGGATTTCTTCGATACGTTCCTTTTCCATGTGCATCACCTCTCGTAAGAATAGGTCTGTCAGTTGCCAGGAAACTAAATTCACTTCTTTGCGCGGGTTATAACTCCTTCGAGGGTCCACCTGTGCTGCATTGTGTCTTGGAATGCGTAGCAGGTACATACGGACGAAACTGCGGGCATTTTCTGGCAGGCGAAAAATATCTTCATACAAGTAGTTTCGCCGCCGCTCGTTTGTTTGGGTGGTATTGCTTTCTCCTCCTTCCCTTGTGGCTTTAGATGACTTTGGTAATTCCCATCCCCGCCTTATGAGTTCTTTCCAGCCATCCTGATAATCCGGGTGGTTAAACATGAGTAGAAAGCGAACGATATTCAGGGGAAGATGATAAATCTTAAGCGGTGGACTTTTCTCATCCAATGGTGATGACTGTCCACTGTTCGTCAGGTGATAGGCCGTGATGGAAAATGGCTGAAATGCTTTACGTGTATGGTATTGCTGATGATCCAGAACGAGAAGTGTGTCAACCAGCAAGGTTTGGACCGTTGATGGAGCATCAGGTAATTTTGTTTCTCCCTCGGCTTTCGCAAGAGATATTGCCCCGATGTTCTCATTCAGAGCATCACGAGCCGCAGCCAGAATAATTTCAGGATTATCTGAGTGAATAGCAAGAAGCCGCCCCGCGCATTTGCGACAGCCCATCGGAAAGAACTGTAGGCATAACAGCGCCTCGCCCGATACCGGAAGACCTGGATCACCCCATGGGGAGAAGTTAATGATTCCTTCGCCTGTGATCAGTGGTATATGTTGACGGTAGGCTCTGCCAGGAGGCAAAGCGTCTTTTCCTTCCTTGAGCGAGAGCGGAAGCCCCATTGCTGGTTGCCCTGTGAAGACGCAAAGTTCAGCACTTTTAGGTGCATCGGGACCAAAACTCCTTGCCACAAGGCTGGCATATCTGCGTCTGCGCTCATAATCGTCTTTGAAGGCAGGCTGCGTAAAATCTGAGTTCATCAGCGAGACGGTCAGAAATGAAGTTAGCGGTTGTTCGGTATAGTAGGTTTCGATGTAATCAGCGACTTTATCGAGATCATCTACTGTCAAATCAGCAGGATCGTCCTTATATGAGAAAGCAGTAATAGCCGCAAGTCCTACATCGAAGAGTGGATGGCCTGTGTAGTTCAACTGTATCACCTAAGCACCTCCTTCCTTATAACCATAAGAACTGTTCACAGTATAGCGAGCGTGACTGCAAAATAGTTGCGGTTTAATCTGAATTTTTATTTTGCTTCAAACTTGTAGAAAACTCGGAGATGATAGATTGCGCAAGGCTTTCAGGGGCAAGAACCCGCACATGGCTACCATATCCCATCACCCAACGCTGAACTTCCTGAATAGCCCCTGTCTTAAAGCGCATGATAATGGTGCCATCCGGTTGCTCTTCGATCTTCTGAGACGAATGCCAGATGCGCTCGCGGACGTATCTGGCTTGATAAGTATCAAACAGGAGGACCACCTCAACAATGGTATCCCCATGCTCAGACTGGAAGCTCTGCCCGAAATAGTATTCCGGGGAAAATGAAGGATCAATCTCAAAAGACGTATTGGTTAAGACTTGCCAGGAACGGATCCGTGGTAGGGCAAACTGCCGTACTCCTTGACGGAAGAGGTCGTAGGCGATCAGATACCACTCACCCTTCATGTTGAACAAGTGATATGGGTAAACAACCCTTTGAGTCTCTACGCCACGTCCGGCTGTGAAGTATACTATGTCTACGGGATGCCGATTTTGGATAGCTTTTTGCAGCGCAAGTAACGTCTCTGGAGCAGTTTGGGCGGTAGCACCTGATCGGACGGAGTAATGGCTGGAAAGTTCACTAATGGATACTTGCACTTTATCAGGTAGCATATTTGTAAGGTGTTGGATGGCATCGCGGAGTGGTTTCTCGAAACTCGTTCCCAGGTAACGATGTGCGAGTTCAACACTAAGGAAGAAGGCTAATAAGTCTCCTTCAGTTACATGAAAGGTGGATAACCTCCAGGTTGGATCACTATAAAGGTAGCCACCATAGGACCGGCTGTATTGTATTGGCGCGTTAAGGCGATCTTTGAGAAACTGAATATCATAGAGTATTGTGCGCTCGCTTACTTCAAAATGCTCCATGAATGTTTTAACTGATGGGTAGCGACTATCATGAATCAATGCGTCCATATAGAGTATACGCTCAAGCCTCGTAGACACCCTAAACCTAATCCTCTCTCTTTATTTTGAGGATGAATCCAGTTGAGTTGAAACTGACAAAGAGGTAGGAGTGATCAACCATAAGAGCCTTCCTCATTTCTACATTAACCGCACATTAGAACATATACAAGAACTCTGGACAGGCCATGCAATTATAAACTCTCGCAAGCTTCTTTACAAAACAGTAGGCTATTTGGATGTGCTATTCTCTGCGAGTCAGAGAAGGGTTGTGAGATTTTACTCATAACCTGGCATTTTGGAGGAGAATTGGTTCACAAGGTAATGAGGTTCGCATGTTCACCTTCTGAAGTGAGTGAAAGGGATCTTCTCTTCAAGAGAACAAGAGGAAAAGTGTTTTCCATCCCGACCTCTTTCAACTTGGTTGTATACTGAGATATACTTCAAATAGACCATGATTGTCTAACCGCCATCGTTCGTCTACTATCAGCAAACTCATCTGCTGATATAACGATGAACTTATCCCTTAACTAGACGAAGGAGTTCTATCTTGCCTGATCTCACCCATCTGCAGCAAATTCGACAGGAAATGCCTGCCACGACGTCACACCTTTTCCTTAACGCTGGTACGTTCGGTCCTCTACCCAGGTGCGTGCTAGAAGCTATGCAAGAACACTTGCAGGACGAATGGCAAAATGGCCGTTTAGGGGCCGCAGCATTTGAAGCTATGGTAAAAATCTATACTAACGCTCGCAGCGGCGTTGCCCGGCTGCTGAATGCTGATGGAGATGAGATAGTTCTGACTGGAAACACGGGCGAAGGCCTTAATATCATCAGCTATGGCATCCAGTGGCATGAAGGTGACGAGGTCATCACGACCAACCATGAACATATTAATCTGCTTGGGCCTCTGTTCCAGTTGCGCGACCGCTACGGCATTATCATTCGCATCGCTGATATCGGTCCATCAGCAGAACGATCCGTGCTTAAAGCCATTGCAGACCTGGTAACGCCGCGCACACGCTTGATCTCCATTTCGCATGTCACCTGGACCACCGGGGCAGTCCTTAATATCAGTGAAGTCGGGCATATGGGGCGTGAATGGGGCATACCTGTGCTGATCGACGGAGCACAGTCTGCCGGTGCGATACCTATCGATGTGAGAGCCCTCGGCGTTGACTTCTATGCTATCCCTATGCAGAAATGGCTCTGTGGGCCAGACGGCGCAGGAGCACTCTACGTTCGTCGTGAGGCAACCAGTTATATCGCACCTACTTATGTAGGTTTTATGTCCATAAAACACGAAGAGGGGAAGGAATGGGAATTGCTCGAGAATGCGCGGCGCTTTGAGTCGGGAGGGCGGTCAACCGTAGCCATAGCTGGACAGGTGGCAGCACTGAAATGGCTGGAGGACACTGTTGGCTACCAGTGGCTATTTGATCGTATCAAATCGTTGAGCACATATGCCTTTAACGCTCTTCAAACTGTGCCAGAGCTAACCATACTTACGCAACGACCGGGAGAGAGCGGATTGGTTGCCTTCAAACTCGAGGATCGTGACGAATCCGAGATAGTCAGGTACCTGCGAGATAAGCACAACATCTATATCCGTAACATTCCTACTATGCAGTCTCTGCGCATCTCAACAGGATTCTACAATACCGAGGAGGAAATAGACCAGCTTGTAGCAGCCTTACGGGAGCTGTAAGTCAATTGAATGACAGCAACAAAGGAGCAATGAGTCGTGAATACTCCGCATTCCATACGACATTCGTCAGCAGATCACGTTGTCCTGATCGGTGGAGGATCGACCAATGCGCTGGCAGCCGTCCGCCTGGCGGAGCGCGGATTCCGCGTCACCGCCCTTGAGAAGGCCAGGATTGGGAACGGCTCATCGAGTCGCTCAGCAGCGGGTATCCGCGCCCAGTTCAGTGTTGAGGAAACGGTGATTGGAATGCAGTACTCCGAATGGTGGTATTCGCAGTTCCACGAGATATTGCGAACTCCGTCAGAAAGAAGTCAGCCTGTCATAAAACAAAATGGGTATCTCTTTCTATATGAAGACCCGGAGCAAGCCGCGCCTGCATGGAAACCTGCCGTCCGTAGCGCAGCGGCACAAGCATGGCAACTGGCCCAGGCCAATGTTGCGATGCAACAGAAGATTGGTCTGCCGGTCGAAATCCTGACTCCCCAGGAAATTCATGAGCACTGGCCACATCTCGAATCTGGTCGTCTTGTCGGAGCAACCTGGTGCCCGGCCGATGGCTTTCTCTTCCCCCATATGATTTATACCGAGGGCTTCCGGCGCGCGCAAGAGTTAGGCGCACGTGTGTTGCAAGATACCGAAGTAATCGGTGCCAGGCTGCTTGGCGGTCGCATCACTGCCCTGGAAACGACGAAAGGCCCCATTGAGGCAGACTGGTTTGTCAACGGGACGAATGCCTGGGCACCACGGCTCAACCGGTGTATAGGTGGGATGCCTCTCCCTGTGTCTCCACTCAAACGCTATCACTACTTCCTGAAACCAGACATGCCTATCATGAGTCAAGAGGAGTGGGAGCGTTTGCCGATGACCATCTATGGCATGGGTATTGGGAGAGGAGCGCACTCCCGTCCCGAAAATGAGCTCCTGATGCTTGCGTGGGCGCACGAAACTATGCCTGAGCCCGATTTCACCGATGAAGATCAGGATCGTATTGACCCGCCATTTAACCATAGCAACGGCATCGATAATTACGGCTACGCCATACTCGAGCAGGTCATGCTCTTCGCCCCACGCTTAGCTGAGGCTGGTGGACTGATAGCGACAGCATCAGGTTTCTACGGGACAACGCCTGATGCGAATCCATTAATCGGCATCGACACTAACCTGAGCAACCTTGTGCATGCTGTCGGCTTCTCTGGGCATGGTTTAATGCACGCACCAATCACCGCTGTACTGGTGGAGGCAACTATTGCGGGGGATGTTGAAGATGGGCGGGTGCGTCTACCGCCACCCTTTGAGGGGCACACAATCGACCTCAATGCCTTTGATCCCGGGCGGACATTTTCTCCGTCTAAAAAAGAGGCACTTGTCTTATAAGGCAATTCAACCCACAAAAAACCACCTGTGTGGGCGGGTGAAACGGCGACGTCCTATTTTCCCGTGGGGCTGCCCCCAAAGTATCGTCGGAGCTGAAGAGCTTAACTTCCGTGTTCGGGATGGGAACGGGTGTACCCTCTTCGCTACTGTCACCGGTTCACCTGCACATACAGGCGGTTCCTTTTGACACAATGTATACTATCACAGACTGGAAAGCCTGTCAACAGTATCAAGAAACTCATGGCAACTGCTGACATGAGCCTCGTTTAGACGGCAAGCCGCCTGGGCCGAACTGCGGTGGCCGCTATCCCTCGGCCATCCCTGCGGCCGGAGAAGCGTGCTTTCTCCTCTTGCTCCGGCCCCTGGGCTGGATCGTACGTCGGCAGCACATCGCGATCCAAGAAGCTGGCACGGCTCGTGTAGCTCTCTTCAGTGACGATCACCCTGATGCCGACCAGCTCGGCTTTGTAGGTTAAGAGCTCGATGAACCTGGCATGGGGGATGTGCACAAATGCCTGATTGTGCTTGCGGCCCAACTTCACCCCTTGCTTCCAGAAGGGGTTCTTGCCAATGACGAGCGTGCCGATGCCTTCCTGCACCAACAGATCAATAATGCGACGGCTGGCCGTGTGCAGATAGTGCGTCACCCGGCGATTGCGCTTCGTCGTCATGCGATCTAAGCGGCGGGAGGTCAAACGCTGTGCTTTTCCTTTCACAAGCCTCTTCTGCTCTTGCGCGCGCTGCTTGTTATAGAGTTGGTTGGTGGCTTTGAGGGGACCGCCTGGAACCAGACGAGGGGAAAAGCCTGAGACGACTTGACCAGGTGATAGACGGCAGCGTTATTGAGGTAGATGTGCTCGAAGAGGAAGGCTTGGCGCACAGCGTAGTTAGCCAGGTTCCAGAGGTTTTTGGAGGCAAAAGTCATCTCATCGATGCTCCCGAAGCGCGGGTCGCTCTTGCTGATGATGTGCGCTCAACCAGTTGCATCCTGTGCCTCCCCATGACGGGCCCGCATCTGCCGCTTGCACCCCTCGACATATTCGGGATAGATGCATGCGATCAAAGCCACGACCCGATGGCGTATCAGAGCCATCGGCTCATCCACTCCTATCCGTCCTGCCACCTCTTCCAGGCTCTCATTGTACTCGGTTAACTCATGTCAGCTATCGTTCACACCTGCATGGCAACCTTATGAATTGTTTGTTGTGGCTTCTCAACGGTCACAATGATGGTTCTTGAAGGTGCCTGATAGCCCTCGATCGGTCCGGTACGGAACTAACGAAAGGTGTAAGATACCTGATGCCTTGTTGTTTGGCTCACTGCCTTAACTTCATAGCGGAAGTATAGTACAGGTGTACATGCTTGTCAACACCTGGTATCAGTTCTTAGGAACGTTTTCAACGAAGCTGTTCAGACTTCTCTCATTGCCTGGGTCTATCAGAAATAGGGAAGCCTGAACAGGTTCATCAAAAACAATAGTGAAAAAGCTTTTCTTTTGTGCGTCTATTGAGTAGAATAGTGGTAGTAAATGCCTCTTTAACACCGCTATGTTGACCTTCATCGTGCGTTGTCTAGACCGAACACAAATGGCGATGTGATGTAGCTGAACCATTCGTACAAAAATGCTGTAGACTTCGTATGACTTGAGTGACACTTCACGACAGAGCCTGAGAGCATGTTGAAACTCATTGCATGGAGGAAGCAATGGCACAATTTGACCAGCGTGGACAGAAGGTACATACCCAATACAATGTGGGAAGAGATTTGAACTTCGGTATGGTGCAGAACTCCATCGATCTCGTTGCTGAACTAGAGAAACTCAAAGAAGAAGTAATCAAAGCCAGGCAGAACGGTATCCTTGACAAAAAGCAATCCACAGAAGTCGAGCACCAAATTGCCAAAGCAGCTCAGGAAGCCGAAGAACCAAAACCACACAAAAAGACCATCGTAGAGCATCTCACCACTGCAAAAGCTCTCATTGAAGGACTTGCTGCTACAGGAGGACTGGTGACTGCCATTGTAGCAGCAATCGAAGCTGTCCAGAAAGTGTTTTCATAAGGCAGAGTCTATGACACACTTCGATCAACGTGAGCAACGTGTTGACACACAATTGAATATCGGTGGTGATCTCAATATTCATCTTCCGCCTGTTCCCAAAAGTACGCTACAGGAAGAGCACAATAGAAGAGTACTACTTGCCCGAGTTGAAAGTAACTGGATCAACAACTTTCTGGGAAAATCCCTTGCAGAACAGGTCGAGATGACGCTCAGCTTGCAGCGGTGGCCTCATGTAGTAGAGAATCCCTGGTTCGATGACGTTCAGGAACTCGGCGAATTCGCTCCTGATTCACTTTTGACAGATGATCACATCCTCCAGATCTATGATGAAGCGAACGGAAAGTTATTGATCCTCGGGGAACCTGGCTCTGGGAAGACGACCGTGCTGCTCAAGTTACTGCGTGAATTACTTCCTCGTGCTCACCAGGATGAACTCCACCCGATGCCGGTCTTATTCCTCCTCTCCTCCTGGTCTGCCCACAAACCAGCATTGGAGGACTGGCTTATCCAGGAATTACACACGAAGTACGAAATACCCCCTCAAATGGCGAGCAGGTGGGTTGCCAATCATGCCATACTTCCCCTGCTTGATAGCTTAGACGAGGTAGAAGAGCAAGCCCGTGCCGCTTGCATCGCTGCCATCAATGCCTACCAGAACGCGCATAGCATGAATCCTCTTGTCGTATGTTGCCGTCGTGCAGATTACGAACAAGTGATCACCCGCTCTCAACACAAATTACGGCTGAGGCAAGCGGTGTGTATCCAACGCCTGACGCATCAACAGATCGACGAAGTTCTCAAT
>Ga0187846_10001524_pt1 | contig 13054 bp, 12 predicted proteins | sample TC_taG_FD_161473 | JGI IMG/M metagenome (GOLD analysis project Ga0187846, IMG submission 161473) | Biofilm microbial communities from the roof of an iron ore cave, State of Minas Gerais, Brazil - TC_06 Biofilm (v2) | ecosystem: Environmental > Terrestrial > Deep subsurface > Cave > Wall biofilm...
TAACCCCACCGCTGGGGGGCAATCCCCCCAGTGGCGCCTGAAACCACAGCGGCTTCCGCACCCCCGGTTCGGTGCAGGCCCAGGACTCCCGGATGTGCGACGAGCCCATCCCTTCCACACAGTCCGAGCCTGCGCCGCCAACCCCCTCCACCGAGAAAGGCTCCTTCCGCTCAGGCCCCCAGGCTCCCCGAACCCGGCCCGCACCAGTTCCCACCTCGATCTTGGACGTTCGTCATCATCTCGAGCAGCTGCTGATCGCTCCATCGCGCACTCCCTACCCCCGCAAAGAAGCTGGCAAGTAACGGCCCTCGAGTATGAATGGACCGGATTACGGTTCTGACGCAAAGTTGGTGGTAACCTCTTCAGCACTCATGCGTAAATAGAGTAACTTCTCTATGATGATGATGACGAAGTGAGGAGGGTCTTGTTATTCACATCGAACTCGATTTTTTGTTACCGTCCTGCCCCGGCCTGAAATTGACCCAACTTCATGTTCATGATCAACAACTCATGCTCATGGTTACCAGCACGAACCCAGTTGCTTGCTGTCCTGTCTGCCAGGCTGCCTCACGGCAGGTTCATTGCTTTTACACACGTACGATCACTGATCTCGGTTGGGCTGACTTCCAGGTTCAGCTGAAATTACAGGTGCGCCGTTTCGTCTGCTCCAACGCGATGTGTCCCCGGCGCACGTTTGCTGAACGGCTTGGCGAAGCGATCAAAGCCTATGCCCGCCGGACCCAACGCTGCGCTTCTCGGTTGCAAAGCATTGGTCTTTTGCTCGGAGGAAATGCTGGCGCCCTCTTGGCAAAACGGATGGGGTTACCCGTGAGTTCTGATACGCTGCTGCGGCTCATCCGAGCACTCGAGGTTCCGGAACGGACGACGCCTGAAGTGCTGGGAATAGATGATTTTGCTCTGCGCAAAGGACAGAAATATGGCACCATCCTGGTAGACGTAGCAAACCACTGTCTGGTTGACCTGTTGCCTGACCGGGAGAAGGCGACGGTGATGGCGTGGATGAAGGCTCATGCTGGAGTCAAAGTCGTCAGCCGTGATCGCGGAGTGACCTATGCCGATGCCGCACGAGAGGCTCTCCCGGAGGCAATACAGGTGGCTGATCGGTTTCACCTCTCGCAAAACTTGGGAGAGACGTTGGAGCGTCTCTTGCGCCGGCAGTATCCCACCATCCAAGGAATATTCGGGCAAGCAGCTCCGGGAGGGGACTCATCCCTTCCGCTCAAACGATGGGAAGCGGAGAAGCAGGTCAGTCAAGAGCGCCGCATGGCTATTTACGAGCACGTTCTCGCACTGGATGCTCAAGGACACAATCAGACGGAGATTGCTGAACTCCTTCGCATGAGTCGCAAAAAGGTGCGAGAGTTGCTCAAAGGACCACCTCAGCCTCCCATTTACAAACAGCGTTCGAGGCATTCTCGCTCCCCACAAGCCCTACCTCAAGCGACGATTTGTTGAGGAAGGATGCGAGAATTCCTTACAGCTCTATCGAGAAATCCGCACCCAAGGCTATGATGGCTGTCGCTCGGTCATCACCAATTACATTGGCCAGCTCCGCCAGCAGTATGGGAGAATGGCTGCGACGGGAAGGCAACCAACCACGCAGCCAAAACCGTTGAAAGACGGTTTGCCTCTTCCTGGGTCGCTGCGCTGGTGGTTTCATCTGCCGCCTGAGCGTCTGAGTGCGAAGCACCAGGCACAATTGACTCTCTTGTGTCAGAGCAATGGCGAGTTAGCACTGACGTACCAACTCGCTCAAGAGTTTGCCGATTTGCTCCGAGGGCGGAAAGAAGAGGAGTTGTCTGGGTGGTTGAAAAAGGTCTCTGCGAGTGCGATTGCTGAACTGGTCAGCTTTGCCAAAGGGCTGGAGCGAGACGAGGCAGCCGTACGGGCCAGCTTGCGTTTGCCTTGGAGTCAAGGGCCAGTCGAAGGGGCCATCAATAAACTGAAACTGATCAAACGAAGCATGTATGGACGAGCCAATTTTGATCTGCTTCGTACACGGGTGTTGCGTGCGGCCTCATGAATAGACCCGAACTCCCACTCCGGTGGATATGCGCTTTCTCCCTCTAGCATATCACGGCTGGTAAGCCTCGCACATCATCCGCACGACCGATGTGTTTTTCGGCGTCGTCTGGTAAGCTTCTCTACAGAACGTAAAAAGGGATCGGCATCATGAACGAAGCGACCTTTTTCCTGGCACTGTTGCATGAATACTACCAAGTGCATGAGATGACCCTGGAACGCCTCTCTGACTCCTCCTTGGAGGAGGGGTATCTCGTGTTCCGGGTCCAGCATCTCGACGGGCGATCTTGGACAGCTCGCGTGTACCGTCGTGATCGCTCGGTCCCCGATTGGTTTGGGTACTTCTACCCTTGGAGTACGCAGGATGCTTCGGACTGGCTTCTCACACGGGCAGCCACGCTGGTCTATCTCGAACAGCAAGGCTACCCGGCCCCTCAAGTGATTCGGACCCGCACTGGCGATCTGCTGGCCATGACGGACGGATGGTGTAGCCTCATCACCACTTTTATTGAAGGAAGCGTGCTCCAACCAACCCTCGCACAATTACGCCTGCTGGGTGCTGCGCTTGGCCGTCTGCACATGGTGAATCCCAACCAGGTGGTTCCCGGCTTTCCTCCGGTTGGCAAGTCGAACTGGTACCCCGAGTATGCTCTATCCACCGGGTTAAACCATTTGGCGTCCATGGAGCCTTTGCTTGCAGAGGAATGGCTCCCGTTCCATGCGGCTTTTCGACAGACCTTCCAACAGATGGACGCGTGCCCCGATTTGCCGCTGACGATTATTCATGCCGATGGATGGGCAGCCAATGCCGTCCAGACGCAAGCCAACCAGGTAGTCCTCATCGATTGGGACAGTGGTGGACTGGGACTCGCCATTCTTGATGTGGGACGACTCTTGCTCGAATGCCATCTTGAGAGTGATCTCCCTGCTGATGTGCCCCTGGCCTGGCATATCCAGCCCGATGCCAGCCGTATTTTCGCGGTCGTGGATGGGTATGCTCAGCAGCGTCTGCCCGCCTCTGCTGAACTGGAGGTGTTACTCGACGCGATGCGGTTCGGCGTGGCGTTTATTGGAACACTTCATTTGAGCCAGATGGTGCAAAAGATTCCACGCGACCAGGCATGGATACATGGCATGGAGCGGCGTTGGGCACGTCTGCAAAATCGATGGGCAGCCAGTTCGGATATTGCCTTGCTCGCACGCCGACGCTTCACGCAGCTACACACACAGAAATGATGGATGTCTAAGAGCAGACACGATGAGCTTGCCCAGGTGAAAGATGGCTTCGTCAAGGCTCTGTTTGCATCGTGTGATGAGCGCGACATGAGCTACACGTCCAGTGCCTGGTAAGTTCACTCTGTCAGCTATGTGTTTGCATGCGGTAAAGAAGCTTTCACTGCCTGTCAAAATTGATGAGCCTACCACCAACTTTGCGTCAGAACCCGGATTACAACGCTAAGCGCTTAGTGTTGTAATCCGGTCCATTCATACTCGAGGGCCTATTTACACTCTTTTTGCTGATACCCTAGATGTGAAGCGGTTTGCCCAAGTAGTTTTGTTGAAGTCGCTCATATGGGAGGGCAAGTGCTAACGTCGGAGAGCAAAACCTGCTCACTTCGGATGTCATTTACCAAGTGGCCCGATGCCAGCCAGCTCCATCCACTTGCATGACAATGAAGTACGTAGAAAAGGTCTGGCTGACCTGTTCCAAGAAGAGGTTCATCATCGCGGTGGAGGCTTCTGGCAAAATCAACGAAACCATCTGGCCCAGGGAAGGTGCCACCGCAGCGTAGACGTAGGTGTACTCTCGCACGACCTGGCAGGGAACACACGGACGCACCCCAGGTGGTGCCCAACAGCGTTTGGCCCGATTGATGCGGCCAAAACAGCCTTCGTCTTGCGCCATGATCAAGAGGGGACGCTCATCTCCCGCTTCTCGCGTAGCAATAGCTGCCGCCACCTGGGTGGGAAAGTTTTTTTAAACTGTTCTTGCACGTGCTCGTCAGCTTTCGGATGCCGAGGACGAGGCATGAGCTTGCGCCACCCATGACGGTGGAGTAACCGATAGATGGTACGCTGATCCACCGGGTGGCCCACTCGTGCTTCAAAGGCACGGTGGATCTCTCGCACGGTGGCGATCTCTCCACGCTCCGCTTGCTCGAAGAACGGAGCCAGGAACGCTTGCTCTTCTGGCAACGTGAGATACTCGTGCCGACGACCTCCCTTGCCTGGCGTTTCCAACGCAGCTGGTCCGAGGCGATTGTAGGTGGAAATCACGCGATGCACGGTGGGGGTCGAGACACCGGTATGCAGCGCAATCTCTTCAGCTTTGCACGGAGCAACGAGCGCGTGGTAAATAATCCACCAGTGCAGTCGTATCCACGGGCGCTCCTCCGTGTGCATCCGCGTTTTGACGTCATCAACCGAGAGATGTGACGCTGCTCGTGTGATCCGATGCCCCATGCGTGTGCCTCCTTTCGTCTTCCAGGGGAGCGTGGGAGACGGCCTCTCACCCTCCGCCTCTCAAACAGATGGCGATCCCTGATGGAGACGGCCTCTCACAAGCTGTCACGCAACAGCAAGGTCGTCGCTCCACCACGGGATGTGCTGGCTCTTGCTCCCAACCAGCGATACACTTACTTTGCTTGCAAGCGTGCTTCAACTTCCCACAGTTTGCGCAAGAAGAGGCGATCTTCCAGGCGTTCCAGCACAGGTCGCGCGCGCTCAAGTTGGCTAAGGTCGCCGGTGCGCTTTGCCAGCACAATACGCATATGCGCGGCATGCACGATTAACTGGTGCTCCTCCGCCTCGTCAATGGCACGGGCCAGTGCTTCGTGGTCGTTGGCTTTCAGCGCCATGGCGATGTTGGTAGCGCGCAAGGTCAGATCATCGGCGTAGTAGGTGCCGTGCTGCATCAGCTCTTCGGGTGGGGAGTGCTCGTGCTCAGTGAAAAACATCATCAGGAGACCAGCAGTGCTCTCTCCACGCCGACCAATTTGAAACTGACTGAAATCTCCGTCGCGGTACATGGTGGTAAAAGGATCTTCTTCTCTCCCCTCAAAAGACTGGGGCAAGAGCTTGTGCAGAAGTGCCTGGAGAGCCTCTACTTCCGTTTGATCTTCGCGTGAGAGCGCCATGAGCAGTAATGCCAGATACCCATTAGCTACCGGTCCCCTCGCTCCTGCAATATCCTGCACCCGTTCGCGAATCTCGTCCAGGGGCTGCTGGAATCTGGCAATTTCTGACCAACGTCCCGTAAAATACTGCCACCAGATAATCCCTCCCAGAGCATTTCCCAATGACTCGAACGGATCACCCGGACGCAAACGATCCAGTTCCTCTTCCATGATCCGGCGACCAGTATCATACTGTCCACCTAAAAAGGAAATACCAACCAGAGTTGAGATCGCATCAAGGCGTTCACGGAAGGGGAGATCTGCCAGGTGCAAACGTCGCTGGATGGTAGCGATCGCCTCGTCATTCTCACCAGAGCGGGCCTGGAGCATACTGTAGCTATCCAGCGTCTCGCTGAAAGCCTCCCAATTTTGCTGCTGCTCAAAGTAGCTGGCCGCCTCTCCTGCCAATTGTTTCAATGCCTGAACTTCGGCGTTCTGACGCATCTCTGCGACGCCCAGTTCCTGCAGCTTCGAGTAGCCGAGAAACACCGAGCAGGTGCGCATCCGCCATTGTTCCTGCTCGTCACCAGCCTGCTCTGCCAAGTGCATGCCTTCTTGCCAGAATGTGTCCATCTCTTCTTGTGAGAATTGTCTGACTCCCCAACGGACATTCATCGTGAGAATCTTCCGGATCAGGCGAGCTCCTACTAGCGGCTGAGATTCAGGCAACATACGCCAAAGAGCCAAAGCCTTTTGATAGGACTCAAAGATTTTCATTCTCCACTGATAATAGGCCAGTCTATCCCCCAATTTCTCATACAGCACCACTTTTTCCGCGTCGCTGGCCAGCTCGATAGCGTCCTGGAAATAAGTGAGGGCTTCACTGAAAGCCCCAGAGCGGCTGGCCAGCTCAGCAGCGCGCACCTGGAAGGTGATGGCGCGTTCGGTCTCGATCTCCAGTTTCTGTGGGACGGCGGACATGCGGGAAAGCTGCACCGCTTTGGCGTAATGGTGGGCAAGCAGTTCCACACACTCGTCCATCTGCTCGCCCGCCTCTTCCAAGAGCGCAGCGGCGATGGCTTTGTGCAAACGAATGCGCTCGGCGCGTGAGAGGGTGTCGTAGGTGACATCAAGCACCAGCGCATGCGGAAAGGTAAACGTGCCACCAGTGGAGGACGCAAGCATATTGCGGGTGAGCAGGCCGCCGAGCGCGCTCTCAATAGCCTCGGCGCTGTCCATAGGCAGGACGCTCTGCAGGAGCGTCGACGTGAAGTTCCGACCAGCAACGGTGGCCACCTGCAAAACCTCGCGCTCGACCTTGGAGAGCAGGTCCAGGCGGGCCAGGACCGCGCCGCGCACCGTGTCGGGTAGCACCTCAATGCTGGCGTTAGCCCCAGTCAGGCCTCGCTCGGCCAACCCACGCACTAACTCCTGCGCGAAAAACGGGTTGCCCGCCGCGTTCTCGGCGATTTTTGCATTGACCTCCGTGGGCAGGTCGGGCGCCAGGCGCTTGACCAGTTCGCGGGTGCGTTTGGCGGAGAGTGGTCGCAAGGCGAGCGAGGTGAAGTTCTGCCGCCCTCCTCCCCAGGTGGGTCGCCGGTCCAGCAATTCGGGCCGACTCAGGGTGATGAAGAGGAGCGAGGTGGAGGAGCGCGCTGAGCAGAGGTGTTCTACCAGGTCGAGCAGGCTGTCGCTGGCCCAATGGAGATTCTCAAAGATGAGGATCAACGGTTCCTGCTGGGAATGCGTTTCGATGAGCAGCCGCCAGGCACTAAAGATCAGTTCGCGTTCCGCAATGGACTCACCCTCGTGCCCCAGCGTAGACAGGACGTGCTCAGCCAGCCGCCCCGCGTCCTCGGCTCGATACCCTCCACGAGTAAAACACTCCATCACGGCCTCTCGGCTGACCTCGGTGTCCAGGACATCGCGCAACAACGCCTGCAAGGGCACATAGGTCATGGTTTCGCCATAGGGCAGGCAGCGCGCCGTGGCCACATGCACCCCCTCCTCGGGCTCGAGCCGTCCCAGAAACTCTTCCAACAGGCGCGTCTTGCCCGTGCCGGCGGGAGCGATGATCGAGAGAAACTGCGGGCACTCTTCCTCCAGGATGCGCTCGCGCAGAATCTCTAGTTGCAGCAGATCCTGTGTTCGACCCACCAGGGGAGGTCGCTCCACCAACCGCGTCGCCCGCTTCTCCTTCATAGGATAGACCCGCAGTGGCAACTGTTTGCCCTTGACCTGGACATCGCGCGGCTCCTCAAAGAGAAAGGCCATCCGTGCGGCGTGCATGGTGCGTGAACTCGCCACAATTTCATCGGGGTTGGCGTTTTGCTCTAAGCGCGCCGCCACGTTGACCGTATCACCTGTCACCAGAAAGTCGCTGCGCGCCGCGTCGGTGGTGGCCATGACCTCGCCGGTGTTCACCCCCATGCGCAACTGGAACGATTCGCCCAGCAGGGCGTCGCGCTTGATGACCTCGCGCAGCTCCAGGGCAGCCGCTAGCGCGCGTTCGGCATCGTCATCATGGGCCACTGGTAAGCCAAAGACGGCCATGACCGCGTCGCCGATGAACTTCTCCACGGTGCCACCGTAATGGGTGATGACCTCTCTCGCGTGCTCGTAATAGCGGCCCATCAAGGCGCGCACATCTTCGGGGTCCAGTGACTCTCCCAGGCTGGTCGAGCCGGTCACATCCGCGAACAAGACCGTCACCAGTTTGCGTTCTTCTGGCATGCTTCTTTGCTCTCCTTTGCGCGCGAGGACCATCCCTTGGGATCGATGTGACCACATGCTACCAGGAAAGTCAGCTCTACAAAACAGTTTGGGAGCGACGATGCCTGCATTGAGATCTGGCTGAGATGATAGCGTGTATATGCATCATACACCTGTTCGACGGGATATTCTTCGCCTGCGCTCCTTCTTTTGGCTAGTCCCCTATTTTATCACATGGAAGGTCAAATGGTATGAGAGGCTGTGTGCAAAGGCCTCAGGAGCTATTTTGAGCCAAGCGCCTGAGCATGATGCGGATCATGGCGATGTACATCCAGGCTTCTTCACTGCTCGGAAGCACTTCATAGTCCTTGGCGAGTCGACGCCACGTCGCAAGCCAAGCGAACGTGCGCTCCACGATCCAACGCCACTTGAGCACATGAAAGCCGCTGGGCCGGATCTGCTCCCAATCGATGACGGCATCCTTTGGCGCCCAGACGCCGCGCAGGCCACTCCAAGGATGCTCCACAATCTCCACCTGCCAGCCCAGCGTCTCTTTAACCCACTCGACGAAGCCGCCCTTCTTGTAGGCACTATCGGCCCAAATGAGCTGGAGCCGAGGGAGGCACCCCTTAAGCGGCCAGAGCAGCTCTTTGCCGCCGTGATGATCCTGAATGTTGGCCTCATGGACCAGCACACCCACGATCAACCCCGTGGTATCCACGAGCAGATGTCTCTTGCGCCCTTTCACGCGCTTGCCGCCATCGTAGCCGCGCCGCCCCCTTTTTGACTCGTTTTCACCGATTGGCTGTCGATAATGGCGGCGCTGGGCGTCGGCTCACGTCCCTGCTCCACCCGCACGGCTTCGCGCAATGCCGTATGCATGCGCTGCCAGGTGCCATCATTGCGCCAGGTACGGAAGTAGCTCCAGACCGTGGACCAAGGCGGAAAGTCGTGCGGCAAAGCCCTCCATTGGGCTCCTGTGCGGTCCAGATACAAGATGGCATTGATCACTGCACGCATATCGGTGGTACGTGGATGACCACCTGGCAAAGCTTTCGGGATCAATGAGGCCAGCAGATTCCACTCTTCATCACTCACATCGCTCGGATAGGCTCGTCGGCACATGGCAGTCCTCCTCAACCATGCGGCATCCTTGCTCTGCTTCCACCTTCCTGTCACTCAGATTCTACCACATTCACCGAGCCGCTGAAGCCTTCTTACGTATCATCTGCCTTCTGTGGCCTTTCCACACAGCCTCTTACACGACACCCGCGCAAGGGGAGATTCTCGTCGTTTCTGTCAGCGAGAGCGCACCATCGATTTGGCCATAAGAATATCGGGTTTGCCAAGTCCATTGGCATCAGGTATGACGCCCACAATCACATAGCCCAGTTTCTGATAAAACTCGTAGGGGTGTCGCTTCAGGTTCCTGATGTGAGCGACCTGTTGGTACACATTGGAAAAAAGATTGATTTCCGAAAGCGTTGTCTGATGATTTTCGTCGTCTGAACCAAGGAGAATGGTTAACCCTCCTCGCTCTTTTACACACGTTTCGAAGTCCTCCACTAATGCACGCCCAATGCCTCTTCCTTGAGCACTAACGCGCACAACCAGGGGATGCAGTTCCCACACATGACCACTATAAGTGCTCCTCCCGCCAATCCAACCAAGGACGCTGTTGTCGTCAGCCAATGCGACTCGACTGATGCGATCTTCCCCGAAAGACTCTCGAACTTCCTCCACTGCGGATTCGACGTCTGGCCAGGCTTCTGGCCAGTTCACGGCAAAACCTTCTGCCAGTACCGTCGCAACCTGGTGAATCGTTGCTTCATCCTCAGACTGAAGATCGACAATCGAGAAGCTCGGCTCTTGTTTGATGAATTCCATAGATTTCTTCCCTCCGCAATGAAAACGGTTCGCACACAGAACGGAAAACCATCTTCTTTTCTGTCTCTTTCTAAAGAGACCGTTCCCCTTGCACCTTTTCGGCACGGCGCACCAGGAGCGTGAAAACAAGTGCCGTCACCACCCCATAGAGAAGATGAGCAACCAGGTCGACCAAAAGTGGGGGTGAGAAAGCTTGTGCAAACAGGGGGGCTTGCCCAATTAAAAGTGGGGAGATCACCAGCGCGCCCAGAACCCACCATATGACCCCGTCGAGCAGGCCGAAGAGGACGGAAGAGCCATAGCGAGGGAGAGTCACCAGGTTGCCGAGGACCACTGCATAGATGGCTCCGAAGATGGCACTGATCGCGAAGTGCTCAAAGAACCCAAGAAGTGGACTCTGGCTACGTGTGACCGTGACGGCAATTCCAGTCAGAAGCAGAGTGATCTTAGGGCCAAGAATCAGCAACCAGAGCAGCAAAAAGACAACGCCTCCAACAAGTCCAGCAAGGGCTCCCTTTCCGGCCAAACGGATCACACGCGGGCGAGCTGTCTCCCGGGTAGATGAAGAACGAAGCATGGAAAAACTCCTTTTCATACGATCTGTTCTCTCCTGTTTATCAGTTGACAGGTTTTTTACTACCATCTATAATCATGATAGACGGTAGTAAAATTGTAGCAGGATGAATTACGACCTGTCAAGAACTTTTTGCCGGTCGTAATCATTCGAACAGGAGTAAAAAGGGCAGATGACGACAGCAGAGCAGAACCCTCCCAGAAGATTTCTCGGTGGACGGCCTTGTTTAGATTTCGCAAACATGAGTGAGGAGTGGGAAACCAGCTACGAACATCTCGTCCTCTGGAGCCTGCAATGCAGATTGCTCACGCAAGTAGAGGGACAGGCACTGACGCAGAGAGCGCGAACTGTTCCTGATGAAGCGGCTCGCGTGCTTGATCGCGCAAGTCTGTTGCGCCAGACGATTTATCATCTCTTCTCTGCGGTTGCTCACAAGCGTTCCCCCGAAGCAGGTGACTTTGCCACGTTGAATAGCATGCTCTCTGAAGCCCTGAGCAAGTTGCTTGTTGCTCCTTCCCCCTCTGGGGTGACCTGGGATTGGGAGAGGAATGAAGAGAAACTTGATCGTATGCTCTGGCCCGTGGTGAGATCGGCAGCAGAACTGCTCACCAGCGCAGAGCTTGAGCGAGTACGAGAATGTGCTGGAGAGGATTGCGACCGACTGTTTCTCGATCAGACGCGAAACCGGAGTCGTCGCTGGTGCGAGATGCAGCACTGTGGGATGTTGGTCAAGTCTCGTCGGTATTATGCCAGAAAGAAAAGGTCCCAGGCTTCTAGAGCGGAAGATGAAGCTCATAGATAACGACTTCATGTGGAAAGCAGCCACCTCTTACGAAGAAGCAAGCTTTGGCCACCAACCAAAGCAGGTGGCAGCCCGAATCGGTAAAGGATCGCCTTGGAGATTGACACAGCGCTGTGCTTGTACCTCCCGTAACTCATCCAGTGAGGAAAAGTGCCTATGAGCGATAGCCTCATTGGTTAGAGGCCAAAGACGCTCGGCAGGCTGAAGTTCCGGTGAGTATGGCGGTAAAAACACGAGATGAATGCCAGCAGGAACAGCGAGTTCCTGGCTGGTGTGCCATCCTGCTCGGTCTACGACCAACACCACCTGCTTCCTCTTTTCTGCGCCAACGGCCTCGGCGAAATGCTTGAGAGCAATGGAAAAGGCCTCCACATTGACCGTTGGGAGAAGCAGCCAGTGCGTTTTTCCCGATTGGGGGCAAAGGAATCCATAGATGTAGAGCCACTCATAGCGATGCTGTACCCGAACGATTGGACGCTGGCCCTTCCGCCCCCAAACCCGGCGTAACACCGGCTTGAGTCCTATGCGGTGCTCGTCCATGCACCATAACTCGACAGAAGCTTGCGGATGCTCATTCTGAATCTGCCGAACTTGCTCTGGCAGTCCTTCTTCGAATGCCTCTTGCTTCTTTTGCTCCGCTTTTTGGTGACGAGGACGCGGAATGTGCAAGGAAAAGCCGATCCGTTTTAGGTAATCCCATCCGCGTTGGGAATGAATGGTTCGCCCGGTTTGTGTATTCATCCAGAAGGCACCTTTTGGGCCTGTCCACAGCCCGCCATCCAGAGGCATTTCTTCAAGCCTCTGGCGAAGTTGATCCTGCTGTTCTTTGGAGAGAAGCGGCGTTGCGCCAGGGTTGTGCTGGCGCTGAACGGCGAGCGCCTGGGGACCATCTTGATTGTAGCGCCGAGCCAGCACCCGAATCCAGTTTGAGCAATAGCCTGTTGCCTCAGATACTTCTCTTACCCGCTTCCCTTGCGCCAGCAGCCAGATGATCTGCAAGTGACTTCGTTCGTTTTTTTCCTCAAGACGAGCGAAAGGTTTCTGTTCATCCCCTGCGAATTTACAACTTGGAAGCTTCTGGAGCAGTCCCACGCCCGGAGAGCTGTTTTTGCAGATAGGCCAGTTTCTCCGGGTTCAGCAGCGCATAGATCTCCTGGATACCCAGGGCGCTGTAGCTCAGGCTGATGACCCCGGCCAGCCTGCCCTCTTCCCAGAACAAGATGGCCGGGCTGCCATTGATCTCGGCTTCTGTCTCGGTCAGAGGCCGCTGATTTTTGCGCATCACGCTCAGCCAGAAACGCGCCACAGCGAGCTTTCCATGGATCGGCTTGAGGTTCGTCTGCACTTTGCCGCCACCATCTGACCAGGAGACGGCATCGGTCGCCAGGAGGCTGGTCAGAGCCGCCATATCCCCGGCCTGACTGGCGGAAAGAAACCTGCGCAGCAGCTGGCGCTGGCGCTGCGGCTCCGGCTCGAATCGAGTGCGCTTGTCCTGTAACGCCTGCCTGGCCCGATGACAGATCTGTCGGCACGTGGCCGGGCTTTTCGAGAGCATCACCCCGATGTCGCGAAATGGGTACGCAAAGATGTCATGCAGGAGAAAGACGGCGCGCTCTGGCGGGCTGAGCGCCTCGAGCAGGCGTAAAAAAGCCAGCGAAAGCTCTTCGTGGTACTCAAGGGCGGCATCTGGAAACCCGCCGTCCTCCGAGGTGAGGATCGGTTCGGGCAGCCAGATGCCCAGATACTGTTCGCGGGCCAGGTGGGCCGATTTCAGATAATCCAGCGCCAGACGGGTCAGAATCGTGGTCAGATACGCTTTCAGAGAGACAATCTCCTGGTCGACACTCGCCTGATAGCGCAGATAGGTCTCCTGCACCAGATCCTCCGCATCACTGGCGCTGCCAGTCATCCGATAGGCAA
>Ga0187846_10001525_pt1 | contig 13048 bp, 11 predicted proteins | sample TC_taG_FD_161473 | JGI IMG/M metagenome (GOLD analysis project Ga0187846, IMG submission 161473) | Biofilm microbial communities from the roof of an iron ore cave, State of Minas Gerais, Brazil - TC_06 Biofilm (v2) | ecosystem: Environmental > Terrestrial > Deep subsurface > Cave > Wall biofilm...
CAGCCGCGCAGCGGAATGGCATTCGGCCGAGGGTTTCGTCGCGGCTGCCCTCGCCATGGGCTTCCTCGGCGCATTGGCCTGGTCGGGCCACGGCGGCGCGACGCCGGGATTGCTGGGCGAGGTCCATGCTACGGCGGACGTGCTGCACCTCATTGCGGCCGGCGTCTGGATCGGCGGGCTGCTGCCGCTCAGGCTGCTCCTCTCGAGCGCGGCGCAAGCGCCGGGCGCGGTCGGGGTCGCGATCGCCCGCCGCGCGACACTGCGGTTTTCAACGCTCGGCATCGCGGCCGTGGCGACGCTCCTCATCACCGGCCTGGTCAATACTTGGGTCCTGGTCGGCAGCGTTTCAGCCCTCGTTGACTTTGAATATGGGCGCCTGTTGCTCCTGAAGATCGCGATCTTCGCGGTGCTGCTAGCGGTCGCCGCGTTCAACCGCGTGCGATTGACGCCGCGCCTGGTAGCGGCCACTGCCAGCGCTTCCCACGCGAGCGTCGACGCGCTGCGTCGACTCAAGCGCAATTGCGTCGTTGAGACGGCGCTCGGCCTGACCGTCATTGTCATCGTCGGTGCGCTCGGAACCATATCCCCCGGCATGGCCATGTAAGGGTGGCCGTCATTTCGCCCGCCGGGGCGCTCGCACCTCCGCCACGCCGGGGTTGGCCCGCTTTCGCGGCGAGCGCGATGGCCGCGAGGGTCACCGCGCGCGATCGGTTAGGCTGCGCGGTACTTGCGCGAGCGTAGCGTCCACTACGCGCAAGGGTGGCTCTACTCCAAGCCGCTGGCCGGAGAAGCGTTCGTCGGTTTCATCGAGAATCGCCCGGTCGAGCCTTGAGCCGCAGCCGGAAAGCATCACCTACCGCGTGGGCGCAACAACTTCACCCGGCGCCGCCGCCTATAATTGCGCACCGTGAGCCACTACAAGCACCACGTCTTCTTTTGCTGCAACCAGCGCGAGCCGGGTGCCACCTGCTGCCAGAACCACCACGCCGACCAACTGCGCGCCTACTGCAAGGATCGGATCAAGGAGCGCAGGCTCGCCGGCCCGGGCAAGATTCGCGTCAACAAGGCCGGGTGCCTCGACCGCTGCGAGGAAGGGCCGTGCATCGTCGTGTACCCGGAGGCCGTTTGGTACACCTACGTCGATAAATCCGACATCGACGAGATCATCGAAGAGCACCTCGTCAACGGCCGCATCGTCGAGCGGCTGCTGCTGTGACCCGCCGGCCCGAGCGGCTGCTCGTCGATGGCGCCGCCGGGAAGATCGAGATCGTCGTCGACCAGGCGACGGTGCTTGCGGCCGCGGGCGCCGATGAGCCGGCGCGCGGGATCGGGTTAGTCGCGCACCCGCACCCGCTGTTCGGCGGCACGCTCGACAACAAGGTCGCGCAGACGCTGGCGCGGACGTTCACCGAGCTCGGCTACGTTGCGATCCGCCCGAACTTCCGCGGCGTCGGCGCGAGCGAGGGCGAGCATGATCACGGCGCCGGGGAAACCGACGACCTCGTTCGCCTCATCGGCTGGGCGCAGGGGCGATTCGGCCCGCTTCCGGTCGCGCTCGCTGGCTTTTCGTTCGGCGCATACGTGCAGGCGCGCGTCGCGCAGCGCGTGACCCCCGAACGCATGGCGCTGGTGGGCGTGCCGAGCGGGCTCGTCGCCGCCGGGCGCAGGTACGAGACCGAGCGCGTGCCGCCGGACACGATCGTCATTCACGGCGAGCGGGACGAGACCGCGCCGCTCGCGAACGTCTTCGACTGGGCGCGGCCACAAGAGCTGCCGGTGGTCGTCGTACCGGGCGCGGACCACTTCTTCCATCGACGGCTGCACCTCCTGCGCAACATCATCAAGGCACAGTGGCGGACTTGAGCGGGCGGCACTCGACGCCGCCACGAGCTCGTTCGCCGCGCGGTGAACGCTTCGGCCGGCTCGGTCCGAACGGCGCAGGCGAGGCGCGCGCCCTCGCGGCTGCGCGTTCGGCGCATTGCGTCGGGCGCTGCCGCTGAGACCTGCGACCGCGCTGGTGCCCCGCTCACGCTCGGTCAGCGGCCCGAGGGCGGGGCTGGCGCACGTCGCGGTGTTGCTTGCCTACGCCGCCACGGGGTTCTATGCTGCGACGGTTCTTTTTTCGCCGCAGACCGGCGAGTTGCGCTTGCCGATCGGCTGCCGCGCTCGGGGTCGACACGCTCGGTGGGCGCCGCCCCGTGTGACGGCCGCGCTCCAACCTCAGCGCGCGCACTCGCGGCCAGGGAATCGTGATCATCGGCAGCACGCCGGCGGAGTTCGTGCTCCGCATCAGGGCCGAGATCGCGAAGTGGGGCAAAGTAATCAAGGACGCGCGCATCACGATCGACTCGTTCGGACAGAGGCTCCCCATGCACCTCGGCCGCTTGTGCCCGCTTGCCGTTGCGACCATTGTCCTGCTGGCCGGCTGCGCCGCGCCGCGACCGGACCTGCGCGGTGAAGGCCTCGCAAAAATCGACCACATCGTGGTGATCTACGCCGAGAACCGCAGCTTCGACAACCTCTACGGGCTGTTTCCCGGGGCGAATGGCATCGCCAACGCCGCCCCCGCGACCACGGCCCAGCTCGACCGCGATGGGACGCCGTTGCCGCACCTGCCGCCGGTGTGGGACGGCGCTAAGGTGAATCGCGCCTTCCCCGCGAATTTGCCGAACCGGCCGTTCCGGATCGACGCGCCGCCGATCGACCGGCCGCTCGCAGTGCCGACCCCGGATCTTGTTCATCGCTACTACCAAAATCAGGAGCAGATCGCGGGCGGGCTAAACAACCGGTTCGCCGCCGTCTCCGACGCGGGCGGCTTGGTGATGGGCTACTACGACGGCGCGTCGCTGCCGATGTGGAACTGGGCGCGGGAGTACGTGCTCGCGGACAACTTCTTCATGGGCGCTTTCGGCGGCTCCTTTCTGAACCACTTCTGGTTGATCTGCGCCTGCACCCCGCAGTACGCCGACGCGCCGGCGTCGGTCCGCTCGGAACTCGACGCGGCGGGCCGGCTCAAACGCCGCCCCGACTCGCCGGCCTCGGCGTTGCGCGGGCCGCCGCGCCATGTTCTGGACGGGGAGGCGACGCCCGACGGCTACGCGGTCAACACCACGCAGCCGCCATACCAGCCGAGCCGCATCCGCCCGGCGCCGGGGGGCGACCCGCGTTTTGCCGACCCGAAGGGCGGGCCGCTGCCGCCGCAGACCGCGCGGACCATCGGCGATGCGCTGTCGGCGAAAGGGGTGACATGGGGTTGGTACGCCGGGGCCTGGAACGAGGCCCTGCGCGACGGGATGCAGCCCGCCGGCGAACACCCGGTGATCTACAACACCGCGCCCGGCGCGCCCAACTTCGTGGCGCATCATCAGCCGTTCAACTACTTCGCGCACTTCGCGCCGGGCACGCCCGAGCGCGCGCAGCACCTGAAGGACTACGCGGATCTCGCCGCCGCGATCGAGCGCGGCACCCTGCCGCAGGTGGTGTTCTACAAGCCGCAGGGCACCCTCAACGAGCACCCCGGCTACGCCGACGTGCTCGCGGGCGACGTCCACATCGCGGAACTCGTCGCGCGCATCAAGGCGAGTCCGGCGTGGGCCGGCACGGCCATCATTGTCACCTACGACGAGAACGGCGGCTTCTGGGACCATGTCGCCCCGCCGCCAGGCGACCGTTGGGGGCCGGGAACGCGCATCCCGACCATCATCATCTCGCCATGGGCCAAGAAGGGCTACGTCGACTCGACGCCTTACGACACGACTTCAATCCTCAAATTCATCGTGCGCCGATTCGACCTCGAGCCACTGCCGGGCGTACGGCCCGGCATGGGCGATCTCACCAACGCGTTCGATTTCGCGCCGCGCTAGCGGCGCCGGTTGCGGTTCGATTGCGGACTGGCAAGCTCGTGCTCTGGATCAAAGCGCTGCATGTCGTCTTCATGGTGACCTGGTTTGCCGGGCTGTTCTATCTGCCGCGGCTGTTCGTCTACCACGCGCAAGCCACCGACCGCGCGAGCGTCGAGCGCTTCAAGGTTATGGAACGCAAGCTCTTCTTCGGCATCATGACGCCGGGCGCGGTGCTCACGATCCTATTCGGCCTATGGCTGTGGCTCGGCTACGGCATTGGCGCGGGCGCCGGCTGGCTGCACGCAAAGCTCGCGATCGTGCTGCTGCTGGTCGCCTATCACCTGTGGTGCGCCAAGCTGCTCGCCGACTTCAAGCACGACCGCAACACCAAGCCCCACCGTTGGTACCGCTGGTTCAACGAGCTGCCGGTGGCGCTCCTCCTCGCCGCGGTGATCCTCGTCGTCGTGAAGCCCTTCTGATGGCGGTGACCGCGCACGGCGTTCGGGAGGCCGCGGCAGCGATCGCCGATGCGCTGATCGATACGCCGTGCCTCAGCTCGCGCACGCTATCCGAAATCACCGGGGCGGAGGTCTGGCTCAAGTTCGAGAACCTCCAGTTCACCGCCTCGTTCAAGGAGCGCGGTGCGCTGAACAAACTGCGCAGCCTGAGCCTGCACGAGCGTGCGGCCGGCGTGCTCGCGGTGTCGGCCGGCAACCATGCCCAGGCGGTGGCCTACCACGCGCGGCGGCTCGGCATCCGCGCGGTAATCGTGATGCCGCGCCTCACGCCGCACGTAAAGGTCGAGCACACGCGTGCGCACGGCGCCGAGGTCATCCTCGTCGGCGAGACGTTCGACGCGGCGAAGACGGCGGCGCTCGAGCACGCCCGCGCCCACGGCCTGACGGTCGTGCATCCGTACGACGACGAACGAGTAATTTGCGGGCAGGGTACGGTCGCGCTCGAGATGCTCGCCGCCCAGCCAGCGCTCGACACGCTATTGGTCCCGGTGGGCGGGGGCGGGCTGATCGCCGGGATCTGCGTCGCGGCGAAGGACGTGAAACCGGCGGTGGAGATCGTCGGGGTCGAGACGAGCGGCTTTCCCGCGTTGCACTGCGCGCTGCACGCGCGACCGGCCGCCTTCGCCGGCAGCACGATCGCCGAGGGGATCGCGGTGAAAGAGCCCGGTGCGCTCACGCTGCCGATCGTGCGCGCGCTCGCCGCCGACGTGCTGCTGGTCGACGACGGTGACCTCGAGCAGGCGATCGTGATGCTGCTCGAGATCGAGAAGACGGTGGTCGAAGGCGCCGGCGCCGCCGGGCTGGCGGCGCTGCTCGCTCACCCGCGTCGGTTCCGCGGCCGCAAGGTCGGCATCGTGCTCTCGGGCGGGAACATCGATCCGCTGGTCCTCGCCGACATCATCGAGCGCGGCATGGCGCGCTCCGGACGGCTCGTGCGACTACGGGTCGACCTACGCGACCTCCCCGGCTCGCTCGCCCAGGTCACCGCCTGTCTCGCGGCCGCCAGCGCGAACATCCAGGAGGTTCACCACCAGCGCGCGTTCAGCCATCTGCCGGTGCTTTCGGCCGAGGTGGAGTTCGTGCTGCGCACGCGCGGACCGGAGCACGTGGCCGAGATCGTCGCGGCGCTCGCGCGCGCGGGGTTCAGCGCCGCCGTCATCGCCGGCTAGGGGCGGCTGCCTGCGGGCCGCGGCAATGCGCTCGGCTGAGCGCCGCCGGAGGGGGCTCGCCGCCAGCCCGCGTCGATGCGCCTACGTCCGGGCGCCCAGGAGGCGCGCCCCGCTCGATCCGCATCCGTCCCCGACCCGGGACCCGCGCGGGCCGGCACCCTGGCGCGTTGCGTTGCCCGGTGCCCGGTGGCACATGCGATCAGGCCCCGATCCGAACGCCCGTCCTCCAACCGTCGGCGTCCTGTCGGAATGTCGCCACAACCGGTTGACGCGGGCCGGGCTGCGGGTCGCTAGAGGCGGCAAAAGTCACATTTCCGGTACCCCAAACACCCGCCTAGCAGCCAGAAACGCTGCCGCGGACCGGCGCCGGTGGGACTTTTTCCGCACCGCTCGCTTTAAAGCAGGCGCAGCGTGCTCGCCAAGCACGGTTCCTGCAGAGGAGGGGGTCATGGGTTATCCGAGCCTCGGATCGGCCAAATCTTAGGAGCGAATTGAAATGAGACAGATCCTCTTACTCGCGCTGCTGGCCGGTTCCGCCGCGGTCTCGGGCTATGCTGCCGAAACTAAAGCCGGTCGCACGGCCGACAAGGTAGTCGTTGCCACCGCGACCGTGAAGAAAGCCAACCCCGCCGCGACCAAGCCTGCCGCGTCGGACGCCGGCACGTACCAGCTCGAGCGCGACAGCTGCTGCGTCGGCAACTAAGCGCACCCCCCGTTCGCTTCCCCCTCGGCGCGCGTAGCCGAGGGGTATCCTTTTCCAGCGAGCGCGGATCACCGACGATGCGCGCACGATCGAACGAACGCGACGGCGGGTCCGCGCGCGTTGACGGCCGCTAGCGCCGTCTGGCCGCTCCCATCTCGGTCGGCGTTCGTAAAGAACGCCCCGTTCCCGTTGCCGGCGGCCCTTCCGGTCTGGCTCCAGACCTAGCGACTCGCCGCCGCGCGCGCCGCGCAAATCCTGCCCGTCGCTGCGCGCCAATTCTGCCGCGGTGCTCCCGGGCGACGCCCGGGTGAAGTGGGCGCCGACTCGACACTAGCCAAAACGCAGTACGCCCGCCGGCGGATTTCCTCTCGCCGCCACCCTGCCAATACTGATGGCGCCTAAGGACACGCCACTCACCGGCGCGTACCGGCGCGCAGACGATTGGCAAGCGCCGTTCGCCCGATGTCGTTGAATGACGCGGTTCGCCGCAGGTGAATAGGTCACAACCCGGCGGGTAATTGCAGCGCTTGCCGCAACCCGCCCGCGCCTACGATTCATCCAGGTCGATCACGGTGATCGATCGACACATTGAGGAGCAAATGGAAATGAGAAAAGGTCTCTTGCTGGCGCTCGCCGCTGGTTTCGCCGTGGTCTCGACCCTCCCTGCCGCAGCCAAGACCGATCGCGCCACCGACAAGGTAGTCGTTGCCGCCGCCACCACGAAAAAGCCGAGCGCCCCCGCGCCGACGACGAACGCCGCGACCGCGCCGACGACGAACGCGCCCGCCGCGAGCACCTACCAGCTCGAGCGCGACAGCTGCTGCATCGGCAACTAAGCGCCGGACCCACCCACTCTCCCCCTTCGGCGCGCGCCCAGCCGAGGGGGCAGTCCTTTTCGCGCGCGCCGTCTCACCGCGTCTCGCCTGCCGGTCGGCGTTTTGCGGCGCGCCCCCTCCGCATCGCCGGCCGCGCCCGGGAGATAGCGATTCGGCGGCGGCGTGCGGCGCGGCAATTTTGCGCCCCGTCGCCAGTACGCCGCCGGGCAGCCAATTCCCCGGGGCGCGAGCCGGGGTGAACAGGTCACGCCTCGCGGGTAGTTCCCGCGCCGCCAGCAGCCCCGCCCGCCTGCGCTTGACCCGGGTCGATCACGGTGATCGACCGAAATCGCCCCTGGGCGGTGGGCGTGGCGGCGACCGAGGACCTCACCGCCGCGACGAACGTACCCCCCGCGGGCGCGCCCTCCCAGAGCGGCTAATCCTGGACGAGGTGGTGACCGGGCCGCGCACAAACGACGGGGACACCTACGTCCTGCAGCGGCCGAACGAGCCGCAAGCCCTGCAGCGCATCGATCGGCGGCGCGGCGGCCTTTTGCCTGATCGGGCCGCGGCACCCCCGAGCGCCGCGGGGCGAACCCGCGCTAGAATCGCGGCACATGTCGACCGCGGTCCTCTCGTTCAAGCTGGTGCTCCTCGCGCTGTTCATCGCGTCGGCCATCTACGTGCACCGCCGAGGCCGCGTGCGGCATCGCCTGGCGCGTCAGCTCACCGACCACTCGACGTTTTTCGCGCCGCTCAATGTGCCGCTGTACCTGTTCTCGAAGGTGCCGGCAACGCCTTATCACGATCCGCGCGCGTTTCCGGCGCTCGCCGTGCTGCACGAGAATTGGCAGACGATCCGCGACGAGGGCCTGCAGCTCCTCGACGGCGGACATGTGCGCGCGGCCACGAGCTACAACGACGTCGGCTTCAACTCGTTCTTTCGCAGCGGCTGGAAGCGCTTCTACCTGAAGTGGTACGAGGACCCGCTGCCGTCGGCGGAAGCGCTGTGCCCGCAGACGGTCGCGCTGCTCAAGCGCGTGCCGCTGGTGCACGCGGCGATGTTCACGCTGCTGCCCCCCGGGAGCAAGCTCGGCGCGCATCGCGACCCGTACGCCGGATCGCTCCGCTATCACCTCGGCCTGTACACGCCGAACTCGGCGGACTGCTACATCGCCGTGGACGGCGAGCGCTATCACTGGCGCGACGGCGAGGACATCATTTTCGATGAGACCTACATCCACACCGCCGAGAACAAGACCGACCAGACGCGTTTGATCCTGTTTTGCGACGTCGAGCGGCCGGTGCACACGCGCCTCGTCCAGGCGTACAACCACTTCATGTGCAGCCGCATGATGAAGGCCGCCGCGACCCAGAACATCGAAGGCGAGCGAGTCGGGGTGGTCAACAAGATCTTCGGCTACGTGTACCACGTGCGCCTGCTCGGGAAGCGGCTGAAGGCCTGGAACCGCAAGGTGTACTACCTGGTCAAATACGCGCTCTTCGGCGGGCTGATCTACCTCGTTTTTTTCTGACCCGCGCACCGGCCGAGGCCGGACCGTGGAGACGTTCCAGCCGTTCAGCCTCCTGCACGCCGCCGCGCTCGCCGCGATCGCGCTCGCGACCTGGGTCGCCGTGGCCGCGGTGCGTCAGGCCGGCCCGCGCGGCGCACCGACCCGCGCCGAGCGTGCGCTCGGCATCGCGTTCATCCTGGTGTGGCTCGCCGTCCATGGCTGGTGGCTCGTGCCGCCGCGCCTCGACCCGACCCGGACGCTGCCGCTGCAGATGTGCCATCTCACCGCGCTCGCCGCGGGCCTCTACCTCGCGACGCGCTGGTCGGCGCTGGCGCCGCTGCTCTACTTCTGGGGCTTTGGCCTGTGCACGCAGGCGCTCATCACGCCGACGCTCGACGTGGGCCCGGCGCATCTCCAGTTCTGGTACTTTTGGCTGAGCCACGGCATGATCGTCGGCGTCGCGGTGTGCGCGCTCGCCGCCTACCGGTATCGCCCGACCTGGAGCGACTGGCGGTTCGCCTGTCTCGCCGCCGCGGTGTACGCCGCGGCCGTGATCCCGGTCGATCTTGCGTTCGGCGCCAACTATGGCTTCCTTGGCCGGACCGTGCCCGACCAGCCGACGCTGGTCGATCTGCTCGGCCCCTGGCCGATGCGCCTCGCGCTGGTCGCGATGCTGGTGACCGGGGTGATGGCGCTGTTGATGCTCCCATGGACGCTCGCCAAGCAGCGTGCAGTGGGCTCGTTGTAGCGCTCCTCGCGATGGCTAGCGCCGCCACTGCGGCCACGCCCCAGCTCGAGCCCGGCGTCGCGCGCGACCTGGCCCGCTGGCGCGCGCAGCACTACTCGGACGTGCGCTATGACCTGGAGCTTGCGCTCGCACCGCCGATCGAGCAGCTGCAGGGGACGCTGCAAATCCGCGTCACGCTGCGCGGTGAGCCGGTGGATCTCGTACTGGATTGGCGACCGCCGGCGCAAGGTAGCGCGCTGTCGGGGCTTGAGGCGAACGGGCTCGCGATCGAGCGGCCGCGCATCGTCCGCGAGCACCTCGTGATTCCGGTGCGTCACGTCCGCGGCGGCGAGAACGTCATCCGGCTGCGCTTTACGGCGCCGATCGCCGCGGCCGGCACGGCGGTCACGCGCTACCGCGACCGCGAGGACGGCGCCGAGTATATCTACTCGCTGTTCGTGCCGGCCGACGCGAGCACGGTGTTTCCGTGTTTCGACCAGCCCGATCTCAAGGCGCGGTTCACGCTCGGGCTCGTGCTGCCGGCCGCGTGGGAGGCGGTGTCGAACGCGCCGGCGGCGGAGACGACCGAGCACGACGGCGCGAAGCGGGTGCGCTTCCGCGAGTCCGAGCCGATCAGCACCTATCTCTTCGCGTTCGCCGCCGGACCGCTGCAGTCGCTCGACGAGCGCGACGCCGAGGGCGGCGCCCCGCAGCCCGCGACGCGCCTCCTGGTGCGCAAGTCGCAGCGTGCGCGCGCGCGCGCCGAGGCGCGCGAGGTGTTCCGGCTCCACGACCAGGCGGTCGCGTTCTTCAGCGACTACTTCGGATTTTCGTTCCCGTTCGCCAAGCACGATCTGGTGCTGGTGCCCGAGTTTCCCTATGGCGGCATGGAGCACGCGGGGGCGACGTTTCTGCGCGAGGAATCGGTGCTGTTTCCCTTCGAGCCGAGCGCGAACGATCGGCTGCGCCGCGCGCAGCTCATCTTCCACGAGACCTCGCACCAATGGTTCGGGGACCTGGTCACCATGCGCTGGTTCGACGACCTGTGGCTAAAGGAGGGGTTCGCGAATTTCATGGCGGCCAAGGCGACCGAGCAGCTGCTCCCGGAGTACAACACCTGGAACGCGTTCCATCAGCTCAAGGTCGCGGCCTACCGCACCGACGCCACGCCGGGCACGACGCCGATCCGGCAGCCCCTGCCGAATCTCGCCGCGGCGAAATCGGCGTATGGCAGCATCGTGTACAGCAAAGCGCCGGCCGTGCTGCGCCAAGCGGAGTTCTATCTTGGCGCGGACGCCTTTCAGCGCGCGGTGCAGGCGCTGATCCACGCGCACGCGTTCGCCGCCGCCGACTGGAACGACGTCGTGCACGCGTTCGAGCAGGCATCGGGCCGCAAGCTCGACGGCTGGGCGCGCGCGTGGGTGACGCGCCGCGGGATGCCGGTGGTGCGCGCCGAGTGGCGGGCGGACCGGGGCCGCATCACGCGGTTCGTGGTCTCGCAGTCCGCGGCCCTCGGCACCGAGGCCCTCTGGCCGATGCGGACCGAGTTGCTCCTCGCCGGCCCTGACGGCGCGCGGACGCTGCCGGTGATGCTCGAAGGGCGCACGCTCGCCGTGCGCGAGCTGGTCGGGACGCCGGCGCCGCGCTACGTCTATGCCAATCACGGCGACTACGCCTACGGACGGTTCGCGCTCGACGACGCGAGTCGCACGGCGCTGCCGGCCGCGATCGGGACCATCGCGGACCCGTTCCTGCGCGCGCTCCTGCTCGACGCGCTGTGGGAGGAAGTGCGCGACGCACGGCTCGCGCCGCTCCGGTACATCGCGCTCGCGCTCGCGCAGGTGGGCGCCGAAACCGACGAGGTAACGGTGGCGAGCCTGCTGAACCGCGTCCAGACCGGGTTGCGCTGGTATCTCTCGGATTCGCAGCGCGCCGCCGCTGCGCCGGGGGTCGAAGCGACCCTACTCGAAGGCATGACGAACGCGGCCGAGAAGGGTCTGCGGATCACCTATTTCAGGGCCTATGTGGGCGCTGCCACAACGGCCGCAGCGCGCTCGACGCTGCAGTCGCTCCTCGCCGGGACGCTGGCCGTGCCGGGCGTGCACCTTAGCTCGCGCGAGCGCTTCCGGATCATCGAGCGGTTGCTCGCGCTCGGCGATCCCGACGCCGAGCGCCTGCTCGAGGCGGAAGCGCAGGCCGACCAGACGGACGACGGCCGCCGCTATGCGTTCGCCGCGGCCGCGGCGGCGCCGGTGCGCGCCACCAAGGCGCGCTACTTCGCCGCCTATCGCGGCGATGCGGCGCTCGCGGAGAGCTGGATCGAGGACAGCATCGCACCGTTCAACACCATCGAGCAGGCGCCGCTCACGCTGCCCTACCTGGCGCGCGCGCTGGCGGACCTGCCGCGCCTGAGGCGGAGCCGCAAGATTTTCTTCGTCAACAACTGGCTCGCCGCATTCCTGGCGGGGCAGGCGAGCCCCGCGGCGCTGGCGCAGGTGCGCTCGTTCCTGCGCACCGCGCCGCTCGACCCGGACCTGCGGCGCAAAGTGCTCGAAGCGATGGACGGCCTCGCGCGCACGGTTCGCATCCGCGAGCGCTACGGCGCCGCCCAAGCGCCCGCGGCGCTCGGATCCCAGGCAGGATAGGATTAGCCCCCGTCCGCACCGCGTCGTTACCCATCTCGAGTCAGCGCCTGGAGTGGAGCCAGTCATGCAGCGGCCCGACCTGGTCTGGGTGACCACACTTGCCGCGTCGCACGCCGCGCGCAACGGCCTCGACACGAGCCGGCCGGCGTTTTATGCCCTGGGCGGCACCGACGGCTTGCGTGCGGTGGCGGCGGGTGATGCCCAAGCGGTGCTCGCGTGGCGCCCGGGAGCGGGCTGGGAAGCCGCCCTGCCGGCCGACCATTCGAGCCGCCATCTCCTGGAGCTGTATCTGCCGATGTGTGCGGCCCGCACCGGGCATCCGGTCACGGTGGGGCACATCGGCCAGAGCCTTGATGGCTACATCGCCACGCAAGCCGGCGAATCCCGCTTCGTGACCGGGCAGCAGAATATCTTCCACCTGCATCGGCTGCGCGCGCTCGCCGACGCAGTCGTAGTCGGCGCGCGCACGGTGGCGGCGGACGACCCGCGTCTCACCACCCGTCTCGTGCCCGGTGCCAATCCGCTGCGCGTCGTCCTCGACCCGCGCCGGCGCTTAGCCGCGCATCACCGCTTGTTCACCGACGGCGAGGCGCCCACCCTGCTCGTCTGCGAGGCGCGCCGCGCGGCGTGCGGCCCAGATCGCGTCGGCGACGCCGAGGTGATCGGCGTGCCGAGCGCCGCGGGCGGCCTGGACTTGAGCGCGCTGCTCGATGTGCTCCATCGGCGCGGCTGCCACGCCGTGTTCGTGGAAGGCGGCGGCGTGACGGTGTCGGGATTTCTCGAGGCTGGTCTGCTGGACCGGTTGCAGGTGACGGTGGCGCCGTTGCTGATCGGTGACGGCCGGCCGGGCGTGCGCCTCCCGCCTACCTCCTCGCTCAACGACTGCCTGCGGCTGCGCCATCGCATCTTTCGTATGGGCGATGACATTCTCTTCGACTGCGATTTACGCTCGCCCCGTCCGACCGTGCTGCCGCCGGACGATGCTACGCTCGCGCGCGTGCTCTAGGCCGAAGTTCCCCCTGACGTAGCGTGGCGAACTGCGGGAAACCTGAGCGGAGTCAAGCGGTTGGGCCTTCGTATGGAGCGTAGAAAGTAGCCATGTAGTACAGTTGCAT
>Ga0187846_10001526_pt1 | contig 13043 bp, 13 predicted proteins | sample TC_taG_FD_161473 | JGI IMG/M metagenome (GOLD analysis project Ga0187846, IMG submission 161473) | Biofilm microbial communities from the roof of an iron ore cave, State of Minas Gerais, Brazil - TC_06 Biofilm (v2) | ecosystem: Environmental > Terrestrial > Deep subsurface > Cave > Wall biofilm...
TGTCCTGCAAGCCAACGGGCCAATACGGCTACGTGCAATTGGCCTGGGCGCCGGTACCGCAGAGCGGCGCGCTCGCCATTTCGGTGGATGGCAATGCCGCGGTCGAGTATCGGGTGGAGGGGAGCGAGAAGATGGGTAACGGTAGCGGCGTTGTTCTCCATGGTCTGGCTGCCTTGGTGCTTGCCGAGACCAAGCGCGGCGCGTCGGGACCCGGCTGGCCCTTCCCTGCCGAGGCGCTGACGATCAGCGATTTGTTTCCCGGCGAGACGGTGACGTTTCCATTTGCGAGCCTGCCGAAGGATGCGAGACAGAGCTTGAATGCCTGTTTTCCAGGCGCAGGGTCATCCGATCACCTGGCATCGAGCCGCCGCTAACCGCGGGGCACCACCCGCGGTCGAAGAATCTTGCCAACTGGGCGTGCCTGCCGCCGGGCGAGGCCAGCAGTTAGTGCAGAGGCAGTTGCGGCCAAGCGGTAACGACCCGGACAGGCGAGGACGCCTGTGCAGAGCCGATTTTCCCTCAAAAAGCGATCCCATTCGTCCTTGGGGACTGCTGAAAAACTAATTCAAAGCCGCAGATAAACGCAGATCAACGCCGATAATGGCTTTGCTTTCAATCCGCGTTTATCGGTGTTCATCGGCGGCTAGCCTTTTTTCCGCAGCCTGCTAGCTAGACCTGCGCATTCAAAGCGTGAAGCCGGGAAAAAAAGTTTCTCCGGCATGCCAGGTTTCCGGAGGAGATCTCGTTTATAGAATCAGAGCGCCCAAAACGAATTCAGCGGCGCTCGACAGAAAAGGAGAAACACAAATGCTTACCTTCTATTTACCCTGTTGCTCGCGATGAGTACACCGGCTCCGACGCCTGTGACTGCTACCGGCCGCGCGACTACCAAAGCGACGGCCGCCAACGATCCGCCCTGTCCAATCGATTGTCAAAGGTCCCCTATCAAGAACAACTAATGGGGAACAACTAATGGGGCGGCCCAACCCATTGCGCCGCTCCTTTACCAAATAATCGGCTACCATAATTCGGTAATCCGTCGTGGCATAGAAGAGTTCCCGGCTATACGGCGACCAGAACGCGCGCCCCCCGCCATCCGTCGAAATCTGCCACTTGCCTTCGCTCCCGGCAGGAAAGGGGCGCACGTAGAGCTCATTGTGGCCTGATTCGTTCGACGTGTGAGCGATCGAGCGCCCGTCGGGAGAGAATGTGCGCAGAGTCTCATCCGTCGGCGTGCGCAGAAACAATTCCGGCTTACCGGGCTTAGGGTGGTCGGGATCGGCAAGATCCAGGGGCAGCGTCCAGGATCGTCTCTGGTCTATCCATCAGTTGCCTAAAGCCTTGGCACGTTGGAATTCCGCACACCGTCGGCCGGCCAGATCAGCGTGCTGGGCCTGCGGTTTAATCCAACCGGAGCCTTTAGCACTATACCGCCACTCTCGGAATGAGGGACCGTGCGGAGAGAGCTCGGAGGACCGCTCCCTCCGGACCCAGAGGGTACCCCGGCTCGGTAACTGCTTTCCTGTCAATGCCAGGCCGAACCGCTCGCGGTCCGTTTTACAAGTGCTTTGCACAGCCGTAACGATTTCCTTCACGGCCCGACTTTACACTCCTCTTGTGAAACGAGGCAAAGCTCAAATTCACAAAGACACAAGAGAGTATGTCAATGTTGAATCGAAAATCGCTCGCAACCCTGATTTGTGCGGCTGTTCTCGCAGGCCCTTGGAGCAACCAAGGCACAGGCCCTGACCCTCACAGGCACAGTCGGAGGTACTAGTACTAAATACCTGCTAACCGGGAGTGCGGTTAACGTATCTACGAACGCTGTTTTCAAAATATCGTTTGAGACCACTACGACCGGCGACAACCTGGCGCTCTGCGCAGGCACTAGCGCCGACTTTGCCGCCGGCCGCTGCGCGACCCAGTTGAATGATTCCGGCGGGCCGGGATTTATTTTCCTGACCATCGTGGATGCCGCGAGCCTGAATGGAAAGCAGCTTTACATCATCAAAGAGGTCGGCATTAATCCGGCATCCTTCAGTTTCACCATCGAGTAATCGCAGCCATACGCCAGGGTTGACGTCCGCGGTGGCCCGGCGGCACCCGTGGCAAGCCGGTCCTCAATGCGACGGCTTCGATTTGCAATTCGAAACTGCGCAGCCGTAGGCGGTGGGGCCCGGTTCCGATTCAACCCTCGGGCCGAACCTCTGTCCAGCCAGGGCGCCCCGCCTCCAGCAGAATGCTCGAGCACGTCACTCCCGCCTCGGCCTTCATCAGTTCCGAGATATCGAGGACTCGGACCTTCCATCCGAGGCGCGCCAGCAACCCGGCTGTAGCGGGGAAGCAGTCTGGCAGGACGACCGTGTCTCCGATGGCCAGCACATTCGCGGCCCGGGGTTCCTCCACCGGCACATCCACGATCGCGAATCCTTCGAACGCGCCTCGATCGAGCCAACTCCCGTTGGCGAGAATGGTGCGCTCCCCCAAAGCGCAGCAGGCTGATTTGAGATGTAAGCAGCCGCGCACTTCTACTGGCTTGACCGTGTAGCCGAAGGGCCGCAGTTCGTCGGATAACTGCTGGACGCCGGCGCAGTTGGTGCGCGCCGAAACACCCACGAATACGGTCGAGCCCAGACGCAGAACGTCACCGCCCTCCAGGGTTGCCGGCTCGCGCATCCAGCGCAAAGGACGATAACGGCCTAAGACCGCGGCCAAGCCGCCGGATTCGCCGCGCCGCGATTTCGCTCCCATGCGGGTCATGACCGCGACCTCGTTCACCACCACCGCCGGATCTTCCACGAACATGCAGTCGGGCAGATCCGGTTCAGGGGGCAACGAGACTACGGTGATCCCTAATGCGCGGAGGCACTCCTCATATTGCCGGTGCTGTTCGGCGGCACGCGCCACATCGATCATTTGGCGCGAAAGATATCCCAGTTCACACTGGTTAAGGTTGGGGCTGACGCCGCGCGTGATCGCCAGCAGCATCAGCGGGTGCCGCTACCGTCCGCGTACATCGCCGAGAACAGCGCCTGTAACTGCCGCGGCGACCCCGTAAATACGTTGGTTGGCGAGCGGCGGTAGGAGAGCATCCGGCGATACAGAGCATCGGCCAGATTCGAATTGATACCCCACCCGCCCAGATATTGCAGGCGCAGGTCGGAATCGCGGTTCAGCTCGGCTCCGCGCAGCCAGGACGCCAGTTCGGATTTCCCGCCGGTGTAGGTGGAGAACAAATCGGCAGCGCTGTCCACGCCGACATCCCGCAAGGACTGCGCGACCAGCGCATAATCGGGATGATCGAGACGTTGCTGCACTTCGTCCAGGTCGATGCGCAGAGGTCCGGCCTGGCCCAGGAAGACCATGTCATAGCCTTCTCCATTCACCGTATTGGCCCAAACCGTGCCATCGGGGAATGCTTCAAAAAAGGTCGCCAGCTCGCTCCGGATCGTCTTCTCGTCGGTCTCATACAGCGGCACGTACAGCGAGAACATGCCCCCTGGCTTGAGGCGCCGTTTCACCGCCTCAAAATACTCCTTGGTATAGAGGGCTGCCGTGCCTTTTACGAAAACATCCAGCGGGTCGGAAGCGATGATGTCGAAAGTTTCCGGCGTGGTCAGCACATAATGGCGCGCATCATCGTAGACGATGCGAGTCCGCGGGTTGTGCAGCACGTCATAATCCTCGCGCGCGAAGTAGCGCGTGGAGGTGGGCGGAATCACCGGCTCGATTTCGCATACGGTGATCTTTTGGATACCGGGGTAGCGCGTGAATGTGCCGGCGGAAACGCCCGCACCGAAGCCGATCCCTAATACCGAGACCGGATGCGGATGCAGAAGGGCCGGCAGATGCCCCACCATACGCTGCAGCTTCATGTCGTAGGGCTCAGTAGTCGCCTCCACATGGCCGTTGACATCCACCTCGGTGGCTCCATCGGTGGACTGCGAGATGGCCACCGACGAATTGATTCCTTCCGCCGTATACAGGACCTGGCCGTTCCAGATCGCCATGCGCCGGCCGTAGGCGATCACTCCAGCGGGGATTGCATGGACATGGCCGATCAGGATAATCGCCGCTACTAGGGAGGCCGCCAGCACACTGGCGACCCTCCAGGAACGGCGTCCCAACGCATAGGGAGCCAGTACCACCAGCGCACTCACGGCCGCGAACCCCAGCAATACACGCTCCGTTTGCCGTGTGCCGATCCAGGGGATCAAGGCGAGGCTGACGCTGAGTGCGCCGACGATAGCACCGAGAGTGTTGGCTGCGTAAATGCCTCCCACCACCCGCCCGGAATCCTCTCCGGCGTTGGCCACGGCGGCGCAGGCCACCGGAAAACTGGCGCCCCAGAAAATGGTCGCCGGAAGAAGCGCACAGAAACAGCGCAACAGATCGAGCCGGAAGGTCAGCCAGGGAGTTCCGTTGAGCAGAGGCTCGGTGTTCCAATACGGAATCGAATCCGCGATCATGTAGCCTGCCCATCCGATGCCTAAAATGAGCAGGATCTGACTGCTCCCCAGCGCCATACGGGCATCGACTCTCCGCACCAGCCAGGATCCCACGCCACTCCCGAGGGCCAGCCCGACCAGAAACACGGCCAAAATGATCGAGAAAACGTAGACTGTCGCGCCCAGCATCATCCCCATCAGCCGGGTCCAAACGACTTCCGCACCCAAAGCCGTGGCGCCAGACAGCGCAATCGTGACATACACTGCCCAATCGTTCCGGCGTGCCTGTTTCTCGAGCCGCTCCTCTGCTGCCGGAGCGATAGTCTTGGCCGCGATCACCAGGCTGATCGCTGCCACCGCTAAGTTAATCCCCGCCGCCACATAAGTGGCGATGGGCATGTTATAGAGACGTAGTAAGTAGAAGCCGGCGAGCAGACAACCGAATACCGCGCCCGCCGTATTGCCGCCATACAAAAATCCCCACCACGCGATACCTTCCGGCGTGGCTTCGATCCATCGCACGATGGCTGGCAGCGATGCGCCCATCAATACGGTTGGCGGCAACATACAAATGGCGGCGATGAGGCCGCGCAGCAGCATGTTGGGCAATCCATGCTCGGCCCCGGACACATAGACCCGATCGATATAGGGGATCACGAACAAGACCAGCAGCCCGCAAGCGGCAATTCCCATTTCCAGAAAAGCGTAGATGCGCAGCGGGTGTTCGGCCGTGCGCAGACGCGGCAAACCAATGCTGCCCAGGCAGAGCCCGCCCATGAAGGTAGCCAGCAGCACGCCCATCGAAACAGCCGTAGAACCGATGGCCAGCGTGAGCAGTTGAAACCACACGATTTCGTAGATCAACGCCGCACACCCGCTGCCCGCGAACAGGAGAAGCAGCCAGAATCGATAACGAGTCATCTCCCCACCAGGTGCTCCACATCCTGATTATTTTCGTTGCAGATATACTCCTGAATCTCGCCGTTCATCAGCACCGAAGCGCGCTTGATTTGCCAAGGCTCGGTATAGGCGTCCGGATCGATGATGGTGATGTCGATATCCAGGTTGCCCAAGTCGCGGCGATGGTAGCGCTCGATCACATGCAGCTTTTCCGTGTGGGGGTGGCCGGCAGGATCGAACCAGAACTTATCGTTGAAGCCGATGGTATCTACCACCAAGGAATCTCCGTCCCACTTACCAATGGAGTGGCCGTACCAGGTCGGGTCAAGGTCTTTGGGATGATCGCGTCCGTCGAGAAACACCTGGCGGTAGGAATGGATATTACCTTCGAACAGCATCACCAGCAGGTCAGACGTCTGGACAATTTTCCACGGAAACGGGTTCATGCGCGGGACGCCCGCGGGGAGGCAGTGTGCTTCCGGATCATCTTTGGGATTTCGGTTTTTCGTAATTTCCGCCGCCCAAGCGGTCATCTTGGGAGGGCGCGGGTCCACGGCTCGGGGTGAATACCAGACTCCCGAAAGATTGGGTTTGCCGTTTTCCATGCGCGGAACCGGTCCGGGCGGACCAACACGCCGGTTGCTCAGCGGATTGCCTTCCGCCCCAACAATGCTTCCTCCCGGGGGAGGCAAAGCGTTCGGCTGCTGCCGCGGCGCCTGCCCAACCGCCACAGTCCCCGTCACTATCATCAGACCAACGACTTGAATCTTCATCGCACTACCTCATTACACGCCGCAAGTGGACCGGCCTCCTGGCCTGTCCAGGGTTAGCGGTTACCCTGCCCTCGCTTGGGCTGTAGAGTTTACGGATATCACGCTATTTTAAACGTTGTCAACGCGAGCGAGGAGCAAATCGGAATCCCGCAAGGGTTCGGCCTTGCGATACTGGTTGAGAGAAGGGGGGAATGCGTGGAAACTCTCAGTGAACTGGAGAGGATGCTGCCATCAATGTCTCCTGGAGAGAGGGCGCAACTGCTCAAGTGGCTCGTTCAACAACTCGGGGATGATTTTCCGGGCATAGATTCGCGACCTGGGGTCTGCGGAGGCGAGCCCTGTATAGTGCGCACACGAATTCCGGTTTGGCTGCTCGAGCAGGCGCGCCGCCTTGGCACCAGCGAATCGGCGTTGCTTGCGGCCTACCCTTCGTTGCGGGCTGAGGATCTCGCCAATGCTTGGGCTTATGTCCGTTCGCATCCACAGGAAATCGAGGAACAGATCCGCGCCAACGAGGCGGCGTAATGGCGCGCCTCTACGCCAACGAGAACTTTCCGAAGCAGATCGTCGATGAGTTGTTGTCCCATTATGGTCGCGACGTGCTGACCACGCTTGGGGCCGGAAACGCGAACCGCTCCATCACCGATGAAGAAGTGCTCGCCTTCGCATCCTCCGAAAGGCGCATACTTCTGACCCACAACCGCCGGCATTTTCTTGCGTTGCATCGTAAGTCCCCCAATCATACTGGGATTATAGTCTGCACCTTTGATCCCGATTTCAGCGGGCAGGCCCGGCGGATTCATGAGGCCCTCTCGGGCCAAAGCGAGATGCAGGGCAAGATCATCCGCGTCAACCGCCCGGCTGCGGAGTGAGACAAATCGAGCAGGCCAGCATTGATTCCCTGGCCTTGCTAAAATTCTATACGCGGTACATCGGGATGGTTTCAGCAAACACCAGCAAGGCCTTCCTGGTTGTGGCGCTCGTCTCGTTTTTGGCCATGGCGGCTTGGCCTGCCAAGAAGAAAAAGGAAGACGAGACGCAGGTCCTGCAGCTCCCTAAAGAGCTCCCCAATGCCGTAACCGGGGAAACCCGACGGCTGACATTTTACGTGACCCCTCTTTCCGCCAAAGGACGCCTTTCCCAGCAAGTCCGCGATGGGCTAAAGGCGCTGGAGCGCCAGGCCAGCGGCAACACCGTACTCAAAATCCGCGCCTTCGTGGCCGGTACGGGGGACCTGCGGCGTGTTCGCGACCTGGTGAGCGAAACGTTTGGTGAACGGCGGCAGCCCCTGCCAGCCTTGAGCCTGATCCAGGCGGGTGGGCTGCCATTAGAAGGCGCGCAAGTGGTGCTGGAAGGCATCGCGGCCAGCAAGAGGGATTTATATCCAGGAGGGCTGGCCTTCTTTTCAGCCCAGCCGGAGTATGCGGATAACCCTCTTGACTCTGTCGCACCGCTGGCGGCGAAGTCACTGGCAGCCTTGCGGCAAGCGCTTCAGGCGGTGCCGGTAGATGCCGCCAGCGTGTTGCGCATCACCTGTTTTCTGAGTTCGTTGGAAAACCTGGAGGCGACCCGCCAACTGGCGCAGCCGGCCTATCCGCGGGCCGCTTTGAACTATGTGCAGACCCAGCGCGCGCCGGCGCGCGCCATGGCCGCGTGCGAAGCTGTCGCTGGCTTGCGAGGCGATTCCCGCGGGCGGCTCGAGGTGCTCAATCCGGGGGGACTAGCGCCTATCGAGGGCGTATCCCGGATTGCCTTGGTGGGCGCTCCACACTTGGTCCTGAGCGGCACTCAGGTTTCATTCGGCTATGAAGAGGCGGATGCCCGCCTGGCGTTCGAGCGGCTGGCGAAGGCCCTGGAACCACTGGGCGCTTCCCTCCGCGACGTAGCCTTCGCTCATATATACCCGCTGTCGCGCAAGATTGCAGATGAGGTGCAATCCGTCGAGCGATCTTTCTTCGATCCGGCCCACCCGCCTGCCGGAACCACCATATTGATGGAAGGACTTTCGTCGTTGGATGCCGGATTCGCGGTGGACGTAGTCGCCGCCAAGGATTGATCGAGCGCGCTACGGCCATGGCCACCAATCGAAGAAGCTGCGCCAGTCCGTATATCCGTAGTAACCGTAATACACCAACTCGGCCCCTTTCCAGAGATCCGGCGGGTACTCGAGCCGACCGGCCACCGGCCAACACGCGGCGCTCAGCGCTGCAGTTCCCTTCAGAAAAGTCCGGCGAAGCATAACAATGTTCTATGCCAGCCTCCGGCCGGCCAGCTTTTCCAAAATCGCAATCGGCGCCCGCTCGGGTGCGGCCAGCGAATCCCGCGATACGATAAGCGTTTGCTCCATCGCGAACTGCCCGGACTCCACCGAATGCGGCACAATGTCCGTGAAGACCATCCAGGCCGCGCCCGGCTGAAATTCCAGGCGGTATTTCGGGCAGTTGGACTGAAATTCCGCATTGTGCTTCAGATAATCGTGAAACGCCAGCATGAATTCGTCATAGGGCGATCGGTCCACGAGCGGCAGCCCGAGGCTGCGCAGCCATGTTCTAGCGCGCTGACGGCGCTGTCGGACGCGTGCCAGACCGGCCGCATCAGCATACCGGGGCGCCAGTTCTTCAAACGGATCGGAAGTCACCCAGACGCGCGGCTTCGAAGAATGCAGATTCCAAAAAATACGCAGAATCAGGCCGCCGTGCGTCGGCCGGGTGGGAAAGGCATCGGTATGCAGCAGGTCGTTGCGCTTCTTGAGCGGCAGCTTCCTTCCGGCTTCCTCGATGGGCCGGAAGCTGGCATAATCCAAATTCCAGGACAGGCGATACCTCGGCAAAAGCTTCCCGGCGTACTCTACCGCCGATTCTGAGTAACGCCGCAGAATGCCCTGCAGCTGTTCCCGGACGGCAGCCGGCGTCCTGTCGAGCCCGGATATCTTATCCTGCTGGGGCTTGTAAGAGATATTTTTGTGGTGGGCGCCGCTCTGGCGGACATTCCCGATCAGTTCCCGGTCCTCCGCGCTCAGGCGGAATGGCGCCTCTGGCAAAACCAGAACGTTGCCGGTTTCCAGGACCTGATGGGAATCGATCCCTGGGGCGAATAGAATGGCTTGCATGACAAAAGTCAACCACCGGTGGGCGGCTGTACCCGATATTTTACCGGTTCCGGTGATGCGACCACCGGGAGCCTCGCCCGCTCGAATGGTATCCTGAAGGTAACCGCTTGAAAATCGGTTTTGTCAGTCTGGGCTGCCCCAAGAATCTCGTCGACAGCGAAGTCATGATGGGCCAGCTTGTGGCCAAAGGCCACGAGCTGACGCCGCATCCGGATCAGGCCGAAGTGCTGGTGGTAAACACGTGCAGCTTTATCGATCCCGCCAAGCAAGAGTCGGTCGATACGATTCTGGAAATGGCCGAATATAAGAAAACCGGCCGGGCTCGCAAGCTGATTGTCGCGGGTTGTCTGGTGGAGCGGTATCGCGGTGATATTCGCCAGGAACTGCCCGAAGTGGATGCGCTGGTCGGCACCAATCAATTGGAACAGATCGTGGCGCTCTGTGAAGGCGAAGAGCCCGCCGGGAGTTCCGTCGAGCCGTATCTGTATCACGATCTCACGCCGCGCGTGCTGTCCACGCCCGGCCATTTTGCCTATATCAAAATTGCCGAGGGCTGTGATCACCCCTGCACGTTTTGTGTGATCCCACAGTACCGGGGCGCCTTCCGCAGCCGGCGTTTCGAATCGGTGATCTCCGAGGCCAGCCGTCTGCTCCAGCAGGGCGTACGTGAAATCAATCTGATCGGCCAGGATACCACCTGCTACGGCGAAGATCTCGGGCTGCGGGACGGCTTGCCGCACCTGCTGGAACGCCTGGCTGCTATCGAGACGCCGCGCGAAAAATGGATCCGCTTTCTCTATGCCTATCCGAACAAGGTCACACAGAAGCTGCTCGACACGATCGCCGCGTATCGTTCACTGGTGAAGTACCTTGATATACCGCTGCAGCATGCCAGCGCGCGTGTGTTGAAGCGCATGAAGCGCGGCGGCTCGGGAGACATCTTCCTGAAACTGCTGGAGCGCATCCGGCGCACCATTCCGGCGGTGGCGATCCGCACCAGTTTTATTACAGGGTTCCCCGGCGAAACCAAGGAGGATTTCGAGGAGCTCTGCCAGTTTGTGGAGGCCGCGCGATTCGACAATCTGGGAGTCTTCACCTATTCCGACGAAGACACTAGTGCCAGCTACGCACTGGACGGCAAGGTAGATGGCCGTACGATGCAGAACCGCAAGCGGCATCTGATGGCGCTTCAGCGGAAAATTGCTCGGGCCCACAACCGCGCTCTGGTAGGCTCAGAAGTGACGGTGCTGGTGGAAGGCCCGTCCCAACAGACCGATCTGCTTTGGGAGGCGCGTCTGGCCAGCCAGGCGCCGGGGATCGACGGGATCGTCCTGATCAACGATTTCCAGGGCGCCGAACCGCGCTCGGGCGAAATGCGCCGCCTGCGGATCACCGAAGCGCACGATTACGACGTGGTGGGCACACTGCTCGCGTCTGCGGAGCCGGCCCCCTGCTTCGCCCCGCCCCTGATCAACATCTCTCCGGTGCCGGCATGATCCGGTGTCCGATCTGCAAGAAAGAGTTGGCGCCCGCCAATCCCGATTTCCCATTTTGCAGCGAACGTTGCCGCATGATCGATCTCGGCAACTGGGCGTCGGAGAAGTACGTGATCTCCTCCCCCGCCCAACCGGAACCGTCCAATGAGGATCCCGACCGAGAGTAGGATCGCCAGCCTCCTCGCGACGTGGTTTGGCTGCGGCTATTCGCCTTTTGCACCGGGCACTGCCGGATCTCTGGCAGGGCTCCTGATAGCCGTGGCGCTGCACCAATTCGCAGGCTTCGGCTGGTGGCAGTTTCTGCTGCTCGCCGGCGCCGGGTTCCTGCCGGCTGTCTGGTCCGCCACGCGCACGGCGCGCGAGCTGCAAATGAAGGACCCGGGGATCGTAGTCGTGGACGAGGTCCTCGGACAATGGATCGCGTTGGCGGGCGCCCATCCGCTGAATTGGAAAAGTTATGCCGCGGGGTTTGTCCTGTTTCGGCTGTTCGATGTCTGGAAACCGCCCCCGGTTCGCCAACTCGAGAATCTACCCGAAGGCATCGGAATCGTCGCGGACGACCTCATGGCCGGCGCTTACGCTGCCCTTCTGCTATTCTTGGCGGGACGCTACAATCTATATTGAATGGCTCTACGGAAACCGCCAGACTCCCGCCCCCAGATTTCTCAGGTAACACCGCCCGCCGCCATCGCCGGTGGCGAGTTGCAAATTCGGGGCAAAGGATTTGTGAAATCCGAACGGCCGCGCGTCACGATTGGTGATGTCGCCGCTCCCATCATCATTGGCTCGGATTCCTTCATCATCGCCCGCGTGCCGGAGGGCGCCACAGCCGGCGAACTGGTTATCGCCAACGGGGAGCAGTCCAGCGAATCCTGGGCTTGCGATGTCGGGGTGCTGATTTCCGACGGCTTGCATCCGGTAGCTAACCCCGCGGTCGATTCGTTCGGCAATATCTATACAACGTTCAGCGGTTCGCGTGGCCAGAAAGTGCCTGTGGCCGTTCACAAGATCGATCTGAACTTCACCATGAAACCGTTCATCAACGAGCTGATGAACGCCACCGGCCTGGCTTTCGATCAGCAGGGCATGCTTTACATATCCAGCCGGTATGATGGGATCGTGTACCAGGTGACACCCACCGGCAACATGTCCACTTACGTGGAAGGCATGGGTGTGGCCACTGGGATCGCCTTCGATAACCAGCACAACCTGTTTGTCGGCGACCGGAGCGGGACCGTTTTCAAAATCAGCCCCAACCGCCAGATCTTCGTGTTCGCGACTTTGGAGCCATCGTTGGCCGCCTACCATTTAGCGTTTGGCCCGGACGATTACTTATATGTGAGCGGCCCCACCACTTCGAGCTTCGATTCCATACACCGGATTTCGCAGGAGGGTGAGGTGGAAGTCTTCTATCGCGGCTTAGGCCGGCCACAAGGCATGGCGTTCGACGATCAGGGACGGCTGTATGTCGCGGGCTCGCTTTCCGGCCGGAAAGGCATCGTCCGGATCTATCCGGATAAACGGGCCGACCTGTTTGTTTCCGGCCCCGGCATCGTCGGTTTGGCCTTCACTCCTTCTCGCTCGATGGTGATCGCCACCACGAATGCCATTTACCGCGTGGATGTTGGCATTAAGGGCCGCCCCCTGGCCGGATGAACGCCGAAATTGTGGCAGTTGGTTCGGAGATGCTGACGCCCGAGCGCGTCGATACCAACTCCCTGTTTCTGACGGCCGAGCTGAATAATCTGGGCATTGAGGTAGTGAGCAAATACGTGGTAGGCGACCACGTCGAGCGTCTGGCAGCGGCGGTGCGTCTGGCTCTGTCGCGTTCCGAGGTGGTGATTCTCTCCGGCGGCCTGGGCCCTACCGAGGATGACCTCACGCGCGATGCGGTGGCGCAAGCCCTCGACCGCAAGCTGATTTTCCACCCCGAAATTGCCGAGGCGCTCGAGCAACGCTTCGCCAGGCTAAACCGCAAAATGGCCCGGATCAATAAACGCCAGGCATTCATCATTGAAGACGCCGCCATCCTGCCGAATGAGCGCGGCACGGCGCCCGGACAATGGATCGAGGTGTCGGGATCTGTTGTGATGCTGCTCCCCGGACCGCCTCATGAATTGAAGGCTATGTTCGAGCGGCAATGCTTGCCCCGCCTCGCACGGATCGCTCCCCAACAGGTGATTCGCACCATCGAGCTGCGGGTGGCCGGTATGGGGGAATCCGACGTCGACCAGCTCATTGCGCCGGTTTATAAGAAATATGAAAACCCGGCCACAACCATTCTCGCCGGAGCGGGCGATATTCAGAACAATCTGCC
>Ga0187846_10001527_pt1 | contig 13034 bp, 13 predicted proteins | sample TC_taG_FD_161473 | JGI IMG/M metagenome (GOLD analysis project Ga0187846, IMG submission 161473) | Biofilm microbial communities from the roof of an iron ore cave, State of Minas Gerais, Brazil - TC_06 Biofilm (v2) | ecosystem: Environmental > Terrestrial > Deep subsurface > Cave > Wall biofilm...
GAAGCGACGCAACAACGACGCGTCGGGAATCATCACTTCATGCGCGTGCGAGATCATCCAGCATCCTTTCGCGCATCGTGAGACTCCGGATCACAACGAGTTCAGATAGGCTGCCACTTCCTGCATCTGCGCAGGCGTCAGATCCTTCACGATGCCGTGCATCACCGGTGCTGAGCGCAGGACGCTCTGGATAACCAGCATCTGCTTGAACAGGTACGGTGCGTGCTGGCCGGCCAGCCGCGGCATCACACCATTGCCGACAGCCCCCTTCCCATGGCAAGTCTCGCACGCGGGGATTTGCAGCGAAGGAATACCTTCTTCGTAGATCTTCCGCCCGGCAGCGATCGCGGCCGCGTTGGCCTGAGCTCCGGCGGCAGGTTTCTGCTGCGAGTAATACTCGGCCAAGGCGACAATCATGCTGTCGCTCAGCTGGGAGGCCATACCCCACATGTAGGCGATCGCGTCCGGATCGCCGCGCGTCTGGTCGCGGAACGCCTTCAGCTGCGCCTCCAGATACTCGGGGGTCTGCGCGGCCAGTCTGGGAAAGGTCGGGGTCGCGCTGCGGCCACCGGCCCCGTGACAGACAGCGCACGTCTCGGTCGCCATCTTGGCCGCCGTTTTCCTGTCAGAGTCCGAGACTGCGGCGAGCACCGGCCCGATCGCGCAGGCCAGCACACTTGAGGTCAGAAGGTTAAGAGCAGCGCTTTTCACGGTCGTCCTCACTAGGATGATTGATGCCATCTGCGGTCTCGAGCGGCGGTTTGGTCGCCTGGCGCTAGAAGTTGAACCAGCCGAGCAGGTACAGCGTGTTGTTGTCGGACGCACTTCGACCGGAGCCGTCGTAGTTGCTGGAGGCGCCGTTGAACTTGGAATAGGCGACGTACTGCACCTGCAGCTTCACGTTCAGTGCGGGCAGATAATTCAACTCGAAGACATAGCCGCGACTGGATGGACTGTTGGTGGCGCTTCCGACCACCGGTGCCGCTGCATACTGGATGTTGTCGCTGCTTCCGGTCGTGTTGAAGATTCCGACCGAACCTCCGATCTTGCGGCGGTAGTAGTAGTTCACCCCGAGCTTCTCGGTGTTCAGCGAACCGTCCACTTTCTGCGCCAGTCCGTCGGCAACGCTCGCAGCCAGGTCCCGATGCTCGTGGTAATAGGTCGCCAGCGCACTGACCTGATGGTCGTCGCTGATGTACTGGTACTGCGTATCGAGCCCGTAGTCGGTGTAGCGGTCGGTGGGACCCGAGAGCGGAAACGAAACCGTCCCCGGCGCGGCGACCCCGTTGTTTCCGCCCGGATGAATGCCAGCGCGGATTCCGAACGTTCCAACCGACAGCGAGTTCTGGTCCCAGCGTCTTTCGTACGCGAGTCTCCAGTACGGAGCGATGCCGTGGACCACTTGCTTCTGGTTGCTGTCCAGCGGGTGCGTGCCGCCCACCTTTGCGCCGGAGTACAAGGTCACCTCGGCGTAGATCGAGTGGTCGAACCACATATATCCACCCAATCCTCCGACGTTCTGGCCGATGCCGCCCGCACCGCTGTCGAGCTTGGTCGACGTATTCGGGGTCGGCGCGGTAAAGCTGCCGGCGAACGGATATCCCCACGCCGACGTGGTGTTCCAGGGATCCTGCACGGTCGGGTTGTTGTTCAGCGTAACGCCGAAGATCACGTCCTGCTCGGGTCCCGCGAACGACGTGTGCTGCACGTAGCGGACATCGGTGTTGTCCAGGCCGAAGTGGTCGGTCGGACCGGAGTAGGTGAGCTGCACGAACGCGCCCAAGCTATCGGCGATCTTGCCGGCGTAGAAGAAGCTGACCTGCTGCGGAAAACTGACCTCGCCGTCCTTCGCGAGGGCGCCCGTGGGCGCTCCCGGGCCCGTGTCCGGCAGAGCTTGCGACGTGTGGGTGTAGGAGATCTGACCCATCAGCGACAGCGGCGGGATCTGGTTCAGGGACATCGTTTCGGAGCGACCGATCGTGATGCCCTTGATCTGCTTCATGTTGTCGAGCACGTAGCCATTCAGCTTGAACTCCCGCCCGAACGGCGTGAGCTCGGGAAACACCGTGTGGCAGGTCGAACATGCCATCGCCGTCTGACGGGCGTAGCTGGGAACGGCCCATGCGTTGGGCAGAGCCGCAGCAAACAACGCAGCGCTGGTGAGCAGACTCTTCAGAAGAGAACGCGACCGCCGGGTTTCCATTTTGGTTCTTCCTGTGTCGTTTCAGTCGCATTCAAGATAGTCGTGCCCGCGCTCAACTCGCTTGAGCGAGATCAACAAAACTGAATCTGAACATGGGCGCCGGAGCTCGCTCAGTTCATGCAGTCCGGCAACGGATCGGCCCGCGTCAACGACGCGCCGAGCCAGTCAATTCGACCTAAGAGACCCGCTCCCGTCGAGCTCAGTCTCAAACGGCAACGCGAGTGCGGACCGCGGTCGTGTCAGCGTGATTGAACGTATTGGGCCAAGGCACGCAGCTCGTCGTCGCTCAGGTTGCGCGTTTCGCCTGCCATGATGACGCCATGCGGCCGCAGTTTCGTGCGGAACACCTTCAGTTGGCGCAGAACGTAATCGGCGTGCTGACCGGCAAGCCGCGGAAAGACGGAGGCTCCCTCGGCGTTGTCGCCGTGACAGGAGGCACAGGCTCGCACGCCGCGCGTGGGGATGCCCTGCTCGTAGATCTTGCGGCCGACCTCGACCAGTTTCGGGTCGCCGGCCTTTCCGGCAGCAGGCTTCTGCTCTGCGTAATACCCGGCCAGCCCTGCGATAGTCGCATCGTCCAGCAGCGCCGAGATTCCCCACATGTACGCCTGCCAGTCGCTTTCTGAACGTGTCTGCGCCCGGAAGTCGCGCAACTGCGCGATGATGTACATCGGCATCTGGCCGGCCAGGCGCGGGTAAACCGGGGCTTTACTACGCCCCTCCTCGCCGTGGCACGCCGCGCAAACGTGGATGGCCCGCTGCACCGTGGCCGAATCGGGCGTCGGCTCCTGGGCGTGCACCGAGGCGACCATCAAGGAGGACGCACCGAGCGAAAGCAGCATCGACCTCATCAAGGTCCTCTTCGAGCAGTGGCAATCAGATGGCTCCGCATGGCGACACTATCGGCCTCGGGCTCGAAGGTGACTATCGGCGCCGGCTGATTGGACTCATAGGCGCTGTCCGAACGTGGGAAAGGAAACCTTCCCGGCGCAACGGTAAGACGAGTCCTACGGATTTCGACCCGGTCGCGATGCATCGGCCAGTGCCACCCGTTCCAGCATGCCCTCTTCGATCCCTGCTTGACACAGATCAAAGAGAGCCCGCTGCGCCCTATCGGCAAAACGCGGTTAACTGCAATATGGCTTCCCGGTAATCGCGCATCGACCCATCCATCCGGCATCCGCTGTAAACCACCGGGATCGAAGGAGGACACGATGAATTTGGCTGAACTGAGCAAGCTGGGAATCAAGGATCCTTTCAAGAAGCGCTACGACAATTACATCGGCGGCAAATGGGTGCCCCCCGTCAAGGGACAGTACTTCGAGAACATCAGCCCGGTGATCGGGCGGCCGTTCACCGAGATCGCGCGCTCGACCGCCGAGGATGTCGAGCTGGCGCTGGATGCGGCACACGCGGCCAGGACCAAGTGGGCCCAGGCTTCGGCGGCTGAGCGGGCCAACGTGCTATTGAAGATCGCCGATCGGATGGAGGCGAACCTCGAGGTGCTGGCACTGGCCGAGACGATCGACAACGGCAAGCCCATCCGCGAAACCCGCGCGGCCGACATTCCGCTGGCAATCGACCACTTCCGTTACTTCGCATCCTGCGTTCGCGCCCAGGAAGGCAGCATCGGCGAAGTCGACCAAGACACGATCGCTTACCACTTCCACGAGCCGCTCGGCGTGGTCGGGCAGATCATTCCGTGGAACTTCCCGCTGCTGATGGCGGCCTGGAAGATGGCGCCGGCGCTGGCAGCGGGCAATTGCGTCGTGCTGAAGCCTGCCGAGCAAACGCCGGCCGGGATCATGGTTTGGGCCGAGCTGGTCGGCGACCTGCTGCCGCCGGGGGTGCTGAACATCGTGAACGGGTTCGGGCTGGAGGCCGGCAAGCCGCTCGCCTCGAGCAAGCGGATTGCGAAAGTCGCCTTCACCGGTGAGACGACCACCGGGCGCCTGATCATGCAGTACGCCTCGCAGAACCTGATCCCGGTCACGCTCGAACTGGGCGGCAAGTCACCCAACATCTTCTTCGACGACGTGATGGCCGAGGACGACGACTTCTTCGACAAGGCCCTGGAGGGCTTCACGATGTTCGCGCTGAACCAGGGTGAGGTGTGCACCTGCCCGTCGCGTGCGCTGGTGCAGGAGTCGATCTACGAGCGGTTCATCGAGCGTGCGCTCAAACGCGTGGCGGCCATCAAGCAGGGTTCGCCGCTGGATCCGCAGACGATGATCGGAGCGCAGGCCTCCAGTGAACAGATGGACAAGATCCTGTCGTATGTCGACATCGGCGTCAAGGAAGGCGCCCAGCTGCTGACCGGCGGCGAACGCAACCACTTGGCCGGCGACTTCAAGTACGGGTACTACATCAAGCCCACCGTGTTCCGAGGACACAACCGGATGCGGATCTTCCAGGAGGAGATCTTCGGGCCGGTGGTGTCGGTGACGACGTTCAAGGACGCCGACGAAGCGCTGGCGATCGCCAACGACACGCTGTACGGACTCGGGGCCGGCGTGTGGACGCGCGACATCAACCGCGCTTACCGCTTTGGCCGCGGGATCCAGGCCGGCCGGGTCTGGACCAACTGCTATCACCTGTATCCGGCCCACGCTGCATTCGGCGGCTACAAGCAGTCGGGCATCGGGCGCGAAACGCACAAGATGATGCTCGACCATTACCAGCAGACGAAGAACATGCTGGTGAGCTATAGTCCGAAGGCGCTCGGTTTCTTCTGAGCGCTCGCAAGCCGCAACGAGCGGCACTGGCCCGAGGCCGGATGTTCTCGATCCGGCTTCGGGTCTTTCGGAGTTGTCATGGTCGCCCGTGTCACCGCAACGCCCTCGGCCGTCGAACTGATCGGGATTCTGCGGCGCAGGAACGGCGACCTGATGTTTCACCAGTCCGGTGGCTGCTGCGACGGCAGCTCTCCGATGTGCTATCCGCGCGGGGAGTTCCAGGTCGGCGACCAGGACCTGTTGCTGGGTGAGATCGCCGGTCAACCGTTCTACATCTGGGCGGCGCAGTACGAGTACTGGAAGCATACGCAACTGATCATCGACGTCGTCGACGGGCGTGGTGGAATGTTCTCGCTGGAAGGTCCGCTGGGACGTCGATTCCTGACGCGTTCGCGCCTGTTCGATGCGGCCGAGCGTGCCGAGCTGGGTCTGCCCGAGCCCGAGCGGCCGGTTTACGGCTGCGTCGGTGGCGTCTGACCCGTCACAGGTCCCTCACCTGCGGTTCCGCTGCCCGCAGTGCCTGGCTGCCGGCAAGCTACGTGGCAGCGGTGTCGTCGGTCAGCCGATGCTGGATGGCGTAGCGGAAGAGCTCGCTCGAGTTGGCGACGCCGAGCTTTTGCATCAAGCGTGCCTTGTGGGTGCTGATCGTCTTGATCGACAGATTCAACCCCCCGGCAATTTCCGAGACCGATTTGCCCGAAACCAGAAGACGCAGGACCTGGAATTCGCGATCGGATAATGTCGTGTGCGGCGGCGCGTCGGACTGCGGCATTGCGCCCAATGCAAGGTGCTCCGCCACCTCCGCAGTGATGTACGCCCCGCCCGAGGCCACCTTGCGCAAAGCCGTGGTGAGATCGCGGGACGCGCTTTCCTTGGTGAGGTAGCCCGACGCCCCGGCGCGGATAGCTCGCACCGCATATTGATGCTCCTGATGCATGCTCAGCACGAGGATGCGCAGATTGGGGCGCTCGCTGCGGACCTGCTTGATTAGGTCCATGCCGCTGCGGCCGGGCATCGAGACGTCGAGCAACAAGACGTCGAACTGGAGGTCCCGCACCCGCTGCATCGTCTCCGCAGCGTCGCGCGCCTCGCCCACGACATCGAAATCGCCGGCGGCCTCCAGCAACTGCCGCAGCCCTTCGCGGACAATCGTGTGGTCGTCAGCGATGACGATCCGGATCACGCGGGCCTCGCGGTATCACGTGGCAGCCGCACTTCGATCTCAGTCCCGGCGCCAGGAGAACTGATGATGCGAGTCTCGCCACCGAGCAAATAGGCTCGCTCGCGTACACCGAGCAAGCCGTACGACTGCGGCTTGCGCGGATCCGAAGTGGAGAACCCGACGCCATCGTCGCGTACCGTGACCGCGATCGCATCATCCTCTGCGCCGATGATGACTTCGACGTTGGACGCCTTGGCGTGCTTGGCCACGTTGGTTAACGACTCCTGCACGATCCGGAACACCGCGGTTGCCTGTGGTGCCGGTAGCGCGAGGTCGGGATCGCCGAGGGCGAGCTCGCAGCGCACGCCGGTACGCCGCTCGAAGTCGTGCACGAGGGTCTCGATGGCCGGGCTAAAACCAAGATCATCGAGCGCCAGCGGGCGCAGATCGGCGGCGATCCGGCGCATTGCTGCAATGGTCGCATCGATCTGGGCTTCCATCCGATCAAGCCGCTTCGCGAGGGCGGCATCGGTCTGCGGTGCGCCGCCACGAATGAAGCTGATGTCCATTTTCAGCATCGACATCGCCTGAGCGAGCTCGTCGTGCACCTCACGCGCGAGTCGGCCTTGTTCCTGCTCCCTGGCGGAACTGGCAGCCGTTGCCAGCTCGCGCAGTTCCTCTTTGGACTGCGCCAGGGCCTGATGCGCACGCATGCGCTCGGTGATGTCGCGCAGAATGACGTTCATCACCTTGCGGCCATCCTCGACGTGCTGCGAGATCGACGCTTCAATTGGAAATTCCTCGCCATTGGCGCGCATGCCGGTCAATGCAGTAAAACCACCCATGCGCCGGGATGTCACCCCAGTCGCGCGGAACTGCGTGACGTGCGCCCGGTGTGCCGCATGAAAGCGAGCTGGAATGAGCATGTCGAGGGGCTGGCCCAGCACTGCCCCGCGCGGCCGGCCGAAAGCCTGCTCGGCGGCAGCATTGAACATCACAACGCGTTGATTCTCATCGACCGAGATGATCGGATCCATCGCGGATTCGGCGATGCCACTGACCCGCGCCTGCACGCCTTGGAGCGTTTGCTGCGTCGCTTGCCGGGTTCGGCTCTGCCGGTAGAACAGGAACATCACCGCCAACGTCGAGGGAACCAGAATGCTCAGAATGGGAAGCACCACTTCGCGGGCTTGGCCGGCCAGAAGCCATGCGACCACGCCCAGGGCGATGGCCGACACGAGCACCCCGGCGATCGGAATCCCGAGCGGACGAAGCGCGTTCACAGCGTAGCGTGCCATCTGAAGACTGCCGATGCGGTCCGTCGCCGAGCATGCCACATTCCAATGTCCGTCGCGAACATGATCACCCGTATCCCGGGCGACTCGATAAACTCCATCCTGGTCTTCGCCGCCGTAGCGCTGCTGAATTCCCGTTCCCCATGCAACATACCGCCCCTCAGTGGTTTACCGAGGCCGTCGCGACGCCGTTCGAGGCGCACACCCTGACGGTGACCGGATGCCCGATCAACTACCTGGCGTGGGGCAGTCCCGACAAGCCCCCGCTGGTCCTGGTGCACGGCGGCGCGGCCCATGCGATGTGGTGGAGTTTTCTGGCACCGCAGCTGTCGCAGCACTACTACGTGATCGCTCCGGATCTGAGCGGCCATGGAGACAGCGGCCGGCGGGAGACTTACCCGGCCGAGGGTTGGGCCGAAGAGATCGTCACGGTGGCCGATCATGCGTCGCGCGGCCGACCGCCGGTCCTGGTCGGGCACAGCATGGGAGGCCTGGTCAGCATCGTGGCCGGCGCGATTTACGGGGAGCGGCTCGCCGGGGCCATCATCGTCGATGCACCGGTCCGCAGACCGGACCCGGAAAGCGATGAAGGCAAGGGCGGCAAGACGTTTCGAACCCCGAAGACGTATCCCGACCTCGAAACCGGGATGGCACATTTCAGGTTGATTCCGCCACAGCCGTGCGAGCACGCGTTCATCTGCGAGCACATCGCGCGCCATTCGTTGCGCCAGACCGGCCAGGGGTGGACCTGGAAGTTCGATCCGATGGTGTTCCTGCGGGCCTCCGCCAAGTCGCCGCGCGACTATCTTCCCAACGTGCGCTGCCGGGTGGCCTTGATGCGGGGCGAGTTCAGCACCATCGTGCCGCCCGAGACGGGCGAGTACATGGTCGAGCTGCTCAACCGCAACGCTCCGCTGGTCGAGATTCCTCAGGCGCATCACCACCTGATCCTGGATCAGCCGCTCGCGTTCATCGCCGCGCTGCGGGCATTGCTGGCCGACTGGGAGCACTCGGTGCCAAGGCCGGCGGAGCGTCGCTCCTGAGCGGGGCCGAATCAGATCTGCTTCCGATACTGAATGAAGCCGGAGCGCTCGGCGACCTGGTCGTAAAGGCGGCGCGCCGTCTCGTTGGTCTCGTGTGTCAGCCAGTAGACGCGGGCCGCGCCGGCGGCCTTGGCGCGCTCGTAGACGGCTTCAATCAAGGCCCGGCCGATGCCTCTGCCGCGCAGTGACTCGTCGGTGAACAGGTCCTGCAGATAGCAGGTCGGACCGATCAGAATCGTGCTGCGATGGAAGATGTAGTGCACCAGCCCGACCAGTCTGCCGCCGCTCTCGGCGACCAGCGCGTGCACCGGTTCGGCCGCATCGAAGAAGCGTGCCCACGTCATCTGCGTGATCGGCTCCGGCAGTGCAGTGGGGCCGTGGCGGCCGTAGAAACGGTTGTAGCCCTCTCACAGCGCCAGCCACCGGTCGAAGTCGTCGCGGGCGACGTCGCGAACCAGCAGATCGTCGCAGCCTGCCATCAGGCATCGCCGGTCGGGATGATCGAGGCCGTTTCCACCATCAGAACGACCGCGCGATCGGGGGCGCGCGTGCGGTGGACCACGCCCTTAGGGACCACGAACCCCTCGCGTGGCTGCAGATCGATCGACCGGTCTTCCAGGTCGATGATGAAGTGTCCATCGAGCACGAAGAAGAACTCGTCGTCGTTGTCGTGCTTGTGCCAGTGGTACTCGCCCTGCAGGACGCCGAGGCGGATCACCGAGTCGTTCACTCTGCACAGCGTCTGGTTGTACCACTGGTCCCGGCACCGGGCCACCAGCGCCGGAACGTCGACAACGGTCAACGGGGCAAACTTGATGTCCAGGTGCGTCGCATATGGATAATCCCTGGGATCGGTCACCTCGATCTTCATCGCTGGGTCCCTTTGCGGGTCGGGAAGCGGGCATCCGTCACGGAGTATGGCTGGGCATAATACGTTGATGCCATCCAGCGACGCGCTCGTCCTTTTCGCTCACGGGTCGCGCGATGCGCGCTGGTCCGAGTCGCTGCAGGCTCTGGCCGCGGCGATCCGGGCGCGGGCGGGGCCGGTCAGCGTGCGCACCGCTTTTCTCGAACTGCAGCCGCCGTCGCTGCCCGAGGCGCTCGAAGCATCGGTGGCCGATGGCGCTGAACGCATCCACGTTGTGCCGGTGTTCTGGGCCGGCGCCGGTCATATCGAAAACGATCTGCCACCGATCCTGACCGCGTTCGCGGCGCGTCATCCGCGGGTCGCGGTGTGCGTGCTGCCGGTGTTGTCCGAGTTGCCCGGGATGCTGGATTTCATCGCGCGCGCGATCGCTGCAACCCTCGCCCCCGCCCCACGAAGCGGAGCGCAGCTCAAGCGTCCTTAACGCTGCTCGCGGGGCGTGATGACCCTGTGCAGCAGCTTGCCGCCGCGCACGGCGCGCACCGCACACACCCGTCCGATCCGGGTGTGATCGAGCAGGCGGCGCAGCTCGCCGATCGAGGAGATCGGCACGCCGTCCAGTCCGATGATCCAATCGCCCGGTTCGATGCCGGCGGCCCGCGCGGGGCTGTCCGGCGCCACATCCCCCACGCGCACGCCGTGGGCCTGCTCCACCCCGATCGCGCGCTGGATCAGGCGCGGTAGCGAGGCGGTCGTGCCGGTGAGCCCGATGAAAGCGCGGCGCACGCGGCCGTGTGTCATCAACTGGGTCACCACCCAGTGCGCGGTGTCGATTCCAACCGCAAAACACAGTGCCTGTGCGCCCGGGATGATCGCGGTGTTGACGCCGATCACCTCCGATGCCGAGTTCACCAGCGGTCCACCGGAGTTGCCCGGGTTCAGGGCCGCGTCGGTCTGGATCAGATCCTCGATCAGGCTGCCGTCACGGGCCGGCAGTGAACGGCCCAGCGCCGAGATGACGCCGGTGGTGACCGTGTTTTCGAATCCGTACGGGTTGCCGATGGCGATCGCCAGCTGGCCGACGCGCAGCACACCGGAGCGGCCCAAACGGGCCGACGCCAGACCATTGCCACCCACCCGCACCACGGCGAGGTCGGTGGCCGGATCGTCACCGATCGGGTCGGCATCGAATTCGGAGCCATCGGGAAAGACCACGTGCACCGCACTGGCTCCGTGCACCACATGGCTGTTGGTCAGTACGAAGCCGTCGGGCGCGAACGCGAACCCCGATCCGGCGCCACCGACTTCGTGCATCCGGCCGCCGCGGTCGGCCACCCGACGCCGCACCGAGATGGCGCCCACGGCCGGTCCCACGCGCGCCACAGTGCCGACCACCGCCTCCGAATAGGCGTCCAGACGAGCCGAGTCGCCGTTAAGCGGCGCGGGCGCCGCAGCCGGCCCTAAGGTTCCGTCCTCCATATTTCGCCAGATGGTGTCCGCGCGGCGCAAATCAACCTGCCCGAATAGATGGCGCACCGCCCGGCTCATGCCACCCCAGCATATGGACATTGCAATCCGATCCTTCCCACCGGGCCTGCCGGCCAATTAGTCTTGGCCCTACCTGTCTTAACCGGTCCGGGTTGGTTTGTGCTGCTCGAATACGTATTGGGTGGAGCGCTGGTCGGCGCCATCGTCGGCGCCACCGGCGTCGGTGGCGGATCGCTGATGACGCCACTGCTGACGCTCGCATTCGGGCTGCCGGCCCAGATCGCGGTCGGCACCGACCTGTTGTTCGCTTCGATTACGAAGTTCAGCGGCGCTGCTGCTCACTGGCGGCGTGGCAACATCGACTGGAGGCTGACCGGCTGGCTGGCGCTGGGATCGGTCCCGGCTGCACTCGCCACGATCGGCGCGCTGCACGCCTGGCACCCCGATCCGGCCCAGTTCGCCACCTTCGTGCGTCCCGCCCTCGCCGCCGCGCTGTTGCTGACGGCCGTGAGCCTGGTGCTGCGCCCCCGGATTCAGGAGCTTGGGCGGCGTTTCGTGCTGCGCCCGGGCGCCCCGCTGACGGCGGACGCTCCCATCCCGGTTCGCCCACGGCCCACGGTAGCTCTGGGTGCGCTGATCGGCGTGATGGTGACGCTGACCTCGGTCGGCGCGGGGGCGATCGGCGTGGTCGCGCTGCTGTTCCTGTACCCGACCTTGAGCGCCAAGCGCCTGGTTGCGGTGGACATCGCGCATGCAATTCCGGTGACGCTGGTGGCCGGCCTCGGCCATGTCGCCCTCGGTACCGTGAACTGGACCGTGCTGGTCGCACTGCTGATCGGATCGGTGCCGGCGATCGCGCTGGGAGCGCTGGTTGCGGACCGGTTGCCCGAGCGCATGCTGCGGGTCGTGCTGGCGGTGACGCTGACGCTGATCGGAACCCGCCTGGTAGCCGTCTGACATGTACCGCTACACGCGTTTCGACCAACGGATGATCGACGAGCGGGTCGCGCAGTACCGCGACCAGGTCGCGCGCTACCTGCGCGGAGAGCTGACCGACGACGAGTTTCGCCCGCTGCGGCTGCGCAACGGCCTTTATATCCAACGCCACGCGCCGATGCTGCGCGTCGCGATTCCGTATGGATTGTTGTCGTCGCGCCAGCTGCGGATGCTGGCGCATGTCGCGCGTACCTGGGACCGCGGCTACGGCCACTTCACCACGCGTCAGAACATCCAGTTCAACTGGCCGCGGCTGGAGGACTCGCCGGACATCTTGCAGGCGCTGGCGAGCGTGCAGATGCATGCGATCCAGACGTCGGGCAACAGCGTGCGCAACATCACGACCGATCCGATGGCCGGCGTGGCTCCGGATGAACAGGTCGATCCGCGCCCGTACAGCGAACTGGTGCGCCAGTGGAGCACGTTCCACCCGGAATTCTCCTGGCTGCCACGCAAGTTCAAGATCGCGCTGACCGGGACACAGGGTATCGACCGCGCCGCCACGGCGATGCATGACATCGGGCTGTACCTGAGGCGCGATGCGAGCGGCGCCGTTGTGGTCGACGTGCTGGCTGGCGGGGGCATGGGCCGCACGCCGGTGGTCGGCACGATCATCCGCCGCGATCTGCCGTGGCAGCACATGCTGTCGTATTGCGAGGCCATTTTGCGCGTCTACAACCGCTACGGCCGCCGCGACAACCTGTGGAAGGCCCGCATCAAGATCCTGGTGCGGTCGCTCGGCGCCGAGCAGTTCACGCGTGAAGTCGATTCCGAATTTGCATTCCTCGAGGACGGGCCTGCCACCGTCACCGACGCGGAGCTGGCTCGGATCGCGGCCCATTTCGACGCGCCGCCGTACCGCCAGCCGGGCTCCGACTCGCACGCGCTGCTGCGCGAGCAGTTGGCTTCTCATCCGGGATTTGCGCGCTGGCATGGGCGCAACGTCGCCGCACACCGGGCGCCGGGCTACGCGGCCGTCACCCTATCGCTGAAGCGCTCCGGCACGGCGCCGGGCGATCTGGATGCCGATCGGATGGACGCGGCGGCCGCCCTGGCGGAGCGATTCAGTTTCGGCGAGCTGCGGGTGACGCACGAGCAGAACCTGGTCCTGGCCGACGTCGCCGAGTCGGACCTTTTCGCCTTGTGGAGCGAGTTGCGCGAGCTGGGCCTGGCCACTCCGAACATCGGTCTGCTGACAGATATCGTCTGCTGCCCGGGAGGCGACTTCTGCTCGCTGGCCAACGCCA
>Ga0187846_10001528_pt1 | contig 13032 bp, 20 predicted proteins | sample TC_taG_FD_161473 | JGI IMG/M metagenome (GOLD analysis project Ga0187846, IMG submission 161473) | Biofilm microbial communities from the roof of an iron ore cave, State of Minas Gerais, Brazil - TC_06 Biofilm (v2) | ecosystem: Environmental > Terrestrial > Deep subsurface > Cave > Wall biofilm...
AGCTGGCACCGCTCGTCAGCCACGAGGGTGTGCTGCGCGTCCTGCGACAGCCCGGCGTCTCCGAGCTGGTGATGCCGCCGACCGCAGGTAGCGCGCCTGCCGGCGGCAAGACCGTGGCGCTGACGGCCATCGGAGCCGGCATCGGTGGCGCCATCGGCGGGCCACCTGGCGCGCTGCTTGGCGGCAGCGTCGGGTGGGCGCTCGACGCGATCCGGCGCAAGCTCACCGCGATGACGTGATGCCGTCCTGCTCGATGAGCAGCTCATCGTCGTCGTCCGGCACTACCCCACGCATGTCGCCGTAGTTCGGATGCTCGCGGTGAAAGAGCGCTGCCGCGCACGTCGGGCCGCAAGCGCGGACGTAGAAGAGCTGGTAGGACCGCTTCGGGATGGGCGATCCGCAGACCTCACAACGAGCCTCGACCGAGCCGCTCATGTCCAGCTACAGTAGCAGCATCATGTCCAACGCGAAGACGGGTCTTTGGAGCGCGGTGGGCGCCCTGCTGGGCGGCGTCGCCGGCGCGGCCGCGGGCAAGTACGCCACGCAGGCGCGGCCTCGTTACCGCTACGCCGCGCAGCCACCGAAGCGGCGCGGCCCCGGCGGCGGCGAGGTCGAGGACGCGATGGTGATCGGTGGCGCAGCCGGCGCCGTGCTCGGTGCGTTCATCGCGGGCGCAGCCGCCGGCGAAGAGGCTCCCCCGCCACCGCCGCAGCTTCCGGGTCGGTAGCTCGCTCGTCGCGACCGCGCTGCGTCGAACGCGTGACGCGCGGAGCGTCCTTGTGCTTCGCACCGTTCGCCTTATGTGGCTTGCAGAGTCGCCCATTCGTCGTCGGCCGGATCGTACTGCTCAGCGTAGCACCGCGCGTGGCACGCGAAGTCGCGGAACCGCCGCTCGGTCGTGCACGCGCGCATGAACGAATCGGTCTGCATGTGCGCGTTGAAGACTTGCCAGGCTCGGTCGAGCGTCTCGCCGTAGAAGACGTGCGTGAGCGTCGGCTCGGTCTCGACGTTCTCGTAGATGTGCTGGACGACTCGCCAGGTCTTCTTCATGCCCACTGCACCAGTCGCCAGCCGCCAGCATCGTCGTGAATCCACGCGTAGATGGGCGCCGTGCTCGCGACCTCGTAGGTGGCCGCTATCGCGTGCGCCTCGCCCTCGTCGGGCACGTCGGCGACCTGCTGCCACTGTTCGCTCGGGTTCTGCCAGTAGACGACCACGCGATCGGTCATGCGTTCCTCCACCAGATGATGCCGGCCGTCGCCAGTCCTCCGACCACCGCGCCGAAGATGCCGGCCGACACCGAATGGCACTCCGCCGAAGGCGGCGTCACGGCCTCGCAGTTCGGGCACGGTGGGCAGGTCGTCGGACACGGGCCGAGCGTCGTCGGCCACGGCTCGGCCTTGCTGTCGTAGAGCCACACCGCGTCGATCACGAGCTGGCCGGTACCGACGAGCAGCCGCCAGGGCGACTGCGGGTCGCCGATGACGCTCTCGGAGCTGATGTCGTTGCCCTCGCCCCACACGAGCGTGATGCCCTTGCCAGTGCCGGCCGGCGGGTCTTGTATCTCCGGGTCGTCCGGCACGGGCCAGTCGGTCGGCAGCTTCGTTCGGTCGCGCCAGAGCGTGATGTGGACGAGGAACGGCGCGAGCGCGTCCATGACCTGCTGGTCGGATGCGGGGACGGTCAGGTAGCCCGAGAACCGCAGCCGCGCCTGCATCGGCGGCAAGTGCGCGAGACGCAGGTTGCGGCTCACGGGCTTCTCACTTCACGACGTGGGTGACGACGTAGATGCCGCCGATGGCGACGACGAGGACGGTCCCCCACTTGAGGATGTCGCCGACGTTGACGCCTGGGCTCGGCGGTGCGGGATTGACGCTCGGTATGACTGGAGCCGGTGTCCGGTGGTAGTTCGGGCACTTGTCGGCGACGATGCCCTTCCAGTATTCGACCTTGGACTTGCTGAACGCCACCATGTCCGAGTACGTGTTCGTGAAGAACGCGAGGAGCGCCTGGTTGACGCCGGGCCAGAGCGGCGCCCATCCGATTACGCCCTTCTGCCAGGAGTTGTGGATCGTCTTCCAAGCGCTGTAGTCGCCGTCCCACGACGTTTTCAGGTCGGCGGGGAAGCCTGAGCACGCTGCGATGGCGGCGTTGAGGCTCTCCACGTCGGCATCGACCTGGGTGTCCATCGCCGTCACCGAATCGGCCGACACCCAGTCGGCCGCCAAGCCGACCGGCGTCGGCGCGAGTCCGAGCCCGAACGGGTCCACCGCACGACCACCGAAACGGATCTGCTCCATCGTCATCGCGACACCATCCAGACTAGAACGAGCGTGCCGGCGGAGATCAAGATGTACGGCCAGACGGTCGTCTTCTCGCCCACACCATACGCCCGCCTGGAAGCGTCGATGGCGCGTGCGTAGTCGTCTAGCATCCGATCAACGAGCGCCTTCGCGGCAACTGCACCAGCCCTGTCGGAGTCGAGCGTGGCGAGCTGTCCGTTGAGAGTCCATGCGTCATGTGTGAGCGGTTGCGTGTTGAACGGTGGTCCCACGCCATCGATCTCGGGACCGAACGAGTCAGCGCCGCGTTGTCCGACCGACTTGTACTTCGCGACGGCGCCGGCGAAGTCCCCGCCAACCGCCAGGACATCGGCCCGCGAGGCATCGGCGCGCAGCAAGTTGAAGTCGCTTCCGAGCTTGGCGTAAGGATCGGCGGCGTCGCCGAGCGCGAAGCCGGTGACGAGGCGACCGCCGCGAGAGATGGCCTCCATCATCGTTGCCGTCCCCTGCCGCGGATGGACGACCACAGCTCCTCGATCGCCCAGCCGGTCGCAGCGGCCGCCGCGCCACCGGCGAGCGCGAGCGCCAGCGGTGAGTGAGCGGCGACGACAGGCGCGACGATCTCCTCGGCCTGCCCGAGCCCGCCGCCGTACGACGCGGGACAATCCTCGCCGAGCGGAGGGCAGCGCGACTGGAAGCCGCACTTGTCGCCGAGACCGAAGCCGATGACGGGTACGCCGTTGCGGGAGAGCTGCTCCATCCGAGAAGGAGCATACGGCATTCCGGCCGGTCGGCCGATGTTCCACCACCACCAGTCGTAGGAGCCGCCGATGTGGCCGTGCGGGCGTCCGAACGGGGGCGGCGACGTCGGCGCTGGGCACGGGTGGGAGTCGAGCAATCTTCGCAACAAGGCGGCCATCTCGTGCGCCGTGCGCGTCGTTGGAACGATGCCGCCGCCGGGCTCCGTGCAACCGCCACCTTGCACGAGCGCGCCGCCGCGACCTTGCGCAACGAGCTGCTCCATCGCAGCGAGTTTCGCGCGCGCCTGCTCGCACCAGCTCACTTCTTCCCCCAGGTCGCGATGGTGGCGACCGTTCCGATCGCGAGGCTCGCGACCGTGAGCACGCCCACGGCTTTCGTCAGACCATCGGTCGTCGGTGGTGTGACGCCTGGAGCTGGTGGCGCTCCGCTCGGCAGGTAGATCCCGCCGGCGCGGAAGCAGCCTTCGACGAGGTTGCCCTGCGGGTCGCGCAGCCAGGTGCGCGGCTCGATGCGGATGAGCGTCGTGACGCCGGGCAACGGGAAGCTCTCGGTCGTTCCGAGCGGTACGTTGTCGTCGGCCGCGACTGCCGTGGCACGTTTCGCGAGCGCGTCTGGCACAGGTCCGTCCGCGTCGGTCCACGGGCGCCATCCGTCCGGCACACTGACACGCGGACATTGTGCCGCGAGTGAAGATCCTGGGCCGAACTGCGTCGTATCCGGCATCAGCAGCGAGTTTACGCGGCACCTATTGACACGTCTAGGCGCACTGGCGCAGTATGCCCTTCGGAATCCGAGCGGCACACCGATGGCACACTCGACAGTCCAACCGAAGACGAAGGTTGCCACCATCAAGCTCACACCCGAGCAGGACCGGCTCATCGACCAGCGCGCCAAGCGATGCGGGGTGCGCAAGAGCGTCTGGATGCGGTCGATCCTCCTTCAAGCCGCGCACGCCGCGCCCTCGCATGTCGGACGCGGCGATGGTTACCTGCGTATCCGCGAACCGAATGGAGCAACGACCTGATGATCCGCTCCTTCCGTTACCCGCTGCGACCGACCCGAGAGCAGGAGACGGTGATGGTCGCGTGGCTCGCGGCATGTTGCATGCTCTACAATGCAGCACTGCAAGAGCGTCGCGACGCTTGGCGCAAGCAACGCGTGTCGATCACCCGCATCGACCAGCAGAAAGAGTTGACCGAGCTGCGCGCCTCGGATTCTGAATGGAACGCAGTACCGGTGTGGATCGCTCGCAGCGCGCTCGCGCGGCTTGATCACGCCTTCGGTGCATTTTTCCGCCGCATCAAGCGCGGCGAGAAGCCTGGTTACCCGCGTTTCCGTTCGCGCGACCGCTACGACAGCTTCGATCTCGGCTCGAATCTACCGTGCATCGAAGGCAACTGCGTGCGGCTGCCCAAGCTCGGTGCGGTGCGCTTCCACAAGTACCGCGAGATTCGCGGTGAGGTTCGCCTAGTCCGTATTCACCGTGACGCGCGCGGCTGGAGCGTCTCCTTTGTCTGCGACCTCGGCGACGCGCCGCCGAAGGTCGCCATCAAGAGCGTCGTCGGCGTCGATGTGGGCCTCGAAGCGTTCGCGACGCTCTCGACAGGCGAGCGCATCGAGAGCCCGCGCTTCCTCCGACAGAGCGAGGAGCTGCTCGCGCGCCGTCAGCAGTCACTCGCTCGCAAGAAGCGAGGATCGAGTTCGCGCCAACGTGCGAAGGCGCTCGTCGCGCGTGCTCACGAACACGTCCGCAACAAGCGGCTCGACTTCGCACGCAAGCTCGCGTGCGCGCTGTTCAGCCGCTTCGACATGGTGGTACACGAAGACCTAGCGATCTCGCGCATGGTGCACGGCAACCTCGCGAAGTCGATCCATGACGCTGCGTGGGGACAGTTCCTCGGCGTGCTCACTTGCAAGGCGGAAGGTGCCGGCAAGTACGCGGTCGCGGTAGACCCGCGCGGCACCTCGCAGACGTGCCCGGCGTGCGGCACGGTCGCCGCGAAGTCGCTCGACCAGCGGGAGCACCGCTGCGAATCGTGCGGCTTCACGGCGCACCGTGACCACGCGGCGGCGCAGGTCATTCTAGGGCGCGGCCTGCGCCCGGTGCAGTTGACCGAAGTGGAGAATGCCACATGACCGACCCGCAGAAGATGATGGGCTTCCAGACGGAGGCCGACAGGCGCGTCACCATCCCCGTGCGGCACTGGGACGCGGCGAAGCTCGCGCTCTGGCGCAGCCGGATGGCCTGGCAGATCGCCGAGCACGCGGCCGCCGAGCTGCTCGCCCACTGCAAGCACGTGGACGACTGTCTCGGCAAGGAGAGCGAGACCGAGCCGTGCGCATCGAACTGCCCGGACCGCGAGACGCGCCTCTCGGCCCTCGTCATCCTCAACGCCGCGCGCCAGTTCGCTCCGGTCGATGCGAGGAAACCGGCCGAGGCCCCTTACTTCGCGCCGACGCGTGAATACTTTTCGGAGGTGCTCGCCGAGCTGCTCACCGCTCAGACCGAACTCGAAGCCCTGCACTCGCAAGGGTTCACGGCGACTCCAACGCCGCAGGCGGAGTCCGCGCTCGCTACGAAGCCGCAGCCCCAGCTCACGAACCCCGAACCGCCCAAGCTCCAGGAGGCCAAGTGAAGCTCGTTCCCCGAAGTCGTGAGGCAATCGGTCGCATGGTGATCAAGCGCAGCGCGTTGACCATCCTTCGGCCCGACGAGACGAAGAACACGACGAAGTTCGTGCTGGTCGATGCGGCCGGCGCCGAAGCGCAGGCCGCCGGCATCAAGGTCGGCGACGTGGTGCTACCCAACACGCTGAGCAACATCGTGCTCGATGGCGGCGTCAGCGTCCGTCCCATCGTCGATGAGAAGGACATCCGGGCCACCGCGACCGGCGTGACGCTGGCCGAGCTGATGGTGCAGACCGACAACGGCAGCAAGTACGTTGCGTTCGACGCGGACGACGCCGCGAAGTCGCTCTGCGAGAGCGACGGCGCTCCGTTGCCGCCGGCCGCGCCGGTCGCCGGCGACGGCAAGCCGGAATCGGAGCCGGTGGAAGTGCAGGCGTGACCATGTACGAAACCCTGTACGACGCGAACGAGATCGTCCTTCGCGGACGCGGCTGCTCGTGTCACGAGCCGACGCAGGCGCGCGCCTTCGCGCACACCGTCGCCGAGCGCGTGTACGAGCGCAGCGGCTCGACGCATCGGGGCGCACTCTCGAAGGCGGGCGCCGACCCCGTGATCCTTTCGGCTGGTCGCACCTCGGCGTGCCGCCCCTTCCTCACGGTCAACAAGAAGCCCGAGGAGTTCGCCGCGTGTAACGCGCTCGCCGACGAGATCGGGCCGCTCAACACGCCGAAGAAGGCGTTTCGACTCATCGGCGACGCCATCGGCAACGAAGTGAACGAGGTCTTTGGCCTCGTCACGCTCGATCTGCACCTGCGCATGAAGAGCGTCGCCGAAACCGGACGCGGTGAGCCGTCCGCCGTTGCTGCGCCGATGGTGCCGACGCTCCAAGCGGCGCTCATCGACGGCGCGCACGCCGTCATCATCTTCCACGTGCATCCCTCCGGCATCGAAGCGAAGCCGAGTCAGGCGGACAAGGACACGACGAAGGCTTTCGTCAAGGCGTTCGAGACGGTCAACGTTCACTTCATCGACCACATCATCGTCGGCGGGGACATCAAGAAGCGCAGCTACTACTCGTTCGCGGAGGCCCGAGCCCTATGACGCAACCGACACCCATGATCCCCGCCCTTCCGGCCGCTCCCACCGGCAACGTCGTCCAGTTGCCCGAGCCGGGCTTTCCCATGCTCACGCGCATGATCTCGAACGCGCTGTTCCCCGACGCGTCGCCGCAGGTCGTCGGCTGTCCGCACTGCAAGGCGAACATCTCCATCGACCGCGCCGGCGCGAAGGAGGAGCCGGTGACGTGGATCGTCGGCCAGCCGCATCCGCTCGTGCCGGACATGAAGGTGATGCGCATGTTCGTCGATCGCGGCGGCGTCGAGGTCTACTCGGTGTCGGCGGATGGCCGAGCCGGCATGCGCAACCTCGTGCCGATGAGCTACATTCGGCTCATCGAGGAAGCGATGCCGCTCGACGTCTTCATCGAAGAGCTGGCGGCCGCCGAGGAGGAGGACCCGGAGCCCGGACCGCTGGACCCCGGAGCCGATCCGCTGCCGGCGACCGCTCCGACAGGCAACGGCGCCGTCTCGTGAAGGGGAGCCGATGGCAGGCAAAAACCGAAGAGGTGAACCCCCCGTCCAGGGTGACGCGCCGACGAAACAGGATGAGGCCGACATCGTGCAGGAGATGGAGGCCACGGCAGACAACGACATCGGCGAGCTGACGGTGGACGAGGAGAAGGCGCGCGAGGCGGGCGCCGTGGATGCGGCGAGCATCCGTGAGAACAGGTACGTGCGCGACACGCTCGACAAGAAGCGCGGCGGCGGCAAGCGTATCCCTTTCAACGTCGAGAACGCGCTGCTCAAGCACGAGGGGCTCACCCGACTCTGGCCGCCGAACACGCTCGACATCATCGCCACGCGGCGCACCGGCTCGCCCATCGTCAGGACGATCATCAGCCGGCCGAAGACGGGCACTGAGCTGTACGAAGCGCTCATGCAGCAGGTGCACGGTCAGCACCCCGAAGCCGAGTACGAGTTGAAGTGGCTCGACATGACCACGAAGGAGATCCGCGGCAACGCACGCATCACCCTTCCCAGCACGCTCGCTCCCGGTCCGATGACGCCGCCGCAAGGACAGCTACCGATGAACCCCTACTACCCGACGCCTCCGTACGGAGCGCCTCCGCAGCAGTACCAGCAGCAGCCCGGCTACCCGCAGCAGCAACCGCCGCCTGCGATCCAGCAGCAGCCAGTCGCCGCGCCGGTCATGCCGGGGATGCCCGCAGGGATGGACTTCAACGCGTTCCTCGCACTCCAGAAGCAGCAGTTCGAGATGTGGCAGTCCGCGCGCGGCGGAGTTGCGCCGCAGGCCGTCGCCGCTGCGCCCGTTGCCGCCATGCCGGTGATGCCGCAGCCGACCGCGGGCATGGACATCAACGCGTTCCTCGCGCTCCAGAAGCAGCAGTTCGAGATGTGGCAGACCGCGCAAGCACATGGTGCGCATCCGCAAGCAGCGGTCGCGCCGGCAGTGCCCGCGGCAGCTCCGGCTCCGGGAATGGACTTCAACGCGTTCCTTGCGCTCCAGCGCCAGCAGTTCGAGATGTGGCAGGCAGCGCAGGCCGCGGGCGCGCAGCAGGTAGCGCCAGCGCGCGGTCACTACCCGCAGCAGCAGCAGTCCGCGATGAATCCGGCGATGATGGGGATGCCGCCCTTCCAACCGCCACCCGGCATGATGTTCGTGCCCGGCTTCGGCTTCGTTCCTGTCGAGCAGCTCTTTCACGCGCTGAGCGGCGGCCCGCAAGGACCACGCGGACCGTACCGCGGACCGTACCCCGGCGGCGGCGGCGGCTACGGTCCAAGCTACGGCCCCGGCGCCCCCGGCGGCCCCGGCGGCTACCCGCCGCCGCACGCGCCCGCGAGACCGAAGACGGCGGCCGAGGAGTTCCGCGATGCCGTCACCATCGTCGATCAGGCCATCAACCTCGCCGACCGATTCCGGCCGCCAACGCAGCAAACCACCGACGACAAGGACGAGGACGACAGCCCCGTCAAGGTCATCGACGCGGGACCGGCGAAGCTCGTGCTCAACAGCAAAGACGGTTCGGCTCGGTACTGGGAGACGGGCTGGGCGAACATGGACAAGGTGCTCAAGTGGGTCGGTGAGCAGCGTGAAGCGATCCAGAAGGCGGGCGCCGAGCGCGATTCTCGGCAGCGGCAGCGGCAGCCGCTTCCGCCCGGTTACGTCGAGGTCACGCCCGGCTACCAGCCGCCGCCCGGCTACGTCGCAGTGCCGGTCGATCCGTCGCAGGTGCCTGGCGCCGCGCCACAACAGCAGCTCCCCGCGCCACCGCCCCAACAGCAGCCGCTCCCACCGCCGCCTCCGCAGATGCCGCCACCCATCCAGCCGGCGCAGCCGGTGAGCGGAGGAGGCCAAAGCGGGAAGCGAACGTGGGGAGCACCACCGATTCCAGGAGGAGGAGGATGACGGCCATGACGCAGGGATTCCACATCACGATGAAGGGCAGCGAGATCCAAGCTCACATCAAGGAGATGGTGAGCGAGTTCGAGACGCAGGCGAACTTCATCGAGAAGAAGGTCGCCGAGGCGCGCGCCAAGGCGCACGAAGAAGTCGATCGTGAGCCAGAGCAGCGGGTCAGTCGGCAGCCGATTCCTTGCGGTCCGACGCTCACGCAGATTGTCGAGGAGGGCGCCTTGCAGCGCAAGGAGCTGCTCCATCTTGCGCGCAAGCACCAGCTCCTCATCGATCACATCGACGCGGAAGAGACCTTCGTGCTCAGCCGCGAGGACATGATGTTCTTGCGGCTCGTCGGCGGCCACCCGGCGCTCGTCGGCGGCGGCTACGGCGGTCTGTAAGGAGTAGACGATGCGCACCACCATCAACATCGAGTTCACCGACGACGAGATTCGCACCCACATCGAAGACCTCGGTCGCCGGTGGCTGTTCAGCGTCCTCGGACAGATCGGCAACTACATCGGCCAGCTCGACCCGCAGGTGCTCATCGGCGTGCAGCAGGGCATGAACGAGACGATGGCTCGCCTGTTCCGGGATCAGGCGCGGCGCCCGCAGCACCCGCACGGACACGCCGGCCCTCCCGGTATGCCGCCGCAGGGTGGTCCGGTCGGGCCGCCGCCAGGGATGCCCTACGGTCCGTTCGGACCGCCGGGGATGCCGTACGGTCCGTTCGGGCCGCCACCGGGGATGCCGTACGGAGTGCCAGTTCCGCAGGGTCCGTACGGCAACGTGCGGCCGATCCGTGAGCCGGCTGCACTGGAGCGGTGCTTCCCCATCGAGGGGACGCGGCACGCGGAGCCGGGATGGGGTTGCCATCTCTGCGCGACGTACAACGGCTTGCAGCGGCCGACCTGTCGGCACTGCGGCCACCCGCGTTGCGATGCACCCGTGGCGCCGCCGCAAGGACCGATCGTCACGCCCCCGCCTGGCGGTGCTCCGCCGGGTGCCCCTCCCATGCCCCCGCAGCCGGAGCCCGCGACGTGAAGTATCGAATTCACATCCACATCGACGTCGATGCACGCAACCAGCAGCAGGCCGTCGAGTGGGCGGGCAAGATCGGCGAGCTGCTCAAGCACCCGATGACCCGCATGTCCATCGAGGGCGAGGGTATCCGCCTCGCCGGCGGCGACGGCCGACCCGTCGTCTATCAACCGCAACCGGAGCTGGGACCGTAATCAGCCGTGCCCTTCATGGGACGCAGCTTTCGTTTCCTGCTTCTCAGGCCGGACTTACTTCCCGTCGCCTCCGCAGGCTTCACCGAGCGATTCGCACGGCGTTGTTTCAGAACCTTCGCAGCGTTGACGTCGGCATGCTCACGATGACCACAACCAGTGCAGTGAAACACGGCCTGCGAGACGCGCGACCGCGCATCGACACAGCCGCACGCGCTGCACGTCTGGCTGGAGAAGGCAGCGACCTCGTGTTCGAGGCTTCCGCCGCTCCAGGCGAGCTTGTAGTCGAGCATCGTCTCGAAGCGGGACCATCCCGCATCGAGGATGCCGCGCGCAACGTTGCTCTTGACCATCCCCTGCACGTTGAGCTTCTCGACGATGACGACGCCGTGGCTCTTGGCGTAGCGCGCCGACTCAACGTGCAGCAGGTGCTCGCGCTGCCGTCGCACCGTGCGGTGCAGCCGCATGACGCGGAGCTTGGCCTTCTCTCTGTTCTTCGATCCTTTCTGTCGTCGGGCAACGACACGCTGGGCGCGCGCGAGTCGCACGAGACTTCGTTCGAGATAGCGCGGCGACGGCACGATTCGACCGTCGCTGTCGGCGATGAGGTTGACGACACCGCGATCGATCGCGACGACCGGCTCGGTGCGCAGTGCCGGCTCGGGCAGCTCGACCTCGCACATGATGCTGGCGAACCACTGATCGCCATCACGGCGGATGGTGCACGACTTGGGCTTGCCTTCGAGCAGCCGATGCGCGACGACGTGCAGGTTGCCGAGCTTCGGAAAGTGCAGGATGTTGCCGTCGAGGCGCCAGACATTCGGATGCGGCTCTGTCAGCCCGAGCTGGTTGCGGCCCTTTCGCTTCCAACGTGGCGCTCGCGCGAGCCGCTTGAAGCAGCGCTGCCATCCTTTGTCGAGTTCTACGAGAAGCTGGGCGCAGACGTTACGCGGCACGACGGCGAGCCACGGCAGCGCGGCACGAAGTTCGGTGAGCTGGTTGATCTGATCGAAGGCCGTGACGAACGGTCGCTCGTCGCGCGGTCGAGCAAGTGCCATGCGCCGTTGCTCCAATGCGAGGTTCCAGAGGAAGCGCAGCGCATCCTCCCACGCAGCCATCCGTACGACTTGTTGCTCGCTCGGGTAGAGGCGGAAGCGGAAGCCTTTACGAACGAGCACGGTCTCTAAACGGTAGCATGTGGAGAAACCAATGGACCGAATCATCGACGCGGAGTTCGAGGAGGGGGAGCGTCCGTGCCTCGCAGTGATCGAGGTGCCAGTCGAGGCCATCGACGGAACGCCGGCTGTCGGCGCCGTGCTCGAAGTGCGCGGCAAGGGCGACGGATTCATCATCCTGGAGATCGCCGGCAAGAGCGTACGTGTGCGTGCCGACCAGCTCGAAGCGGCACTGCAATCGCTCGCGATGCTGTCGCGTAGCAACAGCGCGATGATCCCCCGCCGCGTTCCACCGATGCACGGCTGCTGACACGTGTTCTAGACGCGTCCGGGCGGCGCGCGTAGAGTTGGAGGCGTGGCGCGCGGGAGGAGATGATGAACACGTACACGGTGCAGCACGGCGACTCTCCAGCGTCTATCGCGGCGCGGTACGCAGGGTGCCCGAAGTGCTCTCGCGATCTCGTGCTGCATCCCGCCAACTCGCACAAGTCCAGAATCACGTACCCGAACGGGTTCGTTACATTCCGCGATCTGAGCGTCGGTGAGCAGCTTGTGCTGCCGGACAAGTGGTTCTCGAAGGAGTTCGATGCGCTACCGCCGAGCTACTTCGCGGCGTTGCCGTACGCGGACGGCGTGACGCCGAGCCACGGAGCAATCGGCGACCAGCCGGCATTGCAGACCGCGCAGGCGAACGTCGCTGCGATGAGCGCGATGGACGACCAGTCGTTCAGCAACGCGGTCGGCGACGCCGGCAACCAGATCAACGCTGCGGTACAGGAGGCGTACGGCAGCTCGAACGCGCAGGCTGCGTCGTACGCGCAGCAGGTGCAAGACGGCACGCACTGGGCGTGGCAGCGCAACGCCGACATGGCGGCAGCGCTCGCCAACGCCGACACGTCTGGTGCGCAGGCTGCGCGCCTGGACATCACGAACGCGCTGAACACCGCGATCGGCAATGCGCAGCTCGCGCTCAATGCGTACTACTCGCAGCCGGCGCCGACGCCAACGCCGACGCCGAGCGGTTTCCCGCCGGCGCTCGTCGGCGCCGCGCAGGCGGCGGCAGCCGCGATGCTCAGCGATGCGAACTACTGCACGTCGGTCGCGCAGCCGGGCAGCAGCGTCAACTCCGCCGTGCACGCGTTCAAGCTCGCGTGGAATGCGTACCAGAGTGCACCCGTACCCATCGGTACCGGCAACTACGAGGCAGCGACCGCCGCCGCGCTCGCACAAGTGCTCGGCTCGGCGCCGAACGCGTGCGGCGGCGGCGTGCGCCCGCCGCCGCCACCGCCGCCACCGCGGCAGCAGTGTCCGCCGGGCACCGCGCTGGTCAATGGCGTGTGCCGCGTCATCCCGGCGCCGCAACCGCAGGCGCAGCAGGACGGCGGCTTGAGCACCGGCGCCATCGTCGGCATCGGACTGCTCGGCGCGGCGACGATTGGCGGCGTCGTGTACGCAGCCACGCGCACGCCATCTCGCGGG
>Ga0187846_10001529_pt1 | contig 13028 bp, 9 predicted proteins | sample TC_taG_FD_161473 | JGI IMG/M metagenome (GOLD analysis project Ga0187846, IMG submission 161473) | Biofilm microbial communities from the roof of an iron ore cave, State of Minas Gerais, Brazil - TC_06 Biofilm (v2) | ecosystem: Environmental > Terrestrial > Deep subsurface > Cave > Wall biofilm ...
ATTTTATTCACCTCACCGTAGTATGAATAACCAACTTCCTGAGATATTTTGTCAGATAACCTGTCCAAGCAGAAAACGCATAAACTACTTTATCTCGACTTTTCGCCCTTTTCACGCTCATTCTACGTTGTTGCTATGTAAACATCGTAGCAGCAAAAACTGAGTTTTCCCACACTGCTTGAGTTTCGCTCTAACTCCACTTGTTCTCAAGACTGCTCGCAAGTAACCTGCACTATCAGAAGCTAAATACATCTGCAAACCGAGATGGAAAAAAATAGTACGTGCAGAACTTGTAATCAAGCTGAGGTTCTGATAAAATTGTTAATATAGTGTTCAGTAATTTGTAGTATTTTCTGCGAGAAACGAGAGCATTCCCTCTCCTTGGCTAATAAGCCTCGAAGCAGTTTGTGAAAGGAAGGATAGCTTCCTCGTCAATTAGGAGGACACTCCGATGATAAAAAGAATTATCGTGATGATCCTTGCTTTAGGTCTTGTTTCCTGGGGCTTCGTGTCCTGCATAACTAGCGGTAACTCTAACAATGGTCAAATTTCGCCCAATGATGCGACGACTACGGCTGTAGTAGCTACAACCAATGCAGAGTCTACACAAACTTCATCCAATGAAGCTACACTCAATGCAGTGGCAACACAAATTTCATCCAATGAAGCTACACCCAATGCAGTGGCAACACAAATTAATGCAGAGTCTACACAAATTATTGCAGAGTTAACACAAACTTCGTCCTGTGGACGATGACTACGGCTGTAGGAGCTACACAACTACAAAGGGCGCTCACACCTACACCCTAATCAGGCTCAGTTGACTTGCTCACTGCCGTGAACCAACAACTCGTCACCGTCTCTTTTACGAGCACCGGGGGTGCTTCGGGTGATGTGATTAACATAACCTTGCAGCGGTTGAATGCCCTAGTGGATAGTGACCTAACGGTCACCTTGCCACCAGGACTGCTCTTAACCAACTCTGACCCCAACGGGCAGAACATGGTTCTGCTCCGGGTCGTAGGGGTGCTGGATCAGCCCGGAGCATCTAGTTGTACTCCCGCGATAGTCATGGAGTTGGCTTCTCAGGAGACCGTTGCTTCTTATGTTGTCGAGGCGTACTGCGGGAACTTGCACAAAAGTACCCCCAGCGTCGGCACGAGTTTGACGCTAAGTGACCAAGCTTCCTCCGACTTTGTGTCACTAATGTAAGCAGCGGCAGCAAGAAATAACTCGTCCCTCGTCATACAAGCCGCTGTCTGGTCTATAACCGATAATCCAACCAGAGATGATTTAAACCAGGTCGGTTATCAGCTATCAGATCAAGACCTTCAAATCATACGCGATCTTCTGCGTGCGGCTGGCCTTAATCCCGCACACTACCGACTGACAGCGTAGCGGGCTGGAGCGTCAGATATGAGACCACTAGGGGTCTATAGAGTCTCATAGTTGCTGAGAAGCCCAACCTGGTCGCGTCGCACAAGAAACTCTTTCCGTCGTATGGTTGAGGCTAGCAAGTCCAATAACTCCCCCCTCATACCCTAGAGTAATTTCGCTAGCTTTGAGACTTCACAAAAACGGCCTAATTCCTGCTGCTCGTACCACTGGACAAGAAAAAATCCTATAGAGAATACAGGTTGGGTGTGTACGTCTACTACGTTCTTGACAGTAGTCGAGATAATCAGTAAACGACGTATCTTTTTGGCTCTATTCAGATACGTTGTGTACGTTCTGAACGGTCTAAAAAGCTAGTCGAGATAAACCTTAATAGGAGATGTGTTTCACTTCATAACTTACACCTGGCATCGTCGCTGTATGGAAGAGGAGTGCCTTTGGTGGTAGTATGAAGCATGTTGAGTTAGTGGACTCTCACAGAAAGGACATCGCTATGACAGAGCAAAGTGGAGACCTTTCACAGGAAAAACTGGGTATAGGGTGGAAGGTTGATGTAGACACGCGAAATAGATGGTTATTCGGCGCACTGACACTAGCCAGTTTTCTCATGCTTCAGACGTTTCTCTCTGTTGGCCTGAAAGATATTGCTCTCACCGTTTCTCTCTTGGCTTTTGCAGTGGTTCTGCCGATGAATATCCTCCTGGTGGTACTCACTTATGCAAGAAAGAGGCTTAATGATACTGTTCGTCGCTTTGTTGGGGGGACAGCAGTAGCTTGTACATTCATCGGGATAGATGCTGCTTTCTGGCACGCCTCACCGGTTATGGGTGTAGTGTACACTGTGGGTTCGCTGATCGGATTTTCTGTTATACTTTATCTCTTGTACTCTCAAGAGCCAAAGGCTAATGAAAAGGGGTGAATGTATGGCTCCTGCCTCATTTCCTGGCGTTTCTGCCAGAAAATGTGTCGTCAGAAAGAGCAAAAGCACATTTGAATGGCTCGTATTCGCGCCAAATGATGATGAACAATGTCACGACAGGTTATGTGGCAGAATTCGCCGCTATTACTCCTTTAATGTTCTAATACAGCGACAATAATCCTGGCAAACGCGAAATTTTACCTGACAAATGACAATTCCTACCAGGCAAGCGGCGCCCAAAAAAATCTGTTTCAAAATGAAACATACTTGAAACAGATCACCACTCATGCAGCCTCTAAAGCGGGATTCCTGTTTGGCACAAAAATAAATACTTGATAATGCTATACTCATATTTTCTTGTAGCGGTTGGCTCAATGTGCTATACTTTCACCAATAAACAGGAAACACCGAGGGGAAGTTGTTCATGAAATATGAGCAGTTCACGGAAAAAGCTCGTGAGGCTATCAGCGAAGCCAGTGAGCTGGCCAAGCATAATAATAATAGCCAGATTGAGGTTGAGCACTTATTGGCAGCCCTGCTTGCGCAGGAAGGCGGTGTAGTACAGCAGGTCATCCAGAAAGTGGGCGGTAACCTGGCAACCGCGCAGCGCATGGTCAAAGATGATATCGAGCGCATGACCCGTGTCTACGGGGGCAGCGAGCCGGGCATTTCACCACACTTGCGCAAGTTGCTTGAACAGGCCTGGCAGGAAATGAGCAAGTTTCACGATGACTATCTTAGTGTTGAACATATGCTGCTTGCTATGTTCGACATTGGCGATGGACCTGCGCAACGCGCTCTCAGGGCTGTTGGTCTCTCGCGCGACCTCGTGCTGAAAGCGCTCACATCTATCCGAGGTGCACAACGAGTAACTGATCAGACCCCCGAAGAGAAATACCAGGCGCTGGAAAAATATGGCCGCAATCTTACACAACTGGCGGAGCAAGGTAAACTCGACCCGGTGATTGGCCGGGACGAGGAGATCAGGCGTGTCATCCAGGTACTGAGCCGCCGTACCAAAAATAACCCTGTACTGATTGGCGAACCAGGTGTAGGCAAAACTGCTATTGTCGAGGGATTAGCTCAACGTATTGTGCGCGGTGACGTGCCCAAAACCCTGGCCGATAAACAGGTTGTCACCCTTGATCTTGGTGCATTAGTCGCAGGCGCCAAGTATCGTGGCGAATTTGAGGAACGCTTGAAAGCCGTGCTCAAAGAAGTCACAAGTTCGGAGGGGAGCATTATTCTCTTTATCGATGAACTGCACACCCTGGTGGGCGCTGGCGCGGCAGAGGGAGCCATGGATGCCTCCAACATGTTGAAACCAATGCTGGCGCGGGGCGAGCTGCACTGCATCGGCGCGACGACACTGGATGAGTACCGCAAGCATATTGAGAAGGATGCAGCCCTGGAACGCCGTTTTCAACCCATTATGGTTGATCAGCCCACGGTCGAGGACACCATCAGCATCCTGCGCGGGCTGAAGCAACGTTACGAAGTACATCATGGCGTGCGAATTCAAGATAGCGCGCTGGTGGCTGCCGCCATGCTTTCCAACCGCTATATTAGCGACCGTTTTCTACCAGATAAAGCCATCGACCTGGTTGACGAAGCCGCGAGTCGGCGGCGAGTGGAGCTAGACAGTACTCCCAGTGAGATTGACGCGCTGGACCGTCGTATCCGGCAGTTGCAGGTAGAGCAAGAGGCGCTGAAAAAAGAAACCGACCCGGCAAGCCGTGAGAGACGTGCCAGGGTGGAGCAAGAGATTGCAAATCTGAACGAGCAGCTACATACGCTGAGACTCTCGCTGGAGAGCGAACGCGAGCCAATTGAAGAGATTCGCCGCCTGAAGGAAGAGTTGGAGCAGGCACAGATTGAAGAGGAGAAAGCCGAATTTGAGGACCTGGAAAAAGCGGGACGACTTCGTTTCGGTACCATACCCGACCTGGAGCGGCGCATCCAGGATATGGAGTCGAAACTGACAAACCTCAAAAGTGCACGGATGCTCAAAGAAGAGGTCGATGCCGAGGATATTGCAGAGATCGTCTCGAAATGGACGCATATTCCCGTCACAAAGCTGATGCAAGGTGAAGTAGAGAAGCTGCTCACGATGGAGGACCGCCTGCGCGAGCGAGTTGTTGGACAAGAGCAGGCCTTGCAGGCTGTCTCTGATGCAATACGTCGTTCTCGGGCTGGACTGCAAGATCCAAATCGCCCGCTGGCAAGCTTCATTTTTCTGGGGCCTACGGGCGTTGGCAAGACCGAACTGGCACGCGCGCTGGCGGAATTTCTGTTTGACGATGAACGTGCACTCGTGCGCATCGATATGTCTGAGTACACGGAGAAGCACAGCGTCTCGCGCTTGATTGGTGCGCCTCCAGGCTACGTTGGCTACGAAGAAGGAGGCCAGCTCACGGAGGCCATACGACGCCGTCCATACAGTGTTGTACTCTTTGATGAGATCGAAAAAGCCGCGCCAGAAGTTTTCAGTGCCCTGCTGCAAATCCTCGATGATGGCCGGCTGACTGATGGCCAGGGACGCACGGTCGATTTTAAGAATACCGTAATCATTATGACAAGCAATGTCGGCACTGCGTGGCTGCATGAATTTGATGGCATGGATGAGGATGGAATACAGCGCCTCGTGCGCCAGCACCTGCGTGAAGAAGGTTTCCGTCCAGAGTTTGTTAACCGTATTGACGAGGTTATCGTTTTCCACCAGATAACGCGCAATCAGATGATGAACATCGTTGATATTCAGGTCAATCGCCTGCTTCCTCGTTTGGCCGAGCGCCACATCACGCTGCATCTAAGCGATGCAGCGAGAAAACACCTGGCAGATATGGGCTATGACCCACAGTTTGGCGCCCGTCCACTCAAGCGTGTCATCCAGCGGGAGGTTGAAAATCGCATCGCGCGCGCTATCCTGGATGGAACCGTGCGAGATGGCGATACGATCGAACTCGACGTGCAGGAGGGGAAGCTTGTCATGGAGTCGTTGTCGTAGGGGCCCGATTATGCATATTAACAAAATCATCCGGTGATCCGTAGGGGCCCGATTTATCGCGCCCACCGCCGATTTATCGGCCTTGGATGGGTGTTCCGATATCCCCCATAATTTGTTAATTGGCATTATCGCGCCCGCCTAATCTAGCCACCTGAGGAAAATGTGGCATAATATACTTCATCAGTCAATCGAAAAAGTCTTGGAGAATAGGTATGGGCCTCGCTAATCCTTCACTACAAACCGACCATTCCCATCTTATACAGACCTTGAGCGCAATGCTGGTGCAGCTCAATGTGCTGGAGACCCTCGTGCGTGACGATACAGCAGGCAGTCCTGGTGAATCTCCCGTCCCGCATATTCCCGATATGAACGCCATCCGCAATGGCTTAGTAATGCTGGAACAGATGACAAGAGACATGTTGTACGAGGTGCGCGCCGTCAGTGACGATATGCCTCTGGCAGAGCTCTCTGGCATCACGCTGGCCGAAGCCCTGTCCCAGGCAGTTGAAGAAACGGCTGAAGCGTTAGGGCTACCTAGTCGAGTTGTTTTCTCCGGCGAGGAACGGCCTTTGACCAGTGACATCGAACGATTGTTGTATCGCGTTGCGCAGGAGGCGCTCGAGCAGGTGCGGGGGCGTACCAACCCACGCAAGCTCCGTTTTGTGCTGAACTATGGACGCGAGGAAGTCCAGATGAGCATCGAGGATGACGGGGTTGAGTCAGAACAGGGTGATGCGAGCTTTTTCGCCAATAACCAGGTTCCGGCACCACCCTTTACACCCCCGGATACAGAAACCCGGCTCACTACTCCCGGTGATCTTTTTACACCGTTGCGCAGGCGCATTGAGCACCTGGGTGGCTCACTGGAGGTCAGTACCAGTGTCGAGCAAGGAACACAGGTGCAGGCACGCATTCCATATATGCATCATTCGCATACAGAGACGCCAACACGTCTCGCTGGGAGGTCTCAAAAGAGGCAAGAGGCGGAAGTGCTCAATCTAGCGGGGCAAGCTCGTGTACGAGTGCTGATAGTGGATGCACAGGCAGTAACGAGGGCTGGCCTTCGCCGCCTGCTTGAAGTCTATCCCGATATAGATATTGCCGGTGAAGCAGCGGATGGAGTACAGGCAGTTAGTGAGACGATGGAGTTAGGCCCGCAGGTCGTAATCATGGACGCCCAGCTCCCCAATGGGCAGAGCCTGGAAGCGCTGCGCCAGATTAAACAACTCAATCCAGATGCGCATGTCTTGTTTCTTTCGTCGCTGGATCGCGAAGAGTACCTGTATGAGATGCTGCGAGCAGGGGCTGGCGGCTACGTGCTCAAAGACATTACGGCTGAGGAGCTAGCCCAGGCAGTGCGCACCGTCGCGCACGGCGAAGTACTTGTACAGCCGCAAATTGCGGGGCGATTGATCTCGCGCTTAGGCAAACAGGCTCGCGGCGAGTATGCGCATGAAGCTTTGACCGCGCGGGAACAGGAGGTACTACGATTGCTGGCGCGAGGGCTACGCAATAAAGAAATAGCTGCTCGCCTGTATGTAAGCGAGCGCACTGTTAACTTTCATCTTGCCAACATCTATCAAAAGCTGAATGTGTCTGGCCGCACCGAGGCGTTGAGCAAAGCGCTGGAACAAGGATTGATTACGGCCTGAGAATACCCGCGTGCCAATAATCAATTTCGTGCTTCAATGACGCAATATATCCTGCCACATCGTTGTGATCGCTGCTGGGTGCATAGACAGGTATGATTTGATCGACGGTGACACGTCCCCATTGCGCCACGTAAAGGTTGCGTATCAGCTTGTACCACTGCTCAAAACCATCTTCCCAGGTGTACATTTGCGCAAACCCGCCATTGTTTTGGTCTATACATGGCCGGGTTGGAATGCAGCGTAGATTGCCAAGCGAAAGCGTGGCACGTGCTTCCCCAGTTGTGCCGAAAAGACTCTCGTGCATGAAGAAGGCAAGAGCATAAATAGGATCGATGCCATACTTCACGCCTAAGTCATAAAGCGCCTGCCCTTTGCCCGCAGCAGGCGAGTTGTAGCTGGCAAGCACTTGATTGATGAAATTCACTGAAATTGTAGGCTTGCCCAGCACGGAATAAGGACCCGCTTGTGATGGGATAGGCTTCTGATCAGCTATAGGTCCATTGCTATTCTGCCACACATTGAAAGCATCCACAGAGCCCCCGACCTGAATTGCGAAGGATTGCACATCCGGATCTTTCACCAGCTGCGGGTTTCCAGTTCGCTGGTAGATGCCTGCCATAATCAGCACTATTGCTCCAACTATTATGCAAACCATACAAATAAGCAAGGGAGTAAGCCAGATGCGATGGCGTGCTAGCGGATGTTCTTTCTCCGAACTATAAGTTATGATTTCTGTTTGTTGCGCAGGCACCAGGTGAGTTTCACGCTCTTCCTCGTCATTTAAGGCCGGCAGTTCTCGTGTAGCACGCCGCGGTATAATTGTTTGAGGAGTAACCGTGATTGGGGGCGGCTGGGAATTTTCGCCATAGCTACTACCTCGGGCCATTGATATCCTCCTAGTTAGAACAGATTTTCGTACTAAACCAGTTTAGCACATAACCTACTCCCCCACAAGCAGGTATTTGCTTTGGGTTCTCCAACCATTAGTGGGACGGCGGGCGACCATAAAGGCCCACTCCAGGGCGCGATAAATCGGGCCCCTACACCGCCCTCGCCCCTACGGGATGTGTTTTTCGCCATGAAACATTTTGAAACCAATTGACGCATTCTGAGATGGTATCAGGAAAAGCACCGGCTTGTCAAACGCACTGGCCCATTGCTGCTACTACATGATGCGCACGCTCTGCCCTGCGGATTTAAAGCTTTTCCCACGTGGCTCTATCAATTCTTGCCTGCTTCAGTATTCTGACCAGTAATCCCTCGCCGATATCCCCTTTATGAGGGTTCGGTATAAAGACAGTAATGTTCTCTTTTCTCTTCACCATATACTGATGGTTACCACCAGGGTAAGGGCCCTCAAAGCCTAATAGCCTCAAGTAGTAAATCAAGTCTTTGCGTTTAATAGGGCCTACATGAGGCATCAGGCGACTTCTCCGACGGTCAATTCGATACCGTCAACAGAAGGGAGTGGATAATGGAGAGAAACGCGTAACAAAATCCAGCCTTCCAGCACTTCTTCTAACTCATCACGGCACGCTTCGAGCGTTTCTGCATTGGCGTAGACTCCATCGAAACCGGGAATCTCTCCATAAAAAGTACCATCGTCTGGCAAAATCTCATATCTGGCTTTACCCATGGCCGCTCGGATATAGTTTTTTAACATGGTGGTTTCCTGCTCCCTTCGCCCCTTGGTGGCGATGCTATATGGCCATAATCAAATGCTCTGTAGATCATGTTCCTCTCATCTCTATTATAACTCATCGTGAAATGAGTTAACTGACCTTTCCAGTGCATGCTCTGGTTTTTTTACGTATGGATACCATACCTTCAGGTGGTATGCACCTGCCAGCTTGAAATCGCCCTTGCGTTCTTCAATCTTCATTCAGTCGCAGCGCCTGGCTGAGCGATGGGCGCGATACAATAAACAGCATCATTCCAAGCGCAACGACACAGATAGCAACAAACACCCCCAGCGCAATGCCCAGAGACGTGGGAATAATCATATGGATCGGTGGTGCGCTCTGCGCAGCGTAAAATTCAGCTTCGGGGATATCACCTGTAATGTAAGTGGGAAGCACGCTTGTGAATATCAGAGCTGGCAGCACCAGTACTGAGAGCACCATCCCGAAGATGATGCCCAGGACGATTGCTGTGCTGTAGACCATCCCCTGCTCCCAGGACAGCACACTGGCGACCTGGCGAGGTGCCGTGCCCAGGGCACGCAGGACGGCAAAGTTGGTTAGGCGACTGCGCGCGCTCAGCCACGAGGCAATCAAATTGCCCACCAGCGCCAGCAGCAGCGCTGTGACCGCGCCCAGGATCAGGACGCCAATGAGGGAAAGGTAGAGTGGCTCGTGATAGAGTGTTGCAATCGTCGCCCGGCGATCAAAGAGGGGATTCAGTTGCAAATTTCCCTGGCTGAGCGCTTTGCGTACGCTCGCCAGGGACGCGGCATCGTCTCGTGTGCGCAGCCAGACATAATTAAGGGGCACGTTAAATTCACTGGCCCGCGTGAAATGTTTCGTATAGACATCGGCAAACGTCTGGTAGTCGACCAGCACAGCGGATAGACTGCTATCGCCCGAGGTTGGGATATTTTGCACCACGGCCACGACTTTGAAGCTCACCAGGTCGGAGGAGGGGGTGAGTGCAAAGTTGAGTGTGAAGTTCGCGCCCTCTGATACGTGCAGGAAGCTTGCCGTGTTTGCATCTACAACAGCCGGTACGACTGCACGCGCTATACCCGAGGCGCGTTGGGCTGCGAGTTGCCCCATGAGCGAGCTGAGCGACTGCGAGGAGTCTTGCTGGGTCCACAGGGCCGTGCTCGCAAAGGTATTGGCATCCACCGCTTTGAAATTAATGGAGACGTTCACTGTGGCCCCCCCTGCTGTTGCCGGTTTGGTGAGGCCCAGAGTAGCGGAGATGACGCCAGGCAGGTGACGATAGACCGAGGTCATCCTGTTCAACTGCTGAGGTGTGTAGAGATTGATGGGAACAGTGCCGCTGAAGTCAGCTCCGGCTTGATATGCTGCCACATCGAGGATGCGTTGTCGCTGGGTAGCAGTGAAGACCAGGGTGAAGATGGCGAAGGCGCTGGCCAGGGCGAGCAGCAGGGTCATGCGTACCGATTGACGGGGCGCGCGGGCCATCTGCGCCAGGGCTACCAGTGGAGCCGCGCCCCGCCTGTGCGCTGCGATCCAGGCTCCCAGGCGTAAGAGCAAAGGATAGAGACGCAGCAAGAGCAGCAGACATGCCAGTAACAAGCATACCGACTGTATCAAGGCCAGTGGCGACAAGAGCAGCAGGCGCAGGTGGGCATCAAGCACATGAGAATTGGTTAGATAGACGATAGCGCCATAGCTAACGAGCGCAAACAGGGCTGCAAACAAATCCAGGTTCAGACGCTGCCAGAGAGGACGATACGAGGAGCGAGCGGCTTCGCGACGAATTGCGAGCACATCACGGCGTGTCGCGCCCAGTACCGCGACGACCAGGGTGATAATACTGATTCCTACTGCTGCCAGAGCGAAAGGGCCGAGTCCCAGGGCCACCCGCAGTGGGTCGGTAGTGATTACGTTGAGCGCCCCCTGATCTGCTGCAGCCAGCGTGCTTTGCGCAAGCAACCATACTATCAGCAGAGCCAACAGCGGTCCTAAGACAAGAGCAATAAGACCCAGGCCGATGCCCTGGATGACCAGAGAGCCGAGCACCTGGCGGCGGCTGGCTCCACGGCTGCGCAGGATTGCGATGGCATCTGCCTGGCGATCGACGAGCAGGCTCGCCATCATGCTGACGAAGAATAACACTAAGCTGAGTATCAGGATCAGCAGGCTCACTACAGAAAGCTGAGCCACGGCTGAGCGCGCATGAAAATCATTGAGAATATTGGAGAAAGGCTCGTAGATCTGGGTCTGCAGGAGAAATGGAAAATGCTGAAAGGCAGGATTATTCGAGATATCAGCCTCTACGGTTTGGGTCTGTTGGAAGATAGTATTCAATTCACCAATGGTAATGCGCGTAGTGTCCAGGTGATAATACCAGAGAATATTTAGCGACGAGTCAAAAATCTGTTGATATGGCGCAGCTTCTTGAGAGGCACGAGTGAGCACAGAGATGAGGGTCTGATTGGAGGCGAGAGCGGTATAGCCCATATTTTGCACAAAGTCCTCTCCATGCCAGAATGGATCGTCCGTGGTGGCGAGGGTGAAGATGCCTACAACACGCAAGGTCAGGTATATAAAGTTGTGCGACGATATCTTCTGGGAAAGGTTGATCAAGTGAAGACTCGCATGCAGGACAGTTCCGACGGTTGCTTGCAGGTCACTGGCGGCTCGTGGCAAGACGGCAATTTCGATAACGTCGCTATTGACGCGAGGGAGTCGTCCCTGAAGCAGCCTGACATGAGGGGCAGCCTTATCCACCGGGGCACCGATGAATCCCATGTTCAGCCCCAGCGGGCGGAATGAGCCGTTACTGCTCTGGGCGAGCAAGGCATATTGTGGCGTCTGGACAGAGTACTGTGTGGGCGTGAGATATGGTCCGAGATGCTCCTGAAATTCCTGGTTGAGTTGCTGCGTGGTATTACTTATGACTGAAGACGATACCAGGTTGGCAAGGCTACGGACCACGATGTCTCCGTTCTGGGAGTAGGTGTTGAGGGTACCGCGCAACCCCGCCGTCATCGCTACTTCTGAGTAGAGTGGCACAGCGCAGACAAGCATCACAGCAGCTAACATACCTGCACCGGTCATCAGGAGCAAACCCCATGCCTGGCGCACTCGCTGCAGGCCTAACGTTACGCTTGAGAGAAGTAATATCCAACCACTACTGCCCGGAACCGATTGTGGTCTATGAGCCATCGTAACCTCTCTTCTTGGGAGATCACTTCCTAAAAAAACGCCAGGCTTTCAGCATCCTAAAACATCTCTTATGCTGTGATGATGCGGCCATCGTGGATGTTGAGCACGCGATCAGCTGCTTCGACGATGACCACATCATGGGTCGCGACAAGCAGGCCGATGTGCAAGTGATGAGCGGTGTTGCGCAGCAGGGCGACGACGCCCCGTCCGGTTAGCGAGTCGATATTGCCTGTTGGTTCATCGGCGACAATGAAGCGCGGGGAATGCACCAGCGCCCGCGCCAGGGCGACACGCTGCTGCTCGCCGCCTGACAGCTCCAGGCCGCGATGGTGGGCACGCTGGGCGAGTCCTACATGCTCCAATGCCTCGCGTGTCAGCTTCTCACGCCGATCCGCTGCCACGCGCTCCAGCTGCAGGGGTAACTCAACATTTTCTTGCGCCGTGAGCGATGGGAAGAGATGGGCATTCTGAAACATCATGCCGATGCTCTCGCGGCGCAATCGCGCTCGCTCTGTCTCACTCAGCCTGGCCAGGTCCTCGCCCAGGATGAACACCTGCCCCTGGGTTGGGTTATCCAGCCCGATGAGGATATTGAGCAGGGTGGTTTTGCCTGATCCAGAGCGACCCCGCAGGGCGACAAGCTCTCCAGGCTGTATGCGCAGGTCGATGCCGCGCAATGCACGCACAATACCGCCTCCGCCATGGAAATCGCGGGTCACGCCACGTGCCTCGGCAATTGCTGTAGCTACAGCCTGTTCCATGCTTATGCCTCACTCTCTGCTGGCTGGCTATTGCCGTTGGATTGTGCAGTTATGGGCCAGAGTTCCACGTGATCGGCAGCGTAGCGTACCTCCGCCCGTCCATTGAACGGGTAGTATTCGGTGGCCTCTTTCGGCAGTTGCAGCCGTCCGGCGCGGTCAATCAAGATTGACTCGTGGTGGGTCTGGCTTGGCAGGCCGATGATGGCGCTGGCGGCAGGCATGTCTTCGCTCACGGCAGCCAATGGCGCTTCACGTCGCACCGTTTCTGTACTTGTGCGACCATCGCGGATCGCAATCGTGCGATCCACGACTGAAGCAATTGCGACATCGTGTGTCACAAGGATGATCGTCAACCCGAGCTGGCGATTGAGCGCGCGCAGCAGCGTGAGTATTTCGCTGGCATTGACCGAATCCAATTCACCCGTTGGCTCATCG
>Ga0187846_10001530_pt1 | contig 13023 bp, 9 predicted proteins | sample TC_taG_FD_161473 | JGI IMG/M metagenome (GOLD analysis project Ga0187846, IMG submission 161473) | Biofilm microbial communities from the roof of an iron ore cave, State of Minas Gerais, Brazil - TC_06 Biofilm (v2) | ecosystem: Environmental > Terrestrial > Deep subsurface > Cave > Wall biofilm ...
GGTTAGAGCGACGGTCTCATAATCCGTAGGTCGTTGGTTCGAGTCCAACCGCCGCCACCAGATTCCCACGAGGTCCTTCGCTCCGCTCAGGATTTCGCCCGCGGTCTCCCCCTTCGCTGCGCTCAGAGTCACGCCCGCGAAACGGCTCAAGTTCGAGTCCAACCGCCCCCACCACATTCACTGCCAGCGCGGCTTGTTCGTGTTTCGGAACAGCCCCAAGCTTCTCGTTGACAGAGTTCGCCGCGGGACTATAATGCGCGCCTACGCGGCCCGGACTCGGCTCCGGCCTCGTACCAGCTTCCCCTCGGAACAATTCCATCGCCGTCCGCCGCAACGGACCTGTCCCGTTGACCGCACGGAAGAGGTGAACATGGAGATCTTCGTGGACTTTGGTCTCTTCGAGATCCTAGCAGCGGTGGGGCTCGCTGCCCTGTCTCGCTCGATCTACTCCCGGCGCGCGCTCGGGATTGCGTTTCTGGTCGTGAGCGCGGCGGCGCCGGCGGCGATTCTGTGGACGGCATCGAACTCGATGCAGCGCGGGATCGCGGTCGTGTGCCTGGCCACGACGCTGGTCAACGTCGCTGTGGTCGCGGCCGTGCTGCAAAGCGGCAGTGTTCCGCGGCTGAGAATTCCGCAGCGCAAGCGCCCACAACCATCAGTTCCGCTTCCCCAGGAAATATCGGCCCCCGATGTGTCGAAGTAGAACCCGGCCCGGCCCGCAAGGGCGATGTGAAATCGCAGGAGGTGCGCAATGCCCGATGTTCATGAGCAAACGAAAACGATGAGACTGGCGTTGACCAACGACAAGGCGGCCGCGCCGCTTGATCCGCTGCGGCCGGGAATGCCGGCGCTGGATTCCATTCACGACGACAAGACCGTGATCACGCCAACCGCCGGAGGGCCCAGCTATCGCATCATCAAAACCACCGAGGTGGACACCTACGAAAGCACGCCCACGGCGAAGGCTTTGGCGAAAGTGCTGAAGGGAGCGAAGGCTCCGTCGAAAACGGCCGTGGCCAAGGCCGCGAAGCCCACACCAGCGGCCAGCGACAATTTTGCCGGCACCGCACGCAAGGCGGCGAAGCTTTCGACCGCCACCGCTCCCATGGAGAACTTCGCGGACGTGAGCGCGCTGATCGCGACGCTGCCCTCGGTCGACGCCATGGTGAAGCTCAACATTCCGACGACTTCCACGTCGGACCGCGTGTCGCAGGAGAAGCGCAATGTTCACGTCACCGGCTTTCTGTTTGCCGCCAGCCGCGAGGCCGACAACGATTTCCACATGATTATCGGGCGCGATCCGAGCGTGCCGGCGCAGGAGATGTACATGACGATGGAGCTTTCGGGCCTGCCCCCGACGAACTTTCCGGCATTCCCGGCGCTGAGCGCGGCCCGCGCGGCCTTCACGCAGTTCTTCGGGGCGGCCAACCTGCCCGGCGCGGGATATCATTTCTATCAGCCGCCGGTTCCGGTGGTGATCGAGGGATCGCTGTTCTTCGACGCGACACACGCGACGGGGCAGGCTCCGGGCCCGCCCAGCTTGAAGAGCCGCATGCCGACGATCTGGGAAGTGCACCCGGTATCGAAGATCAAGCTGGGACCGTAGACTGAGCCAGAGATCCCTCGTGCCGTGATGGAGGAGATATGCCGGGAGCACGAAAAAAGAAGAAGCCTGCGACCCAGGGTGCTTCCGGCCTGTCGCAAATGCGGCCGGGGATGCCGGCTCTCGACAGTATCGAAGAAGTGAAGGATTTCGTCTCGCCGCAGGGCGTGCACTACAAGATCCTCAAGACAACGGAAACGGACGCTTACGATCCGCCCCTGGCGACGAAGAAGAGCGGGTTCAAGCCGAAGCGAAAAACGCAATAATCCCCGATGCCGTCGAGTTGCCTAGCTCCACGCCAGCGTGGTCATGGAGTCCGGTTCCAGCGCGACTTCGGCGCTCGCACTTCCCAGGCATAGGGTTACCGATTGCGCCGCTCCCGAGTTCGTCAGCACCACCACCCGCTTCCCCTCCGGATTCTCAAACGCCGCATGACTCACGCCGGGAAGACTTCCTTCGGAATCAAAGCGGCGTGCGCCACGGCGAATCGCGCGCGCAAAGTGCGCCAGCGTCCAGTACTGGCCGCTGCGCGTGATTTCTTTCGTCCTGGAGTCGATGGTCACCATGCCGCCGCACGAGAACGGGCCGATATTGGGCCGGCCTTTCTCGTCGAGCGCCAGGTTCCAACCGGTGATGCCCTCACACCAGTTGCGCAGCGCTCCGGTGAAAAGCACCCCCCACTTCGCCCACTCGGTGAGGTAGTGCGGAGATGTGTAATCCGGACCGCCTTCGGTCCAGTACATGTCGGCGTCGGGATGAATTTCGTGAACTTTGCTTACCATCTCGGGCTTGCCGACGTATCCGTGCCAGGCCACAGCGTTGCAATACTTGCGCAGGTCGGGATTGTCCAGCTCGGCGATGGCGCGGCCCCAGAGGTTGTAGTTGTGGTCGAGAATCCAGATTTTCGTGTCGAGGCTATGGTCGCGCAGCGCCGGCCCGAGGTGATCGGCGACGAACGCGATTTCATATTCCTGCGCCCAGATGCAGGCCGGCATTCTCCCGTCCTGATCGGTGTCGACTTCGTTCTGCACCGTGACCGCCTGCACGGGCACGCCTTCACCAGCGTAGCCTTGCAGGAATTTCAAGAAGTACTGCGCATACTCAGGAAAGTACTTTTTGCGCATGGAACCGCCCAGCATCGAGCCTCCGGCTTTCATCCAGCCGGGCGGGCTCCACGGCGAGGAAAACAAGAACAGGTCTGGATTTGCCTGTCGCGCCTCGCGAAGCATGGGGAGGATGTATTCGCGGTCGTGTTCGATGGAAAACCGCTTCAGACCTGGATCGGGCCCGCCGTCGTCATAGCTGTAAACCTTCGTTGAATAATCGCTAGCGCCCATGCAGGTGCGGCAGAGGTTCAGCCCCATCTCCGAAGGATGAAAGAGCTCGTGAAAAAGCGGCTCGCGCGCTGACGGCGAGAGCTGGTTGAACATGTAACAGGATGCGTCGGTGAACGCGGCACCGAATCCGAGGGTGGCCTGAAACTTCTTGCCGGGATCGAGAGTGATCGCGTTCTCGGGCTTGGCGGCGGAGGCCGGCTTCCACGTCAGCGAGTCGCCGCGCGAGAATCTCTTCGCGCCGCCGGTGACCCAGACCCCGATTTCTCGCGCCGACTCCGCGGCCAGGGCGGAAACCGGCTGCCACAATGTTGCCGTTGCCGCGCTTGCCAGTCCTAGCGCTGAGATTTCGAGGAACTCTCTTCTCGTCGCTTGCGATCGCATTCGGTCTCCTTCAGCAGTTGCAGGTTGGGGTGGTTGTCCGGGAGAATGTTTCCGCGCTGACATCCGATCACGGCGCGGCGTCTCGACGCAAACAAGGCCCGGAGGATCCAATGGCCCACAGAACTGCTCTCCTGCTGATTTTACCGGCATGGCTCGTCTGCTGCGCTGTTCCCCTGCATGCGCAGGCCAACGCGGTCGCACCCGCAAGCTCGCCTTGGGTCCTGACGTGGAGCGACGAATTCAACGGTCCCGACGGGTCTTCGGTCGATCCGGCTAAATGGGTGATTGAAACCGGCGGGACAGGCTGGGGAAATCAGGAACTCGAGTCGTATACCGCGCGTCCTCGCAATGTTCACGTGGAGGGCGGGAACTTGGTCATCACGGCTCTGCCGGAAAAGTATGCCGGGAGTGACGGCGTCCTGCGCGACTTCACTTCCGCCCGCCTCAAGACCGAGGGAAAGTTCTCACAGGCCTACGGACGCTTCGAAGCCCGTATCAAGATACCCCGCGGCCAGGGAATGTGGCCCGCGTTCTGGATGCTGGGAGACAACATTTCGAAAGACGGCTGGCCTGCCTGTGGAGAGATCGACATCATGGAAAACATCGGGAAAGAGCCGTCGATTGCGCACGGCTCGATTCACGGCCCCGGATATACGGGCGCTGAAGGACTGGAAGCGCCTTACACGCTTTTCTCCGGTCAGGCATTGGCCGACGATTTTCATCTCTACGCGGTGGAGTGGGAGCCCGATGCCATCCGCCTCTACGTCGACGACCACCTCTACGTCACCCGCACGCCCAAGGATCTGCATCCCGGCTGGAGGTGGGTCTTCGATCATCCGTTCTTCCTTGTGCTCAACCTGGCCGTGGGCGGAGACTGGCCGGGATCGCCCGACGCGACCACCGTTTTTCCTCAAAACATGCTGGTGGACTACGTCCGCGTTTACCGTCGCGGAGGCCGGGACAGGAAGTAGCCGGCCACCCCCCTTTATCCCTCTGAGAGCCAGCCAAGCTATCCGGAATGAACCACTTAAGGTGGGTTACTGAAGTTTCTCGGTAAATCCATAAGTTGTTGTTTCTAAATGCCTTAACTGTTATTCAATTAAGGGAGAACTGTAAGCGACTCCTGCAGCACACTCGTGCCGGCGTGCGGGCCGCCACGATTTTGTTTTTGACTTAATGCCGACGTCTTCACATTCGTGGAAGAGCTTGCCGCTGGCCGCCCGGGCCTTTATTGCCCTGGTGATCGCTCTGGGTATGGCGGCCTTGCTCTATGCCGCGACCCACCAGAACAGCAAGAACATCGCCGAGTTCATCTGTTATCTAGGCGTTGCGATTCTGGCCTCGCGGCTTCGCGTGACCTTGCCGGGCATCACCGGAACGCTCTCGGTGAACTTCCTGTTCATCCTGGTTGCGGTTGTCGAGCTCAGCTACCCGGAGGCGCTCACGCTCGGCGCGGTCTCCATGCTGGCGCAGTGCCTGTATCCGGACCGGCCCAAAGCGATTCAGCTGACTTTCAACGTGTGCGCCGGGGCGGTTTCAACCGCACTGGCGTACATCGTATTCCACCATCCCCTGACTGCCGAACTGGTGGCCAGCCGGCCGCTGGCGCTCGGAGTCGCCGCGTCGACCTACTTCATCGCCAACGCGGGGTCGATCGCCTTCGTGATTTCGTTCACCGAAGGAAGACCGCTCCGGCAGATTCTGGTGGATTGCTACTTCTGGTCGTTCCCTTACTACCTGGTCGGCGCCGGAATCGCCGGCGTGATCTCCTGGTTCAACCAGGCGTTCAATTGGGAGACTTCCCTGCTGTTCGTCCCCGCCATGTATCTCATCTACCGCTCGTATCGCCTGTATCTGGGCAAGCTGGAGGATGAGAAGCGGCACGTGGAGGAAATCGCCGACCTGCACATGCGGACCATCGAGGCCCTGGCTCTCGCCATCGAAGCCAAGGACCAGACCACGCACGACCACCTGCAACGCGTGCGCACTTATGCCATCGAAGTGGCCAAAGAGCTGGGAATGAAAGGGCCGGAGCTGGAGGGTTTGCATGCGGCCGCCCTGCTCCACGACATCGGCAAACTTGCGGTTCCCGAGCACATCATCTCGAAGCCGGGACGGCTCACACCGGAAGAATTCGAGAAGATGAAGATCCACACGGTAGTCGGGGCCGAGATTCTTGAGCGTGTGCGCTTCCCGTATCCCGTCGTGCCGATTGTGCGCGCCCATCACGAGAAATGGGACGGGTCGGGCTATCCGCACGGGCTCAAGGGCGCCGAAATCCCGCTCGGGGCGCGCATTCTCAGCGCGGTCGATTATCTGGATGCCCTGGCGTCGGACCGTCAGTACCGCCGCGCGATGCCGCTTGAGGAAGTGATGCGGCGGCTCTCGGCGGAAAGCGGAAAGTCGTTTGACCCAAGGGTGGTGGATGTCCTTCGCAAGCGTCAACACCATCTCGAGCGCCTGGCGCTCACCAAGCTCGCTGAAAGCGACAACTCGCCGCTGTCGACCGACCTCAAGATCGAACGCGGCCCCGCACCCGCCGCCGGATTCGAAAACGCTGCCGTGGTGGACTCCGCCGGTCGAGAGGCTACCTTTCTGTCTTCGATTGCGGCGGCCCGGCAGGAGGCCCAAGCTCTGTTTGAGTTGAGCCAGGACCTCGGCGCGTCCCTCAGCCTGAAGGAAACGCTTTCCGTCATTTCGGTCAAGCTCAAGCCGATGGTGCCCTACGATGCCATTGCGATCTACATTCAGCGCACCGACGAGTTGGTCCCCGAGTACGTGAACGGCGACAACTATCGCCTGTTTTCTTCCCTGCGCATTCCGGTGGGCCACGGCCTGTCAGGCTGGGTGGCGCAGAACAAGAAGCCGATCGTGAACGGCAACCCCTCGGTCGAGCCCGGATATCTCAATGACCCGCAGAAGTTCAGCACGTTGCGGTCGGCTCTGGCCGTGCCTTTGGAGGGAGTGGCCGGGGTGATAGGAGTTCTGGCTCTCTACCGCGCCGAACCCGACGCGTTCACCTCCGACCACTTGCGGATTCTGCTGGCAGTGAGTGGAAAGATCGCTCTGGCGATTGAGAACGCCCTCAAATACCAGCAGGCGGAGAATTCGGCAACCACCGACTATCTCACCGGGCTCCCGAATGCGCGGTCCCTGTTCATGCAGCTGGACCGCGAGCTGGCCCGCTGCAAGCGCGACAACACCTCTCTTACGGTCATGGTCTGCGACATGGATGGCTTCAAGCAGATCAACGACCGCTTCGGCCACCTGGAGGGCAATCGAGTGCTGCGGCTGTTCGCGCAGGCGTTGCGCGATAGCTGCCGTGAATACGACTACGTCGCGCGCATGGGCGGAGACGAGTTCGTAGTGATCGTTCCCGGACTTGCCAGCGAAAGCGCGGCCAAGAAAGCCGATCAGCTTCGCGCGCTGGCGCGGCAGGCCGGCATCGAGATTTGCGGCGAAGACATTCTCTCCCTGAGCGTGGGCCAGGCGGTTTACCCGCAAGACGGAAAGGACGCCGAACAGCTGCTCAGCGGGGCCGACCGCCGCATGTACCTGGAAAAGCAGAAACAGGCGGTCAACAAAGACCGGCGGGTTCATCCCCGTTTGCGATGCCGGCTCACCATCGAGTTGCGTCCCGAGGAAGGGCAAGGCCCCGTATTCGGCAACCTCACCGACATCAGCCTGGGAGGTTGCTACGTGGAAACCAGCGCCATCGTGAACCCAGGCACGAACATCAAGCTGGTGTTCTCCATCGACGACGGCACTCTGTTTGCCGAAGGCTACGTAGCCAGAATCAACCCCGGGTCGGGGCTTGCCGTGCAGTTCAAGGAAATGAATCGCGAAGCCCGGGAGAAGATGTTCCGCATTCTCGAGTTCGTGCAGAATGCGACCGCTTACTACAACAAGCGCTATCTGCAGAAGATCTTCAACCGCTGATTGCCATCCCTGGCGAAGCGGACTACCGCCGCATCGCCATACGCAGCGAGGTCGTGCGCACGATTTCCGGCCCGATCTCCCGCAGAGGCAGGATCCGGTCCGCCAGGCCGGCACGTGCGACCAGGCCCGGCATTCCCCACACAACGCTGCTGGCTTCGTCCTGTACGAGAATGCGCGCACCCCGACCCTGCAGCGCTTCGCATCCCCGGAGGCCGTCCCGCCCCATGCCGGTCAGGACGACGGCCAGGGCACGCGGCCCGTACGCCTCGGCGACGGATCGAAATAGAACGTCGACCGAAGGCCGGCAAAAATTCTCTTTGTCGCCCCGGTGCGTACGCAGACGAATGATGCCCTCCCGGTTCTCGACCACCATGTGAAAGTCTCCCGGAGCAATGAAGACGCAGCCGGGGGTGAGCAATTCGCCGGACTGGCATTCTCTCACCGGGATCGCGGATTTGGCGGAAAGCCGGACGGCCAGCAGCGAGGTGAATGTCGGCGGCATGTGCTGCGCAATCACGATTGGAACTCCCAGTCCGGCGGGCAGCGACGGCAACAAAGTCGCCAGCGCGTCCGGTCCCCCGGTGGAGACGCCGATTGCGATTACGTGCGGTGTTACCGGCAAGGCTGCGCGATGGATGGGGCGCGCTTTCGACGCGGGAAATTTCACGACCTCTTCCGGCAAGGACGCCAAGGCCAACTCGGGCAGGCCGCAGAGGGCGCGTATCCTGGGAACAAGTTCGCGGGACACGGCCTCTGAAGTTGCCAGGGTATCCACATTGCCCGCCTTGGTCACATAGTCGGTGGCCCCCAGGGAAAGCGCCTCCAGCGTGGCCGACACTCCCCGCTCGGTCAGGGTGCTGAAAATGATGATCGGAACCGTGGTGCCCAGCCGGCGGAGCTCGCGTACGGTTTCCAAACCGTCCATCTCAGGCATGTCGATGTCGAGCAGAACCATGTCAGGCTTGAGCGAGGAGAACTTGGCAAGTGCAATGCGGCCGTTGGGCGCAGTGCCACAAACTTCCAGGGCGGGGTCGAGGGAAATGGCGTCGGCCAGCGCCTTGCGAACCACGACCGCGTCGTCGACCACCAGCACCCGCTTTTTTGTGCTGTCGTGCATAAGCTCGCGCCTTCGGCTCCGGCTCACCTTCCCTTACTTGCCGGCGCGAGCCGCCGTGGACAGCGCACGCGGCGGCGCTGGAGAAGGGGCTGGGCTGGTTGCCGGCATTCCCTCGCCGATCCTGAATTGTGCGACCAGGGTGCGCAGCTGCACCGCCATCTCCGCCAACTCGTTGGCGGCCTTCTGCGATTCCTGCGCGCTGGTCGACGTACCCTGCGCGGCGTGCGCCACGCCTTCGATGTTGTGGGTGATTTCTCCGGCCCCTTTGGCCGCGTCCGTCACGTTGCGCGACATCTCGCTGGTGGTTGCGCTCTGCTGCTCCACCGCCGTCGCGATCGTCCCTGAAATGTCGTTGATCTGGCTGATCACCCCCGTGATCGTCCCGATCGCCTCCACTGCCCCCTTGGTATCGCTTTGGATGGTGGTGATTTTGTGGCTGATGTCTTCGGTCGCTTTCGCGGTCTGCTTGGCCAGTTCCTTCACCTCGTTGGCCACCACCGCAAACCCCTTGCCGGCCTCGCCGGCGCGCGCCGCTTCAATGGTCGCGTTCAGGGCCAGCAGGTTGGTCTGCTGCGCGATCGAGGTGATCACCTTGATCACTTCTCCGATCTCCGCCGAAGACTCGCCCAGCTTGCCCACCGTGGCATTGGCCGCCTGCGCCGTCTGCACCGCATTGGACGCCACGCACGCCGCCTCGTGCGCATTGCTAGCGATGCTTTGAATCGTGGTCGTCATCTCCGTCGCCCCGGTCGACACGCTCTGCAGGTTCTGGCTCACCTGCTCCGTCGCCCGCGACACCACGTTGGCCTGGGCCGAGGTCTCTTCGGAATTGGCGCTGATCTGGTGGCTGGTGGCCGACAGTTGCTCGCTGGCGCTGGCCACGTGCTGGGCCGTCTCGGCAATCGAGTGAATCACAGAATGCAAGTTGTTTTTCATGTGGTTCAGGGCCACACCCGCCCTGCCCAACTCATCCTCCGACGTGATGGCCAGATCCTCAACCGCGAGATTATTCGCCGCGAGCTCCTGGATCATGTCCACCATGCGGCTGGTAGATACCGCAATGCCGCGTGCGATGAGCAAGGCCACGGCCAGCCCCAGAGCCAGCCCGACGCCGCACAAACCGAGAATCACGACTTTCCCCGTGGCCACGGCGACGTCCTGCGCCCGGTCGACCTCTTTCTTGGTCTTCCTCAGATGATCCGTGAACGCCTGGAGCGCCCGGTCCAGCGCGTTGTAAGCCGGCGCGCTCTGGACGGCAAGAACGTCGATCGCTTCCTTGGTTCTTCCCGCCTTGCGCAGCTCAACTTCCTGCTCCCCGGCGCGGGCGTAAGCGGTGTTGGTGCGTTCCACTTCCGCCAGCAGATGCTTGCCTTCCTCCGAGTACACCTTCGGGGTGAGCTTCTCCAGCCCATCTTGCATTTCCCTCTTGCCCTCGTTGTAGCGTTCCAGCATGCTTGCCTGGCCGGTGAGCAGAAAGCCGCGGGCGCCGGAGCTTTCCTTCATGGCCGCGGCGCCAAGCAGGAGGACCAGGTCCCGTTCGTCTACCTTGCGATCTACTTCAGCGGCCGCGGCGTCCAGCTTGATGATCGTGACGTAGGAAGCCAGGCCGAGTCCCATCAGGATCGCCAGCAGCAGCCCAAACCCGACCGTCAACTTCATTCTCAGACTCATCTTGTCCACGATCGATCCTCCGACATCAGTGCGTTCTGCAGCGTGACCCGAGCGGCCGGTCCGGAACAGCCCTGGCACACGGCTCGGTCGAGTTCCCACAGAAGATTCATCGGCGGCTGCCGGCTGAGTCTTTAGCCCTGAGCCCTGCGGGAGTGCGGAGCGCGCGCTGGGGTGAGAGCAGGCAAGGATCGAACCGGCGTCCCCCAACGGCTGCACTGCCGGCAGAATCTAGCCCGACGCCGACTCGGTCAGTTCGACCTGGCAGGCCCTTCGCGTGTTGAGAACGAGCATCAGCCGGTCGCGCAGCTTGTGCACCCCGAGGATCATGGACCGCACGTTGCCGGTCAGAGTCTCGGGCGGGAGCTCGAACGTGGATTCATCGGCCTCGACGACATCACCAATCTCGTCCACCAGGAAGCTGATTGCCCCGTCGCCGGTGCGCACCACGACATTCATGGGCAACTGGCCGTCCGGCCGTGGGTTGAGCCCCATGTGCCGTCGCAGGTCGATGGCGGTCACGATCTGCCCGCGCAGGTTGATCATGCCCTCGATGACCGGCGGCGCCAGAGGGACCCGCGTCATCTCCTGGTAGCGGATCACCTCCTGCACCTCGGCCACGCAGACGCCAAACATGCTGCCTTCCAGAAAAAACGTGCAGTACTGCTGAGGCGGGTTCATGAGCTATCGTTCTCCTCCGGCCCTGGCCTCGAAAAAGCCCGGGGCTGCCGCCCGCACGATGGCAGGAACATCGAGCAGTTCGGTCACGCGCCGCTGGATCACGAATGACCCCGCCACACCGGCATGGCCGCTGAACGACTGCACCTGTGCCTTGCCCTCGGCAATGTCCACGATGCGGTCCACCAGAAGCCCGGCTGTGCGCGCGCCTTCGGAATAGACCACGACCTGCACCATGCCGTTGCCCGCCGGGCTGCAGTCTCCTTCGGCCACTCCCAGGAATTGCGAGAGCCGGATGAGCGGAATGATTTCGCCGCGGTACTGAATCACCTCCTGGCCTCCGGAGCGCTCCAGGCTGGAGGCCGGGAACTCCTCCAGCCGGGCCACGGCGGAGAGCGGCATCGCCTGGTGGCCGTCGCGTCCGCATTCCACGAGCAGCCATGACTGCTGGCTCGCGGCCGCTGCCAGCACGCTCGCCCTGCCCTTTTCGCCTAGACCCGACTCGCCAGGTTCGGCCATTACGTTGGCTCGATGGGCCAGCCCAAGCACATCGAGAATCAGGGCGACGCGCCCGTCGCCCATGATGGTCGCGCCGGAATAAATGTCGAGACCCTTCAACAGCCCTCCCACCGGCTTGACCACGATCTCCTGCGTGTCCAGGATGTCGTCCACGACTAAGCCGAACAGCCGGCTTTCGGCCTGCAAGACAAGGATCGTGACGCCTTGTGGCTCATTGCAGTTGTCGCCAGGCAGGACCGGGTCCGAACCGTTCGCAGGCACCAGAAGGTGCTCCAGATAAACGATCGGCAACAGCCGTCCGCGCAGGCGGTACACCGGCACTCCCTGCACCATCTCGACTCTGTTGGTTGACTCCAGCCGGACTAACTCCGTCAGACTGACCTGCGGGATGGCGAAGCGCTCGCCGCTGCTGCGCACCACCAGCGCCGGAATGATGGCCAGGGTGAGCGGAATCTTCACCCGCACGGTCGTACCCTGGCCCGGAGTCGATTGCACGTCGACCGTGCCGCCGATTTTCTCCACATTGGTCTTGACCACGTCCATGCCGACGCCGCGCCCGGAGACGCTCGTCACCTTTTCCGCGGTAGAGAACCCGGGCAGGAAAATGAGCCCGAACACGTCGCGGTCCGGCAGGAGAGGCGACTGTTCGGCAGTGAGCAAACCCCGCTCGACGGCTTTGGCGCAGATGCGCTCCCGGCTGAGCCCGGCGCCGTCGTCGCTGATTTCGATGTTGACCTGGCCGCCCTCATGGAAGGCACGCAGGGTCAGGCAGCCGCAGGCCGGCTTGCCCGCCTGCACGCGCGCCGCGGGCAGTTCGATCCCGTGGTCCAGCGAGTTGCGCACCAGATGGGTGAGGGGATCCTTGATGGCCTCGATGATGGTGCGGTCCAGTTCCGTCTCTTTGCCCACCATCTCGATGCGCACTTCCTTGCCGCAGCCCCGGGCCAGGTCGCGCACCGTGCGCGGAAACTTGTTCCAGATGTTGCCGATGGGTTGCATGCGGGTCTTCATGACCTCTTCCTGCAGCTCGCTGGCGATCAGATTCATGCGCTGAGAAATGGCCTGGAAGCTGGTGTCCGGGGTGCTGTTGGCAAACTGCAGCAGTTGGTTGCGCGTGAGTACCAGTTCCCCGACCAGGTTCATGAGCTTGTCCAGCAGCGCGATGCCGATACGCACCGTTTCCATGCCGGTCTCGCGCGACTTCGACTCGATGATTCGTTGCGCCGTCGCCACATCGCCCTGGGAGCAAACTCCCATGGAGATCAGAATCTCACCCAGCTTGCGCCGGTCTCCGCGCTCCTGGTCCTGCAGAGCCACCTCCAGCTCCTCGAGACTGATGTTGCCGCGCTCGACCAGCAAACCCCCGATTTTCCCGCCTACGGCGTGATGCTGGCTGTTTGGAGATTGCGCGGTGGGAGCAAACACGGGCCCAGACGCGGCCGCTTGCGTTTCGAGAATGCGCGGCGTCTCAGAGGCAGCCGGGCAGGCGGTTTCAGCCGCCGCTTGCGCTTGCCTCTCGGTCGCCGGCGCGGGCGCGGATGGGGACTCTGGACGCGCTGTTGGCGCCTCGCCTTCCTGCAGGCGCTTGAGTTCTTCCCGCACCTCCGGGTAATCATTGTCGCCGTCGGTTTCGCTGGCCTGAATCGCCGCCAGCATGCGGCGCACCGCATCGACCATCGTCAGCAGTCCGCTGGTCACTTCCGCCGTCAGCGAAACCTTGCCGTCCCGCAGGTGCGAGAGCAGGTCTTCCCCGGCATGCGCAACCTTTTCGAGATGCCCAA
>Ga0187846_10001531_pt1 | contig 13011 bp, 8 predicted proteins | sample TC_taG_FD_161473 | JGI IMG/M metagenome (GOLD analysis project Ga0187846, IMG submission 161473) | Biofilm microbial communities from the roof of an iron ore cave, State of Minas Gerais, Brazil - TC_06 Biofilm (v2) | ecosystem: Environmental > Terrestrial > Deep subsurface > Cave > Wall biofilm ...
ATTTTCAGAATGTCAAGGAGCCCGTCGCAGTTATAATCGCCTGCCGCCACTCCCATGCCCGACTGATTACGTCCGTCAACGCTCGTCCCCACCCCAGCGATCATTCCTCCTTCGGTGAACGTGCCATTACCGTTGTTCCAGAAAAGATAGGCGGCCTCACTGTCATTCGAGACGTAAATATCAGGCCAGGAGTCGTTGTTGAAATCCCCCACAAGGACGCCAAGTCCGAAACTTGGAGGAGCCTTGACGATACCGGTCTTGTCCGTAACGTCGGTAAAACTGCCGTCGCCGTTATTTCGATAAAGATAGTTTCTGGCCTTCTTCAATCCCCTCGGGCCGCAATTAACCGCCATTCCACGGTATATGCAGTTCGACGCACTTTCATTGGGCAGTGGCGCAGTCTTCAGATCAAAATCGATGTAGTTGGCAACAAAAAGATCCAGAAACCCGTCACGATCATAGTCGAGAAAAGCGCAGCCGGCACCCCAGCGTGTCTCCGGGACTTCCAAGCCTGACTTCTTGGTTACATCCGTGAAGGTACCGTCGCCGTCGTTGTGATACAAAACGTTCTGACCCCAATAGGTCACAAAAAGGTCGTCGAAACCATCGTTGTCATAATCTCCGATACAAACCCCTTGCCCCCATCCCCCCTTTACGAGGCCGGCTTTCTCAGTAACGTCAGTAAACGTCCCATCGCGATTATTGTGGTACAAACGGTTGGTGGGCCGGGGTGACACGGTCCCCTCGAGGGTGGTCCCGTTAACCAGGAAGAGATCCAGCCACCCGTCGTTGTCGTAGTCGAAGAACGCCGCGCCGCATCCCGTCGTTTCCAGGATATACTTCCACGTGGTCCGGCCTCCAAAAATGGTAGGAGCGGTGAGGCCCGCGCGTGAAGCAATGTTCTCAAACTTCACGGGAAAAGGAACGGCCTCGGGCAGTTCCCGCCCCGAGGCGATTCGGTGACCAGCCAATGCAACGCCACTTCTTACAAGTCCGTCCAAGAACGTGCGACGGTTCATTCGTCAATGGACCCCCGCAAGTTGGCAGGTACCATATTCCCGAGCCAACTTCAGCTCGCTTTCGAGTCGCTTCCTATCCCCGAGGTGAGTTAACGTATCGGCAAGGGCACAGTGCGCCTGCGCATCGCTAGGCCTGATGGTGATCACCGCTTGGTACTCTCGAGCCGCACCCTGCCAGTCTCCCTGGTGTGCCAGCGACGTGCCATAATTAAAGTGAACCTGGGGATTGGATGGTTCCTGACGCAAGGCCGCTTCAAAGGCTTCGTTGGCCCCTTTCCATTGGCCGGCGGCGCTAAGCGCAATGCCCAGGTAGTGGTTGGCGTCGGCGAAGTCAGGTTGTGAATCGAGCGCCGACCGCAACTGTTTGATCGCTTCTTCGACATTTCCCTTCTTCAGGGCTGCGATTCCGCTGTTCGTATCCCGAACGGCAGCGATGTGTTTGTTATCCTTGTCGGTTTGCTCCTGCGCCAGTCGAAATTCTGAAGTGGCACCCGGAATGTCACCGGTCCGGCGCAAGGCCATGGCGAGCGTTTGGTGAATGGTGGGATTGGACGGATCGAGCCGGACGGCTCGCCGTAGCTCAACGACCGCATCCTGAGGCCGGGTCTTGACCAGTGCGGCGCCGTACCGCGCACACAACTCAGCATCCTCAGGGTCCAAGCGCGCGGCCCTTTCGTATTCCTGAAGTGCCTGGGCGGAGTTCCCCATCTGGTCCAGTGCCTCGGCCAGGTGGAAATGCGCCCGGGCCATGTTGGGAGACATGCGGATGGCCGTCTCTAACTCCTCGACGGCTTCCTTGAGCTGATCGTTCCGCCTTAAGGTGTGCCCTAATAGAGCATGAACTGGCGCCGAGTCCGGCTGCAAGGCGAGAACTTGTCGATAGATCTGGATGGCCGCGGCGTTATCCCCCTTGTCGCGCATAGCTTGCGCCAGGTTCTTCAAGGCATCGACGAACTTGGGATCGAGCGAAACTGCCTTCCGGAACTCCGCAATGGCCCCATCCAGGTCTCCGCCCTCGTGGAGAGCAACACCCAGATTGTTATGGGACTCGGCGGAATTTGGGTCGGTGGCTACTGCCTGGCGGAACTCGACTAAGGCCTCAACCTGGTCCCCGGTTCGAGCGTAGAGCAACCCCAGCTCATTGTGGACCGAAGCTGTGCCGGGGCGCTCCTGAGCCGCCTCGCGAAGATTCAGAATCGCCCCCGGAATGTCACCTGTTTGAGCCAGGGTGAATCCCAACTCTCTCCGAGCTTCAGGAAAGTCCGGACGTAATTCCAGCGCAGCCTTCAGAGCTTCTGCGGCACCGGAGTGGTCTCCCTTCAGGCCTAGGGCGGCTCCCAAATTATAGAGAGCGTCCGGGTAACGCGGGTTCAGTTGCAGCGCCTTGTGGAGTTCCTCGATGGCTTCCGCGAGGTGACCTGTTCTTCCTAAGGCAAAGCCATAATAGTTGTGCGCCTGGTCGGAACGGGGGTTCTCCCTCACCGCCTGCTCCAGGAGCGGCAAGGCCTGTTGAATCTGGCCCTTTTCGAGCAGCCCTATTCCTTGCGCCAGAAGAGCGGGCACCCCGTCATGGGTCTGACCTCTCCCGAGGCTGCAGGCAATCAGAAGCGCTAAGATCAGGAGAAACGCTGCTCTCAAAAGTAGAAGTGTATACCCAATTGCATGGTCCGCATACCCTGAGAGATTGAATGTATTTGTCCAGCCGTCGAACTATCCGCACCCGTGTCAGGGCCGCCCAAGTTTACGTAGTTGAAAGTGTTGAGCAGTTGCCACTGAAACTGAAAGCGCTTGGTTTCGGTCAGCTTAATGTCCCTTGCTAACGCCCAGTCGGCATCGAAGAACCCCGGTCCGCGAAGGATATTCCTCGCCGCATTCCCCACTTGGTAAGGTGCCGGCTGGACGAAAGCCTTCGGGTTATACCAAAGTGAGGCACTAGGATTACTTACGAATCCAGACCCGATCCGATCAGGACGAAGCGTGCAGCAGTTGGAGTTGAGAAGGGATTGGTCGTTCCACGTTATTGTCAGAGGAGCGCCCGACATATAGCGAGTGATGCCGGACCATTTCCAACCCGATACCAGGGCATTGACCACTTTGTTGCTATTGGCGAGAAACTTTTGGCCGCTTCCGAAGGGCAATTCCCAGACATGACCGATCGAAAGGACCAGGGCACGGTCGTTATCCTGCACAGCCCGGTCGCGGTTGGAATTGAACGGATAGAAAGCGTTGTGCAGGCCGAAGTCATACGACTTTGACCAAGTTACAGCCGAGGTCAACGTGAAGCCCTGCGAGTAACGTTTCACAAAGTTGATCTGCAGGCCCTGGTAACCGGAAGTGCTCTGATTGCTCTGATTGTAGGCTGGAGAGTAGTAGCCGTATGTCGGAAAGTAAGCTTCGTTTTCGCGGATGTCAAGACCGGGACCGGGGCGAGACGCATTATAGTTCACGCGGTAGAACAAGTGCCGAGTCGCATTACCCACATACGCGGCAGAGAGCGTGGCGTTGTTTCCGAAGTAGTGCTCGACGGTGAGGTTCCATTGATCGACCGAATTGGTCGGGTTATGGGGGTCCTGGCCGAAACCGGCTGAGTCGACCGGAGTAGGATACTCCCCGGGATTGCCCGCCGCGGCCAGGAGGTCGAAGCCGGAAACAAACGGCGGAGGCTGCTGCTGGAAAGTCATCAGCGGAAAGAAGGGATTGTTCTGGGTCAGGTCTTGGCGGCTGGCGTTAGGCCAGTCGTTGGTAATCGCCCCGAAGTTGGCGCCATAAAATCCGATAGGGTAAGCCTTTCCATAACCTGCCCGGATGACGGTCGCCGGAAAGACCTTGTAGGCCAGCCCGACCCGCGGGCCGAAGTTCCACCAATTATTCTTGACGTTTGCCGTGGCGCTCACGCCGTCGTAGTTGGAAACGATCGAATTACTGTTGGTGAAATTGAAGTTGGCAATCCCACCCTTAAAGGGCGAAGTGGGATATCCGATATAGTCGTATCTCAGCCCGAGAACGGCAGTAAACTTTGGCGTGACGTGCCAGGTATCCTGGATGTAGAAGGCATCGCGCTTCTGGTTCGCTGCCGGCAGATTGTTAGCATAAATAACTCGCCCGAAATTGCCCGCATCGCCTAACAGAAAGGCCGCTACGCCCAGCCCCGAGCCGTTAACTCCATTGTCCCCTGTGAGGCTCTGGGGAAAGCCGTTACCGCCGCAAACACCGGTGTTGACGCATCCGTACTCGCCCTGCGAAGACGTGTCGCGGCGGTGGTCGTTGGCGAAATCGATTTCCGTGCCGAATTTGAGGGTGTGCCGGCCCCGGGTCCAGGTTACGATGCCGACATAGTCGTAATTACCCTCGTTATCGATTTGGTGGTTGTGCGTCGTGTTGCCGATCTCGAACCCTCCCACCGGCCCACCCACGATAAATCCCGCCAGTCCTCCACAGGCCGGGCAGGCGCTGTTCAGCCCCTTCAACCCGACGGCCTCGGAAGCTGCCGCGCTCTGATCAAGGGCGTTGATGGAAGTTCGATAAATCATGTCGCCAAACCGCACCTCTGCCACGAAGCTTGGCGTAAAGACGTGCACGTAGTCGACGGTGATGAAGTCGGCCGACCCGGTCGTCAAACTACAATACGGCAACGCCAGCGGAGGCGCACTACCCGAGCCAAAGGCTGACACATTGGTGCATCCCCCGTTTCCCCAATTGTGGGTGTACCGGCCAAAAAAGCGATTGGAGTTGTTCACAACATAGTCCAAGCGCTCATACTGGGTATTTTGACTGGTGAGGGACCCGAGCGAAGCGACGAAATTGTTGTTGTTGCCCGGTTGATTGGGCAGGGGCACAAGGGCCAAGAGGTTTGCCGAAACCGTCGAAATGCGGCCCGTTGGAATGACGTTCCCGGCGAACTGCGTTCGTCCTGAGCCGTCAGGGTTGCCGGTGGTTGGGTCATAAATGGGGTTGGTGGCTGCCAAGGAACTGAAATCCCCGCCCCTGAAGGCCGCAGTGGGCACCGTGGTCAGGATATTGCCTCCCGACCGGATTCGAGTCCCTTGAAAGCCCCCAAAGATGAAAACCTTGTTTTTCTTGATGGGACCACCAATCGTCCCGCCGAATTGATTCCAGACGAAGTGGCTGGTGTTGCTTGTCGCCTCCGTAAATGGGTTGCGCGCCGAAGTGGCATTGACCTGGTTGAATTCGTAACCCGACCCATGCCATTGGTTTGTCCCCCCCTTGGTGGTCAGGCCTGTCACAACCCCTTGGGACTGCCCGAACTCCACATCGTAATTGGACGTTGTGGCCGTCACCTCTTGCAAGGCGTCTAAGGGCGGCACAACACCTGCGGCTCCCCCAATGGGTTCCGTATCGATTGTGCCATCCAGTTGCTGAAAGTTCTGCTGGGAACGCGCACCGTTAACATTTACGGCAAAATAGCCGTCTGTGCCGTTGTTGCCAGGGAGCCCGTTCCCTCCCGGGCTCTCGACCACCCCCGGAAGAAGCTTCACAAATCCCGTGGCGTTATTGTAGGCGGTAGGGATCGACTCTAACGCTGTTGAACTGATCGTACCCGTTATTTCGACCTTCTCAACCTGTAAGGGAGGCGGAGCGCCGGTTACGGTAACTTCCTGCCCCACGTTGCCGACCGCAAGCTTCGGGTCGACCCGGATCGTCCTGTCGATCTCCACGGGAATGTTCGTCTGCTGATACGTCTGGAAGCCCGCCGCGGTGACCGCCAAGCTATAGGTCCCGGCGGTCAAGTTCGAGACAGTATAGTAACCTTCACCGTTCGATGTGACAGTCGTCTGCACACCCGTCGCAGAGTTGGTTGCTGTAAGTTTTGCACCGGGGACCACGGCTCCTGAAGGGTCGGTGACAATTCCCGTGATGGCGCCGTAGACACTCTGTCCCTGCGCTCGAACACTACGCGGCAAAATGTGCCCGATGACGAATAGCGCGAGCAGGAGTAAACACACCTTTCGTCCCATAACTCTTCCTCCTTCGTGTGTTGCTTGCTGTGGCTCCCTCTGAGCAAAAAAGGCCGAATCGCTCAAAAGAAGCAATGTCCGGCTCTGGAATTAGGTTTACCCTGTCCGACGCCCCGCGAGCTTTCAACCGAGCTCGACGGGCCTTCACGCTAATATAGGTGCGAGATAAAGTCAAGAATTATTTTCGGCACGATTGTCGACTATAAATGCGACAAAAGTGTTGACTTCAGTGAGCGGTCGAGAATAGCATCCGTGGAGGTTAGAGGGAGTCGAGATGGGTCTCGTACAGCGGAATTTCCGGAAACTGTTCGATCTGATGGGCCGAGTCGCATTGATCACCGGCGCGGGAGCTGGCTTCGGTGAAGTGATCGCGGCCGGATTCGCAGAATACGGATGTGACGTTGCCGTCGCCGACTTGAACCTCGAGGCAGCCGAGGGAACGGCCGAGAAGGTAACCGCATGCGGCCACCGCTCAGTGGCCCTGCGCTGCGACGTCAGGTCGCCCGATGAAATCGAGGCGATGGTTGACAACACGACTCGCGAATTCGGCACCATCGACATCCTGGTCAATTCTGCGGGTATTTCTCAGCATCAAGCAGCCGTGGACTTGCCGGTGGAAGTCTGGGATCAGGTCATCGGTGTCAACCTGCGCGGCACCTTCCTATGCTCCCGCGCTGCCGCCCGGGTCATGTTGCCCAAGAGCAAGGGATCCATCATCAACTTCTCTTCCATTGCCGGCGTGGTGGGAACGGGCCGAGGGAACAACGTGTATTCCGCCAGCAAGGCAGGTGTCAATGGCCTGACCAAACAGCTAGCCATTGAATGGGCGAGTTCCGGCATCCGGGTCAACGCCATCGCCCCGTGTCAGTTTCGAACCCGGGGACTCCTTGAGGTCATGGCCGATAAGCAATTCGACCCGGAGAAGCTGATGCAGACGTGGATTTCAGGTATCCCTCTCGGGCGAGTCGGCGAACCGGAGGAAATCGTGGGGCCTGCTCTGTTCTTAGCCTCAGATGCGTCTTCGATGGTTACGGGAGTCGTTCTGCCCGTGGATGGCGGCTATCTGGCAAGATAAGTAAACATGGCACAGGATACGAGTTCAGGATCCGCGGTTGAATTGAAGCGGCCAGTCCAGATCGGCATTGTTGTTCCAGACCTCGATCGGGCAACACGGTTGTTGACTTCACTTTTTGGTATCGGCCCCTTCCATTTCATCGAGTGGCCGAACCGGGTAGATTCCAAATACTGCTATCGCGGCAAAGAGGAGCACATCAGGGTCCGGCAGGCATTTGTCCAGCTGGGGCCGTTGGAGTTGGAGCTCATCCAGCCGATTGAAGGGCAGCGTAATGCCTACCGTGAGTTCCTGGAGCAGAAGGGTGGGGGTATTCACCACGTACTATTCGAGGTAGATAACATCGATCAGATTGTAGAGGCGCTCGCGAAACATGGCGTTGAAGTTCTGCAGACGGGAACGGGAATTCGGCCCGGCACGCGATGGTCGCTTCTGGATACCCAGGATCTGGTGGGGTTCTTGGTTGAATTGCGGCATCGCGCTCCTGGATGCGATGGCACATCTATTCCAAAGACCCTTAGTAGTTCGATTCCGAAATAACCTTGGAAGATGGATCACGAAACAATATGGATCGCGAAGGATTTGTATCAGGGCATGACTTTAGTCGTGCCGGAGGGATCTGGGGGGGCGACGGGCTTTAAGCCCTGTCTCCAGCCTGTTCCCCAGCGGCTAAAGCCGGCTTCTATTCGGTCGTGAATCGGCACGACTAAAGTCGTGCCCTGATACAGAAGTGGTTCGATCCTCTGCTACGTTATTTGAGAATCGAACTACTAGTTGCAATTTCCGGTTGTGTCGGAGTTATAGCGTCGGAGGGTCTTATGGAGAAAACGGCTGCGGAGAAGACGGATGTGGGTCTGCTTCTCGAGTTGTACCGCAAGATGGTCGAAATTCGCGAGTTCGAGTTGAAGGTGCAGGAACTTTATCGCAAGGGACTACTGCCGGGCTTCGTCCACCTCTATATCGGAGAGGAAGCGGTGGCCGCAGGTGTCTGTTCCAATTTGGAATCCCAAGACCTGGTTTACAGCACCCACCGCGGGCACGGTCATGCCGTCGCGAAAGGCGTGCCCGCTCGCTCCGTGATGGCCGAGCTTTGGGGAAAAAAAACCGGGGCCTCGGGGGGCCGTGGCGGAAGCATGCACATGTATGCTCCCGACTACGGTTTTATGGGAACCAACGGAATTGTGGGTGCAGGAATTCCGCTGGCTACCGGCGCAGGGCTTAGCGCCAAACTGCGAAAATCCGGCCAAGTAGTGGTCACCTTTTTTGGCGACGGGGCGGTCAATTGCGGATCGTTTCACGAAGGGGTCAATTTTGGTGCCGTGTGGAATCTGCCCGTCGTTTACGTTTGTGAGAACAACCTCTATGCAACCGAAATGGCTTTTCACCGCGCTACCAAGAACACGAGCGTTCAGAGCCGGGCCGCTGCTTATTGCATACCTGGGGTCGAGGTGGACGGCAACGACGTGGCGGCGGTCTACGAGACGGCGAAGGAGGCAATTAACCGGGCCCGGTCGGGTGGAGGCCCAACGTTAGTTGAAGCCAGGACTTACCGTTTTGTGGGGCACCACGAAGGCGATCCGGGAACTGATTATCGCACTGCGGAGGAGGTGGAACAGTGGAAACGCCGTTGTCCCATCAAAACTCTGCAAGAGAAGCTCCTCGACGACGACGTTGAAACTCGGGACTCGATTAGAGAAATTGAGGAAGAGGTTCAGCGCTGGCTTGAGGACGCCGTGCAATTCGCCAAGGAAAGTCCGGAACCCTCCGCTGCGACGGTACTCGACCACGTGTTCTGTTGATCGTTCTCGAGGAGGATAGATGGCGGAAGGAATGCGCGAGATTCGTTATGTTGATGCCGGAGTGGAAGCGCTGCGCGAGGAGATGCAGCGAGACGAAACCATCGTCTACATCGGCCAGGGTATTGGGCCGCGCGGTGGGAATTTTCGTCAAACCCGGGACCTCTGGAAACAGTTCGGCGAAGACCGGCTCCGCGATACGGGCATCTGCGAACTGGGTGCTACGGGACTGGCCATCGGTGCGGCGATGGCCGGAAGTCGAGCTGTTGTTGACGAAGTCTTCCTGGACTTCTCGCTCGAGGCCATGACCCAGATTATCCAACAAGCCGCCAACATCAGTTACGCCTCCAATGGCAAGATCAGAGTCCCTGTCATCGTCCGGGCGGCCATGGGATCGGTGGGAAGCGCCGGCGCTCATCACTCCCACATATTCTATGGTTGGTTTGCCAGCACGCCAGGTCTCAAGGTCGTTACTCCGTCCACGCCTTATGACGTCAAAGGTCTCCTGAAGAGCGCCTTGCGCGACAATGGTCCGGTGGTTTTTCTTGAGCACAAGGGACTTTACAACCTGAAGGGAATGGTTCCGCAAGGAGAATACCTCGTGCCCCTGGGAGAGGCGAGAATCCATCGCGAGGGCAAAGACATCACTCTGGTGGCTGTTTCGAAAATGGTTGGCGTTGCGCTTCAGGCAGCGGCAGTCTTGGAGACGAAAGGTATCTCGGCGGAGGTGATCGATCCGAGGAGCATCGTGCCACTCGATCGTAAGACAATCGCCCGTTCCATTCAGAAGACCGGACGTCTGGCAGTGATCGATGAGGCGCAATCGATGTGCGGTTTCTCGGGCGAGATTCTGGCGTTGGCCTGCGAAGAGTGCTTCGACGCGTTGGACCTGCCGCCCTTCAGGATCTATTCGCTACCGGTTCCCAACCCGTTTAGTCCCCAACTAGAGAAGGCAATGATCCCTTCGGTAGAGCGGGTCGTGGCTGAAATTCGCGAGCGCTTGGACAGCTAATTTAAGGAGGTAGGTAAGGTTCCAACTGAATCCGCAACTGCTCTTGTCGGGAAGCGCACACGGAGCAAGATCGCCCGGAGGCTGCTCCCATTTCTCTGTCTGCTGTACCTGTCCGCCTATCTGGACCGAGCGAATGTCGCGTTCGCAAAGCTCACGATGACTGCGGATCTCCACTTTTCTGAGGCCGTCTATGGGTTTGGGGCAGGAATTTTCTTTATCGGATATCTATCACTCGAAATTCCCGGTGCACTCATCGTTGAGCGTTGGGGCGCTCGGCGATGGTTTGCTCGAATACTCATTACGTGGGGCTTGTGTACGATACTCGTTGGTTTCGTCAGGACACCAACGCAGTTCTACGGGGCCCGGTTCTTATTGGGCGTCGCGGAGGCCGGATTTTACCCGGGCATTATCGTCTATCTGACGCATTGGTTCGCTCGCGAGGATCGTGCCAGGGCCATGGCGGGTTTCATCGTTGCCATTCCAGTCTCGCTTGTGCTCGGGGCGCCAATCTCGGCTTTCATTCTGAGGCTGCATTGGCTGGGTCTTCCGGGTTGGCGGTGGGTCTTCATCCTCGAAGGCCTGCCGGCCATAATCTTGGGCATCGTGACGATCTTCTATCTCACAGACAATCCGCGGGGCGCGATGTGGCTGGAAGCTGAAGAACGCGCCTGGATTACGCAGCAATTGGAGGACGAGAAGGCCGAGAAGAGAATAGCAGGCCGTGTCAGGATTGGGAGCGTTTTCCGTGACAGGAGGGTGCTGCTTTGTGCGATCTCCATCTGCCTCGCCAATCTCGGCAGCTACGTGTTCGTGTTCTGGTTACCCACGACGATTCACAAGGCCTCGGGGCTTTCCCCTGTTCTTTCGGCCTTGTACTCTGCCTTGCCACTTGCGTTCGCTGTAGCATTCGTCTTGTGGTCAGGCCGCTATTCTGACCGCAGCGGCAGGCACGAGCTGCAGACTTCGGCCCTGATGGTCTTGGCAGGTCTTTTCCTCACCTTGAGCGTTATTTCTGGTCAGCCGTTCCCGCTAGTAATGATCTGGCTTTGCCTCACGGCGGGGGCTATCTACGCTTGGCCTCCTCCATTCTGGGTTTTACCGACGTTAATTCTCGGCGAGTCTGCAGGAGCTACCTCAATTGGTTTCATCAACATGATGGCGGCCATGGGAGGGTTTCTTGGACCGGCCATCGTGGGCTACCTCCTGTCAGCGGGCTACTCCAATCGAACGGCGACTGCTGTTCTGTCCACGTGCTTTCTGGGAGCCGCGATGTGCATTCTAGGTGTAAGGGTCAGGCGCAACCGGGGAATAGAAGATACATGATTCCACCCAGGCATTACCGCGGCTGCTCGCCCTCGGGTGGCCCGCTGTTGGGGGGCATCTCGCCCGTTAAGGATTCCAGGAAGGCCTCCAGGTCAGCGCGGTCCTGCCCGCTAAGCCAGATGGATTGAATCTCTTTGTCCCGGTAGCGCACTGGGTTGCCACCACGGATGTAAAACCCGATCACGTCTTGGAGGGTGGCGCGACTACCGTCGTGGAAGTAAGGTGCGGTCAAAGCTACGTTGCGCAGTGAAGGAGTTCTGAAGGCACCCTTGTCCGCTTCGATCCGCGTAATCAGGTAGTGACCCAAGTCAATCGGATCGTCGTTGTCGCCGGTTGGGCCGACGCTATCATTGTGGAACTTGTTGTCGGTAAATAGAGCGTACCCGCTACCCATGCGGTGGCACGTTTCGCAGTTGCCCTCCGCGGGATTGCGAAAAACCTCCAAGCCTCTCTTCGCCGATTCGCTCAAGGCCAGAGGATCGTGCCCGAAAAAGTAACGATCGAAGGGAGAGTTCCCGCACAGCAAGGTTCGCTCGAAGGAGGCAAGCGCCTTTCCTACCTCTTGGTAAGTCATGGGCCCCGGCCCAAACGCCTTTTCAAAGGCTGCGCGATAGCTCGCATCAGCCATCAATCTCTCCACCACACCTTGCAGGGTGTGGGCCATCTCGAGCGGATTCCGCACCGGTTCTTGTGCTTGCGCTTCCAGGCTCGGGGAACGGCCATCCCAGAAGAAGGCCTCGCGATAGGCAACGTTCAACAAGCTTGGGGCGTTGCGCCGCCCCCTTTGCCGTCCGACGCCTTCCGGAAGCTGCTTGCCGTCCGAGTAGGCCAGCGCCGGATTGTGACAGCTCGCGCAGGAAACGGTGTTATCGATTGACAGACGCCGGTCGTAGAAAAGCCTGCGACCCAAGGTGATGGTCGCCTCCGTCGGTGGGTTGTCCGACGGAATGGGGACGGGTGGCAAACCCAGTGGAGGTTTGATCTCGACCGGAGCACCGATGGGCACCGCCAACCCGCCAGCCCGCAATACGACACGGGCGTGAACCAGAAGCCCGCCTACAGCAAAGGCTACACTCAACGTCGCAACCAGAAAGGCTCTTTGTGCCGTCATCACTTCACCGGTCCTTCGAGAACCATTATAGCTTGCGGCGACGGCCGCCGCGATAGGTCGGCCCGGGCCTCCCGGGCCATGATCCCCGCCCTCAGGCCGTAGCGCGGGCGCGTCTCGCCCCCTGTCGTGGGACCGTCTCGCTCCTGCACGGAGAAGACAATGAATGACAACCGCTGCGGATCGAACACGATTGTGGTTGAACGAGCCGGTGGGAGTATAATGCCGTGGCGGAGGACGTCGAAACGGAAGTTCCTCGCTGAAGATCCCTACCCTGATTGACGGAAATCCTTTGCCGGAAGGACTTCTTTTTGGAATCTGAACGTCAAAGACGCGAGAGCGACAAAGGAGGAGATATGAGCAAGGTGAGCTTATGGAGAACAATCTGTCTCGTCTGTGTCTCCTGTGCAGTGGAAGTGATTGGCTCGCCTGCACAGACGTTCAAGACGCTGTTAGACTTCGACGGGGCCGACGGCGCCAACCCAAGTGCCAGCTTGGTGCAGGGCCTCGACGGAAACTTCTACGGGACTACCCAGTACGGCGGGGCCAACGGGCAGGGCACGGTCTTCAAAATCACAGCGGGGGGCAAGCTAACAACGCTCCACAGCTTCTGCGCGCAAACAGGCTGCCCTGACGGCGCCGAGCCTTCCGACGGGCTGGTTCTGGCCACCAACGGAAACTTCTACGGGACAACCCCGTACGGTG
>Ga0187846_10001532_pt1 | contig 13011 bp, 8 predicted proteins | sample TC_taG_FD_161473 | JGI IMG/M metagenome (GOLD analysis project Ga0187846, IMG submission 161473) | Biofilm microbial communities from the roof of an iron ore cave, State of Minas Gerais, Brazil - TC_06 Biofilm (v2) | ecosystem: Environmental > Terrestrial > Deep subsurface > Cave > Wall biofilm ...
CCCAGGATATCCGTATGTCCCGCCCTTTTAGGCCGTCATTGAACAGCCGCCCTAGTGCCAAGTGCTTAGGTCAGCTATACTTGGCTGTCGTCGAAAAGTAGCCGCACCCAAATCATTTCGGGCGGTGGCCGGCGTGGCGAAATTTACGCCAAACTCAGAGCCCTGCGCGACAAATATGCGGACCTGATCCGGCAACGCTTCCCCAAGATCCCACGCCGCGTCTCCGGATATAACCTCGACCAGCTCCTGCCGGAAAACGGATTCCATGTGGCGCGCGCTCTGGTCGGAACCGAGGGTACTTGCGTAACGGTTTTGGAGGCTACCTGCCGCCTAGTGTACAGCCCGCCGGCACGAACGCTTCTGGTGCTTGGCTACTCCGATGTCTACAGCGCAGGGGATCACGTCACGGATGTCCTCGCCTGTAAACCGATCGGCTTGGAAGGTATCGACGATCGGCTGATCGAGGACATGAAAAAGAAACATATGCATCCGGACGACGTTCAGCTTCTGCCCGAGGGCGGCGGATGGCTTCTTGTCGAGTTCGGTGCGGACACGAAGCAGGAATCCGATGCGCTGGCTCGTGGCCTCATGGACGAGCTGAAGGCCCAGCGCAACGCGCCTTCGATGAAGCTGTTTGACGACGCAAAGCAGGAAAAGATGATCTGGGAGATTCGCGAGTCCGGTCTCGGAGCAACCGCTCTTGTTCCGGGCGCTTCGTTAACGTGGGAAGGCTGGGAGGATTCTGCCGTACCACCTGAGAACCTGGGCGACTACCTGCGCGATTTTCGGAAGCTCCTGGATAAGTACGGGTATGGTTGCGATCTATACGGTCACTTTGGCCAAGGGTGCGTGCATACCCGCATTGATTTTGATCTGAAAACGCATGACGGAATCAGAAAGTATCGTTCGTTCGTGCATGCGGCAGCCGAACTGGTGGTGAGTTATGGCGGTTCTCTTTCCGGCGAGCATGGCGACGGCCAATCGCGGGCGGAACTCCTGCCAATCATGTTCGGCACCGAATTGATCGACGCCTTTCGTGAATTCAAGCGAATCTGGGACCCGGAATGGAAAATGAACCCGGGAAAAGTCGTCGATCCTTATCGCGTAGATGAAAATCTGCGGCTTGGAACCGGATACCGGCCGTGGGTTCCCAAGACTCATTTCCAGTTCCCCGATGACTCCGAAAGTTTCGCGCACTCAGCCTTGCGCTGTGTGGGAGTGGGAAAGTGCCGTCACGAGAAGGGCGGCACGATGTGTCCCAGCTATATGGTCACTCACGAGGAGGAGCATTCGACCCGCGGCCGCGCCCGATTGCTCTTCGAGATGCTACAGGGAGACGTCATCCGAGGTGGCTGGCGGGACGATTCGGTGCGTGGGGCGCTCGATCTCTGCCTCGCTTGCAAGGGCTGCAAGGGCGACTGCCCGGTCAACGTCGACATGGCCACCTACAAGGCGGAGTTCTTATCGCATTACTATGCCGGCCGGCTTCGGCCACGTCACGCCTACGCTATCGGCCTCATCCACCGCTGGTCGCGCATCGCCGGCCACTTTCCGCGGTTGACTAACTTCTTCACCCAGACCTCCGGCTTCAAGTCATTTGCAAAGGCTGCGGCGGGCTTCGCTCCTCAAAGGAAGATTCCGGTTTACGCCCAGCAACCTTTCAGAGAGTGGTTCAAGGGACATCGAGGAAATTGGGCTGCCGACGGACGTGGCCAGGGCGGTCGGCCTTCGGTCATTCTTTGGGCGGATACTTTCAATAATTATTTCCATCCGACAACCGCCCAGGCGGCGCTCGAAGTGCTGGAATCGGCAGGTTACGACGTCCGAGTTCCACGTCAGGACCTCTGCTGTGGTCGTCCCCTCTACGACTATGGAATGTTGAGACCGGCGAAACGCCTGCTGCGTGAGACGCTTGCCGCCCTACGGCATGAGATCCGAGGCGGTGTGCCGGTGGTTGTCCTCGAGCCGAGTTGCGCCGCGGTCTTTCGAGACGAGTTGTTAAGCCTCTACCCGCACGATGAGGACGCCAAACGCTTCGCCCAACAGACATATCTGCTTAGCGAATTTTTAGAAAAGAAGGCCGAACACTACCAGTCGCCGACGCTCGCTCGAAAGGCAATTGTACAAGGTCACTGCCACCATCGAGCCATCATGAAGATGGACGCGGAAGAGAAAGTCCTCAAGAAACTGGGCCTTGACTACAAAGTGCTGGACTCGGGTTGCTGTGGCATGGCGGGTGGTTTTGGCTTTGAAAAAGAGCATTATGACCTTTCCATTAAAGCCGGCGAGCGAGTTCTCTTGCCGGCTGTTCGGCAAGCAGATCAGGACACCCTGATTATCGCCGACGGCTTCAGTTGTCGCGAGCAGATCTCCCAAACAACAGGCCGTGAAGCGCTGCATCTTGCAGACGTCATCCACATGGCGGCGCGCGGCTCAGCAGTTGAGAACGAACAAAGCGTCGCCGGGATGAACTCCAGTGCTTCAAAAGCAGACGTAGTTGCGGCAGGTGTGGACCGCTGAGCGCGAGGCAATTTTTGGGTTTTAGCAGGAGAAGGACATGAAGACGAAACTATTGCACGACGGTGAGAACAAGACCTTCGCGCTCGTGTTCGATCAAGGGGACGAAGCGCTTTCGGGCCTTACCGAGTTTGCGCGGCAGAAGAAACTCGGTGCCAGCCACTTCACCGGCATCGGAGGATTTCAGAAAGTCGTTCTTGGGTACTTCGAGCTGTCAAAGAAAGATTACAAGAGAATACCGATGAACGAGCAAGTGGAGGTGTTGTCTTTGATCGGCGATATCGCCCTCGAGGAGGGCGAACCGAAGATCCATGTGCATGTTGTGGTGGGAACTTCCACCGGTGCGGCCCACGGCGGCCATCTGCTGGAGGCCCAAGTCCGGCCGACTCTGGAAGTCATCGTGACGGAATCACCGCGACACCTCCACCGTGAGTTTGACCCGGCATCCGGCCTGGCGTTGCTTCGCTTGTGAGAAGCAAGCCACAGAAAGGAAGTGCGAGATGGGTACTGATCCTGAGGTGGTGGTGATCACTGGCGCGTCGGCAGGCGTGGGTCGAGCCACAGCGACGGCGTTCGCGCGAAGGGGGGCCCGAATTGGCCTTCTGGCCCGCGGCCCGGAAGGATTGCAAGGAGCTCGTGAGGACGTTGAAGCCGCAGGGGGCAAGGCCTTGGCAGTCCCCACGGATGTCGCTGACCACGAAGCAGTCGAAAAAGCGGCGGCAGCTATCGAGAAGGAATTCGGTTCGATCGACATCTGGGTGAATAATGCCATGACGACGGTGTTCTCACCCTTCAAAGACATAACGCCCGAGGAGTTCAAACGCGCGACTGAGGTGACCTACCTGGGCACCGTCTATGGCACCATGGCCGCCCTGAGGAGGATGCTGCCCCGCAACCGAGGTTGCATCGTCCAAGTGGGTTCCGCCCTGGCTTACCGCTCCATTCCCCTCCAGGCGCCCTATTGCGGAGCTAAACATGCAATTCGCGGTTTCACGGACTCTCTGCGTTCCGAGCTGCTGCATGACAAACGTCGAGTGCACCTGACGATGGTGCAGATGCCGGCGCTCAATACGCCGCAGTTCAAGTGGTGCAAGACGCGCCTGCCGCGTCATCCTCAGCCGGTGCCTCCGATCTTTCAGCCGGAGGTTGCAGCCGAAGCTATCGTTTGGGCCGCGCATCATCGCCGGCGCGAAGTCTATGTCGGGAGCTCCACGGTCGAAGCCATCGTGGCCAATAAGGTCGCGCCTGGCTTTCTCGACCGCCATTTAGCGCGAACAGCGTATGACAGTCAACAGACCGATCAGCCCGTCAGACGCGACCGGCGCAACAATTTGTTCGAACCCGTGCCCGGGGATCATGGAGCTCACGGTATCTTCGATAATCGCGCCCACGAGACGAGCGTCCAACTTTGGGAAACGCGTCACCGCGCGTGGGCGGTTCTGGCCGGTGCAGGTATTGCGAGCCTCGCGTGCTGGACTCTCTTGAGAAACACCTAAGGAAACATTCATAAGGAGGATCATCATAGAAGTATTAAGCAGCAGGGCACTGAACAGCCGACTGCGCTCGCAGATTTGTATATGAGTCCTGCAAGCTGGTGGGGGGGGCTCACGGTACGATGATCCCGTTGCGTACGGCATAGTGCACGAGGTCGCTGGTATTATGAAGATTGAGTTTGCGCATGATGTTGGCCCGGTGGGTTTCCGCAGTCTTCACACTGATGTTCAGGGCCGCGGCTACACTTTTGTTGCTCTTACCCTCCCCCAGCAACTGGACAATCTCTCGCTCACGGCTGCTCAGGAGATCGCCCGGGACCCCCTTTATTGAATCGCCGCTCGGCTCGAGGGACCCGCGCAGAACCATTCTGGCTACTCCTGCGGTGAAAAAGGGGCGACGCTGTCGCAACGAATTAATGGCTGTAATCAGGTCACGCCCCGCATCTGACTTCAACAGGTACCCGTGGGCGCCGGCTTCCAGCACGCTTCGCGTTAATTGCTCAGACTCGTCCACAGTCAGGATCAGGATCTCCGTTCGAGGAAGCAATTGTAGAATCTGTCGTGTGGCTTCCAGGCCGTTCAGTTCGGGCATACGGAGGTCGAGAACCACTACGTCCGGTTCGAGCAGTCTCGCCTTCTCCACAGCTTCCCGCCCGGTGGTGGCTTCGCCGACGATCTGCCACCCGGCTTGGGTCTCCACCAGCTCCCTTAACCCTCGCCGCACGACCTCGTGATCATCGGCCAATAGGATTCGGAGCGCGTCCATTTCCGCGCCCAAGAGTCACCACCTCCTTCTCAGAACTTACGGGAATGTCGGGAGAAAACCTAACTGCATTGCCCTGGCTGCGCACGAGCATTCTCGCCGGACTAGGGTTCGGCACAGTCTCAATAACAGCGTGAGCATACTCGCGCGACGGCCTTAAAATCCGCGCCCTCTATTTGAGAGGCTGGGCACAGGGCATCCTTGGTCGCTTGCAACGCTAAAGGAAAGCGTAATCATAGCACATGCAAACCAAGCAAGTAGATACTCAGGGATCTGATGTCAGGGACCTGGGGCTGTCGGAGCGAGCCTTCCAGAACACGTTGCCGTTGGGGCGGCAGGCATAAGAAGAAGGGTTGCGACAGAAGAATTCTTCGGCAGCGAAGAAAATTGGTCTTCCCGTCGGCTGCCGACAGACAACCAATAGGAATCGAACTATTCCTTCAAACTTGAGGAGCCGGAAATCCCAAGTCGCCGTTAAGCCAGCTCGGCGAGTGCCCGGACTTTCCTGCGGTGGCGGGCATCCTCCCCTCCCGACCGCACGATGAACTCTAAGCCCTTGCGCTCGAAGGGGGGCAGGACGAAGTCGAAGGCGCCCCGTTCTAGGACCGACATATAAAGCTGGACATCTTCCGTGGCCGAAACAACGATGACGTTGAGGGGTGAGCCGAATTTCTCCGGGAGATCAACAACATCGGCCCAAGACCCATCCGGAAGGCACGTATCCGTGAAGATGAGGTCCGGTTGAGTTTGCAGTATCAGGCGCCGAGCCTCGGCGCACGTCCGGACGCTGTAAGTTTCGACTGATAACTCCTTCAAGGCCGTATTCAAAGACTCCAAAGGGTCAGGCCGATCATGGACAAGGAGCGCGAAAAAACGATTGTTCATGTTAACCCACCTCCTTCCTGGAGGTTACCGACCGCTTCGCCGAGCCCAGGCACCCCCCTCCTGCCTGGGCCCGTGCGCTTCATCGTTATAACCATTTGTGTAACGCCCTCAACGTATCGCCAGCCTCCCGTGGCAGTCAATCGGGCGAACACTGTATATGCCCGTCGTAAGAACCCTACTTTGGGCTTGTTCTCCTGCCATCGAGAACCCTGAGGATTTCTGCAATCATACCGCCAGGCAAGCAAGGCTTGAGGAGGAATCCTTCACATCCGAGGTCGGAGGCAGTGCCCGAGGAGTCGCTAGCCGACAAAACGACGACCGGAATATGTTTTGTCGCCTCGCCAGCTTTTAGTCGCCGAATGGCTTCCCAGCCGCTCAATACGGGAAGGGAAATATCCATGACGACGAGGTCCGGCTGAAGTTCGAAGGCCTTGTCCAAGGCGTCCTGGCCATCAGACGCCAAGGTCACACGAAATCCCTGTCGGGACAGAAAGTATTCGAACAGGTCCCGATTGTCCTTGAAGTCGTCCACTACCAAGATGTGCTCTGTTCGCATTGATGTTCCTTTCCTGCTGCTCTCGGGACAACGTGGAGTTTCCAATTGTCAAGCACCCGCCGTGAACAAGTCTTTTACCTTAATCTCGGTTTAACTTGGCAAGGCCCGCGACAATACTGACTAATTCAGCCGGATGAACCGGCTTAGGCACGTGCCTTTGGAAGCCTGCGTCTAGGAGCTTCACGCGATCTGAAACCCCAACGTGCGCCGTAAGCGCAATGGCTGGCGTCTGGCCGCCCCTTTCCGGGGGCAGAGTTCTGATCTTCTGAATTAGGCTATAGCCATCTTCTTCGGGCATCTCAATATCGGCCACAAGTACGTCCGGTAACTCCCGCTCTAAAATGCTTAGGGCTTCTCTCGCTGAGCTGGCTACCATCACTCCCGCGCCGCATCGCTCCAAGAGCAAGGCAACGACCTCGCGGGAATCAGCCTCATCCTCCACCACGAGAATTCGAATGCCCGTCAGCGAAGATGCCGACCGTAGCCCGGTCACGCCCCCGGCTGACGAGGGACCGGCTTCCACCGTGCCGGTGAGGGGCTCGACCGCAACGGCGTCAGTGGGCAAGGGCAGGACGGCCTTGAAGATGGCTCCCGAAACATCCTCCCGGTTCATCGCCTGGATGCCACCGCCATGCATCTCCAACAGGTGACGGACAATCGTGAGGCCGAGCCCAAGCCCCTGATGCGCTCTGGTGCTTGTCGGGTCGCCCTGACGGAAGCGTTCAAAGATGTGGGGTAAGAAGTCGGGTCGGATACCAGGGCCATCGTCCCGCACCGTCAGCTCCAGGTGTGAGCCAGTTTTCTCAAGCAGAATCTGAACATGACCGTTGTGAAACGTGAACTTGATGGCATTGGAAAGAAGGTTCCAAACAATCTGTTGCAATCGCGCAGGATCACCGAGGATCGGCTCAATACCAGACGCCAGAAACGTGTCGATCTTGATATTCTTAGCTTCCGCAGCAGGACGAATTGTATCCACAGCGGCCTGAATCAGCGGAGGCAGGTTGACAGGCTTGAGGTCCAGGCGCACTTTACCGCTGACAATCCGGGAAACGTCCAGAAGATCGGAGATCAGCTGCGCCTGAAGCATGGCGTTGCGGCTGATCGTTTCTACCGCTTTCATCTGTGTTGCCGGATCGAGCCCTCCGTCACGCAGCATCGCCGCCCACCCCGTGATCGCGTTTAAAGGAGTCCTAAGCTCGTGGGACACCGTGGCCAAAAACTCGTCCTTGAGCCGGTTTGCTCTCTCCGCTTCCTGACGAGCGCTCTCGGTGCTTTGGAGAAGGGCCTCAATCTCAGCCGTTCGCTCCCGGACGCGCTGTTCCAGCTCCTTATTGAGTCGTTCCAGATCCACCGTTTTTCGGAAGAGGTCGGCAAAAACCGAGACCTTAGCCCGCAGGATCTCCGGAACAATCGGCACGGAGACGTAGTCGACGGCGCCAGAATTGTAGCCTTTGAGGCGGTCGACGTCTTCGACCAACACTCCGGAGATCAGGATGATCGCCGTCTTTTGGAACCGGGGGTGGCTGCGAATCATAGAGGCGAGCTCGAAGCCGTCCAGCTCGGGCATGCAGACATCAACCAACACCACAGCGATGTCGGTCCTGAGGAGGTATTCAAGAGCCTCTCTTGCGGAGCTGGCCTTGATGAGATTCTCTTGCGAACCCGCCAAAATAGCCTCATAGCTCATCAACTTAGAGGGCTGATCATCTACGAGCAAAATGTTGACTGGCTGCTTCGAGCCCATGTCCCGACCAGTTCGCCGCTCAGTCTGTTCCACGGATACCCCAGACCCCTAGTCTAGAAGCTGTGAAAAAACCGCCGTAAGTGGCTGCTTGCGGCTGCGCCCGCTTGATTTGCGGAAAGCCTCCGGCTTTCCGGCAAGCGGCCCAGCCTGAATGCTTTAGTGTTGAGCGATTTTTCACAGCTTCTCAGCGATGGAGCCACATACGCAGTGCTGAGAGTAGCTGTTCAGTGTTGACGGGCTTGGCCAGGTACTCGGAGGCTCCCGCCTCCAGACACTTCTCCCGGTCGCCCTTCATTGCCTTGGCCGTCAAAGCGATGATCGGAAGGCGGCGGTGAGTTGGATTCTGCCGGATAAACTGCATCGTCTTATGCCCGTCCATCTCCGGCAACATGATGTCCATCAGTACGATTGAGACGTCGGGGGTTGAATCGAGAAGCGCCAGCGCTTCGTGACCGGTGGTGGCGGACAGCACTTTCATTCCGCGCCGTTCCAAGACGCTGCTCAGCGCAAAGACGTTGCGCACGTCGTCGTCCACCACCAATACCGGCTTGCCCGCCAAATCCTCGTCGGAGTGATGCAGCCGCTCGATCATCTGTTGTTTCTCGGGAGGCAAATCGGCCACCACGCGATGCAGGAATAACGCCGTTTCATCCAGGAGCCGTTCGGGCGATTCCACGCCCTTGACTACGATGCTGCGGGCAATGGAATGAAGCTTCCCGTCTTCCTCCGGCGAAAGCTCCTTGCCGGTGAACACCACAATGGGAAGATCGCGCAACGCTGCATCCCGGCTGAGTTTTTCCAGTACCTCGAAGCCGGAGATATCCGGCAGACGCAAGTCAAGAACCACACAGTCGAAGGAGCGCTCGCGCAGGGCCCTTAACGCCTCCTCACCTCGTCCAACCGTCTCGATCTCAATATCGTCGTGCTCGAGAAGTGCCCGTATTCCCACCTGCTCGGCAGCATCGTCTTCTACGATCAGCAGGCGGCGACGGCGGGGCGTCGCGTATTCCTTGATGCGCAATAGGGCGGCGTTCAGGGTGTCAGGCGACGCAGGCTTGGTGATGAATTCGAAAGCCCCGCGGGCGAGGCCGTGCTGCCTGTCTTCGTCGAGCGTCACGATCTGAACCGGAATGTGCCGCGTACCCGGATCCTGTTTGAGCTGGCTCAACACTGTCCAACCCAGCATGTCGGGCAGGAACACGTCAAGCGAGATTGCCGTGGGATGGTACCTGCGAGCCAACTCCAAGGCCTCGATGCCCCGCATGGCTACGAGCACTTTGAAACCCGAACCCCGCGCCAGGTCGACCAGCACTCGGCAATAGGCCGGCTCGTCCTCGACGATCAGTATTGTCGCGTCATTGGCCTTTATACTGTCGCGGTCATCGGGAATCTGTTCCGCCGGACGCTCCGGCAGCCGAACGGCAGGAAGCCGGACGACCCCCGATGTCGCCTCCCCGCGACTCCTTGTTTTGACGGCGACGGACGGCCCGACATAGGTCATCGGCACGTAAAGAGTAAAGGTACTGCCCGCCCCGGGTGTGCTGCGCAACTGGATTTCGCCTCCCAGCAGATAGGCGAGCTCGCGGCTAATGGCGAGGCCCAGGCCAGTGCCGCCGTATTTGCGGCTGGTGCTGGCATCGGCTTGCTGGAAAGCCTCGAAGATGATCTTCTGTTTTTCCACAGATATCCCGATACCCGTGTCGGAAACCTCGAACGCCAGGACAGTTCCGGCGGTCTGAAGAACGAGATGCTCGGGATGCCGCCCGCCAGCCGAGGCGGAAATGGCCAGGCGCACACCTCCCGCTTCGGTGAACTTGAAGGCGTTGGACAACAGGTTCTTGAGCACCTGCATGAGGCGCTTTGAATCCGTGGTCATACCGTGCCTGAAGTTGGAGTCCAGGTAAATCTCGAAGGAGAGTCCGCGGTTCTCAGCCTCGTGACGGAAGATGCGCTCCACTGCGTCCACAAGGCTCGCGAGGTCGATTTCCTCGACGTCCACGGTTACCGTTCCGGACTCGATTTTGGATAGGTCGAGAATATCACTGATCAGGTTCAGTAGATCGGTGCCCGCGCCATGGATGGTCCGGGCGAACTCAACCTGCTTGGGTGTGAGATTGCCGTCGGCATTTTCGCCCAGCTGCTGGCCGAGAATCAGGATGCTGTTCAGCGGTGTGCGTAGTTCATGGGACATGTTTGCCAGGAATGCGGACTTGTACTTGGAGGTCAGCGCCAATTCGTCGGCTTTCTCCTCCAGTGCCCGGCGAGCTTGCTCGATTTCCTGGTTCTTGCGCTCCACTTCAACGTTCTGCTCGGCAAGTTGCTGCGCTTTCTGGGCCAGCTGCTCATTCTTCTCTTGCAGTTCCTTCTGTTGGCTCTGAAGCTCTGTGGCAAGTTGTTGGGATTGTTTGAGCAGACCCTCGGTTTTCATCGTGGCCTCGATGCTGTTCAGCAGGATGCCGATGCTGGCGGTTAGTTGATCGAGAAACGCCAGGTGAGAAGGGGTGAAGGCGCTCAGGCAGGCCAGCTCAATGACAGCCTTCACCTGGCTTTCGAAGAGCACCGGAAGCACGACAATATTGCGGGGAACAGCTTCAAACAGGCCAGAGCGAATCGGAACCACTGTCGACGGCACATCGGTAATCAGCAAGCGCCGTTTCTCCGCCGCACACTGTCCAAGCAGGCCCTCGCCTAACCGCACTTTGTCCTGCGCATACTCCTCGGAGGAGAGACCTGCGTAAGACGCGAGCAGGCTTAGGCCCGGCCTTCCGCTGTCCGAGGTCATCAGATAGATGACGCCGCGCTGCGCGTTCACCAGCGGCGTCAACTCCGAAAGCAGCATCCGGCCCACAGTAGCGAGGTCGCGCTGCCCCTGCAACAGGCTGGTTACGCGCGCCAGATTGGTCTTCAACCAGTCCTGCTGGCTGTTCTGCTCGGCCGTGAGGCGCAAATTGGTGATCATCGTGTTGATGTTGTCCTTCAGCTCGGCGACCTCGCCGCGAGCGCCGACTTGGATGGAGCGGGTGAGGTCGCCCTTGGTGACCGCGGTGGCGACTTCGGCGATAGCTCGCACCTGCGTGGTCAGATTGGCGGCTAGGAGGTTCACGTTTCCGGTAAGGTCTTTCCAGGTGCCCGCGGCACCGGGGACGTTGGCTTGACCCCCGAGCCGACCCTCCACACCGACCTCGCGCGCCACGCTCGTAACCTGTTCGGCAAAAGTCGCGAGCGTATCCGTCATGTTGTTGATCGTTTCAGCCAGAGCTGCCACTTCCCCCTTCGCTCTAACCGTGAGCTTTTGCTTAAGGTCTCCGTTGGCGACGGCGGTCACGACTTTGACGATGCCACGGACCTGCTCCGTCAGGTTGGCCGCCATGACGTTGACGTTGTCGGTGAGATCCTTCCAGGTGCCCGCGACGCCTGGAACTTGCGCCTGACCGCCAAGGTTCCCATCTGTGCCGACCTCGCGCGCCACGCGGGTGACTTCGGCCGCGAAGGCGTTGAGCTGGTCTACCATCGTGTTGATGGTGTTTTTGAGCTCGAGGATTTCGCCCTTGACGTCGACGGTAATTTTGCGCGAAAGGTCGCCACGGGCCACCGCCGTTGTGACTTCCGCGATGTTGCGAACCTGGGTAGTCAAATTGGCCGCGAGAAGATTGACGTTGTCAGTGAGGTCTTTCCAGGTGCCGCCGACTCCAGGAACCACCGCTTGCCCGCCGAGCCTTCCGTCCGTTCCGACCTCCCGCGCTACGCGGGTGACTTCGGCCGCGAAGGAGCGAAGCTGCTCGACCATGGTGTTCAGCGTGTCTTTCAGCAGCAGGATCTCGCCGCGCACATCAACAGTGATCTTCTTCGAAAGGTCGCCGCCGGCGATGGCCGTCGCCACCTCGGCGATATTTCGCACCTGAGCCGTCAGGTTGCTGGCCATGAAGTTCACATTGTCCGTGAGGTCTTTCCAGGTGCCGGCGACACCGGGAACCGTAGCCTGGCCACCCAGCTTGCCCTCAGTTCCAACTTCACGCGCCACGCGGGTCACCTCCGAGGCAAAGGCGTTGAGTTGGTCCACCATGGTGTTGATGGTGTTCTTCAGCTCCAGGATTTCGCCCTTTACGTCGACGGTGATCTTACGCGAGAGGTCACCGCGGGCCACAGCCGTCGTAACCTCGGCGATGTTGCGAACCTGGCCCGTCAGGTTTCCGGCCATGGAGTTCACACTGTCCGTCAGGTCCTTCCAGGTACCGGCTACCCCGGGAACATTGGCTTGTCCACCCAACCGGCCCTCCGTGCCCACTTCGCGCGCTACACGGGTAACTTCGCCCGCGAAGCCGTTGAGCTGGTCGACCATCGTGTTAATCGTTTCCTTGAGCTGCAGAATTTCGCCACTGACGTCGACGGTGATCTTCTTTGATAAGTCGCCGTTGGCGATGGCCGTAGCCACCCCGGCGATGTTTCGCACCTGGGCCGTCAAGTTGTTGGCCATGGAATTGACGCTGTCAGTGAGGTCCTTCAATGTGCCCGCAACGCCGCGGACGTTGGCCTGCCCTCCCAGCCGCCCTTCTGTTCCCACCTCACGCGCCACGCGGGTGACTTCGCTGGCGAACGCGTTGAGCTGGTCCACCATCGTGTTGATGGTTTCCTTGAGCTGGAGAATCTCGCCGCTGACGTTCACCGTAATCTTTCGAGACAAGTCGCCGCTGGCGATGGCCGTCGCCACTTCCGCAATGTTACGCACCTGCGCCGTCAGGTTGCTGGCCATGAAGTTGACGTTATCGGTTAAGTCCTTCCAGGTGCCGGCCACGCCGGGCACCTGCGCCTGTCCGCCCAGTTTGCCGTCCGTGCCCACTTCACGCGCTACGCGCGTCACTTCCGAAGCGAAGGCGTTAAGCTGGTCCACCATGGTGTTGATCGTGTTTTTGAGCTCGAGGATTTCGCCGCGCACGTCCACTGTGATCTTGCGCGACAGGTCTCCGCGGGCTACGGCCGTAGTCACATCGGCGATATTGCGCACCTGGGCGGTCAGGTTGTTGGCCATCGAGTTGACGCTGTCGGTAAGGTC
>Ga0187846_10001533_pt1 | contig 13006 bp, 12 predicted proteins | sample TC_taG_FD_161473 | JGI IMG/M metagenome (GOLD analysis project Ga0187846, IMG submission 161473) | Biofilm microbial communities from the roof of an iron ore cave, State of Minas Gerais, Brazil - TC_06 Biofilm (v2) | ecosystem: Environmental > Terrestrial > Deep subsurface > Cave > Wall biofilm...
CACGGCGTCCTCAATCCGAGCAGGCGACCGTACATTTCCTTGCTGTCCATCGCGCACCTCCTGCCAGCCATGCGCGATAGCGTAGATCAACCCCCAGAAAACCCGGATGGGCCAATCTTCTGGTTCAGAGTAACGAACGCGATCCCATTTGCGTCAGCCTCTTTGAACCTGATGTCACATCCGCCGTCTCGCCCACCGCCCGGAGCCATTGGTTCGACGTTTAGATAGCCAAGCCCATTGAGGATGTCAGCTGCCAAACGCTCGAAGTCATGCTGATTATCGAAGGCTTCAAGCGCTCGGCGCGTTTGGTTCAACATGAGACGCATCCTTTCGGGAGAGGAAGCTTGCTAGCGAAATCGCGAATGTTCTGAAAAGCCGGATTCGCGAGGGCGTCTCCCGCGAATCGCACCCTGTCCGCCCCGCCCTCGGTGGGCCCAGAGTTTCAGGCGCAACCCTGATATGCGCGCGCTGCCAGCCGGTTTCCTGGGCACGGAAAGCCATGCCCTGCTAGCCCAGTGCTAGCCCGTGCCTGCTCTGTGAGCGAGCGCTATCACTGAACTCCGCTTGGATATTGGTGGGCCTCCCTGGAGTCGAACCAGGCACCAACGGATTATGAGTCCGCTGCTCTAACCATCATGAGCTAGAGGCCCGCCCCTCACCCCCCGCTGGGCGAAAGAAAAGCAGTTTGAGGCTGTCGCTTACTCGAGGAAGCTCTTCAGCTTGTCCGAGCGGCTCGGGTGGCGCAGCTTGCGAAGCGCCTTCGCTTCGATCTGCCGGATGCGCTCGCGCGTCACGTCGAACTGCTTGCCGACCTCCTCCAGGGTGTGGTCGGTGCTCATCTCTATGCCGAAGCGCATCCGCAGCACCTTGGCTTCGCGCGGGGTTAGCGAATCGAGCACCTCGCGCGTAACGTCGGCAAGGCTCGAGTACTGCGCAGCGTCCACCGGCGCGACCGTGGCGGTGTCCTCGATGAAATCGCCCAGGTGCGAATCGTCGTCGTCGCCGATCGGCGTCTCCATCGAGATCGGCTCCTTGGCGATCTTCAGGATCTTGCGGATCTTGTCCTCGGGCATCTCCATCTTGACCGCCAGCGTGGTCGGATCCGGTTCCTGGCCGGTCTCCTGCAGGATCTGGCGGCTGATCCGGTTCATCTTGTTGATCGTCTCGATCATGTGCACCGGGATTCGGATGGTGCGGGCCTGGTCCGCGATCGAGCGCGTGATCGCCTGGCGGATCCACCAGGTGGCGTACGTCGAGAACTTGTAGCCGCGCCGGTACTCGAACTTGTCCACCGCCTTCATCAGGCCGATGTTGCCTTCCTGGATCAGGTCGAGGAACTGCAGTCCGCGATTTGTGTACTTCTTCGCAATCGAGATCACCAGGCGCAGGTTGGCCTCGGTCATCTCGCGCTTGGCCTTGCGCGCCTTGGCCTCGCCGGTGGCCATCTGCTTGTAGACCTCGCGCAGGTCCTTCAGCGGCAGCACCACCCGCTTCTGCAGGTCCGACAGCTTGCCCTGCAGCTCATGCACCGCGGGCAGGTTGCGCAGGAGCATCTCGGAATACGGGTGTCCGCCGTCGGCCTCGCGAGTGACCCAGCGTGTGCTGGTTTCGGCGCCCGGGAAATACTTCAGGAAGTGCGCACGCGGCATGCCGCACTTGTTGACCATGATCTCGTAGATCTGCTTCTCCTTGCTGCGCACCTCCTCGACCTGGGAACGCAGCGAGTCGCACAGCCGCTCGACCATCTTGGCCGTGAACCGCAGCGACATCAGCTCTTCCTGGATCTGCTCCTGCGCGCGCACGTACGCACGCGACTTGTACCCTTCCTTCTCGAAGGCAACTCGCATCTTCTCGAAGAGGCGGGTGACGCGGTCGAAACGCTCCAGCGCACGCGCCTTCAGGTCGTCCAGCTGGGCAGCCGTCATGCCGCTGGCGCCGATATCGGTGTTCTCTTCGGCCTCGTCGTCCTCCTCGATCTGGGCGCGGCTTTCATCCGGAAACTCCTCGGCATTCGGATCGACCAGCCCGTCGACCACTTCGTCGATCGGCAGTTGCACGACGCGGATCCGTTCGGCGTGCGCCAGGATCTCGGCAATCGTGGTCGGACAAGCCGAAATGGCCATCACCATGTGCTTCAAGCCGTCCTCGATGCGCTTGGCGATCTCGATCTCGCCTTCGCGCGTCAGCAGCTCCACCGAACCCATCTCGCGCATATACATGCGCACCGGATCGGTCGTGCGCCCGAACTCGGCGTCCACTGTCGAAAGCGCCGCTTCCGCTTCTTCCTCCGCGTCGTCGTCGGTGGCGGCGGCCGGCACGTTCTCGTTCATCAACAGCGTTTCGGCGTCCGGCGCCTGGTCGAAGACCTGGATTCCCATGTCCCCGAACGTGCTGATGATCGAATCGATCGCTTCGGCGTCGACGAGGTTGTCGGGCAGATGGTCGTTGATCTCGGCATACGTCAAGAACCCGCGCTCCTTGCCGAGCTTGATCAACGCTTTCAGCTTGTTGCGGCGCGCCTCCAGGTCTTCCTGCGACCCCTGATAGCTGCGCTCCAGCGCCTCTTTCAGGGCGCGCTCCTTCGCACGCCGGTCCTTGGCGCGCTGCTTCGGACTCATCTTGTCCGCGACCTGCACGGCCGGATCGACCGCGTCGTCCCTGGCCTCGGGCACCCCGTCCGCGGGTTCAGCACCCATCGCAGCACGCTCGCCGGCGCCACTTCGGGTCGCTCGGACAGCCGGCGCGGCGCCGCCGCGGGCGACCAGCGACGGTTTGCCCGCCCCAGACGTCTTCTTCGGGTCGACTTTCAGCAGTTGCAGCGCGGCAGCCGCCTTCAAGGCCGCCTGCGCAGCGTGGACCTTCGCAGCCGCGGCCTTGGGCTCGTCCTTGGCGCGCTTGCTCCCCGCCGCCCTGCCATGCGCCACAGCCGACCTCACGCCGGATGCGCGCTTGGACCGCAACGGAGCCTTTTTTTGTGCCATATGAACCTCAATACGAATCGGGCGAAATCGCCGTGTAGTCTTCCCAGCCGTCTACTAGCTTGCGTTGCGCAGCCAAGCAGCCAGGCATCGCGCGCGGCCACACTGCCGGGACCACCACAAGCGGCCCAACACCCAACATGCAGGCGGTCCCCAGCAATTCCAACTACCGCGGCGCCGAGCGCCACAAATGCGTGCGAGCCGTCCGCCCGCCGGGCGGGCCCACAACGCGGGGGCGTGTCACCCCCAGATTTCGCGCTGAGCGCGAAATAGCCGCGCAGTTTAGCATCTAATTCAAGGCCTTGCCAAGCCTGCACTGGCGCGCTGGTGTTTCAAGTCAGCCAGGCGGCGTAGCAACGCACGGCTGCGTTCCCGCACCTGCTCGGAAAGTTCCAGCTGTTCGAGTGCGCTCAGCTCCAGCCTCACGCGCGCCTCCTCGATGGCCAGCACGCCGTCCCGCAGCTCCTCCCGTACCGCATCCACGTCGTCGTCGAGTTGAAGATCGCGGGCGCGCAGCGCCCGGTACTGCTGCGCGAACTCGCTTTCGGCCAACGCCTCCAGCAACGCCGCACAACTGGCGCGGGGATGGGCGCACGCCGCTGCCAGCACCTCTGCGATCTGGCGGTCCACCTGCTCGCCCTGCTCGGCCAGAAAAGCACCCAATGCGGGGGCGAACTCGCGTGCGAGCTCCGGGAAAGCCAGCAAGCGCCGCAGCAGCTGTGCCTTCAGGCTTTCCACGGGTCTGGTGGAAGCGGAACGCGCCGTAGCGCCGGGAGCCGATGGGCCCGGCAGCCGCCGCGCCGGCGCCAAACCATAGAGGGCTTCGAGGTCGCCTGCCGCCGCCCCGACGACCTCGGCCAGGGCGCGCACAAGCTGCATCCGCAGGCCGCCCGGCGGCATCGACTCCAGCAGAGGTCGAGCGGCGGCGGTCGCCGCCGCACGTCCCTCCGGCTGCGACACGTCGACTTGCTCGCACAGCGACTTCAGGAACCACTGCGACAACGAAAGTGCACGCGACAGCTCGGTTTCGAACGCTGCCGCGCCGAACGCACGCACCAGGCTGTCCGGATCCTCCCCCTGCGGCAGCAGCGCGAAGCGCACCGTCTTGGTGTCCGGGATCACGGCCAGCGTCGCTTGCAGAGCGCGCCGGGCCGCATTGCGGCCAGCCTCGTCGCCGTCAAAGGCGAATACGACCGTATCGGCCAGCCGCAGCAGAGTCGAAACGTGCTGCGGGGTGATGGCGGTGCCAAGCGCGGCGACCGACTCTTCGAAGCCTGCTTGCGCCAGCTGAATCACGTCCAGGTATCCCTCGCACACCAGGACGCGGTCCTTTTTTCGGACCGCTTCGCTGCCCTCGAACAGCCCGTAGAGCTCCTGCCCCTTGCGAAACAGCGGCGTTTCCGGCGAATTGAGGTACTTGGGCTGGGAATCGTCCAGCACGCGCGCGCCAAAGCCCATCACGTTGCTGCGGCGGTCGCGGATCGGAAACATCAGGCGGCCGCGGAATCGGTCGTATCGCTTGCCCTCGGCCTCGATCACCAGCCCCGCATCGACGAGTCTGGCGTCCTCGTAGGACTCGAAGGCGCCGCCGAGCCCCTGCCAGCGGTCCGGCGCATAGCCGAGCGCAAAGCGGGCTGCGGTAACTCCGGTTACGCCGCGCGATTTCAGGTACTCGATCGCGGCCGCACTCTGCTTCAGCTCGCGCCGGTAGAAGGCGCAAGCAACTTCGTTGGCATCGAGCAGCGACCGGCGCATCCCCGCGGCGCGCGCGTCGCGCTCCGGTTCGCGCGGCACGGCGACGCCGGCCATTTGCGCCAGTTCGTGCACCGCCTCGACGTAGCCGAGGTTGCGGTGATCCATCAGGAAGCTGATCGCGCTGCCATGGGCTCCGCAGCCGAAGCAATGGAAGAACTGCTTGGACGGACTGACCGTGAAAGATGGGGTCTTCTCGCCGTGGAACGGGCACAAGCCCACGAAGTTGCGCCCGGCTTTCTTCAGCGTGACGGCGCGGCCGACCACGTCGACGATGTCCACGCGCGCCAGCAGATCCTGGATGAAGGCCTGCGGAATCACGGAGTCACGAAGTACGGAGTCACGAGTCACGGAGTCAGAGAATCACGCTCCGATTATCGCCCCCGGATGGAGCGGCTAGCGGCTCAGGCGGGCTTTTACCAGTGCGGACACGCGCGCCATGTCGGCCTTGCCGGCGAGCCGCCCCTTCAGCAGCGCCATGACCTTGCCCATCGCCTGCGGTCCGGCCACCGCCGACCCACCGGCCGAGCCGGTTGCCTCCGCGATCGCGGCCTCGACCGCGGCCTCCAGCTCCTGCTCTGAAAGCGGCTGCGGCAGGTACTGCTTCAGAAGATCCAGCTCCGCCGTCTCTTTCTGCACCAGGTCCATCCGCCCCGCCGCCTGGAACTGCTCGATCGAGTCGCGCCGCTGCTTGATCAGGCGTTCGACAACGGAGATCACGGCCGCATCGTCGGGCACTGTGCGTTCGTCGATCTCCTTTTGCTTGATGGCGGCCATCAGCAGCCGGATCGCCGAAAGCCGCTCGCTCTGGCGCGCTTTCAGCGCCGCCTTCATGTCCTCGTTGACGCGTTCTTTGAGGCTCATTTAGTTAGAGGTACAAAAGACCCGAACGGCCCCTCACCCCCCAACCCCCTCTCCCCAGTGGGGCGAGGGGGAGCCTCATCGAAGCTCGCTGATAATTCTGTTGGGGACGGCCAGGCTAGTACAGCTTCTTCGGCAGCATCTGGCTGCGCAGGCGCTTGAAGTGCCGTTTGATCGCAGCCGACTTCTTGCGCTTGCGCTCGGCGGTGGGTTTTTCGTAGTACTCCCGGGCTCGCAGTTCGGTCAACAGTCCGCTTTTTTCGATGGTGCGCTTGAAACGGCGCAACGCGACCTCGAAAGGCTCGTTTTCTTTGACGCGGATGGTCGGCATCGTTCCAACTGTCTCCCAGATTTCGCCCGGCGCCCCGGTCGGCGGTAAATTCGGAATCCGGCAGTGTAATGCAAACGTGCCTGGCACGCGAAGGGCGGCAGCAGCGCGAAGGTCGACGACCGTGAAGATCCTGGGAATCGAGACTTCTTGCGACGAAACCGGCGTTGCCGTCTTCGACAGCGCGACGCGCGAAATCGTGCACGCGGTTTTCAGCCAGGTCGATCTGCACCGGGACTACGGCGGGGTGGTTCCGGAACTTGCCTCGCGCGATCACATCCGCCGGGTTCTGCCGCTGGTCGAGGACGTGCTGGCCAGGGCGCATGCGGATCGCACCGATATCGACGCGATCGCGGTCACCGCCGGCCCGGGCCTGATCGGAGCCTTGCTGGTTGGCTGCAGCATCGGATCGGCCCTCGGTTACGCCCTTGGTAGGCCGGTGGTCGGTGTTCACCATATGGAGGGACACCTTCTGTCGCCGCTGCTGGCCAATCCGCCGCCACAGTTTCCCTTCGTCGCGCTGCTGGTTTCCGGGGGGCATACGCAGCTTCTGCAGGTCGAGCGGATCGGCAGTTATCGACTGCTTGGAGAAACGCTTGACGACGCGGTCGGCGAGGCTTTCGACAAGGCGGCCCAGCTGCTCGGCCTGGGTTATCCGGGCGGTCCCGCTCTGTCCCGGCTGGCGCTGTTCGGGACGCACGGCGCGGTGACGCTGCCTCGTCCGCTCATCCACAGCAACACCTTGGATTTCAGTTTCAGCGGCCTCAAAACCGCCGTGCGCAACGCGGTAGGGCAGGCCACGAACCTGTGCGACCAGGTGCGCGCGGACATCGCATTGGGTTTTGTCGAAGCAGCAGTGGACGTGCTGACCGCAAAGTCGCTCAAGGCGCTGCGTCAGTGTCGCAGTACACGCCTGGTGGTCAGCGGCGGTGTCAGCGCCAACAACCAGTTGCGCGAACACCTGACGAGAGAGGCGGCACGCGTGGGCGCCGAAGTGTTCTTTCCCCCGGCCGCGCTGTGCACCGACAACGGCGCGATGATCGCGCTGGCCGGATGGGCTGCGCTGGAGCGCGGCGTTGGCGTCGTCGCTGCTTCGGTCCCAGCGATCGAGGTGCGGCCTCGCTGGCCGCTGGAATCATTGCTTTGACACGTTCCCGGTCGACCCGATCTTCGCTTCGGTGCCCGCACGCAGCTTGGCGATATTGGAGCGATGGCGCCAAACCAGCAGCAGGCTCATCGCCACGAGGACCCATTCTGCGCTGAGCGCATGTTCGACGCCGATCAGCACCGGTGCCGCAACCGCGGCAGTCAGCGAAGCGAGCGACGAATAGCGGCTCACGAGCGCCACGATTAGCCATACGCTGCAGCAAACCAAACCCAGCCACGGCTCAAAGGCGAGCAGGACGCCCAGAAACGTCGCGACACCCTTCCCGCCGCGGAATCTGAGGAACACCGGAAACAAATGTCCGAGGAAGGCGGCGGCGCCACATGCCAGCGCCAGCGTTTCGCCCCCGCCCGCGATGCGCCCGACCCACACGGCCAGCGCCCCCTTGCCGGCATCGCCGAGCAGCGTCAGTGCGGCGGCAGCGCGCCCGGCGCCCCGAAGCACGTTGGTCGCGCCAGGGTTGCCCGACCCATACGTGCGCGGGTCGGGACGCTGCAACGCGCGAGTGACGAGCACCGCAAACGGCAGCGAACCGAGCAGGTAGGCGACGGCAAGCAGCAGCACCACCATCGGACTTCAGCCGCGCGGATGATGCCGCGCGTGCAGCTCCTTCAGGCGCTGGCGCGCCACGTGCGTGTAGATCTGCGTGGTCGAGATATCGGCGTGACCGAGCAGCAGCTGAACCACGCGCAGATCCGCGCCATGGTTCAACAAATGTGTCGCGAACGCATGGCGCAGTCCGTGCGGCGAAAGCGGCGCGTTTATACCCGCCTTGTTCGCGTAGCGGCGAATCAGTTTCCAGAACATCTGCCGACTCATCGCGGCGCCGCGAACGGTCACGAACACGAAATCGCAGCTGCGCGCTCCCAGCAGCGCGGGCCGCGCCCGTTTCAGGTAGCGCGCGAGTGCGACGCGGGCCTGCTCGCCGATCGGGACAACCCGCTCCTTGGAGCCCTTTCCGATCACGCGCACCAGGCCGTCGGTGAGCGAGAGCTCGACCGCACGAAGCGAAATCAATTCAGACACCCGCAGTCCGGTCGCATACAGGGTTTCGAGCATCGCTCGATCGCGCACCGCATGCGGCGCATCGCCTTCGGGCGCCGCCAGCAGCGCCTCGACCTGCGTCTCGCTGATCGTCTTCGGGAATCGCGCCGAGCGCCGGGCGCCGGCGAGCCGCACGGTCGGGTCGGACTGGATCGAACCGCCGCGCAGCGCCCACCGGTAGAAGCGCCGCAGGCTTGCCAGGCGCCGGTTGGCGGTGGCCGCGCTCGTGGTCGAATGGCGCGCGGCCAGATACTGCGTCAGAGTGCCTTCGTTGGCCTGGACCAGGCGTCGCGGCTGCAGCCAGGCGGCCAGGTCGTTCAGATCGCGCCGATACGCGGCGAGCGAGTTTGCCGCCAGGCCGTCTTCAAGCCAAACGGCATCGATGAACAGGTCGATCTGCGGGTCGATCTGGGAGGCGGAGGGTGCACGGGTCTCAGGACGAGCCATCGGCAACCGCGTAGTGCGCGTCGCTCTCGCTGCCGGAAGGTCCCCCAAGCCCCTTGGGCAGCGGAAACACGACCTCCTCGATCACGCCGTCCAGCGAGCGCACCTCGCACGCCCCGACCTCGCGCAGGCGCTCGACGACCTCCCGCACCAGCATCTCCGGCGCCGAGGCACCCGCAGTCAGCCCGACGCGCGAACGGCCCGCCAGCCAGCGGGCATCGAGGCCGGTTGCATCCTCGACCAGATACGCCGGAACCCCGACTCTTTCGGCGACCTCGCGCAGCCGATTGGAATTGGAGCTGTTGCGGCTGCCGACCACGATCACGACGTCGACCTGCGTGGCCAGCGCCTTGACCGCGTCCTGCCGGTTCTGCGTTGCGTAACAGATGTCGGCCTTCTTGGGCTCGGCGATCGCAGGAAAACGCCGCTTCAGCGCCTGCACCACCTGCGCAGCGTCGTCCACCGACAACGTGGTCTGCGTCACGTAGGCGAGCCGGCTGGGGTCGCGAACCTGCAGGCGTTCGACGTCCTCCGGCGTGCCGACCAGGAAGATTCCGCTGTCGGCCTGGCCCATCGTGCCCTCGACCTCCGGGTGTCCGGCGTGTCCGATCATCACGATTTCCCGCCCTTGCGCGCGCATCTTCGCCACTTCGACGTGCACTTTGGTCACGAGCGGGCAGGTGGCGTCGAACACGTTCAGCCCGCGGCGCCGCGCTGCCTCGCGCACGGCGCGCGACACCCCGTGCGCCGAGAACACCACGGTGGCGCCGGTCGGCACCTCGTCCAGCTCTTCGACGAAAACGGCGCCCTTCGCACGCAGCTGAGCGACGACGTGAGTGTTGTGCACGATCTCGTGCCGCACATAGATGGGGGCGCCATGCCGTTCCAGCGCGCGTTCGACGATCTCGATCGCGCGGTCCACGCCCGCGCAGAACCCGCGCGGCTGGGCTAACAGAATTTCGATCATTCGCGGCGCTCCGCACGCACGGCCGCTTCACCCGGCGCGGCCGAAATCCGTCCCTCGACCCTCGCTGCCCGAGTCGGGCTCCCATCGGCGGCATTGTCGTGGCCGCGCGCATGGGTTCGACTCCCGAACATCGCATTCTATCGAAGGAGGCGCCGGTGACGCCGCCGAAGCAGCCGGCTTGCGCGCCGCCCGGGCACCGCCTGCCGGCTTCTGAACGGCCGTCGGCCCGCATGCACAATCAGGGCGCGCAAGCGCTGAGCGACGCCGAGCTGCTGTCCCTGCTGATGGACGGCAGAACCTTGGACGCCCTCGAGCTGGCGCGCCATGCGCTGTGCCGGCTGGGGGGACTGGCCGGCGTGCTGCACGCATCGCGGCGCCAGTTCGAGTCGGTCGCCGGTACGAGCCGAACCGGGCACGCGAGAGTCCAGGCCGTTCTCGAGATCGCCCGGCGCGTGCTGCGCCAGGACCTTGTGCGGGGACCCGTGCTGAACGCGCCGGCGCGCGTGCGCGACTTCCTTCGTTTGAGCCTCGGCCGCGTCGGACACGAAGTGTTCACGGTGCTCTTTCTGGACGCGCAGCAGCGGCTGATCGCGTGCGAAGAGCTCTTCCGCGGTACGCTGACGCAGACGAGCGTGTACCCGCGCGAGGTCGTTCGCCGCGCTCTGACGCTCAATTGCGCCTCCGTGATCCTGTCGCACAACCACCCCTCCGGCGTCGCGGAGCCGAGCCGGGCCGATCAGATCCTGACGCGCGAACTTCAGAATGCGCTCAAACTCGTCGACGTACAGGTGCTCGACCACATCATCGTTGCCGCCGGCGCGAGCGTGTCGTTCGCAGAGCTTGGGCTGCTTTAGGTACTCGGCCAGCCGCGTTCGGGTACAATTTCCTGTTCCGTAGTTCGAATTTCCAACAACCCAACCAAGATTGATTCGGAGCTCGACATGGCTCGGGTGTGTCAGGTAACCGGCAAGCGGCCCATGACCGGGAACAACGTCTCGCACGCGAACAACAAGACCAAGCGACGGTTCCTGCCGAATCTGCAATACCGCCGCTTCTGGCTCGAGGACGAAAAGCGCTGGGTGCGCTTGCGCGTGACCAATGCGGCGCTGAGGATCATCGATCGGGACGGAATCGAAGCCGTGCTTGCCAGGATGGCCAGCGGCAAGGGCGGCGGCGGCACCGGCGCCAAGCGCGCAGCCTGAATCGAGAACACCGCGGAGAGACACGATGGCAAAGGGAGCGCGCGAGAAGATCAAGCTCGAGTCCAGCGCCGGTACCGGGCACTTCTACACCACCGCGAAGAACAAGCGCACCACTCCGGACAAGCTCGAGCTGATGAAGTTCGACCCGAAAGCGCGCAAGCACGTCCTGTACAAGGAAGTGAAGCTGAAGTAATGCGGTTGCAGTAATGCGGCTGAGGTAGCGCTCGCCCCCGCCGGCAATCCAGCCGCCGGCGCGGCTCAATCCCCGACAGATCGGGACTATGGCGGTCAGGCGACCGGCGCTGGCGCGTAGCTGCGGATGCGCGCGGCGGCATCCATCAACGCCCGGATGCCACTGGCCTCCGCGCGGGCGACCCAGCCCTGCAGCCGCCCGAGCATCTCGTCGCGCGAGCAAGCGGCGTGCTGCCAGATCGACGCCAGTTCGTCGCGCATCTCGATCAGCGTCTTCATCACACCGCTGCGGCCCATCAGCTCCGCAAGGGTCTTGCGGTGCATTTCGGGCACCGCGGCGGATCGCCGCGCCACCCAGGTCTTCAGTCCCGCGAAGCGGTCGTATTCGTGCGCCGACAGACGGGATGACAGGCGCAGCCGCACAAGCTCGTCCTGGAACGCTTTGCGCGTGGCGCGTGCATAGCGGGACAGCAGGTCGTAGCGGTTCGACACCAACGCTTGCAGCGTTTGCAGGTCGACCACGTGGCGCGCGCCACCGAGGCGCGGAACCGGGGCGAGCCGCAGCACCTTGGCCAGCCGCAACCATTGCAAGACCCGGATGTAACACCAACCGAGGTCGACCTCGTACCAGCGCGCCGACAACTTGGCCGAGGTCGGGTACGTGTGGTGGTTGTTGTGCAACTCCTCGCCTCCGATCAGCACCCCCCACGGCACGATGTTCGTGCTCGCGTCCGGCGCATCGAAGTTGCGATAACCCCAGAAATGACCGATGCCGTTGACGACTCCGGCAGCGAATATCGGGATCCACATCATCTGAACGCCCCATATCGCCAGCCCGGCCGCGCCGAACAGCACCACGTCGGCGATCAGCATCACCCCGCAGCCCTGCCAGGTAAAGCGCGAGTACACGCGGCGCTCCAACCAGTCGTCCGGCGTGCCGTGTCCGTAGCGGCCGATCGTTTCCGCGTTCACCTTTTCGGCCATGTACAGTTCGGCGCCGCTCCACAGCACCGTGCGCAAGCCCTTGATCTGAGGGCTGTGCGGGTCGTCCGCCGTTTCGCACTTGGCGTGGTGCTTGCGATGGATCGCGACCCAATCGCGCGTCTGCATGCCGGTGCTCAACCACAGCCAAAAGCGGAAGAAGTGGCTGACGATCGGATGCAGGTCGAGCGCTCGATGCGCCTGCGAGCGGTGCAGGTAGATCGTGACGGATGCGATCGTCACGTGCGTCAGCACCAGGGTCGCCAGCACCAGCTCCAGCCAGTTCAGGCGAAGCAGCCCACCGTTCAGGAATTCGAGCGCTTGCATGCAGTTTCCGGATCCGTTCCCGCGGTCGCCTGACCGCGTACCGACGCCGCCTACCGACGGGCGGCGCTCCCCCTTGGCGCATTGTACCTGCCCGTAGTAGGCCTATCGTGGACGAAGCGGTCGGATCCAGCGGCTTTCGAAACGATTATCAGGACGCGCCGCATACAGGCAGAGTTCAAGGCGGGAGAGTTGAAGGCGGCAGAGTCCCGACGACGCGGATGTCTCGCCGGGGATACGGAATCGAGATATTCGATCCGCAGAATAGCTTGTACGCGGCAACCGCCACATCCGATTGGACGTTCTGCCGGCCATTCTCCGGGTCGCCGATCCAGAAACCGAGCTCCAGCAGCAGTCCGTCGGCGGCGAACTCCACCAGCATCGCCGCAGGCGCGGGATCCGTCAGCACACGTGAGATCGAGCGCGCCGCTTGCTGGCCAAGGCGCAATGCCAGATCGAGGTCGGACTCGTAGGCGATCGCCACCCGTACCACAAGGCGTACACGCCGGTCGCTGAGCGAATGGTTGACGACCGGCGAAGACACCAGCATTTCGTTCGGAATGACGCTCTCCGTGCCATCCATCGCGCGCAACAGCGTGTAGCGCGTGCTGATCTGAGTGACGGTGCCGTAGTAACGGTCGGTGGCACCCGCCACAGTGATCAGGTCGCCGATGCGCAAACTGCGGTCCAGCAGCAGGATAAAACCGCTCACATAGTTGCTGGCGATGCGCTGCAGGCCCAACCCCAGCCCCACGCCGAGCGCACCCC
>Ga0187846_10001534_pt1 | contig 13005 bp, 12 predicted proteins | sample TC_taG_FD_161473 | JGI IMG/M metagenome (GOLD analysis project Ga0187846, IMG submission 161473) | Biofilm microbial communities from the roof of an iron ore cave, State of Minas Gerais, Brazil - TC_06 Biofilm (v2) | ecosystem: Environmental > Terrestrial > Deep subsurface > Cave > Wall biofilm...
CGAAGGGGTCCTGCACCCCGCCGCATCGATCGCCCCAGTCCTTGTCTTCGATCGGGTCGACGATTTTAGAGCCGGAATCGAGCGCGCGCTTGAACGCAGCGTCCGCATCCGCGACGTAGATGTAGAGGTGTAAGGGAGTACCTCCCAACTTATGCGGGGTGGCTGCGAATCCTTTGGCGCGATACTCGGCGAGATCCCGCGTCGTCGCATCACGCAGCATCACCTGCGTCCCGCCGATCGCCATGACGATGTGGCTCACCTTCCCGTCCGGCTGGGTAACACGATGCTGCTCGGTTGCAGCAAACACCTTCCGGTACAGCTCAAAGGCTTTCACCACATCATCGTGGTACATGAACGGCATGATGGAGCCCGGACGACGATGGGGTTCGACTTCTAATGCTCGCGGCTGCGCCTCGGAGGGTGCTGTCGGCTCGGCAGGTAGCGTGAAGTCGCGCAGATGGGTCGCGATGTACCAGACGTTGCCGAATGGATCCTTCACACCCGCATACCGATCGCCGTAAGCCTGATCGACCGGCTCATCAATTGAGATCGCGCCAGCCTCGAGCGCCCGTTTGTAGGTCGCATCGGTATTGGGGACGTAAAGATGAAGTGCGGGTGGCATCGGTTGGTATCGTCCGTGCGCCTCGCCCATTGCGATAATCGAATCGCCGATGCGAATCTTCGCATGATGCACGGTGCCCGCCGTGTCCTGCGCGCGGAAAACCTCCTCGGCGCCAAACGCGCGCCTGAGGAAATCGAGCACCTTCGGCGCGCCCTTCGGATGTAGATAGGGCGTGATGTTGTGCATCCCGTCGGGCAACGGCTCGGCGTCCTCGCGATGGGTCGCGATGTACCAATGATTGCCGAACGGGTCCTGTACGCTCGCCTCGCGGTCGCCATACTCCTGGTCGGATGGCTCCGCCAGCGACGTCGCACCTGCCTTCAGCGCCCGCTCATAAACGGCATCGGCGTCCCCCACGAACAGCCAAATGGCAGTGGGATTCGGCTGATACTTGTCGATCGCATCGGCAACTTCGATCATCGAATTTTCGATCTTCAATTGCGCATGCGCGATCTGATCGCCGCGCGGGACACGGAACATCTCCTCCGCACCAAACGCATTCTTGAGAAATTCGATAAGGCTGTGAGCGCCTTTCACTTGCAGGTACGGCGTGATGCTGTGATAGCCCTTAGGCGCGCCTGCGGGCTCGACTGCCGGCTTCTCCCGTGCAGCCGCGGCCTGCATCTCATTCATCCAGGCCTCGGCCCGCCGAGATACTTCCTCGGGCGTCAGGTCTTCCTTGTGCGTGGAAATAATCCACATGTGTCCAAAAGGATCCTGCAAGCGTCCGCTGCGATCACCGTAAAACTGGTCGGCTATCGGGAATATCACCTTCGCGCCGGCGGCGATGGCGCGTTCGGCCAAGGCATCGACATCTTGTACATAGAGCTCGATAGGCACTGCCGAGCCGCCCAGCGACTGCGGGCTGCGATTGTAGTCTCCCTGCTCCGGCGCGATGTCGATTGGCGAGTCGCCAAGCTTGAGCTGGGCATGGATGAGATTGCCGCTCGGATCGTTCAGCCGCGTTAACTCGGTCGCGCCGAAAGCTTCTTTGTAGAATTCGATCGCATTCGGCGCATCGCGAACTACCAGGCAAGCGTTCGCGCTATGATAGCCGGTGGGAATGTAACTCGCTTTCTTACGCGAAGGCTGTGAGGGTGCGCTCGCTGGCGTCGCCCCCGATACCAAGTCCTTCTTGAGCTGCGCCTTAAAATGCTCGTTTGGCAGATCACGCAGTTCGGAGGCGATCCGCAGGATCGCGGTGATACGAGAATTCACGCGGGGCGGTCTACTTTCGCTGTCGCTCATGATCTTCTCGACCGCCCTATCGAGTTGCTCCGGGAGCGGAACGCGTTTGGTGGCTTGCGGCTTTTTTCCGGTCGCTCGTTTCATCGCTCACCCACCATCATCCGCAGAGCTTGCAGAGCGCGAAACTGAAGCTGCTTAATGGCACCCTCGCTGCGCCCGATGTCTTGGGCAATTTCCGCGATACCTTTCTGTTCTGCGAAACGCATAGTAATCACGCGGCGCTGATCGCCAGGAAGCTTCTCCACCAGTTTGAACAATCGTGCACGATGTTCGACTTCGGCGAGGTCCTCATCGCCGGATGGATCATGCTCTGAAATCTCGTTTAGCTCGGTCACCTTAAGCCGCGCCGCGTGTTTGCCATGATCGGCAACCGCATTGGCGGCGATACGATAGAGCCATGCCGCAAAGGGCGTCCCGCGCCATTCATAGCGCGGGAGATTCTTGAGCGCGCTATGGAAAACGTCGGCTGTGAGATCCTGCGCCTGGTCGCGATCGTGAACCCGTCTTACGATGAATGCATACACGCGCTCGAAATTGTGCTCGTAAAGCTGGGCGAAACAGGCCGGGTCGCGCTGAGCGGCTTCGATCATGCGGCGCTCGGGCGTACTGTTCCAGCGCTTCAATGCAGCTTCTCCAGGCACTTTAGCCTCTAATTACATAAACCGCCGAGATGCAAAAAGGTTACGTGACGGTTGACCAGTAAAGCTTATGGCCACAAGCAGCTAGCCAACGGTAGCGCACGAAATGGTTCTCCGAGGCTAACCCTCGTAGCAAATTACCGGCGTGTAGGTTTCGCAGCTTTCCGGCGAGTCCGTGAGGATACGGCCGTCGACTTCGCACCAACAATGTCCTGCGAAGGGTGAGAACTGTACGCCCATCACCAATTTAGCCGGAATACCCGCCGAGCGGAGCATAAACCAACAGCAAAGAGCACGCTCCTTGCACGCTATTGAATGCACGACACGGGGTGAACGGCGAATTGCGCTATCAATCGCGTCGATGAGCCGCTCCCGCTCCGAGCCGGCAGCGAGGACCTGTTGGGTCCGGAGGTATTTCTGCCATGCTTCCACCGTCCGAGCCCATCCTGCCAGCTCAAAAGATAATCGCGCTAGCGCAAGAAGTGCCGGCGCCTTGAGCCGCTGGTTGCGGACCAGCCCGAGAATCCAGAGTCCCGGGTAACAAAGAGTTATCGCGATCGCCGTTCGTAGCGTCAGCCAGGGCAGCCGATCATCGCTGCGCCAAATCAGGCCCTTCGCGCGCAAATCCGCGAGCAACGCGGTGAGATCTGTGTGCACTGTATCGAGGTCGGCATTGTATTCGGCAGCGATTTGTTGAATGGTGTCGGCTTCGCTTTGTTCCAGCCTGCTCTTGAGCATCTGGGCTGCGGTTTGTGACAAGTCAAAGAACGAACCGTCTAGATCCACTAGCCGTGCCGTTCCTTCTTCAAGCGGAATCAAAAGCACGTCCGGACAAAGCATGTAACGGGGACAGGCAGCGCTAGTGCCGGTAAATCGGTGGGTCGGCTCGACCATTATTGTGCCCGGGTAGCTCCGATCGCTTGGCGGAGGGCAGCACGGGCCAGGATACGTGTGGAGTCGAGGATTGGCAGCGGCGACTCTGCCTGGCTGATCAATAGCGGAATTTCGGTGCACGCGAGGACGACTCCGTCGCAGCCGTCCGCGGCAAGGTCGCGAATTACATCCTGAAAGTACCCTAGGGAGGCCGAAAGCAGACGCGCATACACTAACTCATTGTAGATGATCTGATTGATCCGCTCGCGTTGCCGCACGTCTGGGATACGGTACTCGATGCCGGCCGGCTCCAGCTTCGAGCGATAGACTGGACCCTCCATCAGAAACCGGGTGCCGAGAATCGCCACCCGATTGAGGCTGCGCCGCCGGGCCTCAGCCACTACTTCTTCGGCGATGTGTATCCACGGAACGGGTGAGCGGTCGCGAACAAGGTCAAGTCCCTGGTGAACAGTATTGTCGGGACAGATCAGCACTTCGGCCCCGGCCCGCACCAGTCGCGCCGCCGATTCAAGCAATTGTTGACCGACCGCATCCCAGCGGCCGCAATCGATTAAATTCTGATAACTGCTAAGCGGAAAGCAATGCAAGCTGACCTCGGGATGATTATAGGGACCCAGTACTCCGGCTCCTTCCAAACAGATCGTGCGGTAGCAGAGTGCGGCGCCCTCCGCGCTGACTGCAATGATGCCGATGTGCTTCATGGAAGGTGCGGGCGCTTAGATCCGTTCCAGATTCGCGATCGTTCTGTGGTCGGTAACGTTGCCTGTGTTGAGGGTGGACTTTGGTTCGATCAGCAGAACATGAACCTCCTCCGCGGCGATCGGCAGGTGTTCAACACCTTTCGGGACGATCGCGCATTCGCCTTCGTCAAGACGGATTTCTCCGTCGCGCAGCTTGATCAGCAGTTGTCCCTTAATCACTAAGAACAGCTCGTCTTCGTCCGGATGATGATGCCAGACAAATTCGCCCTTGAGCTTCGCAATCTTGACATACGAATCGTTGAACTCGCCCACTATTTTCGGGCTCCAGAAATCATGAAACTCTCTGAATTTGTCGGCGAGATTGACGCTCTCCATGCTTTCTCTTGTGGCAACATTGCGCCTGAGGGTCAATGACACTAGCTATCCGCAAGGCAAATATCAGTTGAGGCCGTCATTGGGCTTCCAGAGATGGCGCTATTCTTGACGCACTCCTCGGCCTCCACGAGCGCTCCACTTGCGCGAGATAGCGAGGGCTAGTTCCATCTGCGCTTGGCCCTCGAGCCGTTTACGTGCGTTTATGTCCGGAGATCTGCGTCTATCTGCGTCGAGCCGCGTGCGACGCAGGGCGAGCGCATCCGACGCAGACTAGAATACGCGACAGGAATCGAGCTTTCCTCAGCGCGGAGATCCGCGGCTATCCTCGGAGAGGCGGGATAGAGCGCGGGCTCGATTCGGGCCACGAACGCCGTATCGCGGGCGGTTATCGAGGTGCCGTCGACCACAACACCGGTTTGTGGCGGAGGTTGCTCTCTCGGGGCGCGTCGTTCCGCACCAGGACTAGTTTCGCGACCCGGCTCGCTGCGGCCTGCAGGCTCCTCGGAAGCGGCGAGGGCGGCTGCGTGGCTTCGCTCTCGCGGAGCATTCGCGCTCAAAGAGTTGCGTCTCGGGTGGCTATTGTCTAGCCCGCACTTCCCATCCAATGCTGCTTGACGCGGCTGTTGGCCTTGTCGCTTCATTTGTGCGGCCCAGCGCTGCTGAGCGATAGCTGCCCGAGTCAGGTTGGCTATCGCATTTAGATCGCCGGGCGTAACTTCTTCCTTCTCAGCCAAGCTCTCAAGGGCCTTCTGTTGGGCTATGGTTATCAGGGCTCGCGCCATCAATGCTTCGTTGTCATCTGCCAATTCGCCCATAGCGCCCGCCAAGCGCACGGTCAAGCGCATGGCTGCGAGCCGCTGCTGAAGGCCGTGGCCATAGCGCCACAGACTGTCGTCGGAGATCTCATAGCCTTGGCCGCGGACCCATTGGGCGAGGCCCTCGCAGTCACTGAAGCCGTTCTCGAACAGACGCCGCTCGACCTCCTGGCGGATGTGCGCCGGCAGCATCGTGATTACCTTTGAGCGCGGTGGCATCGGTGGCTGACTCCTAGTATAAATGGCGCGCGCGTTTCGTCGGTTTCTCGTGAGCAGGCTGTTGAGGAAAGACTTCCGGACCAAATCGAAGTGTCCCCAGTCTCAACATTCTGCGAAAAATGGCTTGCTTCCTGAATCTTCTCTCACGCTCTTTGCGGGGGAGATAAACAGAGGGGCAGGCTGTGATTTATCAGTAGCCTGCCCGAGATCGTTGATGATCGCATACGCCGCAAAGTTTAGTTTAGGCCGAGCAGCCGTGGAGGTAAGGGGTGAAGCTGTCACTCTCAGCGGTGGCGGAAGTGTTCTGAGAGTGGCACAGGGCTAAAGCCTGTGCCACTTCCCGAAAATACGCGAGTAATCTCTGCAAAATGCGCTGTTCGAAGTGTGACAGCGATAATCGCGACGGTCGCAAATTCTGCAGGAACTGCGGCGCCCCATGCCCAAAGTGTGGCGTCGCCAATCAGCCGGACGAAAGATTCTGTGGTGAATGCGGTCGAGGGGCCTGTTTGACGGCCCGTTCCGAAGAAAACCAGGGAACCCAAGAGGAAAAAGGGATGCGTCGTACGAGGTGGTGTATTCCAACATGCCCGCGGGCTACCCGACCCTATCTGCTCCGCGCTACGATACCCGAAAAGAAGGTAACCCATGAAAATATCGCTCTTCTACGAACTAACCACTCAAGATCCAGATGTCCCAGGGGCCGTGAAACAGCGGTTTGACGAGGCCCTGGAACAGATTCGATATGCCGATCAGTTGGGCTTTGACACGGTATGGGCAGTTGAGCATCACTTCCTGCCGGGCTATTCCCATCTGTCCTGTCCGGAGCAGTTTCTGGCGGCGGCGGCAATGGTGACTAGACGCATCCGCCTCGGTCACGCGATCATGCATATGCCGTTCAACATCAATCATCCGTTTCGCGCGGCGGAGCATGTGGGGACCTTGGACGTCCTCAGCGGAGGGCGAGTAGAATTCGGCGCCGGCCGCGCGACCTCACAAGAAGAATTATTCGGTTTTGGGGTGGATCCCGCAGAGACTCAGCCACAATGGGAAGAGGTTCTGCATCTACTGCCGAAAATGTGGACGCAGCGAGTGTTCGAAGGTTGGGAGAGTAAGTACATCAAGCTCCCTCCGCGTCGCGTCACCCCGCAACCGATTCAAAAGCCCTTTCCGCCGATGTGGGTTGCTTCCACCCAGCCTTATAGCGTGGAGTTCGCGGGAAAGAATGGCCTGGGGTGTCTTGGCTTCGGCGTCAGCGATGCGCACTGCGCCAACTACGTACAAATGTACCGCGACGCGATCAGGCAGGCGAAGCCGGAACACGGAATCATCAACGACCAGTTCGGGATTCTCCGCGTTGCCCTGTGCGCTCCGACTGATGACGAGGCCGTTGCGCTGCAGGAGCCGAACTACCGTCTCTTCTATGAGCAGGTGACGGGTCTCTTCGCGCCGTGGCTCGAAGGCAAGCCGCCTCCGACTTACGAGTACATCATCCAGAGTTTCAAAGAACAGTTGGCGATGGGCCGAACCTACTCCATGAAAGAGCTGGTAGAAGCCGGTCAAGCCATTATCGGCAGTCCGGAGACCTGCGCCCGCTTCATCAATAAACTCATCGACGCCGGCGTGGATGAAGTCTTGCTCTTTATGCAAGGTGCGACTACGCCGCACAACAAGATCCTGGACTCGATCCGCCTATTTGCCGAAGAGGTGCGGCCGCAACTCAAGCGGCCTTAGGTTCTGTCGTGCAAAGCTGTTGCGCGCGTTACACGCGAAACTGGCCTTATCTAGCTGGTCCGGCGACGCCGAAGGACCCTGAGGGCGCCGCTTAGCGCATAAAAACTACACGAATCGGCCTAGCACCTAGAATTTTGCGCTCTCGATATCGAAAGAAAGTGTGAAGTCCCTAATTTGAATGCGTAGCATCTCCCCGGTGCCGACCCGGGTGGAACCGGGTCGTTAACCCCGGTTCCATCCGTTCCAAATTCAGTAATCTCAGCCCACGGCCTGCTCGTTGCTCCGCAGCATCTTGCCCGGTAGCGCGCCGGTGCAGACGTTGTTCTCGAACGTGACCTTGCCATTCACGATGATGTGACGATAGCCATCTGCGCGACGCACACGCCGCCAATCGCCATCCGGGAGATCACGCACGGTTTCAGTTGGCCTCAGGTTCAGCTTCTCCAGGTCATAGACCACGATGTCGGCGGGCATCCCCTCGCGCAGCCAGCCCCGGTCGCGGATTCCGATCGCCCACCCGATCATCGACGACAATCGCCAATGGGCCTCCTCAAGACTCATGATTTGCTTGTCGCGCACCCAATGGGACAGGAAGTACGTCGGATAGGATCCGGCGGTCTGGAATTTGGTATGCGCGCCGCCGTCGGAGGCACCCACCAACGCCAGCGGATGCTTGAGGATTTTGCCAAGCGCCTCTTCGTCGTTGTTGATACGGCCGCTCATCCTGAATTCAGTCTGCAAATTCTCCTCGACGGCCAGGTCCAGCATTATGTCGACCGGATGCTTGCCCTGGGCAGTAGCCACTTCGGCTACGGTACGGCCCGTGAGGTCCTTATTTTTCTCGGTTGCCGCTTCGATGATCGTTTCCTTGAAATTGAACCGGGCTAACTGGCCGGTCTCACCGTCCTTATTGAAGGCGGCAAAAGTCATGCGCCCTTCCGAGTCCCGTCTGAGAGCAGGACGGCGGGCGGGGTCCGCCAGTTTGGCCTTGCGTTCCTCGAAGCTGCCCTGCGTAGCCTCGTTCCAAGCCGGCAGATCGTCGAACAGGCCGATGCTTTCAAATTTGAATTCACTGTCGAGCGGCATACAGAGGTCGACCGGGAAGATCGGCGCCTGACGATGGGCGCGTTCGCACCACTCGAGTTGTTCCTTCCACCCATCGGGGTCGACCGGATTATAAAAGACCGCGTTCCAGTTGAGCGGGCGGCCACTGACCTTGGCCATTTCGTGCAGGAAATTGAGATCCAGTCCATGAAGCGAGCGGCCGATGGTCCACTCAATCGAGCCGCGATTGAACTCTCGTAGCACTCCTGCCATTTCGAGCATCTCTTCGCGCCGCACCACGTGAGTCGGCAGGTAACCGCCGTCGTAGTCGCGGTTAGCCATGCTGAAGGTGCCCGAGAAACCGAAGCCGCCCACCTCCAGTCCGCCACGTAGAAGACGCTTGATTGTCGCGATCTCGTCGCCGGTTGGGACGTAATCCGGGTCACGTGCAGCCTCATTGCCAAGCACGTAAGCACGCAACGGCGAATACGGCATCATCGACGCCGCATTGACGCCAAGCCCGCCATGTTCCAGGCTGTCGAGGAATTCTGGGAAAGTAATCCAATCCCATCGCATGCCGGCCTGCATGCACGACAGCGGGATAGATTCCGTCCGCTCCATCCTGCGCATCGCGCGCTCCCGGTCTTCCGGCTTGACCGGCGCAAAACCGAACCCGCAATTCCCGATCGCCACCGTCGTGACACCGTGCCATCCCGACAACGATGCGTATGGATCCCATTTGGTGCCGCCGCTTAGCGCAGCATCATAGTGGGTGTGAATGTCTACGAAGCCGGGCGCGACGATAAGCCCGGTGGCGTCGATAACCCGCGCCGCCGAGCCGGTGAGATTGCCCATCGCCGCGATCCGGCCGCCATTTACCCCGATGTCGCCTTTGAAGGCAGGAATGCGCGTACCCTCGACGATCGTGCCGTTCTTAATCAGCAGTTCGTAATCAGGCATGACCAACCCTCCGTAACGGTTGCTAGCGTTAACGCGTCCCCATCGCGCATGCATCAAGCGGGACGCTCAAATGGGGCGGCTCTAGAGTAGGCCCCACGAATACGGTGCGTGCCACAGATTTAAGGCTTGTGTCCGATTGGCTTTGGCAAAGTTCAAGTCCGTGGAGATTGCGTAATGAACTAAGGGCGGCTCATCGCCGCCCTCGTCCTTTTTCTGTTAGTTGGTCGTTACCGCGGCCCAGTTGCGGGCATCCTCTCCAGGCGCGTACCGCATTATGTTCTGCGAGGGATTGCGGTTGACGAGCGGACGCAGATAGAGCGGATGCTTCATGCTGCGCACCTCGTGCTCGATAGTGAAAAGCACCTTGCCGTTGTCCGGATCGAGGATGTCCTGAAACCGATATTGATGTTGATCGCTCTCCTGGATGATCAGTTTCCGCTCTGCGAGTCGGCGATGAGGACCCGAGAAATCATTGATGTAGATCTGAAGATGATGTTGGTCGTATGAAGGAATCGGGCGATCAGTTTCACGGAAGAATAAGTTCTGTCCGCTACCGGCCGTAACGCAGGCAAAGCGACCGTGCGCATCTTCGAGCGGCGCTGCCTGAGCACCCATTATTTGCGAATAGAAGCGTGCGATTCCGTTGGCGCTTCCGGGCGGCACGTCGAATTCGACGTATGGTATCCCGAGCTGCATCGCGCCGAAGCGCTTGTTGGGCGCGTAGCAACGGATGCGATTGCCCCACGGACAGGTCGCCTCGAGGTAACCGTCCCGTTCATGACATTCGAAACGTGTCCCGGCTAGCGGCTCGCGTACTCGACCCAGCCGCCGGGGCAGCGCATCGTAGTCGGAAACTACGACACCGACATGACCGCGCAACACCTGCGGCTTGCCAGTCGGCAGGTGGAACTGTTGGCGTCCGACGTTGACCCACATGTTGGCCGGGCCGGTCATCATATAGGGGTCGCGCGTCAAACCAAGCCCGTTGATGTAGAACAACGTGGCTTTTTCCTGGTCGGGCACGACGACATTGACGTGCTCCAGGGCGACGATGTTGCCGAGATCCTCAGCAGTTCGGTCATAGGTCTTTTTCTCGCGCATCGCCGTCAGCATTGCGCCACCGTCGATGCTCGCGTCTCCGGTGACACCCCTCATCATCATGGGCGCTGCCTGTGGGGATGTGGTTGCAGCGCTTTGGCCATTGCCGGCCGACATGCCCGCACGCCCCTGGCCGTTTGCAGTCGCGCCGATTTCGGCCATCTGCTTCGCAAAGAGGTCTTCAGAGATGATGCCTTTGCGATAAGCCTTGAGTAGCTGCTGCACCTCGAATTCCTTGCTCGCCATAGCTGACGCTCCTCCAATAACGCTTGCAAAATTTTTCGAGCTCGTACCGCGCGCTCGTTTCTTGCCCTGATTCAATCGCACCCGCGCGCCTCGTGATTCAAGACCCGTCTATACCGGCCTCCATTTTTGGATGCCCCGACTGTCCAGAGTATGCACCCGAAGCGACCAAATAGCCAAGCCTTGCGAAGCGGGGTTAAATGGGTCGGCGCTGCGGGGGTCGCGAACGCTCGCATCGGGAACCGACAATCGCATTCGATGAGTTCGGGCAAGCTACTGATACCTGCTAGCAAGTGGTGACCGACTCAACTCGAGTTTAAATTGAACAATTCGCTTTAGCGCGTCGGTTGTCAGAGAATAGCCCAATCCCGCGCCGTAGGGAGCACGGAAGGACGAATTAACTACCAGCAAAAAAGGACTCAAATGGCGACCCATCCGATCCGTTTCGGCATTCAGACGCCGCAGCAGCACGCGGCGTGGCCGGAACTGCTCGCACTCTGGCAGGAGATCGACACCATCGGTTACGACACCGCCTGGGGGTTCGATCATTTCCTACCCATCTTTTCCGATCCGACAGGGCCATGTCTCGAAGGTTGGACTGCCTTGGCAGCGCTAGCGGTGGCGACTCGTCAGGTCCGCCTGGGCCTGATGGTAACCGGCAACACCTATCGCCATCCGGCGGTGCTGGCCAAAATGGCGACGACTGTGGATATCATCAGCGGAGGCCGCCTGATTTTAGGGCTGGGCGCCGGATGGTTCGAGCTGGAGCATCGGGAGTACGGCGTTCCCTTCCATACCATCGGTGGGCGGCTGCGCCGTCTCGACGAGGCGCTTCAGATTATTAAGCTGTTATGGACTCAGGAGCGCGCGAATTTTAACGGGGAGCACTTCAAACTGGACAACGCGAGCTTCAATCCGAAACCACTACAAAAACCGCATCCGCCGATACTAATCGGCGCGAGCGGCGAAAATGTCGCTTTGCGCATCGTCGCGCAGCATGCACAGATGTGGAATTCGTTCGGCACTCCCGAGGTCTTCCGCAGCAAGATCGCGCGACTTGAGGCGCATTGCGGAAGCATCGGACGCGACCCAACAACCATCGAGAAATCCGTCGTCATGAATGGCCCGATTGCACTCAAAGACGCCCGGCGGCAGGTGGATGCCTACACCGCAGTCGGCGTGACGCACATCATCTTCTCGGTCAGCCCCACTGACCGCGCATGGGTAAAGAGCTTCGCTGAGAAGATCATCCCCAGTTACCACGCGTAGTGGACAAGGGTCTGAGCTGGTCGGAGGAGTATAGCGAGGCCGTACGCGGAAGGACGCATCTACAAACACGCCAAGGCTCATCTGATGGAGACGGCAGCTTGGATGTTCGACTACGCCGACGCCCGGACGCGGGCGATTCTGAAACCGTTAGACTCTTCTGACTGTATTCGCCGGCAAATCAAGTTCTCGCCTCATCCCTCTGAACCGGTGTACCGAGAGGCTTTGGCTTTGTTTCACCTTGCACCCATTATGGAACCGTCGCCAAGCTGAACTCTCGGGGGGCTTGAGCTACAAAGTGGCTCAATAGAGGTTCGCTCCAAGAGAGGACTGGTTACCATGAGCGACAATTCCGTCGTTCGCGCGCGCATCGATGAACGTACCAAGAAGCAAGCTGCGGCGGCGCTGAAAAAAATCGGGCTCACTGTGTCTGATGCCTTTCGCTTACTGCTAGTGCGTGTCGCGAAGGAAAAGGCCCTGCCGTTCGAGCCGCTCAATCCGAATGCGGAAACCGTCGCTGCGATGAAGGCTGCGCGACGGGGTGAACTCGTGAAGGTAGGTAAGCCGAATAAATTGCTGCGAAGTCTGAATGCGGGAGGTTAAATACACTACCCGCTTTTAGGCGCGACTACAGGCGAGAAAATCCGGGCGGCATGGCAAGAAACTCGACGGCCTACTGATGAAGGTCGTTAACATGCTGGCTGCGGACACGCCTCTACCTCAGCGGAATTTGGACCACGCATTGTCTGGTGAATGGAGCGACCACCGCGAGTGTCATATTAGGCCGGACCTAATTCTCATTTACCGCAAGCCCGATGATTGCAGCCTTCAGCTCGTGCGTCTTGGCTCGCATAGCGAGCTCAGCCTGTAACAACAGGCTGCGCACGCTCTGTTTCAGGACCGACCCTTGTCAAACAAACCTAAGATGGGTGGCGGTGAGGGCTCGGTTTAGTTCGACCGACGCTATCCCGCTTCAGAATTTCTGTTGCCGTTCTTGTTTGATTGTTAGACTAGAAAGGCCTTACTTTGGGCGGTAATTCGCCTGAGAGTTTTCGGCGCGCCCGGCTATCGTTTGAAATGCCTGCGCGGGCCTATTGCATTTCGCGTGGAGCCCCAGATCGGGAGGATACCGCCCATGACCGAGCTTGCCT
>Ga0187846_10001535_pt1 | contig 13004 bp, 10 predicted proteins | sample TC_taG_FD_161473 | JGI IMG/M metagenome (GOLD analysis project Ga0187846, IMG submission 161473) | Biofilm microbial communities from the roof of an iron ore cave, State of Minas Gerais, Brazil - TC_06 Biofilm (v2) | ecosystem: Environmental > Terrestrial > Deep subsurface > Cave > Wall biofilm...
TAAACTCCAGGCACTTCAATCTGGGGGAGCCATGAATTCCCGCACATTCACTCGCAGAACGTTCGCCGCAAGAGTTGCCGCAATCGTCTCCGCTCTGGGCATCACCGTCGCCGCGCCGCGCCGCGCGGAAGCCAGGAGCGACAAGGGAATCCGCAAGCTCAATGGCGACGGCAAGCCCGCCGACACCAAGTCGTTCATTACGCCCATCGTCATTTACAACGGCCTGATCTACGTCGCCGGCCAGGGCGCGCACGACCCCGGCCCCGCCGAGCAATTCGAAATCGGACATCACACCACCATCGTGATGGACCACGTCAAGAAGCTGGTTGAAACCGGCGGCGGAACCGTCGACAGCATCCTTCAGCTCACCGTCTTTCTCGCCGACATCAAGCACTACGACGGCATGAACCAGGTCTTCAAAACCTACTTCCCGAACGGCGGCCCCGCCCGCACCACCGTCGCCGTGGCAGCTCTGCCGGGAAATTCGCTGGTGGAGATCAACTGCATTGCGGCCGTAGTAAAAAAATAGCGGGAATCAACTCGGGTTAAGTCAATCACGAGAACGGCGCTCTCAGCCGAGCCACTTCTGTGGGTCGCGAATCGCTTCCGCCAGGTCGTTCAGAAACAGCGCCGCACGCGCGCCGTCCGCGACCCGGTGATCGCACGAGAGCGTCAAGGTCATCATCGCGCGCACCGCCGGCTTGCCCTCCACCGCGACGATCCGGTCGGCAATGCTCCCCACGGCGAGAATCGCCGCCTGCGGCGGCGTGATGATCGCGCTGAATGCGTCCACGTGATACATGCCTAAATTGCTGATCGTGAATGTGGCGTCGGCGATGTCGGCCGGACGCAGCTTCCCGGCGCGCGCCCGCTCCGCCACATCGCGGCGCTGGACCGCGATCTCTGTCAGAGTCGCCGTCTGCGCCCGAGGAATCACCGCCGCGACCACGCCATCATCCACCGCGATCGCCACGCCCATGTTCACGTGATCGTGCAAACGGATTCCTTCCGCGCTCCAGCTTGCGTTCAGCCGCGGATGCTTCACCAGCACCCGCGCCGCCAGTGCCACCAGAAGATCCGTGTGCGTGACTTTGACGGGATGCGTGCGCTCGATCTCCGCGGCGGCGCGTCCGCGCAGATCATTCAGCGCGCCCGCTTCGACCTCACGGCTCACGAAGAAATGCGGCACCGAGGTCCAGCTCTGCGTCGTGCGCTCCGCCATCCGGCGGCCGATCGCGCCCGGGACTTCAATCGCTTTCTTCCCCGATACGCCTGACGCAGCACTCGCTGCCGCTTGGACGTCCGCCGCGAGAATCTCGCCGCCGGGCCCTGTGCCACGCAAAGTCGCCGCATCTACACCCAGTTCCTTCGCCAGGCGCCGCGCCTTGGGAGAAATTCTGCCCGCCCGTTCAGCAGCAGGCTCCTCTGCTCTGACCGCTCCAGATGCGGCATGAGGTTCCGTCTTCGCCCGCGCCGCAGGCGCTGCCGCAGCCTCACTCTCCTCCGGCGGCGTCTCCCCGGGAGCCACGATCCACGCGATCGTCTCGCCCACTGGAATGTCGGCTCCGGCCAAGGCCTTGATGCCCGCCAGAATCCCGTCGGCCGGCGCCTCCACTTCCACCACCGCTTTGTCGGTTTCGATTTCGAGAAGCGGCTCGCCCTTCGCAACGCGGTCTCCTTCCTGCTTGCGCCAGGCAAGGAGCTTGCCGGTTTCCTGCGCCATCTCGAGGGCGGGCATGACAACGCTGAAGGCCATGTTCGTTATTAGTTCGGGGGAAGGCGAACCATGGCCTTCAGCTCGAAACTCCCACCCGCTCGGTTTTCGCGCTGGCTTCGATCATCTCGAGCACGCGCTCGCTGGGCGGAGCTTCGCTTTCTCTCGTGGTGGGCAGCGGGCCGTTCACCGTGAAGTAGTGCGCCCCCGCTACCAGCAGTTCTTCCGCCGGGAAGCGTGTGATCACCTCGTGCCCAGTAGGCGTGACAACAATTTCTTCCTCAATGCGCGCCGCGCTCCAGCCGTCGGTCGAAGGCCAGAACGTTTCCAGCGCGAACACCATGCCCGGCTTGATCTCCACCGGATGGTCGAACGACACCAGGCGGCTGATCACCGGCTTCTCCCAGATCGCCAGCCCCACGCCGTGTCCGTACTGCAGCGCGAAGCAGGCTTCTTCGTTGGGGAAGCCGAACTCTTCCGCCTTCGGCCACACCGCCGCAATCTCCGCAGTCGTGCGCCCCGGACGCACCAGCTCAATGGCTGCGTCGAGATAGTCGCGGCATCGCTTGTACGCGTCCACCATGGCATGCGACGCATAGCCCACGGTGAAGCAGCGGTAGTAGCAGGTGCGGTATCCCATGTAGGAATGCAGAATGTCGTAGTAGACGGGATCGCCCGGCCGCAGCACCCGATCGGAAAACACGTGCGGGTGCGGATTGCAGCGTTCGCCCGAGATCGCATTCACCGCTTCGACATATTCCGACCCGAGATCGTAAAGAACCTTGCTCACCAGCCCGACCGCCTCGTTCTCGCGCAGCCCCGGCTTCATCGCGCGATAGAGCTCATCGTAGGCCGCGTCCACCATCATCGCCGACGTGTTCAGCAGCGCGATTTCGTCCTGCGTCTTGATCACGCGCGCTTCCGACATAAGCGCCTGTCCGTCCACCACCTCGATGCCTTCCTTCTGCAGCGCAAACAGTACCGGAGGCTCGATGATGTCGATGCCCAGCGGCTCTTTGTGCAGGCCGCGCATCTCCAGTTCGATGCGAATTTTCCTGGCGACATCTTCGGCGCGCCCCATCTCCGGCGTCATCGCGCCCCGCAGCATCGAAATGCCCGGCCGCGAGCGTTCGCCCAGCCAGGGGCAATTCAGCTGATGGTGCTTCGCCGCCGATCCGAAGTCCCACAGATTCGGCTCGTCATTCTGCGGCAGCAGCGTGAAGCGGTTGGCCTTGTCCTGCGCCCACGTGCCGATGTGCGTCGCCGTGATGTAGCGCACGTTGTTCATGTCGAAACACAGCAGCGCGCCCATCGACGACTTCTTCAGCAGATTTTTCGCCTTCTGCAGGCGCTCCCGCCGCAGGCGATCGAAGTCGATGCGGTTCTCCCAATCGACGGCCATGGTGCCATGAGTTTTCAGTGCCATAATGACCCCTCCAGCTCGAAGCTCGTAGCTCAAAGCTGATCTACGACTTTCCGCACATCTCGCGGGCCGCTTCCGACACGCTCTCCTCCGTGGGCACGGTCACATCTTCCAGCGGCGGCGAGAACGGAATCGGCACATGCATGGCGCCCATCCGTTTCACGGGCGCGTCGAGATCATAAAACGCGCCCTCCGCGATCACCGCCGCGATCTCCGACGTCACTCCATATCGCCCATATCCTTCGTCCAGCACGATCACCCGCGACGTCTTCCGCGCCGACGCAATCATAGTCTTCTCGTCGAGCGGCCACGTCGTCCGCGGATCGACCACCTCCGCGCTGATCCCCTCTTTTTCCAGCATGTTCGCTGCGCCCAGCGCCACCTGCACCATGCTGCTGGTCGCAACGATCGTGATATCCTCGCCCGCCCGCTTCACCTCCGCTACGCCCAGCGGAATCGTGTACTCCTCCCCGGGAACCGGGCCCTTCAGCTTGTACATCATCTTGTCTTCGAAAAAGATCACCGGGTTCTCGTCGCGAATCGCCGTCTTCAGAAGGCCTTTCGCGTCATACGGCGTCGAGGGCAGGACGACTTTCAATCCCGGAACGTGACTGAACCACGCATGCAGCGACTGCGAGTGCTGCGCCGCCGACCGTCGCGTCGCGCCCAGCGTCGTGCGCATCACCATCGGCACCTTCCAGTGCCCGCCCGACATGTAATGCACCTTCGCCGCCTGGTTCACCATCTGGTCCATGGTCAGCGTGAGGAAATCTCCAAACATAATGTCGACCACCGGCCTCATGCCCGTCATCGCCGCGCCTACCCCAATGCCCGTAAAACCGGCTTCCGAAATCGGCGTGTCAATCACCCGCCCCGCTCCAAATTCCTCTACCAGCCCCGACAGAACTTTGAAGGGCGTCCCCGCCTCGGCCACGTCTTCGCCGAAGATGCACACCGTGGAGTCGCGCCGCATCTCCTCGGCCAGCGCTTCCCGTACCGCCTGCGCAAATGTCAGCTCGCGCTCAGGCATACACGTCCTGGTCCACTTCTTCGGCGCCGGGATACGGCGCTGCGATCGCGAACTTCACCGCTGCTTCCATCTCCGCGCGCGCCGCGGCTGAAATCTGCTCCAGCCCCGCAGAATCCGCGTAGCCCTGCTCCATCAGCCACGCCGCATGCAGCTTGATCGGATCCCGCTCCGTCTTCCACTGTTGCTCTTCCTGCTTCGAGCGGTAGTATTCGCGGTTGATGTCGCCCACGTGATGTCCGCTGTAGCGGTAAGTGTCGCACTGCAGAAACGCCGGCCCTTCTCCGGCTCGGGCCCGTTGCACCAGCCGCGAGGCCACCGCATGAACCGCCCGCACATCCTGCCCGTCAACCCTCGCTGCTTCGAGCCCGAATGCCGTCGCCCGGCCCAGAATCGTGCCCGCCGTCGTCTCGCTGAAATGCGTGTACTCGTTGTAGAGATTGTTCTCGCAGGTGTAGATCACCGGCAGCTTCCACAACTGCGCCAGGTTCATCACTTCATACAGCGATCCCTGCCCCAGCGCGCCTTCGCCAAAGAAGCACACGGCCACGCGGTCCGTGCCCAGCCGCTTCGCGGTAAACGCCGCGCCCGTCGCGATCCCTACGCTGCCGCCGACAATCGCGTTCGCGCCCAGATTGCCCGTCGCCGGGTCGGCAATGTGCATCGATCCGCCCTTGCCCTTGCAGTAGCCCGCTTTCTTCCCCAGCAGCTCCGCAAACATGCGATCCGGCGCCGCGCCTTTCGCCAGGCAGTGTCCGTGGCCGCGATGCGTGCTGGTGATGTAGTCATCGATGCGCAGCGTCTCGCAGATTCCCACCGCCACGGCCTCTTCTCCGCTGTATAAATGCGCCAGCCCGGGCATGAGCGCGCGCGTGTAAAGCTCGTTCACGTGTTCTTCAAACAGCCGGATCCGCTCCATCTGCCGGTACGCGCGCAACCATTTTTCTTTCTCGGTCGCGGCCTCGCGTCCGGCTTCCGGCTTGGAGATCGCCGTCGTCACTTCCTGCCTCCCGACGTCACCGGCGTCGACACGCCCGCCATCGCCGCCAGCACGTCGAACACGCACGCGAAGTCGTACTTCGCCCAGCCCATGCCCCGCGCCGCCGTAAGAAACTCGTTGCTCACCCCGGTCGTCGGCAGCGGCACGTCCAGCTGCCGTCCCAGATCCATGGCCAGCACCGTGTCCTTCTGCATCATGTTCACGTCGAACCACGCTTCCTCGGGCTGTTGCAGCACGAACGGCCCGCGGTACTGGATCATCGGCGACGCAATCGCGCTGTGCGTGAGCACATCCACCGCCACCTCGCGCGCGATGCCGCTCTTTTCCGCCAGCAGCACCCCTTCGGAGAACGCCAGCATCTGCACCGCCAGGCTGAGATTGGTCGCGATCTTCATCGACAACGCCAGCCCGTTGTCGCCGACGTACGTCACCTTGGGCCCGATGTCGAGCAGCAGCGGCTTGATCTTCTCAAACGTTTCTTTTCGCCCCCCCACCATCACCGACAGCTTGCCCTGCTGCAGCGTGATCACGCTCCCCGACACCGGCGAGTCCACCATGTCGGCTCCGAGCGCCCGCACCTTCGCCGCCGTCGCCCGGCTCACCGCCGGACTCACCGTGCTCATGTCGATGAAGATCTTCCCTGCGCCCAGGCCTGCCAGAATCCCATCCCGACCGTCGGTGATGGCGGTGATGGCCGCGGCATTGGTCACCATCGCGAAGGTGTAGTCGCTGGCGCTCGTCACCGCGCGCGGCGAATCCCCCCACTTCATTCCTTTTTCGATCAGCCATTGCGCCTTGGAGCGCGTGCGGTTGTATCCGGTCACCGCGTGGCCTTTGCCGAGCAGCCGGTCCACCATCTGGCTGCCCATTACTCCAAGACCGATGAATCCTACCTTCGCCATCCGCCTCGCCTCCGAAGTGCTTCGCTGCTGACTTCCCACCCTAAGAACTCGCGCGGGAAACCCCCGGCTTGCCCGGCGGCTTCTGCGACGAAACCTGCGAGTCCTGCCGCACCTGCTCCAGATGCGCGCGCATCGCCTCCCGCGCTTTTGCCGCATCGTGTTGCTCCATCGCTTCCAGAATTCGTTTGTGGTGAAACTGGCCGCGGCGCGGCCCGCCTTCCACCTTGAATATCCGCAGCCTTTGTTCCCTTAACAGCCCCACGATGGAATCCAGCAGCGAGAGAATGAGTGGATTCGCCGCCGCTTCCGCCAGCGCCAGATGAAAATCCAGATCCGCCTCGATGTAGGCTTCCGGATCGTTGTGCGCCCCGTCCATCACCGCGACCGCGTCGCGCAAAGTCGCCAGATCTTCCTCCTCCACCCGCGTCGACGCCAGCGCCGCGATCTCCGGCTCGAGAATCCCTCTCAGTTCGGCCAGGTGCGTCGATCCATCCGGCTGCCCGATCTTGACCATCAGGTCAAACGACTGCCGCACCGCCTGCGACGTTCCATCGGTGATGAACGTCCCGCGTCCCGAGTACGCTTCCACCAGGCCTTTTTCACGCAACGCCTTGACCGCCTCGCGCACCGCCGTGCGGCTCACTCCGAAACGCTGCGCCAGTTCACGCTCTGCCGGCAGCTGGTCGCCCGGCTTCAGCGTGCCCTTCAAAATCGATTCTTCAATCTGCTGCACGATCTGCTCGTACAGCCGCGACGTTCGCACGATCTTGTACACAGGATGGTCTCCCGCACGGGCCGGCGAGGGGGCGCCGGCGATGGTCCGGCTACTATACCGCAGGTCCACGGGCTGCGGCGGCGCTTCCGGCGATCGGGCCGAGGGTGGGGGCATTGGTTCTTAGGTATGGTGGTATGACCAGTAACCACCAACCCTACCACGCCTTCCCTCCACACTTCAAGTCCCTCCAAGATTTGCACAGTCTGGCACTTAACCAACTGGCTTCGCCCCACTAGCGCTCACCCCTCGGATTGGGGGAGAATTCGCTTGACAGTATTTGCAAGGTAGTGGTATGGCTGCCGGACCAGAAAACGGAGGGATTTCTATGCACTTCCGAAGCGCCGGTTTGTCCGCGGGCCACGGCTCCACCGCGATGCGAGCCTTCCTCACGGTCTTAGTCCTGTGCCTGTTCGTCCCCGCAACCTGGGCACAATCCACCGCCGGACGAATCCTCGGCACCGTCATCGACAAGAGCGGCGCCGCCGTCGCCGCAGCCTCGGTCTCCATCACCGACACCGAGCGCGGCATTACCCGCAGCTTCACCACCGACCAGACCGGCTCCTACGTTGCCCCTGACCTGCCGCCCGGAACCTACAAGGTCCGCGTCGAATCTAAGGGATTCAAGACCGTCGAGCGGCCGAACGTCGTCATCGAAGTCGCCACCGACGTGCGCCTCGACGTGACCCTCCAGCCGGGACAAGTTACCGAGACCATAGTCGTCGAAGAGGAGATTCCTCTCGTTAACAGCACGTCCTCCACTCTGGGCGGAACCCTGAGCAATCAGGAGATCAACGACCTTCCCCTCAACGGCCGCAACTACCAGAACCTTCTTCAACTGCGTCCCGGCATCATGCGTTACCCCGGCGGCGGATTCTCCACCACCAGCGCCAACGGCCTGCGCGCAGAAGACAACGCCTACCTCATCGACGGCCTCTACAACACCGAGCCTTTTTCCGGACAGGGCATCATCAACGGTTCGGGCGTCGTGGGAGACTCGGCCACCATACTTCCCATCGACGCGATTCAGGAATTCAACCTTCTGCAGAACCCTCCGGCCGAATATGGCTGGAAGCCCGGCGCCATCGTCAACGTCGGATTGAAAACCGGCACCAATACACTGCACGGCACCGCGTTCGCCTTCGGCCGCGACGGAGCCTTGGACGCGCGCAACTTCTTCAACCAGGCGCCCGCGGCAAAAGTCGATCGCAGTCTGGAGCAGTTTGGCTTCAGTCTGGGCGGCCCCATCGTCAAGGACAAGGCATTTTTCTTCGGATCCTACGAAGGCCAGCGCTACGACATCGGAAACACCTACCTCGTGACCACTCCGTCGATGGTGTCAATGCCAACCCCGGCAATCCCGAACTGCACCTTCGTTCCTGGCGACTGTGCCAACAGCATTCCCAATGCCGTCGCCGATTTGCAGCAGGCCATTCTCAACGGCGTGATCGACGGTCACGGCAACCCGATCGCTCCCAGCGCTGTCAGTGCGAAGATTTCCGGCTGCCCCTGGGCGGCAACTGGAACCCCCACCTGCGACGGCTCCGGCTTCCCCATCAACAACAATCCCTCCCCGAACTTCGTACAAGGTTTCCCCAACGTTACCTCCACCGACGACGTGGTGGCGAAAGTCGACTTCCACATGTCCCCGAGTAACGTCGTGAGCGGCACTTATTTCTTCGGAAACAACTCGGGCATCGCGGAAGATTTCGCCGAACTGCAACCGCAGTGGCGTTCGAAGATTCACACTCGTGCCCAGGTCGTCGGCGGAAACTGGGTTTGGACTCCCAACTCGCATTGGGTGAACGAGGCTCGGTTTGGCTACAGCCGCCTCTACCAACCCACTCTCCCCGGGGACCTCAACACCCCGGCGTCCTCTTACGGTCTCACCACCGGCGTCAGCGGCCCCTTCACGGGAGGACTGCCTCGCATTGGATTTGCCGGCGCCTTCGTGCCCGGCCTGGGCGCTTTCAAATGGCCCAAGTTCCAGGGTCCCGACACGCTCACGCAGTTCATTGATCACGTTTCCTACTCTGCGGGCAAACACTCCTGGAAGTTCGGCGGCGAGCTCCGTCGCGACGGCGTCAACGGCGGCGCCTTCGGCAATGCCCGAGGAAGCATCACCGTGCTGGGAGGCGTGGCCATTCCCACCGGCGCAGGGTCCACCGCCCTGGAAGATTTTCTGGCCGGAGACCCGTTCAAGGCATCCGTGCAGGTCGGCGATCCCACCCGCCAGCTCCACGATTGGGCCTACGGTTTCTTCGCTCAGGACGACTGGCGGGTCAGCAAAACTTTCACCCTCAACTACGGCTTGCGCTACGAGTTCGCTTCCGTGCTCAAGGAGGCCCACAACCTTCTGGGCAATTTTGACAAGAGGTCCACCAGCGGAATGATTCAGGTTGGACAACCCGGCGTCGGTAGTCCTTACTATGCCGACCCTACCAATCTTGGCCCGCGCCTCGGTTTTGCCTGGGACGTCACCGGCACCGGCAACACCGTCCTCCGCGGCGGAGCCAGCCTGATGTACGAAACCGTGAACTGGGAGTCCTTTCTCGCCTTCAACAACAGTTACGGACTCACCAACATCCCCACCGGAGCGATCATCGCCAACACCGGCTTGGCCAACCAGCAAACCGCCGGCGGCACGATCACGGCGGGCAACCTTGCCATCCCCCCCGTCCTCCCGCAGTGGGACAGCAGCACTCGGCTCTACGGCGACCTCAGTACCAGCGCGATCAACTGCGATCCAAACTTCGCGGCTCCGTGCCCGATCATGAGCGTCGCCCGCAACCTGAAAACCCCCCACGTTGTGACCTACACCCTGAATGTGCAGCACGCCTTCACGCCCAATCTCTCCATGGAGCTGGGCTACATAGGCAACCACGGCTCGAAGTTGATCAACATCCGCGACATCAATCAGGAAGCCCCCGGCAGCAATTCGCAGGCCACGCGGCCATTCAACCAGTTCGGATGGCTGAGCAACATCTATCAAATGGAAAACCTCTACCGTTCTAATTACAACGGCCTGCAAGCCACGCTGAACGCGCGGAATTTCCACGGCCTGAGTGCAGTCGTGGGCTACACCTACTCCCACTCGCTCGATGACGTGGGCGCCAACTGGGATTTCGGAGCCGGATACGGACTGCCCCAGGACTCCACCAATCCCGGCGCCGAGTACGGCAGCAGCGACTTCGACATCCGCCATCGCCTGACCCTTTCCCTCACCTACGCCATCCCCGGAAAGAAGGGATTCGGGCAGATGCTTGAGGGTTGGGAGATCAACAGCATCGCCACCCTGGCAAGCTCGCAGCCCTGGGGCGTCATGGACTTGACCAGCGGCCTCGATGGTATCGGCAGCGCCCCCTTCAGCCCGCCGCAATTCCCCCCGCAGCGCTGGGACTTTTTCGGCCACCCCGCCGACTTCAAGTCCGGCCCCACATCGATTCCATTTTCTCCCGGCGCAAGTAATTCGGCGTGCGCCGCTCAAGCGCTGGCCCTGGACGGAGGAACGGCCGGCCCCTTCAGCCAGGCGCTCGCCTCCTTCGGCTGCTTCGCTAAAGGCAGTTCGTTCATGATCCCTCCCGCCGCGGGAACGTTCGGAACCATGGGGCGCAACATCTTCCCCGACTCCGGCTTCCGCAACCTGGATTTCTCGGTCGCCAAGAACTGGCACTTCGGCGAGCGGCTGCGCATGCAGTTCCGCGCCGAGTTCTTCAACATTCTCAATCACCCCAGCTTCGCCAATCCTTACGGCGGACAGAACGGCTACGGCAACAACGATCCGGTCGCGGCACCCTCGCTGTTTGGCTGCGGATGCGAGACCCCCGACGTCACGGCTGCCAATCCTGCGGTCGGCTCGGGCGGACCCCGCTCCATTCAGCTCGGCCTCAAGTTCGTCTTCTAGGCCGGCCGAACCGTCGCCTTCCGGGCTGGACGCGATTCCGTCCGGCCCTTTTTCGCGGAATCACGATCTCCGCACCGGCGAACCACAAACCAGTCATGAAAAACACGACCCATTTCGCTTTTTCAACCATACTGTTGATTGTGGCACTGTCGCTGGCTGCATCCGCGCAGGAGCGCACCCTCGAAGAGATCAAGTCCGAGGCCATCCATCGCGCCGAAGTCGGCCAGTATCCCCTCATCGGTCTCGATCCCGCCGACGTGAAAGAGGCCTTCGCCGACATTCATAGCAGAGACAAAGACGAGTGGGCCGCCGCCTTCATGCGCGTCGCCGACCGCTACTTCAACCAGGCCAGGGCCCTCGAGACGACAGACGCAAAGAAGGCCGACGCCGGCTTCATCCGCGCCTGGCGCCTCTATTCCTTCGGACGCTGGCCCATCCCCGCGTCTCCCGGCAAGCAGCGCGCCTACGAGAGAGCGATCGAGGCGTTTCTCGACCACGCCAGGTTCTACGACCCTCCTCTCGAAGTCGTGCGCATTCCCTTCGAAGGCAAACAAATCATCGGCTATCTGCGCCTGCCCAAAAACGCCAAAGCGCCGGTGCCGCTCGTGATCGCCGTGAACGGCCTCGACAGCCGCAAAGAAGATCTCACCGAAAGCTTCAGCGCCATCCTTCCCTTCGGCATCGGATACCTCGCCGTCGACGGCCCCGGTACCGGCCAGGCGCCCATCAAAGTCAGCGAGACCTCCGAGCGCATGCTCTCCAAAGTGATCGATTACGCGCAGTCCCGCTCCGAAATCGACAGGAACCGCATCGCCTTCCACGGCGTGAGCTGGGGCGCGTACTGGGCCACCAAGATGGCGATCGTCGAGCGCGCCCGCCTGCGCGGCGCCAGCGCCCAGTCTCCCCCCATCGACAAGTTCTTCTCCAAAGACTTTCTCGCCAGCCACCTGCTCGGCAATCGCGAGTATCTCTTCGATCAGGTTCCCGCGTTGATGAGCGTTCTCGATGGCGTGAGCACGCTCGAAGAGATGGCAGACTTTGAGCCGAAGTTGTCGCTGGTGCGCCAGGGCCTGCTCGGCAAGCCCATGGCGCCCATGCTCGTGATCGCGGGCGTGCTCGACACCCAGGTCCCGATCGACGATGAGTATCTTCTCCTGAGCAAAGGCGACTCGCCCAAAGAAGCCTGGATCAATCCCCAGGGCGGCCATCTTGGCCGCCAGGTCGGCGTCTGGCCCGATCCCCGCATCTTCAAGGAAGTGCTCATCCCCTGGCTCGCCAAGACCCTGCTCGGACCTGCCAACTAGAGCGCCCTCAAATCAAGTTTTGTCATCCCGGCCGGAGTACAGGAACCTGTTTTCCCCGCGCCTGGCTCTGCATTTCACAACGCGCTCGTGTCATTCCCGCGTCGGCAACCGCCACTCTTTCGTAACCAGTCCCAGTGCACATTTTTTGCTGCATTTAACATTCATGAAATATCTTTCGAGTAACATACTTACTAAGGGACCGTCGCTCATGGCTTCACGGGATGCGAAATCGTTGCCCCTGCAAGTCGCCGCCGTCTGCTACCGCCGGCGCGGCGAGAACGTCGAGTTCCTCCTGGTCAACACGAACGGCGGCAACAAGTGGACCTTCCCCAAAGGCTCGCCGGAAGCGCGCCTCTCGCACAGTCAGGCTGCCGAACGCGAAGCCGCCGAAGAAGCCGGAGCCACCGGCACCATCGAGCCGCGCCATTTCCATCTCTACATCCATTCCAAGGGAGTCTTCTGGCAGCCCGGCGGCGTGCAGGAATTTGTGGTCAAGGCTTTTCTGATGGAAGTGCACACCACGCGCCGCCCTGACGAGCCCATGCGCCGCCCCACCTGGTTCAGCCCTCAGGAAGCGCGCCGCCGCCTCGCCCGCGGCCGCGAAGTGAAGTACGCCCACGAACTCGAAGCCGTCATCGACCGCGCCCTCGAGCGCATCCAGTTCCATAGCGCTCTCTGGGGAACCTATCCCGGCTCCCGCACCGTCCGTCCCGCTGCGCAATCGTAACCATCGTCTGCAATCTTCTAATCCTGAGCGAAGTTTCGTGCGCAATCGCACACCAAACGCAGTCGAAGAGCCCGCCCTGAGCGCAGTCGGAGGACCTCGTGCTTCTGTACGGAGTTCTCCCAGCACACTGGCCACTGACCGCTAGCCACCGCATCTATGAGACGATAATTCCAGCCCATGATTCAGATCTCCGCCGCCGGAAAACGTTTCGGCCACAAACTTCTGTTCGAG
>Ga0187846_10001536_pt1 | contig 13001 bp, 24 predicted proteins | sample TC_taG_FD_161473 | JGI IMG/M metagenome (GOLD analysis project Ga0187846, IMG submission 161473) | Biofilm microbial communities from the roof of an iron ore cave, State of Minas Gerais, Brazil - TC_06 Biofilm (v2) | ecosystem: Environmental > Terrestrial > Deep subsurface > Cave > Wall biofilm...
GGCCAGTATTGATAAAAGGTACCCTTCCTGCATGGTAAAGTTCTGAAAGACTGAGGTGTTCACCTGCCCTGCTAAAATAGGAACCCCGAAATTAAGCTGTTGGATGTAGCCCAGCTTGACACTCGGTTCCGCCAGCCCTTGCCCGGGTGCGTCCGGCTGCCCGGATAATGGCCCGTAAGGCAGCAGCATCCGGCCCCCGATGAGTACGGTATCGGCGACCGATGAAATCACTTGTACCAGCAGCACATCGTCGCGTTGGATATACAGTGGTGACGGTGGCGTTACTTCTTTGAATCCGAACGAGACTATTTTGGGAATACTGCCGGAGATAAAGCCTGGGTCCGCCCCCGTGGCCGGCTGCTGTGGGTTTAGAAACGGAAAACCCGTGCCCACTGTACCCTCACATCAAACGGGGCGGGCGGTTTGCCCGCCCGCCCCGTTGCTCCCCTCGCGCACTGGGGGTCTACGGCCCAGCGCCAGTGTCTATTTTACGCCGGTTGTCCGGCGGAGGTGGGCGCGCCACCACTACCGGCTTGCACCGCCGCGCCCGTGGCGCCGCCCGGCACTTGTCCGGGCAAGAGTTGCACAAGCTCTAAGTTAATTATGTAGGTACCACCGGCGCCATTGGTTTGCACATCAACAACGGTCTGCGTTTTGTTCGCGCTGTTGAACACCGGAACCCACGCCCCTGCGTATACGTTGGCCAGCTTCATAAACCAATTGGTGGTGAGTTGCCGCAAGCTGGGCTCCGCGGGGAAGCCCACGCGCAAGTTGCCGAAGTCGACGCCGGTAATGCCGATGGTGTCGCCGCGGGTGTCCGTCAGCCCGCCCAAAATTGCGTAGTCTGTGTTCTGAATTAAATTGTCAATGGAGCTGTTGACGGCCACCGCCCCGCCGAAGTTGCCCGTGGCCACGGCCGTCACGGTCACTTCCACCGTCACCACGTTCAGCCCGATCTTTTTGAGCGTGGGCACATCAATGAAGCGCCCTGCGACGCCGCCCAAGTCCTCGTACCCGATCAGCAGCGTGGCGGTGTCAATCTCCGCCGCCCCGCCCGTCAGCTCGACCGTCAGACCGTCTTGCGCGTAGAGCCGCTGCGCGTACGCCGCGCCTGTGACATCGAGATACAGCGGCGAGGTCAGCGCGGCCACCACGCGGTTGCGGATGCCGCTGAAAAAGTCGTGCAAGCGCGGGCTTCGTATGCGGAGCTCACCTACGGTCGCGTTGAACGCCCAGCTCGACAGGAGCCATGTTCCCTTGCTGATGTCCGTGCCGCGCACGGTGAAGGATTGTCCGGTGCTGGGGGTGAGTGCGGTGAACGTCGTGGAGGGGTTGGTTGCAAAGCCGGCCACTACCTCTAGTGCGCGTCCCATGGGTTACTCCTTCTGGGCCGCTGCGGCGGCCGCTCGTTCCCGTGCTTTTTCCTGCTCTCGCGCCATCACCTCGGCGTACTCCGCAGGGGTCAACAGGTCGCGCCCCAGCTCGTGTCGCCGCGCGTTCATCACGTGGGCCAGAACTACGGCGTCCAGCGGAATGGCAATGGGTGATTCCACCGCTGCGAGTGATGCGCGCCGCGATAATTCTTTCACCGCAGCGGCCTGTTCTTCGCTGCGCCCGGTGAAGGGTTCGCGCTGTGGGTTGAAGGGGTCCACGCCCGGCTGCCAGACTACAAAATTCTTGTGCCCTGGGGTGTCCACAGCTGCCGGATGGCCGACGGGGAAATCCCGCTGGCCCAGGGGCGCTACATGGCTTCGCGCCCACTCTCCGGCCTCGGGTGAGTTGGGGTTGTAGTCGCCGCGGCCCGGGTGCCCCGGCGGGAAGTCTTGTTCGCCTTGTTGTAGGTTCGGCATCGGCGTCACTCCGCGGTCGCGTCAGCGTGTCGCACCGCGTTACTTCGCTCCTGCGCGGGTAAGCTTGAGCTGGTGAAGAGTTTGGGCAACCATCGTCACGCGCTGAATGTTGGCGTCGCTGCCGCGAATGCCTTTCGTGGGCAGTGAGAGTGAGCTAATGGCCGCGAGGTACGGCTGCACATTTGTACCCCACTTGGCCGCGCCGGCGCGCACACCGTCAGGGTAGTGGTTGGCACCCTTGCCGGACGCGCCGGCTTGCCAGCCGGCGTCGCCCGCGGCGTTTAGGCCGGCCTTGAAGCGTGCCAACGCCGCCGAGGACGACACTGCTGACTGCCAAGTTGGTGCCGCTGCAATTGCTGACTGCGATTGTGACGCACGAGGGGCCATCACCCCAGCCTTGTAGTCTGATACAGCGTTCACCGCACGGTTGGTGTACTTGGCTTGCAGCGTGCCCACATCTTTAATTTGGATTGCCACGTTACCCTCCGCGCGGCCAGCGTGCCTGAAGTCTTTCCGGCCGTGTCCGCTCCGAAGGTTTTAGCATTTTCCGAAGGTGGGAAGGGATCGTAGCAGCCGCTCTTACTACTGAGTTCTCTAGACTGTAACTACGTAGAATCGGAAGAGAGGGGATGTATAAGGGGGGAGGAACCCTTTTGTCCACAGGATTTTCACAGGATATCCACAGGTTTTCCACAGGTTTTCCACAGAGTACCCCGTAAGTGATTGATTTGCTAGTCGCTATTGACATTTTGCCCCACTGTGGATAACTTGTAGAAGGAAGGACAGCGAAACCTGGGTCCGCGTGCCTCACCCCACAGCGTGAACCAACGCGCGGCCCCAGGTAACGAGTTGTTAACTATTGGCAATTAATCAACAGGGACAGCGTGAGTACCCGCTCTACGTGCTGCGCGTGTGGCAGTGGGGGAATAGTGTGGTGTTCCCGCTTTATAAGCCAGTGCTCAAGGCCCTGGGAGCCGTTCCCGGTGACATGCTCATCGGCCGAATCCACGTGCCGTATTTGACGGTGCGCCTCGCGCGGCCCGAGCGCGCCATACCGATAGATAACTTCGGCCCCGAAGTGCTTCCGCCGTCGTGGCCAGGGAAGGAAGACAATGCCCGTACTCCTGAGGATACCCCGCCGGCAACTGCTCCCACCCCCGGAGCCGATGCGCGTGGCGATTACGGACCAGATGATTGACGAGCTGGTGGAGTCCATGCGCGCCGTAGGCCAACTTGTGCCGCTCATTGTCACGCTGTCGTTCAACAACGCCGACGAGCGCGACAGCTACGCTGGCGCGGATGGCGCGCACAACTGGTGCGCGACCCGCGGTCTGTTCGAGGTGATAGACGGTCACTGTCGGCTGGTCGCTGCCGAACGCGTGCCGCTCGAAGCACTCGACTGCTCCGTGTTCCTCGACGTAGCCGAAGCCAAGCACGCCATGATGCTGCACGCCGGCATCATCCGCAATTCGTTCACACCCTACGAGGAAGGCCGGCAGTTCGTCGAGCTGTCCAACAAGCACGGTTGGTCCATCGACGACATCTGCCGCACGTTCAACCGCTCCGAGCACTACATCAACACCCGCGTGGACATCGCCACTGGCCCCGAGAATGTAGCCCGCGCCGTACAAGAGCGCACGATTAACTTGGCCCAGGCAACGCAGATTCTCAAGGCGAAGGACGAGGGCTTCCAAGTGTATTTGCTCGACCAGGCCGAAGTCCACGGAGCCACTGCGCGGACCCTTGAAGTGATGCGCCACAACCACGGGAAAGACCTTGCGGTGGATGCTACGGGCGCGCGGCCCGGCACACCCGCCGGAAGCGTTCCGCCGCCCCCGCCCGTGGTGCACGAATGCGTGTGGTGCGGAGAGGCGAAGGACGTGGAGAACTTGCGCCAACTCGAAGTGCACTGGTACCACGAGCGTGAGGTGCGGCAAGTGCTTGACAGCGTGAGCGTGCTCAAGCTCAATAAGGCCAGCGCATGATTACGACACGCGCCGAATCCGAACGCCGCGAAGCGCGCATCTTGCGCCGCATCGTTGAGGTGGACCGCCGCTTCCGTGGACACGTAGCCATCCGCAAGATGAAACTGAGTTGTGGCCACGTCGTCGAGCTGGGACCCGGCCTGCGGCCAAGCGTTGGCAAACTGTTTCCTTGCCCCTATTGTAACTGAGTCCCTATGGTCCGTTGGGTCACAACCACAAAGCCGAAAGCGCAGCTCACAGAGCTGCCCGAGCTTCACTTCATAAACAACGACGGAGATGCAGTGCGCATATTCCAAACCGCATTCGGCACGCAGTTTGCCGAAGTGGTCGAAGTGAGCGGGTTTGTGCTGTGGTTGCGCAAGCTAGAGTCCAACCCGCCGCCGGGAATTTAGCCCTTGACAGCGCGCGCGATTCGCGCGCACAGTATTCGCATGACCCAAACGATGCGGTGGGTGATACCCGGCGGCACGGTGGAGAAGATGACGGGAGTGCGCATTGACTGCGGCAACTGCGGTAGCCGGTGGGTGGTGTGGCGCGTGCGCATGAAAGCGTGGCTTTGCCGCAAGTGTGGATTCGAGTTTAAGGCCGATGGCACACCCCTCACCAACCGCACCAAGCGCCGCGCGCGAGCACCGAAGCCGCGAGAGGTGGAAGATGCGTCTTGAGCATTGGCTGCTCGTAGCCCCGTTCTGTTGCCGGCACCGCAAGGAGTAAGGGAATGAACCTTGTGGTCACAGCCCTGGTACTTTTATTCACGCTGTTCGTGATCGGTTCGGTGCTCGCATGTTTCTACATCGCGGGCAAACTGTTTTGGAAATTTGTGAAGTGGTGATGTCGTTGCCATGACGGACCCGGTCGCAAAGGTTCTGCGCGCGCACACTCGCGCGCTTAAGGTGTACCTTGAGCTGGTGGAATTGAACGCCATGACGGGACAGGATACGGCCCTCACGCGATGTGCCGCAGAGTATGTTTCCAGAGTGCAATTCCTAGAAGACATCCGCCACATCTTCGAGGACGAGCCGTGCGAATCCTAACGTGGTTTGTGGGAACGCTGGTGCTGGCCGCGTGGGTTGACTTACGCGCCCCCGGCGCGCACGGCCTAGGGTGGTTGTGGTGGTGCGCCGCTGCTCTGTGGGTGGTGGGTGGGCTCTTGCTGGTGGTGATCTCCACCGCGCAATGGGCCATGCGGAAAGCTTTGCCGGGACCATTGCGACAAGGTGAACTACAGCACACACGCGGCCCAGGCACGGCTGAGGTTAAATAGATGGAGTGCCGCTATTGCCAGCTCGGAAAAGCAACGCCCACTCAGGCGAGCGTGTGGCATCACATCACGTACAAGCCGCCGCTGGTAATTCCTTTATGTTTAACCCATCACCGCGCGATAACAAACATCAACACTAGGGCCGCAGCCATTCTGAAGCGCCCTCTTCCCAACGAGGCACGGCTGTGGATATGCTTTTCCTGGATACACCGGCTCACGGCATCGCAGCACGTGAACGCTTTTGATAGGTGGTGGTTAGGCCCGCCACCGCATGGTGCGACTGAGTCGTCAACCGTAAGAAAGTGAGGAAGTGATGGCCGGCGAACATCCGACCTTCGATGCCGGCGCGATAGCCGACGCGTTGGCTCAGCAGCTCGACGTGTACCGTAACAAAACCGCTGGGACAGTACCCGCCGAAAGCGCAGAGCCAATGTTCCGCCGAGCGCCGGATGGAGCCGTCGTCCACCGCTCAGGGGCGGTGGTCTCTCAAGCACCGCCCCTGCAAAAACCAGTATGAGCGAGGTGAAGTGATGCCCGATGCGCTTGTTCCACAGACTGCCGGACCCGATGTGAACTACGAGGATGTGGTGGAGCCATTGCACCACTTCATAGACCACTTGGCTATGATTCACGGCCTGCTATTCGCTATCCCGCTGGTGGTGACAAGCGGCAAGGACAAGGTTCACGCCGCCGGGTCATTGCACTCTGTAGGCCGCGCGGTGGACATCCGCACGGCTGACAAAGACCCCCGCGCACAGCTCATGCTTTTGAGTCTCCTGTGCTTCGCTGCAGACACCAACGCGGTGACGATTTTTGATGAGCGTAACCTGCCCGGCGAGCCCCACATCCATGTTGAGTGGCACGGCCAATGAAGCGCTTCCTCTCATTTCGCCAAGCGCAGGCGTGTGAAAATGCCGAGCACCCCACGTGCCGGTGTCGCTGTGGCGGTGTGCTCCACGGAGCTAATCGCATCGCGCGCCTCGCGCCCCGCGAGGTGTACACCAGCTTGCAGCCCGAAGACCCTCACAACCCGCTTACCAAACGCGAACGCGTGAAGGGCGGACTAATCGAGGTGGACCTTATGAACCGCCGAACGTCGCAACGCATGTACGCTCGCCTTCGCCGCCGAAAGAATCCAGGGAGAGTGATTCTGCACGCGGTGGAGAAGCGCCTGGTCGAAATGTGGCGCGCCGCACCCCATGGCAGTGCCGACCGCGAAGAATTGTCCACAGCTCTGGCCACGTGCAAGCTGTGCATGTCCCGCGTGATGTCTGATTTGGTGGTGTGATGGCTCTCTCCACCACAGGTATCGTACCCGAAGCGTTGATGGTTCCATCCGCGAAGGGCAAGGTGATGGACCTGCTCAAGGCGCTGCCCATCGAAGGCGACACCAAAGTGGACTTGCTGGTGGGTTGGGCGCGCGCCGTGGGCGCTACAGTCAACGCTTCGCAACGCGATGCGGTGCGGAACACAGGAGTGGACTACCAATGAGCTACTCACTCAGCGTCACCCACGTGCGCCAGGTGCCACAGGTGCAGCTTCGCAGCAAGTGTGTGTGTTGCGGCCGCATCGTTTCAGGCCATCTCGGCCTGTGCCGCATCACCTCAGACGGCGTCACAGGGGTGCAGGTGATGGTGGTTGAGGGTGCCCACGCGCACCCCATCGCACACGTTGAGCTTAACGGCATCCCACATAATGACTTCTACGGCGCCGAGCCTCAGCACCCGTCGTGATAGAATTCCAATGCCGGCCGGCGCAACGTGGACACTGCCAACCTATTCGATGTGCAACGCGAATCCTCACGCGCCGGCGTGCACATCGTCATCCACCGCCCCGCCACTGTGCTCACCACCGAAGACGCGATGCTGCTGGCCGCGTGGCTGGTGGTAGCTTCCGGCAACTATGACGACTTTGAGCGTGTCTTGCAGGCCGTCCGGTCAAGGTGAGTCTTGCCCACACCCGCACAGCAACTAGAGTCCGAACGCGCCAAGTACCCCGCGATGCAAGTTGACGAAATACTGGTGTGGCGCGCGTGGTTGGTAATTCACCAAACCGAGTTTGACCGCTTCGACTACAACGTGCGCCTAGGTGCCGGCGTGGACCCTGGTCCAACCGTGCCAGAGCCGTACCGCACAATGGCGATTCAGATACGCCAGAAACGTGTTGACGCTGTAGGATACACGGCCGGGAGTCCCACACTATTTGAGGTGAAGCGCCGCGCCGGCCCGGAGAACTTAGGCCAGCTACTTGTTTACGCGCGCCTGTGGCCGCAGCAATTCCCGGCCAGCCCACCGCCGGCGCTTGTGCTGGTCGCCAGTGACGCGGACCCGCACACCACCGACACCCTTGCCGCGTACAACGTGCGCCTTGACCTTGTGCCAACCGTGAACTTCTCAGTGCTCGCGCCCGGCCGCATCATTCCACCACCGCAAGTCTGACTCAAATTCTTCGAGGTCTGCTCCGCTCGCCTTTTACCGGCCCAACGCGCGGCGGTCGGCCGTCAGGCCGACCGCGTCAGTCGAACCAGCTCGACGAAAAATTAAACTACCTGGGAGTGCCAAGCAGGACGGGTTGCCCTTCCACCGTTCCACTGGGGAAGATGGCGAAAGGATAGCGAAGGGTACGGGAAGCATGGTAAACGGGCATTGCTATGTGCCTGAATGGCAAGGGTTTACCTAAGTCGTTTCGCCGGCGTTTTGAATCAGGGTGGTGCTGTATGTCCACATAGACCTGGAAAATCGCGCTACGCGCCCCGTATTGCGTAATTCGCCGGTGTTTCTGGGTGTTTGAGTCCGCGCACTACCCGGCGAGAATTGCCGGCTTAGGTGGGATGGGCGTGCCGGCCTTTTTCGCCTTAGCTACTTTGGCATCGTACCCGAACTGTGCGACCGCTTTCGCTTCGGTGTCCTTGGCAAACTTCAAGAGCGTAATCACCAACAGGTTGGTGAGGTCGTCGCCCTGATACCCGCGCCGCGTGGCCCACGCCGTCACGTCGTCGAGCGTCATTGCTCCCACCTCGAACGCCTTCTCTACTTCCGTGAAGGTGAGCGAGGCGTGCGGCGTCTTCTGGAAGGTAAAGAACGTCTGCCGTATCGCGTCCACCTCGCCGCCGTTGATCGGGAGCTTCTCGATTATGGCCATCGCGTCTTCTACCGCCATGTGTCCCGCGTCCACGTTCGATTCCAGTTTATCTATCAGCTTGTTGTATCGCGCGTCAATCCGGTGCAAGTCGAAGACGTTAAGCACTGTCCCCAGCAAAGTGCTGTCGTACCCCAGACGTACCAGATAGTTGAGCTGTGTCTGGAAGTCCCACAGCTTCCAGCGCCCCAGGACGGCCACATCTTCCAGGCTCAACCGCTTTTGGTGCAGCTCCACCAACTGCTGCTTCTTGTCGTCGCTGTACCCTGCGAGGTCGAGAGCTTGAAACACGTGCGTCGAGTCCATCAGGTTGTTGGTGTAGGGATTCACCAGCTCGCCGGGCTTGAATTGTGTGGGGTGGAACTGCGTGTTAAACCACCACTGGTACGGCGTGGCAATCAGGGTGTTGACCAGTGGCTTCATCACCATGCGGTGCATCCGCCCTAGTCCCAGGTTGCGCGCCACTTGCTCACCGATCTCGCGAATCTCGTCGAGGCGAATCTGCGGGAGCAGTCCACCAATCGCTGCGAGGATGCCGGTTGCCGTGCCGAAGTTAATCAGGAAGCCCGACATCTTGTGCGCGGCCGTGCGGCCCTTGTCCGCGGTGACATCGCCCGCGGTCACAAACTCGGCCGTGAGCTGTTGGTGTAGCAGGTTGCCCACCGCTTCGGCGCGTGCGATGTGGTCGCCCACACTCCCGCCGGTGGGCAAGTGTGCGGCCGTGTACGACGTGCCCAATAGTTCGTTCAACACCTCGACGGCAATGCCGGCTATGGTCGGGTCCAGACCCTTCCGCAGCTTGTCGAGCAGGCCGATTGCTTCGGCCGCGAGCGCCGTCACAGCCGGCGCGAATATCGTGATGACCTGTGCCGCCATTGTGTTCAGCACGAGCAGCACGGCCGCAACCAGGCTCGCCGCCCACTCGGCAGCGAACTTATACACACCCACTGACCGCAAGAACGTGCAGATGAACTTGTACACCTCGGCCACACCCTCGACAGGTACGGCGAACTTCGCCTGCGGCGCGGGACACTCGACCGTTACGGTCTTAATGGCGTCGTCCAACTGTTGGAGTTGGTCCGGGCTTGGGCCAATTTCGGGAACGTCGAGGAAGCCTGAGCCGGTGTCGCCCATTTAGGTCTGCGCCTTCCACACCGCGAGCTGCGCGGCAAAGTCTGCGCGCCACGCCGGCACGTCGCCGGTGCCGGCCGCGAGGTCTGCACTAAGCGCGGCGTAGTGCTGCGCGATAGGTACGGTGTTGGCGGATGTGAGCAGACCCGGCCGGGATCGCCTGTACCAGTAGTCAAAGCCGCGTCCGGTGAAGATGCGGAATAGCGAATCAGCGAACTGCCCGAGTGAGCGTGACGCGTGGGTGAAACGCCAGAATCCGAGTGGGTCCAAGATGACGTTCATCCACCCGAGTATCTCGTTGGTCTTCGCCGCAATGGCCAGCTCGCGGGTGATGATTTTCCCTTCGATGCCGGCCAGCCAGCCGTCGAGCTTCTGTGCAAACTTCAAGTGCAGCAGACGAAACGGGAGCAGTATTTGCCGCACCCGCTGGATGAGATTCACGATGCGCCGCAGCGCCGCGAGCTGTTGCGCGCGTTGCATACGTTGCAGCTTCACAAGCCAATCGTGCAGCTTCGTCACCCACTTGCGGATTCGGTCTATGTCGTCGCGCAAGTCGTGCACCAGCTTGCCCAAGTGCAGTGTGAGGATGTCCTTGCCGAGCGTGGTGAGCGCCTTCCAGATGTTCGTCAACGCTTTGGTGTTGATGTCGAGGAAAGTGTTGAGGAAGTCGCCCAACTGGTTGAAGGTCTGCACCAGCGCGGACACCAGCGCATTCAAGAACGCCACTACCTCTAGCATGATGGCCAGCAGAAGGCTGGTGTCAATTCCGCCGCCCGGCTCTGGCGGTGCGCCCGGTAGTATGGGGAATTCGCCCACGGCCGTTACGCGGGGATGAGGCCCTGCGCGCGCAACGCTTGCGCCTCAGTGTTCAGAAGCTCCACATACTTCGCGGCGTCGTAGTCCTTGCGAGAAAGCGTGATGGCCCCTTTGCGCACGTCGCCAATGCTGTACTTGATGACGACGTTATCTGTTGGCAATAGGTTCGTCGGATTCAACCCTTGCTGCGTCTCTATCGAATAGATGTGCACTGCGGCGTCCATCGCGTCACCTCTCAGCTAGCCGGTTTCTCCACAATCGTGATGCGGTAGCCCGTCTGCCCTACTGGTTGCAGCAGGATACTACTGCCCGGCCGCAAGCCCAAATGGCCAGTGGGATGTGTCACTACTGCCTGAAACCGGCCAGGCTTGGTGGGCGCGATGTCGAGGTACACCGCCCATTTTTCATCCGTGCCGCTGGTGAAGTCTTGAGTGTCCCGTTCCGTGAAGATGGCTGGGTCCCCGTACGCCAAGTCACCGTCGTCCGGCGCGCCGTTCAAGTAATCATCCATCGTCCATGACCCGTGCGCCACGTCTTCGGTGTCAACTGGTGAGCCAACGCACACGGTCCCGAGACTCACCCACCGGATAGCGCCCAGTTGCACAAACGTGACCGCCGGGTAAGGGTTGGGGTCCGGCTGGCCAATCACCAGGCCGGCTACTATGGAGCCATCCGCACACGCGGATGCCGGCGCGGGTGTCGGCGGTGGTGCGGGCTGTGGTGCCGGCTGCGGTGCCAGCCTGCTCACTTGGTCGCCAAGCGCGTCCACCGCGCCGTTCATCGCATCCGTCGAAGTCCCGAGTGCCGTAGCCGTGTCCGTGTAGGGTTGCGGGTCAATCTGCTGCGCTTCGTCGAACAGGGTGGAGAAATCGCCTTCGAGAATACCGAGCGCCGCATCCAAGCCATCGAGCAAACCAATCGCTTCACTCATCACCTCATCGAAGCCGTCTGCCGGTGTCGCCAGGTCGTCGAGGGTATCATTTACGAGTTGAGTAAACCCTGGGTCGGTGTTCTGGAACGCGGGTTGAAACTGCGAGAGGTCGAGCGGCTGTATCAGCCACGGCGGTGGTGGTGTGGTCACGTGTGCGGCTCAGTGTGCGCCTTGTACTCAATCCACCAGTCCCACATAGTATTCACCTTAAGCCGTATTTCACCGAGCAGCATCAGCGCGCGAACGATGGCGAGCAAGATGCCGCCCTCTACGGCGAGCACCAGCCAATCAAGCGCGCTGGCGGGCGCGTGGGGCACTACTTGGCCCCGTCGGTGGACGCGGCCGCGTGGATCCCGACCGCGGCCAGCAGTGAGACAGTGAGGGCCAACCAGTCCGTCAGGTGCGTGGGGTGTGTGGCCACCACCTTGTCCAGCACGGCCACGCCGAACTGCGCCCAGCCGCCGATCTTAGCTAGCACGTTCCACATGCATCACTCCTTCCCCTACAGGCACGCTGCAAGGATGCAGCCGAATTGCGCCGTGCCCCCTCCACCGTTGTCGTTTATGGAGAGGTTGTACTGTACCCCGCCCACAGCTCCGGGGGTGTCCACTTGGCATCCCACGATAAACACGTTAGTGCTGGCCACGGTGGTCAGGGACCCAGAAAACAGTGGTGAGCCGCTTACCACGGAGCCACGGGACACTTTCCACACTATCACCGTGCCGCCCACCCCTGTGGCCATTTGCAGAAACCACCAAAGCTGAACCTGCACGTTGTCCAGAGGGATGTTGAGTGGGGGAGACAGCAGCACAATCGTATCGGAGGCCGGCAGGGCCGCATTTTGAATGGTGGTGCTCGAAACGCTGCCTAATCGGAATCCCATGACGCACCCCCTATGGAAGCCTACTCGGGTTCCTTTGCACCATCTTTAGCACGGCAGCATCCGAGCGTAGCTGCTCATGCTGCTGCTGGAGCGCGCGGGCCACGGCCGCGCGCCGCTGCTCATCGAGCTGTCGCACTACCTCGCCCACCATCATCTGCCAGAACGCCAGAGGCAGCTCCGTACACTTGAACGACGGCAGGCCGGTGCGCGTATCGACCGTGATGGTCATGGTCGGCACAGTCGGCAGTATTCCGTCGCGCCCGTCACTATCGCAGCCCTCATTAGGTGCGCTCATCCCAGGTCCTCCCATGACTCGAGACTCACATTGATCGTGCTGTACTGGTCCGTCGCGTTGATGTTCAGCGTAGATGTGGCCACAGTGTAGCCGGGACCCAGCAGACACGGTGCTGGGAGCGGCAAGTTGATCGAGGTAGTGTCCACCACGCTCGTAAATTGCCCCGGCGCCGCACTGACGACTGGCGCTGTGTTGACCGCCCCGGATTGTTGCGCGCTTGCCTGCCACACCACCGCACCGGCCGCGTTCTTGAGGAGCACCCGAATGATGCGCGCCACGCCGGCATTCGCAATGGTATACAGAGCCGCGAATGATGCGAGGCGCCACCGTTGGTTGGTGGGCACGGAAAAGGATAGGTCTGCACCGGCTGCTGGGTTTCCCACTACGGGCGTAAGGATATTGCCGGGCCCCTCCGTTGGGAAAAGGATGCGCCCCTGGGGCCACGCGGGGCCCTGGCGCGCCGTCGCATAGTCCGCGAACAGGATTTGCTCGCTGCCTTGGTTTGCTGCGCCAGAGGTGAGTTGTGAACGATTAATACTGGCCCGCACAAACACACTGCCGCGCGTGGCCGTTGTCAGTGCGGTGGCCAGTATTGATAAAAGGTACCCTTCCTGCATGGTAAAGTTCTGAAAGACTGAGGTGTTCACCTGCCCTGCTAAAATAGGAACCCCGAAATTAAGCTGTTGGATGTAGCCCAGCTTGACACTCGGT
>Ga0187846_10001537_pt1 | contig 12997 bp, 17 predicted proteins | sample TC_taG_FD_161473 | JGI IMG/M metagenome (GOLD analysis project Ga0187846, IMG submission 161473) | Biofilm microbial communities from the roof of an iron ore cave, State of Minas Gerais, Brazil - TC_06 Biofilm (v2) | ecosystem: Environmental > Terrestrial > Deep subsurface > Cave > Wall biofilm...
TAGTTTCCGCGCCGCCCTTTACCGGCGGGTATATACTTTGGGCGTCGGGCTTACTGATGGTTTCCCGGCCACGCCTCCACCGGCCGGGACGGGGCGTACATTCATCCCCTCATTCATGCACGCCTCGCATTGCTGATTGGCTGATTCCCGCTGGAGGCGGCGAGGAAGAGGCCCAGGCGCTGCGCACGCCGTGCGCGTGGTGAAGCGCGCCTGGGGGAGGTTCGCGTGGATATCATCTTTGTACGTCTTCTTTTTGTAGTCGTTGTTTCGATCACCTGCTACGTCATCGCACCCTTTGGACTTTCGCCGGTCCGCGACGCGGGCGTGGGCGCGCTGGTTGGGGCGGCCATCGTCCTGTTCGAGTGGAAGCTGCGCATGGTCAGCCTCAAGCGGCTGATCGGTGCGGCCATCGGCAGCACGCTCGGCATCGCCGGCGCCTACCTGTTCGCTCTGGTCATCCGCAGCAGCGTTCCCGGTGGCAATACCCAGAGCTTCCTGCAGATTCTGGTCATGCTTCTCATGGCCTACGTGGGTCTGATTGTGGGCGCGAACAAGGGCGACCTGCTCAACCTGGCGGCTCTGGGCGGCATCTTCGGCGGCGAAAAGCAGTCGAAGAAGAGCTACAAGATTCTCGACACCAGCGTGATCATCGACGGCCGCATCGCCGACATTGCCGAAACCGGTTTTCTCGACGGCATCATCGTGACCCCGCAGTTTGTGCTGCGAGAGCTGCAGCTGGTCGCCGATTCCGCCGATTCGCTGAAGCGCAACCGCGGGCGCCGCGGCCTGGACATCCTCCAGCGCCTGCAGAAAGTCGCCAACCTGCAGATTCAGATCGTGGAAGACGATTTTCCCGCCATCCGCGAAGTGGATTTGAAGCTGATCGAACTGGCCAAGCTCTACGAAGGCAAAATCATCACCAATGACTTCAACCTGAACAAGGTGGCGCAGTTGCAGGGCGTTGAAGTTTTGAACATCAACGAGCTGGCCAATTCGCTGAAGCCCATCGTGCTGCCGGGCGAGACCATGCGCGTGTTCATCCTGAAAGAAGGCAAGGAATACAACCAGGGTGTGGCGTATCTGGACGACGGCACCATGGTCGTGGTCGACAATGCGCGCAAGATGATCGGCAAGACGATCGATGTGTCGGTGACGTCGGTGCTGCAGACCACGGCCGGGAAGATGATCTTCGGCAAGTGGGATGAGCGGACGTATGCCCGCAACAGCGGGCAGGTGGCAGCGGTGCCGGTGGCGGTGGCGCCGCCTCCGCCCCCGCCGGCCGTTGTGCCGGGCACGGCAGTCGAGACCAAGCCGGGGCCGTAGCCTCGCCCAAAGGAGGGCATCGTGCGCTATCAGTCCAAGGTCGCAATCGGATCGTTGCCGCTGCTCTCTGTGGCCATTGGCCCGGATCCGCAAACCAACCAGAGCCGCGGCATTGCGGTGGGTGTTGTGGCCCTGGGCGATGTCGCCATCGGAGTCTTCGCGCTCGGCGCCTTGTCCATCGGGATCATTGCCTTTGGCGGGCTGGCTCTCGGGGTCATCAGCCTCGGCGGCGTGGCGCTCGGCGTGATTGCCCTGGGCGGTCTCGCGGTTGGTTTCGTCTCGGTAGGCGGGCTCGCTATCGGAGTTCGCGCTCTGGGCGGGCTCGCCATAGGACCAAATCCGCTGGGCGGGATGTCGATCAAATGGCCGTAGGATCGCTCTAGCTTCCGGTTGCCACCGCCGAGACGCGGATTGTGTTTCCCGTCATCACGCCGACCAGGCGGGCGCGGCGTCCCGCCACCTTCTGCAGCACGGTTGCGTCTCCGTCCAGAGAATAAGTTCTATCTCCATTCACCAGCGCAAACGCGGCGCCGCTGCGCACGCAAATGCGGGCGCAGTCCGCGGCAGTTTTGCCCAGCGCGGCCGAGTGCTTGGCGCCGCAGCGCGAGCACGTGACCATCCCCTCATAAGTCCGCGGTTTCATGGGAGGTTCTGCCGCCTGCGAGTCGGCGGCTTGTCCAAAAGCAGCGACCGCTATGCCGATGGTCGCAATCCCCAGCGCGAGGGCGAGCGCAACTCCGGCGCATACCCAGACAATTTCGATCCAGAACCGATTGGCGTTCATGGCAAATTCTCGCTTCGGCGGTACAGGGAACACCGCAGATTGACGGGAGGCGTACTTTGTTCTATCGCAAGTGGCGTGCCAGCCCGCGACAGAGCTTAAAGTGTTGAGGTGGTTGACGTTGTCGGGCTGAACAAAACAGTGGGGCAAGATAGCGCGGCCCGTCCCGGGAAAAAACTTCCCGGTCTGGCACGGCAAGCTCCGCACCAATCTGGCTGTGTCGACGGCCAGGCCGGTGCGTGAAATCGGATTCCGCCTCTGCGATTTGAACTCCCTTACTTCACACCCGTATACTTGCACCCCGCCATGAAGGTGGTTGTGATCATTCCGGCTGCGGGCCTGGGAACGCGCATGGCGACGGCCCCGGGTGCCAGGAACGCCAAGCGAAGAGAATCTCCGCCGTCGAAGCAGTTCACCGATCTGGGAGGCACTCCGATTCTCATCCACACCCTGCGCCGGTTCGCAGCCGTGGATGGTGTGAGCGAGATCTGGATCGCTCTGCGCGAAAACGAAATCCCCGGGTTCCGCGTTCGCCTGGAAAAAGAAGCGAAGGACGTACTGAAGAAGAAAGTCGAACTGGTGCCCGGCGGCGAGCACCGCCAGCAATCCGTAGAACACGCTTTGAACGCGGTTTCCGCCGCCGCCGACGATATCGTGCTCGTCCACGACGCCGTGCGGCCGCTGGTGACCACAGAGATCATTCAGGAAGTGATCGATGCTGCGGCAAAATACGGTGCGGCCATTGCCGGGCTGCCTGCGGTCGATACCGTGAAGCAGGTGGAACGCACGGCCGGTGGCGCGCTGATTAAAGCCACGATCCCGCGCGCCAGCGTGGTCATGGCCCAGACGCCGCAAGGCTTCCGCTACGGTGTGATCAAGAAGGCGTTCGACGAGGCCGCCACCGACGGATTTCTGGGAACCGACGAGGCCTCGCTGGTCGAGCGCTCCGGACACGACGTCGCGGTGGTGATGGGCTCGCCGCGCAATCTGAAGATTACCGCGCCCGCCGACCTGGAGCTGGCAGAGTTTTATTTGCGCAAATGAGCCGCGGATCGGTCGCACATTTCACCGATTGACGCAGATCAGAACTTCATCTTTTCAAACTGGAAACGGGAAACTTGAAACCTGCCTTTCGCATCGGCTACGGCTTTGACTCGCACGAGTTCCGCCCCGGAATACCGCTGAAAATTGGCGGCGTCACCCTGCCGCACGACAAGGGACTCGGCGGCCATTCCGACGGTGACGTGCTTTTGCACGCCCTCACCGACGCGCTGTTGGGCGCCATCGCTGCTCCCGACATCGGCGCGCTGTTCCCTCCGTCGGACGCGAAGTGGAAGGGCGCCGACTCCGGGATCTTTCTGCGCGAGGCGCTGAAGCGCGTGCGCGACGCGGGTTACGGCGTGGCCAACGTCGACGCCAGCCTCATTCTCGCTGCGCCCAGAATCGGGCCGCATGCGGCCGCAATTCGCGCGCGCGTCGCCGAGTTGCTCGGCGCCGGCGCCGATTGTGTCGGGCTCAAGGCCAAGACTCCGGAGGGCCTCAACACCGAAAACGCGGCCATCGCGCACGTCGTGGTTCTCGTCGAAAGAGCGGCGAAGAAGACGCCAGGCAAAAAGAAGTAAATCCAAATTCCTTTTCTGGAGACTCCATGAGGACCTCATCCCGTCTGCTTCTCTTTCTGTTGTTTGCCTTGAAGAGCTTGGCGTTCGCGCAGCAGCCCGGGCCGGAAGCGCCTCGTCGCGTCGAAGTGCCCTCGATCGCGCCGCGCACCGAAGACGTGTCTACCATTGACGGAGTCATGAAGGCGTTCTACGAGGTCATCTCCGGGCCGGCCGGCCAGCCTCGCCAGTGGTCGCGCGATCGCACGCTCTACATTCCTGATGTCCGCTTCGTAGCCATGTCGGAGGACAAGAACGGCCAGCCCGTCGCCCAGGTCGCCAGCCATCAGCAGTTCGTTGATTATGCCGATCCGGTTCTCGTCAAGAACGGTTTTTACGAGGCCGAAACTCACCGCGTGACCCAGAGGTTCGGCAATATCCTCCACGTTTTCAGCACCTACGAAAGCCGGCAAAAGGCCGGCGGTCCCGTGATCGCCCGCGGCATCAACAGCGTCGAATTGTTCTGGGATGGCAAGCGCTGGTGGATCGCCTCCAACATCTGGGATGATGAGCGGCCCGACAACCCGCTGCCGGCGCAATATCTGCCTGCGAAAGACAAGACGGACAGCCCCCACTAGAACCTTGCCTAGACTCGCAGAGGTGGGATCTGCGGCGCTACTCCTTCACGCCTTCAAATTCACCTGCCAACTGCTGATGGCGTTCCGCCGCTGCCTCGACCAGCGCTCGAAAGATGGCCCGTGACGGCTCGTCGTCATCCACCGATCGCTCCGGGTGCCATTGCACGGCGACCACGAAATGATCCGCGGAGGCGCCTTCGACCGCTTCAATGATGCCATCGTCGGGGCAGCGGGCGACGATGCGCAGGCCGTCGCCCACCACGCCGGCCGACTGATGGTGAGACGAGTTCACCGGCACGATCAGGTTTCGCTCAGCGCTCAAAGCCGGGTGGCTGTCCCTGCCGACGATCTCCGCCAGCCTGGAATCGGGTTGCACCTCCACCGTGTGCGCCACCGCGACTTTCTTTCCCGCCTCGTGATTGACTTTCCTTCGCGTTTCATCCGGCAGGAAGTCTTCGATATGTTGCACGAGCGAACCCGTGCGGTAGACATTGAGACTCTGCAAGCCGTAGCAGACGCCGAGAATGGGCTTGCGCATGTTGTAGGCGTCCTGCAGCAGCAGTTCGTCGACGGTATCGCGGCGCGGATCGGCCGGGTTGGTATGCGGAGAGCGCTCCGCGCCAAACTTTGCCGGATCGATATCCGCATTGCTGCCGGGCAGGAGCACTCCGTCGCAGCGCTCGATGATCTTCATCACCTCGGCCGGCGTCTTGTCGAGCGGCACGCGCACCGGCTCGCCTCCCGCCAGCGCCACGGCGCGCTCGTATTGCGGCAGGGCGCGCTCGGCATACTCGCGGTCACCGGAGTGCGGCAGGGGAATGGCGATGCGCGGCGGCATCAGTTCGCCCTCTCGATCGCGGACAGAGCCTTTCCCTGCCGGTAGTGGCGGATTTCCATGGCGAGAGCAAGCACCAGAATAATGCTGCCTGCAACCACCGCCGTGGGCAGAGCGATCATCCGGTAGGCCACGGTCATCTGCGGATTCACTCCCCGCAGCCAGGCCACCGCGACCGTCCCGATGATGCCCAGCAGCAGGCTCACCGCGAATGAGATCAGCGTCCCGATGAAAGTCACCAGCAGGACCCGTACAGGAATGCCGTACCAGCGGGGCGTCTTGGACGCGGAAGCCATGTTCTCTGCATCGATTCTACCGTTTTTGCGGTTCCGCACTGCCCTCCGAACTTGTGCCAGGGTTCGCCGGCCGGCGCGCCCCGCCCTGCCGCCGGGATTTCCCCCGGACTGGTGTATAAAAGAGCAGGTATGTCGCAGGCCGCCCCAGCAATTACGCGGAGCCCCGCCGAAGTAGTCCAGTTGACGCCGGTTTCCCAGGCGCCGAACGGCATCTGCTACGCCGTGGCGGGCGAAACCGCTATGAGCTCCTACGACCTCGAACGCATGATCGCCGCCGTGCCCACGCGCGCCGCCGGGGCGCTCGAGCGCAAGGCCTACTACTTCGTCCCCCTGACCGTGAGCCATGGCGAGGACACCCTGATCGCCGACCGCTACGACGTTTCCCTCAGCGACAACGCCGTCTGCCATCGCAACCTGAATCTGGGCGGTTCGCAGTGCGTGTTCATCTCCACCCGCCTCATGGATGACAAGTTCTCCGTGGCCTTCGAGTTTTACATCAACGTCGGCCACGCTCTGGTGGAGGTCGCCGGAGTCTCCCAGGACTTCAGCGAGGTCGCCTGGAAGCAGGTGGAATCGGGCGTGCGCGGAGAGACGTCGCTGGACGCCTGGGAAGCGCGCAAGCTGGCCACCGCTGCCGGCCCGGACCGGGAGCGCTATAAGAATGAGTACCTCGAGGCCACTTTCTCCGACACGATCTCGATTTATCTGCTCTCGCTGTTTCTCGACGTGGACTACTACGATCTCAGGGAGCGCGACTATCCGCTGCTCGCGCCCCAGGCGCTCGCCGAGCGCCTGCGGAAGGTAGCCGAGCTGTTCCCTCCCAATGCCGGATACGAGTTTGCGGTGCTGTACAAGCGGCGGGGGTAGAACAAGCGCAGCTCGCTTCCGCACGCCTCTCCGCTCCGCGGCATTCCAGACTCCAGCACAGAGTCTTACAAGCTCGCGCGACTCTGCTCACCGAGGCCAGCCTCCAGGCTGATCCTGTTCCAACAGCGCGGAACGCTCGGGATGGGCCGGATCAGCTCGGACAAAGACCACCTGGCCTTTCAACGTGCTGACGAAACGATCGGCGGAGCGCTCACGGATGAATGTCTTCTCAAGATATCCGGAATAGTATTCATTGTTCACTGAATAGGAGTAGTCAATCCGTGCGATGTAGATGTTCTTGTAGCGCGTTCGGCGCTCTTCGACGCTTCCGAACTCCACCATCCCCTGGACAGTTGTCCATCCTCTTGCCCAGAGACTTTTCACATAGTTCCACGCAAAGGCGCGGAGAGCCAATAGCGCCGCACCAACCAGAATTGCAGTTGTAACGATGCCATCTCCTGAAGTTGCGAAAGCGGTCAACAGATGCCTCCGGCCTCGATGACGGCACAGTATAAGCGTGCCGCCCGGAAAAGTCGTGGCGCGCTTGGCGCCTGTGATTTAATGCGGGGCATGGCCGTCACCGTCCGATCCTTCGCCAAGGTTAACCTCGGCCTCCGCATCGGACCGTCTCGCCCGGACGGCTTCCACGAACTCCTGACCATCTACCAGACCATCGGGCTGCATGACGTGATCCGCGTGAGCGTGGGCCGTGGGGCGGGGGTTGAAATCCGGTGTGATGATCCGCGCGTCCCGAACGACGAATCGAACACCTGCTTTCGCATCATCGAGATGGCGAGGCCGGTTTTGCGCGCGAAGGGGCGCGTGCTGGTCGAGATCGAAAAGCGGCTGCCGGTGCAGGGCGGGCTGGGCGGCGCGTCGTCCAATGCCGTGGCGGCGCTGCTGGGAGTGGAGCGCGTTCTGAAAAAGTCCCTGCCGCCGGCCGAGCGGCTGCGAATCGCGGCAGAAGTCGGCTCCGACCTGCCGCTGTTTCTGATCGGCGGGACGGTGCTTGGCATCGGGCGCGGCGAGCATGTCTATCCGCTCCCGGACTTGCCGCCAATCCCGTGCGTGGTCCTCACGCCGGAGGTGGGGGTGTCGACGCCGCATGCCTTCGGGGAGTGGGATCGCCGGAAATTGACGCTTCCCGCCGTGTCCGATAGAATGAATGAGCTTGGCCGCGCGTTGTCGGTATGGTTGAGCGTGCCTTACTCCGGTGCTCCTTCGCCAGTGCGGGGAAGGGGCCGGGCCGAGAATCCGCTTCTCGAGCTTGTCCGGGCTGGGATCGAGAACGACTTCGAGCAGGTCGTCTTTCCTGAGTATCCCAAGCTGCGTGAAGGGAAGCATGCGCTGGAACGCGCGGGCGCGGAGTACGCCTCGCTGTCGGGTTCCGGTTCGGCGCTCTACGGGCTATTCCGGTCGCGCCAGGCGGCGGCAACCGCGGCGGCCAGGCTAAGAAGGCAGGGCTGGGCAGCCCAGGCGACGATAACCCTGCCGCGACAGGCCTATGGGCAAAAGTTTCTAGTTTCCAGTTTCTAGTTTCTGGTTTTTAATAGTGGCACGCGCTAAACAAAGGCATTCCAAGCGAAGCGAAAGGTGACGGCATGACAGGCTGTCATTCCCGAGCGCAGCGAGGAATCGGGTTTCGCGAAACTGGAAACCGTAACCCGGAAACTTGAACTGGGCCGTCGACTAATGGTAGGTCAAGTGCCTTTGGAGCACTTTGTCTAGGTTCGAATCCTAGCGGCCCAGCCAGAAAAGCAGTTCTCAGTTGCCAGTTCTCGGTTCTCAGTTGAACTGGCCCGAGCCCAAAGACTGAGAACTGGCAACCGAGAACTGAGAACTACCTATGGCAACTTTGGTCACGCCTCAGGAAAAGACGGAGAAATCCGAGAAGAAGGCGCAGCTTCTGCCGGAAGAAAAGCCGGAGCGCAAGCCGCGTCCCCGCGTCGACGAAAAGTTCAAGATCTTCAGCGGCACCGCCAACGAGCCCCTGGCCGACGAGGTCTGCCACTTCCTCGGCATGCCGCGGGGCCAGGCGCAGGTCACGCGCTTTGCCGACGGCGAGTGCTACGTCCAGATTCAGGAAAACGTGCGCGGCTGCGACGTGTTCGTCATCCAGCCGACCTGCCGCCCCGTCGACGGGCACCTGATGGAGCTTTTGCTGATGATCGATGCGCTCAAGCGCGCTTCGGCGCGGCGCATCACGGCGGTGATTCCGTACTTCGGCTATGCCCGGCAGGACCGCAAGGACAAGCCGCGCAGCCCGATTTCCTCGAAGCTGGTGGCCGATCTGCTGACGTCGGCGGGCGCGCACCGCGCGCTGATCGTCGACCTACACACTCCCCAGTTGCAGGGCTTTTTCAACATCCCTGTGGACCACCTGTTCGCTTCGCCGGTGCTGGTGGACCACTTCAAGAAGCTGGCTCTGCCCAACCTGACGGTGGTTTCGCCCGACGCCGGCGGCGTGGAGCGCGCCCGGTTCTTCGCCAAGAAAGTCGACGCGGCCCTGGCCATCGTCGACAAACGCCGCGTGGAAATGAACGTCGCGGAAATCATGCACGTGATCGGCGACGTCCACGGGCGTACCTGCCTGGTCATCGACGATTTGATCGACACCGCCGGCACGCTGGTCAAGACGGCGGCCGCATTGATCGAAAACGGAGCTTCTGAAGTCTATGCCTGCGCTTCTCACGCCGTGCTTTCCGGCCCGGCGGTGTCGAACATCAGCGATTCGGTGATCAAGGCGGTGGTAGTGACCAATACGATTCCGCTGACCGCCGAAGCGGAAGCCGCCCGCACGGAAAAGGGCGGAAAGATTACGGTTCTCTCGATCGCCGGCCTGATCGGCCGGGCGATCCAGGCGAATCACGAAGAAACTTCGGTCAGCAAGTTATTCACGTAGCTGCGAGCAGACGAGTTTCGCTCATGACTCGAAGCTCAAAGCTGATTCTGCAGACAGGAAACTGAACTTATGGCGACGGTAATGGAAACCAACATTCTGGAAGCGCATCCCCGCGAGGCGGGCAACAAGAATAAGGCCCGGCGCGTGCGCCGCGAGGGCAAAATTCCCGGCGTGCTCTATGGCGCGGCCAAGGATGCGCTGCCGGTCAGCGTCGATCCCCGGCAGGTGTCGCGCATCCTGCACTCGGAATCCGGCCACAACACGATTTTCGATCTCACCCTTAACGGCGGCGAGCGCACCAAGGCCATGATCATCGACTGGCAGTACGAGCCCATCAAGGGCAACCTGCTGCACATCGACCTGAAACGCATTGCCATGGACAAGGCGCTGCGCGTGAATGTGCCCATCCTGCTGAAAGGCGAGGCCGAAGGCGTGAAGACCCAGGGCGGGATATTGGAGCAGATTCTGCGCGAGGTGGAAATCGAGTGCCTGCCCAGCGATATTCCGAGCCACATCGATGCCGACATTTCGCACCTGGTGTTCGGCACCGTGCTGCGCGTTTCCGACTTGCCGCACGGCGCCAAGCTGAAGTTCCTGACCGACCCGAATCAGCCGGTAGCGCACGTGACTTCGGTGAAGGAAGAAGTTGTGGCCACGCCGGAAGCTGTGGCGGCGGAAGCGGCGGCGGCTCCGGCCGAGCCCGAGGTCATCAAGAAGGGCAAGCAGGAGACCGAAGAAGAAGGCGTCGAGGCTGCTCCGGAGAAGCCGGAGAAGGCGGAAAAGGCCGAGAAGAAGGAAAAGAAGTAAAGCAGGAAGTGAAGGAAGAAGCAAAAAAGATCGGCCGCGCATCGCCACCGCTTGGCGCGGATCAAGACACGGGTCGTATGCGTTTTGTCCGTGAGCATCTGTGGCCACTTGGACTCTTAGAGCGTGAAACTGATCGTCGGTCTCGGCAATCCCGGCATCGAGTACCAGTTCACGCCGCACAACCTGGGTTTTCTGGCGATTGATCGTATCGCCGGCGATCTGGGCATCGACGTGAAGAACCGCCAATGCCGGGCGCTGACGGCGCGCGCCGTCATTGGCGATGTGCTGGTGCTGCTGGCCAAGCCCGAAACCTTCATGAACCTGAGCGGTTTGTCGGTTCGGGAGCTGGCGGCCAAGAACGACCTGAAGCCCGAGTCGGACCTGATTGTGATTCAGGACGAACTCGACTTTCCGCTGGGCACGCTGCGGATTCATACGCGGCGCAGTTCGGCGGGGCACAACGGAATCGAGTCGATCATCGATGCGCTGGGCACGAAAGATTTCCTGCGCATCCGCATCGGCGTCGCGCCCGAGCGCAAGGTCGCTCACGGCCCCGGCTATCTGCTCTCGCCCATGCGCAAGCGAGACTTGAAGGTAGTGGACGGCATGCTCGACGCCGCCGAAGACGCGGTGAAAGCGATTTTGCAGGACGGTCCGGCGGCGGCCATGAACCGCTTTAACCGGAAGGAAGACGGTGGCCAGTGATCAGTGGTCAGTGGCCAGCAAGAAAAGCGCGCGAGAATTGACTGGTCATTGGCCACCGATCATTGGCCACCGATCACTGACCACTGAAGTCTTGGAGACAAGCATGAATCGTACTTACGAACTGATGTTCATTGTCCGGCCCGATATGGCGGACGAGGATCTCGACAAGCTGATTGCGACCCTGGAGTCGTCGGTGCCCACCGCCGGAGGCACGGTCAAGAGCGTGGAGCGCATGGGCAAGCGCCGGCTGGCCTACACCGTTCGCCGCTTCCACGAGGGCATCTACATTCTGATGATCGTCGTGGGCGGCGGGCCGGTGATCCACGAACTGGAGCGACGTCTCCGCGTGACCGAGCCGGTGATCAAGTTCCTCACCGTGCGCGTCGACGAGGAGCATAAGCGCCTGGCCAAGATCAAGGCCATCCGCGACGCGCGCAAGAAAGTCAGCGCGCAGCAGCCCGCCGAAGGCGCGGGATCGGCCACCCCGGCGGCCGAGGCCCCGGCAACGGCATAGAACCAGGGGGCAAGGGGCCAGGGACTGGTAACCCTCGCTTCTGACCGCGGTTCGCCGCCGTTTTGGCTTAGTTATTGGTCCCCGGCCCCTTGTGGTTTTGGGCACGAAATCCGAAGGAGAATGTATGGCAGAAGAAACCAAAGCACCAGAGCAACCAGCTTCGAGCGGGCCGCGGTCTGAAGGACGTCCCGGCGGAGATCGTCCCGGCGGAGATCGCCCCGGCGGCGATCGTCCGCGCTACGGCGGAGGACGCGGGCCCGGCGGACCTCCGCGCGAGGGCGCGGGCGGACGCAAGTTTTTCCGGCGCAAGAAAGTCTGCAAGTTCTGCGTCGAGAGAATCGAAGACATCAACTACAAGGACTATCGCCTGCTCGGCCAGTTTGTGGCCGAGAGCGGCAAGATCGTCCCCCGCCGCCTGACCGGCGTGTGCACGCCGCACCAGCGGCGGCTTTCGGCCGCCATCAAGCAGGCGCGCAACATCGCCCTGCTGCCGTTCGCGGGCCGCGCATCGTAGAACTTATAGCGTTGTCATTCCGGGCGCAGCGAGGAATCTGGGTTCTTGCTGAGGCGAGAGAAGCTTGGATCCCTCACTTCGCTCGGGATGACAAACAAGGAGAGATCGGAGCCATCATGGAAGTCATTCTCAAAGAAGATGTCGCTAAGCTCGGTTCCCGCGGCGATGTGGTGAAGGTCGCCGAAGGCTACGGGCGCAACTTCCTTTTGCCGCGCAAGCTGGCCATCGAGGCCAACCAGGGCAACAAGGCCGTCATCGCGCAGATGAAGGCCGCCGCCGTCCGCCGCTCGGCCAAGGAAAAGGCGCAGGCGGAAGAACTCGCCAAGCAGTTTGACGGCGTCTCCGTCTCGTTCGAGCGCAAGGCCGGCGAGCACGATCAGCTGTTCGGCTCGGTCACCTCCGGCGATATCGCCGAGGCCCTCGAAAAGAAGGGCTTCAACGTCGACCGGCGCAAGATCCAGCTGCATGAGCCCCTGAAGACCATCGGCGAGTTCACCATCCCCGTGAAACTTCACAAGGACGTGAGCGCACACTTGAAGGTCGTTATCGGGAAGGAAGCGGCGTCGGAGTAGCGATTTCAGAAGGTCCGGTTCGGCCAATCACTCCGACAGGAGTGCCTCTCTGAGGCGTTTGGCAAGCGCGAACGTCACGAAACTCCTTGGTATTTGTGGGTAGTTCCTTGCGTTTCTGGATTCTGATGAGGAGGACGAGTCGTGGCGAGCGCTAAACTGAAAAAGCTGAACGAGCTAGTTGCAGACGGCCGCGGGATTGGGAGCACTGGTGACTACTCCACGTGGGCGCAGCGTGCGGCCAAGTTTGTTGATCAGGTTTTCAGCGCGGTGATTGCTGTGGAATTCGCACGCCTGTACGAATCTATCAACTGGATGAGTGCTTTGGGCGCGCAGGTTGGCATGCTCGAAGGTTTGGCAGCCAAATTAGCTGACGACGAGGAAGCAGTTTCTAATGGGCCTGCCGCCGAGCCTGAAATCGCTGTACCGGTTCCTCACTCGAATAAGGTTTTTATCGTTCATGGGCACGACTCGGGAACCAAGGAAACGGTTGCGCGCTTCTTGGAACACATCGAATTGGTGCCTATTATTCTGCATGAGAAACCGAATGAAGGCCGAACCGTGATTGAAAAATTCGAGGTCTATGCGGATGTAAGTTTTGCCGTGGTCTTGTTGACGCCGGACGATGTTGGAGCGGCGAAAGAAGAT